>AR_comb_assmDRAFT_10477112_pt1 | contig 10102 bp, 6 predicted proteins | sample ArasoioldDNA_FD_10543 | JGI IMG/M metagenome (IMG submission 10543) | reverse complement strand
ACAAAACCCTGCGTGCATAGAAAAATAAAAATGAGAAAGATGGTGATGAAAAGATCATTCCATCCCAATAAAGTGATCAATGCCATCGAAACACCAATGACGCTTTGACAAGACAACGCAACTTTAATGATCTGCTCACTGCTGTACAATCTTAACAACACACTGTTGACCTGGCTGGCGCCGATGAGCCCCATTGCAATGAGAGCGAAAATCCACCCGTATTGCCGTTCATTAACCCGGAATATTTCCATGAAAACGTGCGGCGAGCCACCGATGTAAGCATAAAGACCGGCAGCAGAAATTGCGGCCGTTAGTGCGTAGGTGTAAAACTGGGGATGAGTAGTGATGCCTGCAAAATTTCTAAGGATAGGAGCTGGACGCAGCGAGAAATTTGGATCAGGCTTCTTGCTTTCGGGTAGTAAAAAAAAGGCGCCGGCAATAATAATGATGTCGACTATTATGAGCATTGCGAAAACATAACGCCAGCCAAGCATTGCTGTGACGTAACCACCCAAAGTAGGAGCGATGATCGGCGACACAGCGACCACGAGCATTAGTGTGGAAAATATTTTTGCATTTTCTTTTACTTCAAACAAATCGCGAACCATCGCACGTGCTGCGACCATGCCCACACAACCGCCCAACGCCTGCAAAAGCCTAAGTAGGATTAATGCATTCACCGACCCGGCCGCAGCGCAACCGATCGACGCAAGTAGGTAAATAGAGAGCCCCACAAACAACGGTTTTTTTCTTCCAAATCGCTCGAGCAGCGGACCGTAAAGCAGTTGGCCGACAGAAATACCGATAAAAAAACTCGACAAGGACAATGTTACCTGCGCGACGGTTGTGCGAAGTCCCCTCGCAATGTCTGGAAATGCTGGCAAGTACATATCTATTGAGAAAGGACCAATCGCTGTGAGCAGACCAAGAATCAAGATGAGATAAAAATTTTTATTTCTTCGGTTATTACTCATTTCCTGTCGGTAGCCAAAGGTATTCAGCATTCAATCTATTTGCCACACAATCTTAAGAAAAGGAATATCATTGATTCAGCGACCTACAAGTTTTTGCAATTGTTCGGGATACCTTTCTCCCTCGACTTTGATTGTTGAAGAGGCCTCTTCGATCTCGCGAAGTTCGTCTTCACTAAATTCAATCCTAAGAGCGCCCAGGTTTTCATCAAGACGATGCAATTTGGTTGTGCCCGGGATCGGAACAATCCAGTGTTTTTGTGCCAACAGCCAGGCGAGTGCAACTTGTGCCGGAGTAGCCTTTTTCTTTTCGGCGATATTTGTGAGAAGATCAACCATTGATTGATTTGCCTTGCGCGCTTCTGGCGAAAAGCGGGGAACAACATTGCGGAAATCGGAACTGTCGAACTTTGTGTTTTCGTCGATCTTTCCCGTAAGAAAACCTTTGCCAAGCGGGCTGAAAGGCACAAATCCAATACCGAGTTCTTCAAGAGCTGGCAACAACTCTGCTTCCGGTTGTCTCCACCACAATGAATATTCGCTTTGGACAGCCGTTACTGGTTGCACAGCATCCGCCTTGCGAATTGTTTTCACGCCAGCTTCTGAAAGGCCAAAATGTTTCACCTTACCTGCGTTAATCAAATCTTTCACAGCACCTGCAACATCTTCGATCGGAACCTCGAGGTCCACACGGTGCTGGTAAAACAAATCGATCACATCCACTCGTAATCTCTTGAGAGATGCTTCGGCGACTTTTTTAATATGCTCAGGGCGACTATCTAACTCACTCCATCGACCTTCAGCATTTGACTTCCATCCAAACTTTGTTGCTATAACAACCTGTCCTTTGAAAGGTTCCAGCGCTTCGCCAACGAGCTCTTCATTTGTGAACGGTCCGTACACTTCTGCCGTGTCAAAAAAGGTAACGCCTTTTTCAACCGCTTTGCGGATCAACGAAATCATTTCTTTCTTATCAGCGGCTGGCCCCAACCCAAAGCTCATTCCCATGCAACCGAGTCCAAGAGCAGAAACTTCAAGGCCACTTTTTCCTAATTTTCTTTTTGGTATTTGTGTTCCCATATTTATTTGTTTAAATCAATAACAAAGCTAAAGGAATGCCAACCCTAGGGTCAACAAAAGAACACAGAGAATGGCGAAATTGACCCGTAGTCTTTCTATCAAGCAGGAACAAACTCCATAGTGCGGGCTACACTTTCGGGTTTACAGAGACCATCAACCCATTTTTTGTTATAAGCCTTTACGAGGTATTTTTTTTCGTAAGCCCTATTGATGGACTGAGTAATGGTATTCAGGTCTGTTGGTTTTATACCTTTAATAGGTACGATTTCCTTTGCACACTTTATATCTCCATCGTCTCCGCCTAATAAGGTGGTGTACCAACTTCTTTCGGAAAGGCTGTATGACCGGCCAAAGATCCTGCCATTCACTTCTACCATCCATATACCTGTAAATTTTGTTCTATCCTTTCCCGCCCGCACGCTGGTGATCTGAGTCTCCCGTATGCAATTCAAAAATGCTTTCGGAAATTCCTTCATAGCAGCTCAAATTTCAAGAACCAATAGCCAAGTTCCAAATAATTTAAAAATTTAAAAAGGCAAGTCAACAAAGCTGTCGAACCAGGAGATTGTCTTTTGATTTTTTGTTTGAGGTTTATTTGGTTCTTGGCTCTTGCTACTTGGTTACTGCCAAAACTTCGTGAAGAACTTCTGTGATAATGTGTGGTCAAAATCAGTGCACACTGCGATTTACCATTAATCTGGAAACAAACTCTTGTCAATGTTGGGAATAATCCGGAGCGCATTTTTGTAATAGACTTTCTTCAATATCTCGTCGGGTAACCCCATGCCATACATGGCCCAGAATGCATGGTATTTTTTATGATAGGGGAAATATTCGTCTTCAGTTTCTAACACGCGAAAATAGGTGGCGTATTCATCGGGTACCCAACTGTCCTTTCCAAAAAGAATCCTGTCTTGGTATTTAGTAAAGAATTGTTTTGCCATCCGTGGTTGTCTTCCAAGTTCCGCGATCACAGCTCCAAACTCCACCACCACATTAGGCATGTCGTCCAGTAATTCACTCAATTTTCCGAGATTATTGGCGTACCAACCAAAGTGTGCAGCAATAAAAGTGGTGTTGGGATGCCTCTTGAACAGCCGATGCTGCTCGGCAATTAAAGTGTCCCACGGCGCCGGATCTGTGTTGCTTCTTTTTCTGCCCGGATGTGTGGCCAGCTCCAGCCAGCGCTCATTCATCGAATCCATCGGATCCCAGAATGATTTTGGATCTGCGGTATGTATGATCACGGGTATTTTCAATTCCCCTGCTTTTTCCCAAATCGGATCCAGTCGAGGGTCATCGACCTTCACTCGCTTGCCGTTGAGGTCCTTAACCGAAAACCCAAGATCCTTAAAGATTTTCAACCCATTTGCACCATTCTTAACATCTTGCTCAAGTTGCCGCGCAGCATTTTCTCCCCAGCCTTTTTCGCCAACGCCATTGAAGTTTATGTTGGCGAACACAATAAAACGGTTGGGATAATGCGCTCTCACATTTGCCACCGACTTTTTAAGTGTTTCCCCATTATCACCGCTCAAGTTCACCATTACTTTCATATTGAGTTTGTCCATATCCCTGGTCAAAATACTGAGATCCATATCAGGCATTTGCCATTGGTGATTGTGCACATCAATAAACGGGTACTTTGCTCTTGTCAATTTGTGTTCAGGAACCACAAGTGTGGACCGCGGATTATAGTCCTCGAAGTCCATGCGCAGCCCCGATTGCGAATAAAGATGGGTAGCAGATAAAATAAAGGCTGAGAATAAAATTTTTTGCATACGCGTTTTTTTTCAGGGATCAAATTAATAGAAAACGATCATCTTCTTTTACCGGTAAAAAAAATTGGGAAGATTTTTTGGTCGGCACCTCTGCAACCACGTGTTGTTGTGAGCGAGCTAGTCTTTGCATTTCTAGGACGGTACTGGCAAGGTAAACGTGAAAATAGACCCTTCATTTTTTTTGCTCTTCACGTTTATTGTACCATTGTGACGCTGAATTATTTCACTTGCAATAAATAGTCCAATACCAAAGCCTGGATAAGTTTGTTCGCTTTTTCCTTCAACACGGTAAAAACGTTCAAATATTTTATGGTGGTGCTCCTGGTCAATTCCTATCCCCTGGTCATGCACGCTCACAGCTACACAGTTGCTGGCTGGCTGGTAAATGTTTACCTTGATTGAATTCGTGTTTGGGGAATATTTGACGGCGTTTGACAGCAGATTAAGAATTACCTGCCCAATACGATCCCTGTCTCCGTATACCTTGCAAATGGTACCATCCTTTACAATAATTTCATGTTTTGTGGTCTGCTGAATGTCTTGTACTGTTTCGTTCACCAAATTATTCAATTCGAAATTCTGCATGTGTAACTCAAGCCTGTCCGAATCAATTCTTGAAAGATCTAATAATTCAGACATCAGCCGGTTTAGTTTGATGATTTGTTTGTCGATGGTTGTTAACGATGCCTGTATGGCCTGCGTGGAGAACTGACTTTTGTTTTCGTTGTAATCTTTGTATATGTTTAGCAAAAGCTGAACATAACCTTTAATCGAAGTGATAGGAGTTTTTAACTCGTGACTGGCCATTTTTATAAAGTTGTCCCGTCTTTGTTCATGTATTTTCATTTCGTGAATGTCTACGCAAGTACCGATGTATCCTTCAAATTTTCCTTCGGTCGAGTATCTCGGTGCGCCGGTTTCACTCAGCCACCTGTATGTGCCGTCTGCCCTCCTGAACCGGTACTCAACTGAATATTGATCACGGGAATTAAATGCGTCCTCGAAAACTTCGGCACAGCGCGAGTAATCATCCGGATGCATGCCTTCCACCCAACCATAGCCCAGTTCCTGTTCATTGGTTCTTCCCGTAAATTTCAACCAACCTTTATTTACAAAATTGCATTGCTTGTTCTCATCCGTCATCCAGATCATTACCGGGGCATTATCTGCTACCTGGCGAAATTGTTCCTTACTTTTTTCAATTTCGCGCGTGAACCGTTTGAGATTATCTTTCATTCGAATAATGGCATTGCCCAGCACGTCATGTTCATTACGCGGGACAAAGAAAACATTGAAGTTTCCTTTACCGATTGCCTCGGCAGCATCGGTTAACTGTTTGTTGGTTGTGGCGATGCTTGAAATGGATTCCGCGAGGCTGCCAATCACATCATCCGATACTTTTCTTACCTCAACATTTGTGGACCCGAATGAGATTTTTTGCGCGGCCTCATTTAGTTTTCCGAGCATTTGCGTGATGACGGCCGTTGTGTAAAGCATTATTGCAAACACGAACAAGAGGGCTACGATAAGCAGCGCCAGCGTAAGGTTTCTGCTAAAAACCTCGTCACGGTATGCCGTTGTAATTGTCGAGCGGACCTGGCGCATTAAGTCCTGCTGAAAATTTTTCAATTGATCCGTTGCATCGGCAGACGTTTTCCACCATTGCTCAGCGTCATACAAACTATCGAAGGAGAATTTTTGAAACACATTATTGATGTAATCCATAGTTGGCTTTAGTGGTGCGGTATTTCGCATCGCTTTGAACTTTGCGATGGATGTGGGCGACGCCTTTGAAAGAAACTCTGTTTCGTAGCTTTTGTAAATTTCATTTACACCGGCGAGGCCGTAAAGAGTACCCGCCATATTTTTTTTGGTCAATAGCACATTGTAAAAGTTTGCACGGATGATCCCCAGGTACGTCGCCATTTCTGACAATATTTTTTGCGTTACCAGGTCGGCGTACACAGGTCTTAAATACTTGTTTGCACCGACAGGCAAGATAATATTCAGTGTATTTAGCCTGAAAATACTCGTGGTATAATACTGCATGGAAACATCTCCGGATGCGCCGCTGTCGATCGCCTGCCGAGCATTTTGTAGATTTTCGAGAAAAGTATATTCTTTAAAGTCCTTTAGTGTCGAATCTTTGCGTTCTTCAAGGTTTTTTATCGCAAGATCAGTAACAGGCCGCTGGGCCTCCAATTGCGAGCGCGAGTCAATGTCTTTCTTTAAAGCAAAAGCAAAGCTGTGTCTTCGTTCAAGCTGTAACGCGTTAATCAAGTCGGAGATATCCTGCGCCTCTGCAATGCGATCAATGTAGCCTGCAAGCAGATCAACCTTGTTAGATTTTTCATTGTACAATTCAAAAGACAGGTAGGTGACCAGGATAAGCGGAAACAGGATGAGCAACAATAGCTTTACTGGCAAGGATAGTCTTCTGAAAAAATTGTTCATCTCGACTTGTGATGTTTAAAAGTTTCAATCTGGAAAATTTATGGTGATAAGGTTTTATGAAGAAGTCCATCAATCTTAGAAAGAATGTCATTCATGTCAAACGGTTTTGAAATGAACTCATCGGCGCCGGCCTCCAGGCAAATTTCTTTAGCGTTTGGGTGAGCTGAGATCATGATCACTGGTATCCGAGACGTAGCCGGATTCTTCTTCAAATCCACACACAGGTCTGTTCCGTTAACGCCCGACAAAAGCATATCCATGATGATCAGATCCACGTCGCCCTTGCTCAATACCTGTTGCGCCATGTCTGCCCGGTCGGACACTGACACCCTGTAACCTTTATACTCCAACATCATTTTGATCATAGTCCCAATATCCGGATCGTCATCTAATACCAATATCCGTGCGTTCTGAGTCATGCTTTGCGTTTTTTTGCCATAGGCAGCGTAAATGTAAATGTCGATCCTTTTCTTTTTTCGCTAGTTACGAATATGGAACCACCATGCCGTTGGATGATTTCCTTTGCGATGAATAAACCAATGCCAAAGCCGGGATAGGTCTGTTCTTCGTGTCCCTCGGCCCTGTAAAATCTTTCAAAAATTTTCTCGTGAAACTTTTGATCGATGCCAATACCATAATCCTTTACGCTGACGGCGACCTGCCCAGTTTCATGACGGCGAATGGTGACATCGATCTTATCTCCGCCGGTAGAATACTTAATCGCATTGGTGAGCACGTTGATCACTACCTGCCCGATACGATCTTTGTCCGCATAAACCCTGCAATTTAAGTCGTGATACAAATTGATCTGCTGGGTAGGCTTCGTGTGAAGAACGTCCTGGATTACGTCAATTACAAGTTCATTGATGCTGAACTCTTCCAGGTTCAGATCAAGCTGACCTGATTCTATTCGGGACAAATCAAGCAATTCACTCATCAACCGGGTGAGCCGGTTCAGTTGTTTTTCAGCGCTTGTCAATGAAGAACGCAGTAGGAGGGGTGACAGTTTTTTTTCTTCCTGCTCGTTTTCTTTCAACGCTGTTAATAATAGTTGCACATAACCCTTTATGGAAGTAATTGGAGTTTTTAATTCATGGCTCGCCATTTTTATGAAATCGCTTTTCAGTTTGTCCGCTTCAATGGCTTTTCGTAACTCTTCCATTTGCCTGATGCTGTCCGTTATATCATGGCTGATGACCATTACAGCGTACACTTCGCCGGCTACATTCGACAGCGGAATGTAATTGTGCTCATAATAATTCTCTGATTCGGGCGACTTCACCTTGTCTCTTATGATAATGTTGCCATCGAAAGCTTGCAGGAGGTCTTCATACTGTTGCGTGCCTTCCAGCGGGTAAACTTCAGTAATTTTTTTACCGACCAGATTATCGGCATGATCACTGCCAATAACAGTTTCTGCTTTTCGGTTTATCGTCAGGAGGCGGAGTTCCTTATCCACGACCATGATAATATCAAGCGACGAATTAATAAGCTTTTCAACAAACTGATTTCTCTCGTCCAGTTTCCTGTTAGCCTCCCTAAGCTGTTTCTCGGACAATTTTTCAGAAGTGATGTCTTGTACCGTGCCAATTAATCGGGAAACGTTCCCTTCACGACTAAGAATTATTTTTCCTGCTGCTCTCAAAATTTTTTCTGAGCCATCGGGGAGCACGATGGAATATTCAATGGGAGCAGTATCGTATTCTGTCAATCCTTTTTCTTTAAACAATGCTTGCGCTTCCAAAATGTGTTCCCTCATTCGCACACCTGCGCGTTCTGCATGTTCGGGCAACATTCTTTCGATGGCACTTTCGAAGGTTACACGAAAGCGATCTTTTCCGTAACCATAAATTCTATAGGTCTGCTCAGACCACTGTACCTCATTCGCGCCAACGTCCCAGTCCCAGCTGCCCAGCTGCGCAATTTGTTGGGCCTCGTTCAGTTCATCAATTTTATCTTCGAGTATCTTTTCCGATTTTACGATGTCGGTGACATCTCTCGACATGATCATGACTCCTTCAATCTTCCCTTTCAAAAGCAGGGGGATAAAATAACTATCCACAAAATAGTCAGGCTTTGAGACGGCTTGTCTTTTATCAAGGTTGACAGTTTCTCCCTTGAGCGCTCTTAACATGGCCTCATGCTGAACCGTTCCTTTCACGCCTGGACTAATATCGAAGAGGTGTTTTTGTCGAACTTGATTTCGGGTAACACCCATTGCCTGCTCATATTTTTTGTTGACCGTGATGTAACGCAGGTTGGTGTCCAGGACCAGAATAAACTCAACCGAAGCATCAATTAACTGTTGAAGAAAATTCTGCGTGTCTTCCAGGTCGAGGTTTTTTATTTCTAAGGTTTTGTTGAGTTCCACAAGCCGGGCTGTGCGTTGATGTACTTTTTGTTCCAGTGTCTCAGAAAGTTTCCTGTATTTTTCTTCGCTTTCTTCTATTTTCTTCCGCGCCAATACCTGCTGAGTAATATCGTCCCCGGTGGTCATGATCCCTATCACCTTTCCCTGCTCGTCGCGCAATGGCTCATACACCAGTTTCACAAAAATTTCTACCAGTTCACCGTTGCGTGAATAACGCACTTTCTCTTCCTCAACAACAAGTCGCTGGCCCGTGTTGAAAACACTTTGAAGCGCTTTATATGGGTGTTGTTCCTTTAATTCTGGCATAACCTCCAAAACGCTTCGACCGATTATGTCTTCCTCCTTTTTACCCAGGATCTCAAGCGAACGTTTATTGGCAAGCTCGTAGACAAAATCAGGGCCTTTCAGAATTTGAATGGCAATGGGAGCGTGGAGAAACAAGCTTCGAATTTGTTGTTCCGCGTGCTTCTCTGCAGGGAATTGTTGTTTGGCGGAGACTGATGTCGCAGTCAAGTCTTGCATGTTCTTTTATTTTGGCTCGCAGCGGAATCATCGAAGAGGAAACGTTACAGTAAACTCTGCGCCTTTACCCTTTTCACTACTCACTGAGATGCTCCCATTATGACGATGAATGATTTCGCTTGCGATAAAAAGGCCGATGCCAAAGCCCGGGAATGTTTGCTCACTCTTGCCTTCTACACGATAAAAACGCTCGAATATTCTCTGGTGGTCCTTTTTGTGGATGCCAATACCGTAGTCCTTCACCCGAATGCTGGCAAATTTTTCATTTCCCTGCACGAATACCTCGACGCTGTCGGCATCGGGCGAATATTTTATCGCATTGGTCAGGAAATTCATGATTACCTGTGCGATTCGATCCTTGTCGGCAAATATTTTCCCTTCAAATTCATTATGAACAATAATCGCGTGTTTAGACGTGGCGTGGCGTACATCCTGTACGGTTTCTTCAACCATATCAGAAAGATCAAATTCCGTTTTATGCAATTCGAGCTTTCCCGATTCGATCTTGGATAGATCCAGCAGCTCAGATACAAGCCGTGTGAGTTTTGATATCTGTTTTGCAATCGTGTTAAGTGAAGACTTCACCGTCGATTTGGTTAATTGCAATGCCTGGTCATCCGTCTCGTTATAAATATTTAACAGCAATTGCACATAGCCATTGATGGACGTAATCGGTGTTTTTAATTCGTGGCTAGCCATCTTGATAAAATCGTCCTTTCGTTGTTCCACTTTTTTCATTTCGGTGATGTCGGTCACCGAACCTGCATAACCAGAGAACGCGCCATTATAGTCGTAAAAAGGATATCCTTCCGTCAGCGCCCAGCGAACTTCTCCGTCCGCCCTAGCAAACCGGAATTCGCTGTTAAAGTATTTTCTTTGACGGAAACACTCCTCGAATCTACCGATCACCAATTGTTTATCTT
>AR_comb_assmDRAFT_10028170_pt1 | contig 10103 bp, 12 predicted proteins | sample ArasoioldDNA_FD_10543 | JGI IMG/M metagenome (IMG submission 10543) | reverse complement strand
CTCAGGCCGAGGATGGCGTTGGCCACCGTCAGCCCGAGGATGACGAGCCCCGTGCTGAACTCCTGGAGTGCGACGATGCTGACGAGCGCAGCGCCCACGAGGACGAGCTGCATCAGGTCCCGGTACTGGCGCAGGAACGCGTGCCAACCGGGCTCCCTGTCCGCCTCGGCGAGCCTGTTCGCGCCATACCGCTCCCGCCGCCGCTCGACCTCGCCCGGGTCGAGGCCGCTCCGGGCGTCGACGCCGAGCTCCGTGCAGGCCTCGTCGGCCGTCAGCCGGTGCCACGTCACGGCGTGACGCACGGCGTCCGGGCTCGTGGTCGTCTCCGGCACGCCCGCGATCTTCGCATCCGACGGAGCACGTCAGCAGGCGAACGTGGACACGCCGCCCCGCCGTTCGTACGATCCGAGGAGGCAGTCTGGGGAGGCTGCGGTCTACTGGGGGAGGGTGATTCGTCGATGAGACGCGTGCTGGGGCTCTCGCGCACGCGCGGCGCCTGCACAGCTCGAGCGCTGTGCGAGACTCCACGCGTGCCGCTCTTCTGGCGTCGAGTGGCCACGGTGGCTGTGGCGATGGCCGCGATGGGAGTCTCCGTCGCCGGCGCGGCGCGGACCGCCGACTTTCGCGACGAGTTCACGGCGTTCGACACGGGGCAGTGGCTGAAGGTCAGCCGCCCGTTCGGATACGGGGCCGTGGACGCGGCGAACCTCGGGGTGTCGAACGGCCTGCTCGGGGTGAAGCTCCCCGCGGGGCGGCTCGACGGGGCCGAGATGCGGACGACGAGCCTCTACCGCTACGGGACGTACCGCACCCGCATGAAGCTTGCGGATGCGCCGAGCTCGCTGACGGCGTTCTTCCTCTACAAGAAGCCCGACTACGCGCAGGAGATCGACATCGAGATCTTCAACGACTCGAGCCGCAAGGTCATGTTCTCGACCTATGCGGGTGGAGCGATGACCCACACGGTCACGTCGCAGCTCCCGTTCGACGCGACGGCGGACTTTCACGAGTACACCATCGAGTACGGCCCCGGATCGGCGCGCTTCCTCGCCGACGGAGTGCAGCTGCAGAGCTGGTCGAACGGCGTCACGCGCTCGTCCATGTACCTGTTCGTGAACGCGTGGTTCCCGTCCTGGCTCGCCGGGGAGAGACCGACGACCGACCGGTACACGTACGTCGACTGGGTCGAGCACGTCGAGCGGTAGACGCCGCCGAGAGGGCTCGGGGTGGCGCCGGCGAGCGGCGCCACCCCCACGAGGCGGCTCAGGCGACCTTGAAGGCGCCGCGCATCATGTCCGCGTGCGGCGCGCAGAAGTAGCGGTACGAGCCCTTCTTCAGCGTAAGCACGACGGACTTCGTCCCGATGAACTCCTCGCTCGTGAGCACACGGCTGACGCCCGGGCCGACGACCCGGAAGTCATGCTCGTCCGAGCGATCCGAGACGACGAACCTGTAGGTGCCCGCCTTCAGCTTCGTGACCCGCTTCCCGCCGAGCTTCAGCGTGATCGTGTGGCCGGGCCCGACCGTTCCCACGACCTTCGCGGGGGCGGCCAGGACCGTTCCGGCGAGCATGAGCGAGACTGCGGCGACCATCGCCGTGAGCGTCGCGAGAGCAGTGCGTGACATGGAAGACCTCCTTCGGATTTCGGAGGCCCGATCGTGTCCGCGGGCCGGTCGGCCCCGCAATCGGACATACGTCGTAGGACCGGCTCACGCCTCCCGTGGCGTGAACGGGCGGAGCTCGTCGGAGCCGGGCCGGACGATCCCGACGTACGACTCGGGCACCTCGTTCCAGGCGCCCGGGAGGTCCCCGAGCGGCTCCGAGACGATGGCCCGCGTCTCGTCGGAGAGCAGGCCGAGCTCGACGACCTCCGGGTGGAGCGCCTTGAGCGCGTCCATGCGCGTGCTGAAGAACAACGAGCGCGAGTCGCGCTCGCTCGAGTAGCGGAAGGCCCAGATACTCTGCCCGTCCGAGGTCGCGACCGTCATCTGGATGGGGTGCTCGACGCCGTGGTCGCGACCCGTGCGCTCGACGAAGCCCACCATGCGCTCGACCGCGGCGATGGGATCGTCCTCCAGCCCGAACGTGAGCGCGAGGAAGAACATCACCTCCGAGTCCGTCGTGCCCTCGATCGCGGGATAGAGCGACGGATCCACGGCGAGCACGAGGTCCCGCTTGACCCGCGCGAACTCGCGGATCAGGCCGTTGTGCATCCAGAGCCGGTTCCCGTACCGGAAGGGATGGGTGTTCGTCTCTTGGATCGCCGTCCCCGTGGACGCGCGGATGTGCGCGAAGAAGAGCGGCGAGGAGATCCCGGCCGCGAGCTCGCGGAGGTTCCGGTCGTTCCAGGCGGGGTGCGTGCTCCGGTAGACCCTTGGTGGCTCGCCCGGCTCGTACCAGCCCATACCGAAGCCGTCGCCGTTCGTCGTCGTCGCGCCGAGCCTCGAGTGGAGGCTCTGGTCGATGAGCGAGCGATCGCGCTCGAGCAGCAGCTTCCCCAAGGGAACCGGCGTCCCCGAATAGGCGAGCCAGCGACACACGGCTACCCGGCCGTCCTCCCCGCTCGTCCACCCTCGCGCTCCACGTGCGGGATTGTCACAGAGCGCGGCGGGCGCCCGAGGGCCGCGGCCGCGCCGGGCAGGCTCAGAGGAACGGGGAGAGCGCGGCGAACGCGGCGGCTCTGGCCCGCTCCTTCGCTCCCGTCAGCCGCCGCCCGGGCGTCGACACCTCCTCGGCCGGCGCGGAGAAGCGCTCGTCGAACTGCGCCGCGAACGCCTCCGAGCGGACGAGCAGATCGATCTCGAAGAAGCGCTTCAGGCTCCAGGCCTCGAGGTTGCACGTCCCGGCGAGCACCTCTTCGCCGTCCCGGACGAAGGCCTTCGCGTGCAGCATCGTCGGGTACTCGAGGATGCGGACGCCGGCGTCGAGGAGCGCCGCGTGGTGATGCTGCTGCGCGGCGGCGCATGCCCAGTTGTTCGCGTTGGCAGGAACGAAGAGGCGGACGCGGGCACCGCGTCGGGCGGCGGCCACGATGCGTCCGATCATCCCACGGTCGGTGACGTACGGGTTGACGACGTCCAGCGTCTCGACCGCGGTCTCGAGGAGGCGCGCGATGGCGTCGGTGATCGGGCGGAAGCGACCCGGCGCGTTGTGCAGGACGATCGCCGGGACGGGCTCCGCGCCGTCCTCGAGCGCCGGGAAGAGGGCGTCGAGGTCGGCGGCGTCCAGCGCGCCGCCGAGCCAGCGGTAGGTGGCGAGGAAGACGAGCTGGAGCTGCGCGACGACCGGCCCGGTGACCCGGACGAAGAGGTCGTGGAAGCGGCCGTCCTGGAAGTGGTCCTCGATCCCGGCGCCCCCGACCCAGCCGACGGCTCCGTCGACGACCACGAGCTTTCGATGATCGATGTGCCCGAGCCCGCCGAGGTTCCAGCGCAGCGGGCCGTCCCCGCCGATCGGGCCGTCGGACACGCGGGGGCGGGTCGCACGCACGACGCAGACCTCGATCCCCCCGCTCCGCAGGCGATCGTAGAACGCCTTCGAGCCCCCCTCCGGGTCCGAGCCCTGCCGGTCCACCACGACCCGCACTGGCACGCCCTCGGCCGCCTTCGCGAGCAGCGCATCCGCGAACACGTCGCCGACGACGCCCGGGCGGAAGCCGAACTGGTTGACGTGGACGGAGGACGACGCCGCCGCAATGTCATCGAGCATCGGCGGATAGAACTCCCGGCCCTCGACGAGCACCTCGACCGACGACGCCGTGCTCTCGGAGAACCGAAGCGCGAGCGCATCGCGCTCCACGGGACCGCCGGTGAGCCGCGCCGCATGCTCGCGGATGCGCTCGTTCGCTATCGAGATCGCCGTGCCCGTCCTCATGCCGGGCTCGATGGTATGCACGATCCCGCGCGGCCGGTGGCGGACTCGGCGCCCTCGCCGCGGGCAAGACTGGCGCGTCGTCGAGGGTCGCCCCGGCTACGCGAGCGTGAGGAGGAGCGCGTTGCCCGAGGGGTCGCGGACGAGCGGCCCTCCGGCGGCGTCCTCCACCGCCGACGCCGCGGTTTCCACGCGGCCGAGGACGCGGTCCAGCTCGGCCGAGTCGGGGAGCACGATCGTCGCCTGGCGTAGCGCAGCCGTTCCCGGAGGTGGCGGCGACGCACCGCTGCTCTCCCACGTGTTCGCGCCGAGGTGATGGTGGTAGCCGCCGGCCGCGAGGAACGCCGCCTGCGCGCCCAGCTGTGCCATGAGGCCGAATCCGAGGACGTCGCGGTAGAAGGCCACGGTGTGGTCGATCGCCGCCACCTTCAGGTGCACGTGGCCCATCACCGTCCCGGCCGGGAGCCCGTCGAACGGCTCGGACTCGGGGTCCGCGAGCTCCCCGAGCAGGCTGTCGACGTCGAGCCTCATCGTCGTCATCCTCGCGCCGACCTGGCCCTCCCACACCGCGCGCGGTCGGTCCCAGTACACCTCGATCCCGTGCCCGTCGGGGTCGCTCAGGTAGATCGCCTCGCTGACGAAGTGGTCCGAGAGCCCCACGAGCGGGACGCGGTCGCGCACGACGTGGGCAAGCCAGCGAGCCAGGTCGTGTCGCTCGGGGAGGAGCAGCGCGAAGTGGTAGAGCCCGGTGTGCCCGTACGCCGGCCGCGCCCCGGGCTCCTCCACGAGCACGAGGAGCTCCCGATCCGCGGTGCCGAGGCGCGCGCCGCCCGCCGCCTGCTCGAGCACGTCGAGACCGAGCGACTCCCGGTAGTAGGCGAGCGAGCGCTCGAGCTCGGCGACCGTCAGGTGCACGGCCCCCATCGAGGTCGCGGCCGCGATCTCGCTGCTCGCCGGTGCGCCGGCGGCCTCCAGCTCCTCCGGGTCGCGGGGCGCCTCGCCCTGCGTCGCGGTCGTCTCGGCTGCCACGGCTACTGCTCGTACCCTTCGACGACCTGGGGATCGCGAGCGTGTGCGGCCTCCGGGTCGAGACCCGCCTCGCGCAGCGCGCGCCGCTGGCGGAGCAGATCCCAACACTGGTCGAGCGAGACCCCGATCGTCGAGAGCCGGTGGCGGTCGTCGTCGGTCGCGTCTCCCCGCCCCTCGCGCTCCCACAGCTCGTGCTCCTCCGCAACGAGCTCCTCGATGCGCCCGTGGATCCGATCGTCGTTCACCGCGCCTCCTCGAGAGTCGACCGAGCGAGCCTAGCTGCCGAGCCAGAGGCAGCGGAGGACCGAGCGCGTCCGCGGGCTCCTCCGAGAGGATGCTCCCCGTGCCGCTGCAGAACCGTGTCACGCCCCTCGGCGAGCTCGTCGCGGACCCGGCGCGCGGCCTCGTGTACGGGAACCGCGGCTGCCTCCACGACGACGAGGGTCGCATCCGCCGTCGCTATGCGGTCCGGCGGTGGATCGCCTGCCGGCTCGAGTTCAAGGGGTGGGAGCGCGGGCCGCTCCTCCAGCCGGGGAAGTTCACCGAGCTCTTCTTCCTCGACGAGGCGACGGCGTTCGCCGCGGGCCACCGGCCCTGCGCCCTCTGCCGGCGCGAGGACTACGTCCGCTTCCAGGAGCTCTGGCAGCAGCTCCACCCGGGCCGGCGCGGTGCGGACGCCGTGGACGATCAGCTCCACGCGGAGCGCGTCGACCCCGCGACGCGGGGCCACCGCCTGCACGAGGCGCGTCTCGACGCATTGCCTGACGGCGCCTTCGTCCTCGACGGAGACGTGCCGTGTCTCGTGCTCGGCGACATGCTCCTCCGCTGGACGCCTGGCGGCTACGTCGAGGTGCGGGCGCGACCCGCGGGGCGGCAGGCCGCGCTGATCACGCCGCCCTCGCTCGTCGAGGTCCTGCGAGCGGGCTGGGAGCCCGTCGTGCCGCTCCTCCATCCCACGGCGGGCACGGTGCCGAGACCCCTCGCGCGGGGCACTCCTACTTCTTGACGACGAGCTTCCCCTTCATGCCGAGCGCCGCGTGACCCGGCACGGTGCAGAGAAAGGCATACGTCCTTCCACCCTTGAGGACGACGGTGATCGAGCCCTTCTGCCCCTTCCTCAGGAGCTTCGTCTTCTTGCCGCCGAGCTTGAGGTCGTGGCTCGCGCTGCCCCGGTTCACCAGGGTGAAGGTGTGCGCCCCGGGGGCGACGGTCTTCGGCATGTTCCGGAACTTGAAGTCCACCGCGGTGACCGAGTACTTCGCGGCGCTCGATCCGGCCGCGACCGGGACGAGCACTACCACCGCGGCGACCGCCGCGGCGACGAGCGGGAGGACGGCTCTGCTGGACATGGACACCTCGTGTTCGGTCGCAGGAGCCGACAAGGATACGCCTCCGCCCTAGGGCAGGAACGAGCCGAGCCGCTCGAGCCCCTCGAGGACGAGCCAGGGGGGCACGGCGCCGGCGACCTCGCGGGCGAGGGACGCGATGAATCCGGGGAGCACGCCGGCGTCCTCGGCGTCGTCGACCGCTCGCTCGAGGCCGTCCCGCACGGCGCGCTCGGCGTCCTCCCGCGTGATGCCGTGCTCGTCCGCGAACGCGTCGAGCGCCTCCTCGTCGCGCACCGCGAGGACGAGGTCCTCCCTGGAGACACCGAGGTCGCAGGCGGCTCCGTCGAGCGCGGACAGCGCGACCTGCTCCAGGGCCTCGCTCAGCCCGCCGGGATCGCGCCACTCCCGGGTGACGCAGGGGTCGGCCACCGGTGTCGGCTCGAAGGAGGCGCCGCCGAACGCGAGGTAGGGGACGAGCACCGCGGCCACGGCGCCGACCGCTACGAGCAGGGGGAGCACACGCCTCAGAGCTGCTCACCTCTCCCGATCGCGACCGGGACGAGCGCGGCGAGAGCCAGCGCGGCCGCGAGCAGGAACGGCGTCGAGAACGCGTCCGTCACGGCCCTGTCCAGTTGGTCCTGGAGCGCCGAGAGCAGCGCCGCGTAGTCGTCGGTGGAGGGCAGCCCGTCGAACAGGCGCGCGACGTCCGGCAGCTCTCCCGTCTTCTCCGCCGCGTCCACCTCGTCCAGCACGTTCTGCGCGAGCCGCAGCTTGTCGAGCGGCGCGATCCCGCTGTCCAGCACCTCGGCCGCGCCCGCACGGATCGCCACCTCCCGGTTCGCGTCGAGCGCGCTGGTCAGCACCGGCGCGAGCAGCAGGAGCCCGAGCACCACCCCCGCGTGTCGTGCTGCGAGCGTCCAGCCGCCGTGCACGACCTGCCCGGACCGCCCGGCCACTGCTCGCTCGGTCAGGGCTGCGAGCGCGAGCCCGAGACCGGCGCCCACGAGCAGCTGGGGCGGAATCGTCCACCCCCAGCCCGCCCGCGGCAGGAAGGCCAGCGCGGCCAGGCCGCCCGCGACGAGGACGACGCCGCAGGCCGTGCGCATCGCCGCCCCGACCGAGCGCGGGGCGAGCCGGGCCGAGGCGATCGCGGCGAGCGGCATGGCGGTGACGACGAGGCCGGCGGCCGCGGGCTCCATCCCCCACCCCTCGACGAGCAGGAGCACGATCAGGAAGAGCGCCGCGACGAGCCCTCCCGAGAGCAGGAGCAGCGCGGCATTCGCGCTCACGTGGGGACGGCCGGCTGGCGCCGGGAGCGGCCGGCGCGCCGAGAGGCCTCGAAGCGCGGCGAGCGTGCAGAGGGCGAGCGGCACCTGCACGAGGAAGATCGACTCCCATCCGAGGACCTGCGTGAGGATCCCGCCGGCGGCCGGCCCGAGCGCGGCCCCGAGGACGCCTGCGGCGACCCAGATGCGAGCCGCGCGCGCCTCGTCGCCTGCCCCCTCGGAGAGGAGGTCGAGCGCGGCGGTGACGATCAGCGCCCCGCCGAGCGCCTGCACGCACCGGGCTCCCACCAGGACCTCGAACGACGGCGCGAGGCCGCAGGCGAGCGAGGCGGACGCGAACACCACGGCTCCGGCCCCGAAGGCCGCACGAGGGCGCCGCCGTGCCAGGTAGGCCGCAGGGACCGCCAGGAGGGCGAGCACAAGGTTGTACGACGTAAGGACCCAGGCGACGGTGGTGATGCCGACGTCGAAGTCCCCCAGGATCTCGGGCAGGGCGAGCGTGACGACGGAGGAGTCCGCGAGCGCCAGCGCGATCGCCAGCCCCAGGAGAGCCGGTCGCTGCATGCGGCGAGTCTAGGCTTCCCCGCGCGGCCGGCCCGGACGACCGCGGCGCTACTCGGGGCGCCAGATCATGAGGACGAGGATCCCGACGGCCGCGGCGGCAGCGAGGAGATTCGCCGCGAGCGCCGCGCGGTCCCGGAGGAGCGTCTGGACCAGGGGAGCCACCGTCGCCTCCGGAGCCTGCGCCTCGGCGAGCCGTCGCGCCTGCTTCGCTTTCCTGCCCCCGACCGCCCCGAGCAGGAGCGAGGCGAGGAGGAGCAGGAGCGCGACCGTGATCCACCCGTCCTCGAGGCTCCAGTGGGTCTCGTCCACGAGCCAGAGCCCGGACGCGACGACGAGGACGAGGCCGCCGCCGAGGACGAGGGCCCCGACCCGGGCGAGCGCGAGGACCGCGGCGACTTCCCCGGCCCGGTCTCGCCGCCACGCGCCGAGCTGGGCCGCAGTCGCGATCGCCATCCCGGAGAAGAATCCGACGACGCCGAGCACGTGCAGGAGGAGAGCCCAGTCGTACGACGTCACGGAGCCAGGCTAGAGGCCGGAGCGGCCCGCCCCTGCTCGACGTCGCCCGTCGCGACCCGGGAGGGAACGCGCGCGTCTCCGCGGCCCTGTGGCAGTCCCGCATCCGGCACGCGGGCGACTACCGATGTAGAGAGGACGGGTTTCCGGCTTCCTGCAACCACGGCGCTGTTCACGCCGACTCACTCATTCGGCGAGGTTCGATGACGAGACGAGAGGCGACACCCGGGCCCGGTTCGGCAGGCGGTGGCGCTGCTGGGCTCGACTGGCGTCGCTTCCGGCTCACCTGGCTTGCGCTGCCGGGCTCGGCGCTCGCCGCGCTGGTCGTCGGAGCCGGCATGCTGCTCGCGCTCGGCGCGAATCCGGTCACCGGGTACCGCGCCCTTCTCGACGGCGCGTTCGGCGACAGCTACGCCCTCAGCGCGACGGCGGTGAAGGCCGTCCCGCTCCTGCTCGTCGGCGTGGGGATCTGCATCGCGTTCCGCGCGAACGTCTTCAACATCGGAGGCGAGGGCCAGATCGCGATGGGGGCGCTCTTCGCCACGGGGGCCGCGCTCGCTCTGCCGGGGCTCCCGGGAATCCTGATGATCCCGCTCACGATCCTCGCCGGCGCGGTCGGCGGTGGGCTCTGGGGCGCGATTCCGGGCGCGTTCAAGGGGTACTTCGGCGTCAACGAGATCCTGAGCACGATCATGCTGAATCTCGTCGCCGTCCAGGTCATGAACTACATGCTGGCCGGGCCGCTGCACGATACGACCGCGGAGTCGGTGGGAGGGCTGATCCCGCAGACGCAGCTGCTCCCCGAGAGCTCCTGGCTCCCCATCCTGAAGGACGGCACGCAGCTCCATCTCGGCGTGCTCGTGGCCGTGCTGTCCGCGGTCGCCGTCTACGTCCTGCTCTGGCGGACGAGCTTCGGCTTCAGGATTCGCGCCGTCGGGCTTTCACGCGACGCGGCGACGTACGCCGGGATGCGGGTGGCACGCACGACGACGCTCGCGCTCACGCTCAGCGGCGCGCTGTGCGGTATCGCCGGCTCGATGCTCGTGTTCGGGAGCATCTCGCATCGCATGGTCACGGACGGGAGCCTGACGGGCTTCACCGGCTCCGCGGGCTTCAACGGGATCGTCGTCGCCCTGTTCGGTGGGCTCAACCCGCTGTGGACGATCCTCTCCTCGTTCGTCTTCGCCGGTCTGCTCGTCGGCGGCGACGCCATGCAGGTGGTGACGAACGTCCCGTCCGATCTCATCGTCGCGCTGAACGGCCTCGTCGTCGTGTTCGTCGTCTCCGTCGAGTTCCTGCGTCACCGGCCGCGTGTCTCCGGAGAGACGTCACCGGGCGGGCCGCCCGAGGCCCTCGCGGAGCGCGTCGAGCGGGTGGCGACCGTGGAGCCGACATGAGCGAGTTCTTCACGACCGCGATCCTGACCGCGACCGTCGCGTCGGGAATCCAGCTCGCTGCGCCGTTCCTGCTCGCCTCGCTCGGCGAGACGATCGGCCAGCGCAGCGGCGTGCT
>AR_comb_assmDRAFT_10621792_pt1 | contig 10104 bp, 4 predicted proteins | sample ArasoioldDNA_FD_10543 | JGI IMG/M metagenome (IMG submission 10543) | reverse complement strand
GGCTGGGTTGGAATATGGTGCTCGTAACACCAATGAAAGATGCGATAGATGAAAAGTGACTGGAACCCTTGTGACAGTATTCCCCGTACCACAGGACGCAGCCCTGGTGCCTCCTCCCGGAAACGGGCAATATCGGCACGCAGCATTGCCCAGAATGGAGCTGATCGTCCTTTTAATATGGACGCCTCTGTCATCATCACTAGACTCCGTGACTGTTCAGGAAGTTCTTGAGAGCTCTATCCTAAAGAGGTTGGGCTCTTGACCGTTGAAGGCGCAGGTAACGGTGTTGACAAAGACCGGGAAAGCAGGCACATGCCGCAGGTGGGACGTTCCCATGACGAGAGAAGCTTTTCCGCATCATTTAGGAACAGGAATCGCTGGACGCCTCGGTGCGTAAGTAGCTGCGAAATCTCTCAAGTGTGCACCAGGGCTGCCCATCTTGAGAAGAACGTACTTCGTCAAAGTCCCTATTACCCAGGGCGCTTGTCGAATCCCCCACTCATAATATTGCCGCGCCTGGGAAAAGTCGCGCCGTAAGTAACACTGGTCTCCCAAAGCTGTGTACACACGGGCACGCATTGCTGAGGCTTCGCTCTTGGTGCGTGTATGGTGCTGCAAGGACTGTTCAAATTCTTCTAACGTCATGCCAAACATGGCATTGTCGTATATTTTGCCTGCCAGCAAATGTGCATAGTACGTAGCCATCGCCTCGTCACAGAGGCGCCTAACGGAAGTGGCCCCTATCTCTTCAGCCTTTGCTTTCAGGCGCCAGCGGACGGCAATGTTATCAGCAATAATCACATGGCGAGCACTTTGCGTGAGGATTTTCGACATATTGGTCTCATGGGAACGATAATACACGAGTGGTTCTGCTAGATAGGCCGCATCATAATGCAGGGCAAAGACACACCATAAATACCAATCACCTGCGTTTGAGAGGTCCGGCGGGAAGACACTCACTTTGTCATAGCACTCTTTCCGTACCATCCCCGCTGGAGCAACAACACAATTGCCCAGTATGAGTTTCTCCAGAAAACTATGGCCCTTGAAAACCGCATCTTGAGTGCCGTGTATAGACCAGCTCACTATGCCAGTTTCCCGGCCGTCTTGCAGCCTCACAGCAGGAGAAAAGACATAACCTACCTCAGGATGCTCCTCCATCACCTGCACATAGCGCTCCAAAGCGTAAGGCCTGCGCAAGCAGTCATCCGCCGAGATCAACCAGACGTATTTGCCATGCGAGAGTTCGATCCCTTTGTTATAGTTGCGTAGATGCCCAAGATTTTTTTCATTACGCACGTGTTTGACACGCGGGTCGCGAAATGATGCTGCTATCTCGGGAGTCTGATCTGGTGAACAGTCATCCATGATCAATATTTCAAAATCTTCATAAGTTTGACATAAGATAGAATTGATACATTCAGGCAATAGGTAAGCAAGCTTGTAGCAAGGTATAACAAAGCTGACTTTTTTGGTCATAATTTTGGCCTTTTATATTTACGTAGACCTGGAGATGATTATTCAGATAGTAAGGAGATGAATGGTGTCAAGTTTGCAGTAATTTTAAGGTTACCGCTCCCATGGCAAAAAATCAAATCTGAGAAAATCCAATAATTCTTTTCTTTGCCAAGGGATAGACAATGGCGGTATCATCACAAGCCTGACACCTTCTGAGAGATTATCTTTTGTTATTAACCTTGTTCCCCTTAAATTTTTTCCACTGAACTCCACTATCATCAGTATTGCATTCATCTATACAGCCATTATGTATTTTCTGACATTCACGAGACCACGCATTATTTTCCTTTGATCCTATTTTGGCTATTTGAGGATCTGGTTGTCTGGTAGCTAATACTTCGCAACTTTGTCTCACTACGGAACAATACTCCAAGCATTGATAATTATCATCTCTATCAGAAGTTTGTGTCACAGTCTGATCGGACGGATCCTTCTTAGGCTTATCCGGCTTATCCTTAGGCTTATCAGGTTTTGTTTGAATCATGCTTTGAGCCATGATTAGGCTATTCCCCAGAGCACTCTGAGACAAGGTTGGGACCTGGGCAGGCCTCATTTCCTGAGAATCGACGGAAACATTCATGGGCGCAAGTGCGACCTCAGCTCGACCAAACCCTCCGCTTAAACCCACTACCGTTAAGGTGACAAGTACAACAAATCTGCTCTGCCTCATTGGTTTCTCCATTCTTTTCCCGCTCCAGGGGCTCCAGCGAGTCTCCTATCCCTCCTTACCACAAAGGGTAGGCAGGAGACCCCTGGTAGTGAATCATCTCATCCGGTTGATGGTGTCCACTTCCCTTCTTGTATGGCTCGTAGGCATAGTGCTCCATCGCAAGGCAGCCCCATTAGGGAGTGGGGGTGAACACCACGTCTACCCAGTAATTACCTGCCTGAAACGTCTGGGTCGGGAAGCCGCTCGTGCTGCCGTATCGATAGACGCCATTGCCACCCTGTTCACTATCGGCAAGGGCTCGGAGTGGTACGTTCGTATACGCCGAACTGAAGTACTGGGGGTCGAAGGCATAATGCCCCTGTGGCGCGCGATACGACACCACATAGGTCGTATTGGCACTGATGACGATGCCTGGTGCAGGGAAGTTGGCTTGCTGCCAACCCGTGGCTGTTTCACCTGCAAAGGTCGCCGTGCCCAACAGCGTCCCAGTGCTCGTCCAGAGCCTCCCGGTATGCGTGCCCGTATTCCCTGAGCCTTTGTAAAAACGGACCCCGGTAATCCTGCCATTAACTGTAGCCTGAAATTTGACCCCTAAGTCGACTGCTGCTGCGTCAGGCTCTGCGGTCACAGTCGGTGTTGTCGCACTACTCCAGAGACTGCACGGACACTGCAACTGTGCCATGGTGGTAAACGACCAGCTGACGTCTGCCGCGAGGGCATTGCCGGCCACATCTGTTACCCCACTGCTCCCCCCCGTGACGGTTGCCGTGTAGGTCGTCCCGAGTGCGAGAGAGCTACTCGGCGTTAAGGTCGCCGTGAAGGTCGCACTATCGTAGTTCACCCCCGCCGCAACCGGTGGATTCGTCCCATTGCGAAGCGTGAAAGTACTCGTGCTCATCGTCTGCGCATTCATCGCTTCACTAAACGTCGCCTGCACTGTGGTCCCCGCCGGTACGCCTGTGGCGCCGCTGGCTGGAGCCTTCCCAGCCACAGTCGGTGGCGTATTGTCGGGGGGAATAGTCGTGTTAAACACCACGTCCACCCAGTAATTCGTCGCGTTAAATGTCTGGGCGGGGAAGCCACTGGTGCCATATTTATAGACTCCATTGCCCCCCGATGGGCCATCCGCGAGCGCTGACAGGGGAGGATTGACCACCGCGGCCGCAAAGTACGACCCATTCGCCGCATAATGCCCGGCGGGGGCATAGTAGGACACCACATAGGTGGTACCCGCAGTGATCGCTACCGGCGTGGCCAGGGTGGCCTGTTGCCAGCCCGTGGCTGTCTCATTGGCAAAGGTGACACTTCCCATAAGGCTGCCAGTGTTGCTCCACACATGGCCCACATGCGTGCCGGTGTTCCCCGTGCCTTTGTAAAACCGGATGCCTGTGATGTAGCCATTGGTATTCGCCTGGAACTTCAGCCCGAGCTCGACCGCGTTGGGGTCCGAGTCTGCGGCTACGGCGGGGGTGGTACTGTTATTCCAGATGCTGCATGGACACGCAGCAGCGGCAACCGTCGTGAAGGACCAGGGAAAATCGCCACTCAGGGCATTGCCGGCCAGGTCTTTCACCCCCGAAGCGCCTCCATGCACCGTGGCGCTATACGTTGTTCCGTTCGCCAGCGGACTGCTGGGGGTTAATGTCGCCGTGTTCCCAGTGTAACTCACCGTGGCTGCCACCGTATTCGCAGCATTGTGTAACTCGAAAGTGCTTGCGTTGATCGTCGCCGCATTCATCGCCTCACTAAAGGTCGCCGTGATTGTCGCGGCGATGGCGACGGAGGTGGCACCATTGGCTGGTGACACGCTACTGACGGTCGGGGGTGTCGTGTCGCCAGCCGCATAGGTGGCCTGGTAGGCCCCATTTGTCGCTGGGAAGAACGCATAATTGATCCCCTTAATCGACTGCGTCGTGTAGGTGATGGGACTGCCATTCTGTTTGATGCTGGTCAGAGAGCCGACCGCAGAGATCACGGGCACCATGGCCTGCAGGCCATTGGCACCTGCGCCAACAGTAATCGTGAAGCTTAGTGTATCCACATTCCAGTTGAGGGAGCTGAACGACGAGCCGTTACGGCCATCGAGCCATGTGAGCATCTGCTTCGCGGACACAATGGGGACGCCACGGGTGAGCGCCGAATCAATGCCCGCGTCAGACTGACTCTCAGTGGGTTGGTCAGTATGAAAATTAGCCGTGAATGCACCGTAGTAGCCCTGAGGTCCAAGGGCATTATCGAGCAGTGTATTAATCGTGAACGGGTATGTTTGCCCAGACTCATCGGTCATCTGCGAGGTAGCCTGGTAGACATCAATCATGGCGCCATCCACATCCACAAACCGCATGGGCATACCAGAGCCCGTAAAGAAACCTGGGCGGTCAAGGACCCAGCTTGGTGGCCAGAAATAATAGTTCGTATCTAGACGGATTCCGTGAGCCAGTTCCACTTTCGCCTGCGTCACGTAATCACTCCACGCGATGCAGTGCGTGCGGTTGGTGGTCGGAGACGGCAGGCTGGGAAAGGTTGCAGCAAACGTGCTCAGCTGGTCAGTGTAAAGCTGAGAGAGTGACGACTCAGACGTCCAGTCGGCACATCCTGTACTGACATGGAGGGCCACCTCAAAGCCCTGGTTCGTATAGGAAACCGCCTGGTTATTGGTCAGCGGCGTGTTGGGATAGATGTATGACGTACTGCGGATACACTCCCAATTCGCCACGGAGCAGCCTGCGGGACTGCTCGCGAGGTATTGATTAAACCTGCCGGCCGTGCCACCAATCGCATGGTCATCGCCCGTCATGATCACTACGGCTTTCACGCCACGGGGGAAGTACCAAAAGCGTGGTAACGGTTTTTTCGTAAGGTTCATGGTGAGGATGAGATTGGCGAGCAGCCGCTGCTGCTCATCGGCCTGGGGAATGGCCACTTTGTTTAGATCAATCCAGTCAGGCTGCGGGTCACCAGCCGCGCTGCCGAAGAACAGGTCATCAGAGCGGATCGGGGCCATACCATCACGCTCCTGGCCACTCCAGGCGACATTGCCTTGCCGCATATCGATGACGGAGGTCACCAGGTTATACATGAAGGCCGCCGCATGGCCCCCGTTCGGCCCAACATTCCGGAGCGTAACCGCAGGATTTGTGGTGGCCGTTGTAGCGTTGGAGTAGAGGGTGGCGATACTGGTGGCACCATTGAGGGTATAGCGATCCGCAGGGCCGCGAAACTGGATGGTCTGGTTCACCAGCCCCGCCCCAGGTGCCGTCGAGGTATTAATGAGGAGATAACCGTTAGAGAGGGTCGACGACGTCGCGCTCAGCCCCAGCAGGCCAGCGAGCTGCGGATCGGGGTGCATAGCGATCAGGTTGCCGCCGGCGTTCACCCAATCACTCACCATGGTGACCTGGGGAGACGTCAGTGAGGTCACATCGAGAATCACCATATCGTAGGCAGCAAGCGTTGTCGCCGACACGGATGAGATGCCGCTGATAGTGAAGGCATTGAAGCCCTCAGTGCGCAGGATCTCGGCATAATATTGGCCGAACGGATCCACATCGTCAGTCACGACTAAGATCGGATTACTTTGTGCATGGGCCTCCAGATGTGCACCGAGTACCAACCAACCAGCCACGAGCAAAGTGACGATGAAAAATTGCCAGCATCCGTGTATCACCTCGTCTGGTATCTGTCTTTGGGCATACTCCATATTGTTGTCCCCTCACACAATGAGATAGATGCCTGGTGCATGTCCATTGCGGAAGTGTTCACCACTTCAACCCCTGACAGCCCATCGGCTTATAAAGTGTCACGTCACGGTCACCACTCGCTCACCCAGGGGTCTGCCCGCGCCCAGCAATGTCTTAGCGTGGCGTGAAGACAATATCGACCCAGTAGTTGCTGGCATCGAAGCTCTGGTTCGGAAACGCCACGCCGGCACTGTACGCAAAGACGCCGTTGCCTACTGCCGTCGTGTTCGACAACGCGTGCAGAGGCGCATTGTCCACTGCCGTGGTGAATCCCGGCTCGGTCAGGCCGTAGAAGCCCGTGTTGGTGTGATAGGAAACGACATAGATGGTATTGGCCGTAATGGCAACCGGTGCGGTGAAGATGGCTTGCTGCCACCCGGAGGCGGTTTCATTGGCGAAGGTCACCGTCGCCAGTTGCGTCCCGTCTGTCGTCCAGAGGCTGCCAATGTGCGTCCCCGTGTTCTGGGCGTATTTATAGAAACGGACACCAGTAATAGTGCCGTCGACGTCGGCCCGGAATTTCAGGCCCAGTTCCACGGCACTCGCATCGACCTCCATACGCGCAGGCGTGGCCGACGGACTCCAGATACTGCACGGACAGTTAAACGGTGGTGCGGTCGTGAAGGACCAGGTGACATTATTCAGCAGGGCATTTCCGGCGGTGTCCTTTACTCCGCTTGCTCCTCCCATGACCGTGACGGTGTAGGTTGCCACGTTGGCCAGTGGTGTCGTTGGGGTCAATGTCGCTGTCAGCGTCGCGGCGTTATACGATACAGTCGCCGCCACGACGGCGTTGTTGCCGTCCCGCAGCGCCATCGTCGCCTGGGTGATGGTCGTCGCATCCATCGCCTCGCTGAACGTCGCTGTCACGCTCGCCGACGTGGAGACTCCCGTCGCCCCACCGAGGGGTGACATCGTGGTCAGCGTTGGCGGCGTCGTGTCCACATTGCTCACCGTCACCGTGACCCCCGGCGCTGTCGCTGTATTGCCCGCGGTGTCCCGTGCCACCGCCGTGAGTGTGTGGTTGCCGTTCGCGGCCGCGGTCGTGTTCCATTGCATCGTGTACGGACTGCTGAACACTTCGGCACCGAGGTTGGCGCCATCGAGCTTGAATTGCACCCCGACGACGTTCACGTTGTCGTTTGCAGTCGCCGATACGGGCACCGTCCCCGACACTGTCGCGCCGCTCGCCGGTGCTGTCAGGGTGACCGTCGGCGCCGTCGTGTCTGTACTCAGCGCTGGAAGAATTTCACAGAGGCTGAAGTTATAGCGATCACCACTCGGTGCGGTCGCGTTGAGGGTCACAGTCGTGCCGCTCGTCGCCGTGGGACTCGTGGTCCTCTGCACCCAGTACGTGTCTCCGACCGACGCTAAGAATTGGTGCACCATCGTTTGGTTCGGCCCTAGCGTCCGGGCGCTGGCATTGTCATAGTCATTCCCCACCCCGAACACCCACGAGCCATTCCGCGTTGTCGTCAGCGTTGCCGTTGGTGCCCCCGGGTTGGCGTTCGCCGACCGGGTCACGCCGATCGCCCCCGCCCCATTCGTCCCTGATGGATCGACCCCTTTCAAACTCACCACCGTCACCGACGCTGAGGTCGACTGCGACAATGTCGCTGTGACCGACACGTTACTCAGGGGCGCCGAGGCGAACGCCCGCCAGATCTCCGACGTGCCCCGCTGCACGTTCGTGCGCACCACCAGTTGCCAGGTCAGCCCTGCGCCGGTCACGCCTGTGACCGTAGTGTTCGCGCCCGAGATGTAGTCGGTGGCGATAAACGCCAGGAGCAGCTCATTGGCCGCCGTCGTCGAAAACGTCCCGACCGTGATCGTCTTCTGCGCCGATGACAGGTCGCGAAACGCGACGGCGTCCATCGCCAGCGCACCGCCGGGTGCATTCGCGACCGTCACGCTCACCGCCGGCGATGTCGTCTGGTTCCCCGCGCCATCGCGCGCCCGCGCCGCCAGAGTGTGGGTACCATTCGACGTGCTCACCGTATTCCATGTCACCGTATAGGGTGCACTGGTCACCTCTGTCCCCAACGCCACCCCATCCAGCAGGAACTGCACGCCAGCGACCCCGACGTTATCGGACACCGTTGCGGATACAGCAACCGTCGTCCCTGATACTGTTGCGCCGTTGGCCGGGGTTGTCAGCGCCACGGACGGCGGCGTGGTATCGGGCGCATTGCTGACCGTGACCGTGACCGCCGCACTCGTGCGTGTGTTCCCGGCGGCATCACGGGCGACGGCCGAGAGCGTATGGCTCCCGTTCACGACGGTAGTCGTATTCCACACCACGGCATAGGGACTCGTGGTGTCCTCCGCGCCGAGGTTGGCCCCATCCAGCTTGAATTGCACCCCGAAGACGCCCACGTTGTCGCTCGCGGTCGCCGACACCGTCACGGCGGCTCCCGACACCGTCGCGCCGTTGGCTGGCGCCGTCAGTGTCACCGTCGGTAGCGTCGTGTCCGTGACCCCAGGCACCAGGCCTGGTTGGAGCGACCCGGGCTGCGCCTGCGCGCTCATGTCGGCAAACAAATTCACGGTCGCCTGCTGCATGGCCAGGTCTGGCGTCGACCCGCCGCGGTCGTGGTTGCCATCGAGGCCCCACGACCACTGGACCGTGCCAGCGCCGAACACGAGGGCGCCGCTGCTGTGGCGATAGAGCGTGAGGGCGTGCGTCGCCGTCCCTGAGCCGTATGTAGACCCATTGTCCTGCAGCTTCTGGGTGACCGACAGTGTCGTCGCCGATAAGGGCGTCAGCCCCGCCGGCCGAAAGCCGTTGTTGAGGTTCTCGTCCCACTCGTAGCCAAGCGTGCCAGCGGTGAGCGTCGCCGTCCCTCCCGCGGGCAGGGTAGCAATGCGCGTGTTGCGCCAGAAGGGCTGTGGGGCAAACTGTTGCGGCACCTTAATCGCCGCCGTCGTGGTGCAGCAGTTGACCGTGAAGATCGTGCCCGTGAGCGCATTCTCCGGGCGTCCACCGTCAGCCGGAGGGCTGAAACGCGCGTCACGCCACGTCCCGGTCCACGTCCACGTAGGCGAGACGTCTTGCGGGTCGATCTGGGCATTGGCGTGGGTTTCTTTGTAGCTGACCAGGGTGCGATAGGACGTGTGCGTACTGTCGATACTCGCTTCCCAGCGTGTCTTCCAAAATACCTCATTGCCGCTGAAGAAGGCGAGGTTGACGCCAGCGTTGCGTGCCGCCTCGACGTTGGCGCGCTGCGGCCCGGACCAGTACTCGTCATGCCCGACCGAGAGGAAAATCTTATGGTCCAGGAGATCGGTAGCGCCGAAGCGGTCGGTATCGACACCCGTGGCGTACGTAACGAAATAGCCGTTCGCCTCAAGCCACCGCACCATGGGATACTCGGCGTTGAACAACCAGTCCTCAGGGCTGGTGCCGCGTGTGGTGAAGGGGCGATTGTAGCTGACCTTGTAGGCTCGGCCGGGGTTGGTGCCGGGGCCACCGACATACAGGCTGTTGCCGCCGTAGGTGTTGTACGCCTGCCAGGTGGTGTCGGACGTCTGGAAGAGGAGGTCGGACAGGGCCTGGTCATCGCGCACGATGAACACGATGTGGCTGTCCCCGCCGGTGTCCGGGCGCGTGAGTTTCGCGATATAGATGCCAGAGACGGCAGTCGTGGGGACCACCCAGGACGCTGACTCAGTCCAGTTGCCACAATCGATGAGACCGGTCGGGCCGTCGGTAAGACAGTTGGGCTGATTCGTGCCCGTGATGGTGGGAAGCGTCGCGATGTACCTGGCGCCTTGGCCGCCATAGTAGCCCAGGCGGTAGATGTCAATCCTGAATGTCGCCGCGGTCGTGTCGACTTTGAAGTGGACAGTCTCGCCCTTGTTAACACTGATGTCCGTGGCAAAGCCCTGGATGCTGGGATCACCAGCACCGCTGATATCCCATTCCGTATCAGGATTCCCAGGCTGGGCGTTCTCGCATACGATTGGGTTGGACGTACAGGAGGTCTGCGCCTGCGCGTCTCGCCCTACGTCCAGGGCAAGCCCCATGACCGCGACCAGCACCGCCATACACAGCCAGTAGAATGCTTGTGTGAATTTGTGCTGAGCCCGTTGTGGTGCATCGTGCATATGTATATTCCTTAGTACTGAACTTTTGCAAACTGGGCTGAAAGGCGTATAGTGGATGGCATACCCCTA
>AR_comb_assmDRAFT_10247787_pt1 | contig 10104 bp, 8 predicted proteins | sample ArasoioldDNA_FD_10543 | JGI IMG/M metagenome (IMG submission 10543) | reverse complement strand
GCGAGACTCTGTCGAGCCCATGAATCTGGTTTAAATCAAATAGTGGGCTCGACCGAGTCTCGCCCCACCGGTTTGAGCTTCCCGTACGATGCGCAGTGGGTTGAGCTAAACGCGCAGGTATCTAGAATCGTAGCGCGGTAACCAGGTAGAACATGCCGGCACACGCGATAGCGGCCGATCCGTAACGAAACAAAAATCCAGCCGCGTGCGACGATGCGCCCTTTTTCGTGAGGAGGACCTTGCGCAGAACGAAAACGGGAATGACCACCACCTGGTGCCCAATCTCGACGCCAAGGCTGAATGCAACAATGGCGAGGCCAATGGTTAGGCCAGCCATCCCCTGCATCGCGTCCAGCAATCCGCCGGCGAAACCGAGACCATGAAAAAGACCAAAGAAGAATGCAACGGCCAGGCGGGTAATACCCCGTGTTTGTTCGGGCCAGAAAACATTCTGGAGCGCCACGAAAACGATGCTCAACGCGATCATAGGTTCCACCACGTGATTTGGAAGGCGCACCAAACCTAAAACCGCCAGGGTGAGCGTAATGGAATGCGCCAGGGTGAAGGCGGTGATGACCTTGATCAGGTCCCACAGGGTAACGACCGCAAGGACCAGCGCGCCGATGAACAGAAGATGATCATATCCGGTAAGGATATGCAGGATCCCATGGCGCAAATATTCTTTCGTTAGGCGCCATTTATCCAGTGTTGCGGGGATCGCCGCGGCGCCGGCAACCGCGGATGCGTTCCAGTTGCAGTCGATCACCAAAGGCTCGCGTGAAGTGAGCAACAATCCTTCAACCGGCGACTGACCCTGCTGCGCGACGCGCACGACATAGGTGGCCTCCCAGCGATTCCCAGGCGCATAGTCGAATTCGTTCAACACATTCTGGTCGACTCGAATTTGGGCAGGTTTCGCCGTCAGCGTGTATTCAAGATCATAAATCGCGCGCTGAGGGCCGGAGACCGTCGGTTTCGATACCCCGATTACCCGTCCGCCAAGGCCTTGCCGATCGGCAAGAAAATGGAGGTGTTGCAGCAAATACTCGCCGTGACGGCGGCATTGCTCCTCCAAATCGACACTGGTGCCGGTCGCACCCGCGCTCAGCGCATTTTGGACGAACACTTCCTCCATCGAAACCCGCACCTGGGCGTGGATCTTGTCCGGAAATATTTCGATCTCCATCGAGCCCTGAGCAACCGGGTGTGACTCCGCAGAGTCGATGCCCGCGACCAACACCGTGATCAAAAGACAAACGGCGGAGTAGCGAAAATTGTAACCTGCGCGCATCTCGCTCTAGCGATGAACGTGAAAAGCGTTGTAGTGCGGATTTACCTCCGCAGCGTGACGCAGAAATTCCTTTCCCTGGGCAAGGTCGCCGGTTGCGGTGGCAATCATGCTGGCGTGAAAGAACATGTGGGAGTCTCGTGTTCCCTGCGCGAGCGCTTGTCTCATTTCGTTAGCCGCCTCGGCAAATTGTCCGTCGCGGTATAACGCCCACGCCAGCGCATCGTGGACGAAAACGCTCTGCCGCGCTTGCAAATCTTTGCGCGCCCATTTGAGCGCCTCGGTTGGCTTTTCGATCGAGTCGGAATAAAAGCCGGCCAGGTGATGATCGTAAATTGAATCGCCGTTCGCCGCGGCCTTCAGATAAGTCGTTTCGGCGCGCTGGTGCCACGACCCGGCCTGGTCGGACTTGCTCATGAAAGCGTAGAGATCACCCAAGGCCTGGCATAACTCCGGGCGGGGAACGCGAGCGATTACCTTTTCGTAAAGCGCGATTGCCACCGGGTACTTCTGCTGCGCAGCCCGCAATTCGGCCACGTGTTCAAGCGCGCTCCAGTAATCAGGGAACGCGTCGAGCGCTGCCTGGTATTGTTTGTCTGCATTTTCCCAATCGCCGCGGCTGAAATACAATTGGCCTAACTGAACACCGCACCATGCCTGAAGTTGAGGCGACGGCGGGGTAAGTTTCTTTATCCCTTTAAGCGCATTATTGAAATGAGTACCGGCTACGTCCAGCTGACCACGTACGAGCGCCAGTCTTGCCAGCCGGATTTCGCTATCAATGCTCCCCGGCTCGGCTTTCGCCAGTTGGTCAAATGCCGCAGCGGCTTCGTCGTAGTCGCCCAGCTCAAGTAGCGCGTCTCCCAGGATCCCGAACGAAAAACTTTTCGCGGGTGCGAGTTCGCGGAGCTTTTTCGCGCTGTCGCGCGCAGCTCCGAATTGGTGCGATGCAATCTGCACCCGCGCGAGCACTGCGATTCCGGCATTGTTCAACTCGGGCGTGCCCACCGCGACCGATGTGTCCGCGGCTTTGCGCGCCTTCGCCAGGTAAGCGTCATCCCCGGTAGTCCGCAGCAGGTCGAGGTAACGCGTGGCCAGCTGGTTTTGAGCGATGAAATCGTCCGGATCGCTCCGAACTTTTTCTTCGAAGAACGAAATCGCACCGTCTTCGCCATGGGCGCATGTTACGACCAGGAGCAGAAGCAACAGAACGCAGCGCACGGTACACAAACAGGCCGCGACGTTCACCATTGAATGCGAACGCCGCGGCCGAATCAAATCACAGATCAATTCCGGGTATTATCGTCAATCGTTCCCGGCGAACGGGGCTGCTGGGAAGGAGCCAGGAAGGGGAACGTGTCGCCAAGGGGCACGTCGTTTGCATTCACATGATCGCCCGCGGTGATTGCGCCGTTAGTGATGATGTTCAGGTAAGTGTCAATCACGTCGTCTTTAAGGCGGCGTCCATTGGGAAAGCCTGCTCCCGCGTTGTCTCCTCCACCCGCACCGCTGTTTGGAATGGATGCATCGACGCGGACAAAATCGCCATGGGCGACCGCCACCGACGCCAGGACACCGATGTTGGCGTCGCTCGTGCCTAACGCCTTCAGCGTTGCGATGATGTCGTTGGCAAACTTGCCCTTCGCATCATCCCTGGTTGTGGATGCGTTGTATTCGTTTTTCCGATTAAACGGAATGAGAGCCACGTTGACCGCGGGGTTTCCCATACGGTCGACGGTCTTAAAGTCGCCGCTGATATGCAGGTCACCGTTCTTCTTAACCTCCGAGTCGGCCTGCTGTGTCAGCGCGTCCACTCCGATTACGTTGCCGCCGCCCTTAAGCATCGAAACGGGAATACGCAGCGCGATTGCCAAAATGTTATATCCAGCAAACGTGTCCCGGCCGCGGTCGAGTTGAGACGGATCAGGACTTCCGTTGCGAACCGATGCCACAAAGCGACCAAAAGCCGGGATATCGAAGAAGAAGGGATCGTCCGTTTCGCCGGCAAAGAAATCGACTCCGGTTCCGCCGGCGTTGAGTGTGACAGCAGCGGCCTGACTCGGCGCGCTGGCCGAGAGCGACGGATTTAGCACTGGTGCGGTGAACTTTTTCCCTTTCGGCAACGTCACCGTTGCCATCTGCGCCTTTGGCACCTCGAGGATCTCCTTGCCCGCCGGGCCCGGATCGGCCGTTCGCTCGCTGAAGCTGATGTCGATGAATTGATCCGCCTTTTCGTCCCCGGTATTCTCGACCTCGAGACGGATTTTCACGCTGGGGTCGAAGATGGCAAAGTTGACCGCTTCACCGGGAACGATAAATCCGCGCACGGTTGTGATCAGGACGAGCTTGCTGTTGTCGTTCGGGTCTAAAAAGAAGTAGACGTCGGCCAGATCGGCACCCTGGTTACCAGCGACCCCGGGGGCGTCGCCGTGATCGGCGGCGCGAGCCGAGTAAGGTCCGGTGAAGAGACCGAGGCAACAGACGAAGGCGAAGAGCAGATGAATGGAGAAGAAGCGGGTTCGGTTCATAGGTTTGGGGTTTCTAGCGGGGTATTACGTTGGGGGGTTGATGCTGGATGCAGCAATTCTAAGAATTTTATATCCGACCTTCCGCGAGGTGAGTCAAAACGATTTGTCGCACCATTTCGACGCGTTTTTGAGGATTAAGCGTATTTAGTCACACAGGATTGCAACGATTATGGTTCGAGCGCTTTTCGTCGGCTCGACAGAGTCTCGCCCCACCGGCAAGTTTCCCATTCACGCACCATGTTCGAATTACTCGCGCAGGATCCGAAAACGAAGGCGCGGCGCGGGCGGCTGACCACCGGCTATGGCGTGATTGAAACTCCGGCGTTCATGCCGGTCGGCACCCAGGGAAGTGTAAAGGCAGTCAGTCCGCGGGAGCTGCGGGAGCTAAACGCGCAGATCATTCTTGGCAACACCTACCACCTGTTCGTTAGGCCGGGGCTCGATGTGATCCGCCATGTGGGCGGGCTGCATCGGTTCATGAACTGGAATGGACCAATTCTGACCGACAGCGGCGGTTACCAGATCTTCTCACTCGCGAAGCTGAGGAAGATAACGGACGAAGGAGTGCACTTTCAGAATCATGTGGATGGCACACCGGCATTTATCTCGCCGGAGATTGCAATGGAGATTCAAGCCACGCTCGGCAGTGATATCGCGATGGTGCTGGACGAATGTCCGCCGTGGCCGTGTGAGAGAGACTACGCGGCGAAAAGTCTGGAAATGACGACTCGTTGGGCGAAGCGATGCAAGGAGTGGAAAGAAGAAAACGCCGAACATCGAACGGTCCGAGCCGGACTGGCACAGAACAGCGAACACCGAATTTCAGAACAATCCGCAATCCGCAATCCGCAATCCGCAATTGGCCAACTCCTTTTCGGCATAGTCCAAGGCGCAACTTTTGATGATCTACGACGGCAAAGTGCGGAATCGTTAGTGTCGATCGGCTTTGATGGTTACGCGATCGGCGGCGTGAGCGTGGGCGAACCGGAAGAGGAAATGATGCGCGCGGTTGAATCGAGCGAACCGTTTTTGCCTGCCGACAAACCGCGCTACGCCATGGGATTGGGTACGCCGCCGCAAATGCTGGAGATGATCGCGCGCGGAGTCGACATGTTCGATTGCGTTTTGCCAACGCGCCTGGCTCGAAACGGAACGGCGTTTACCGCGATCGGCACTCTGAATTTGAAAAACGCGGAGTTCGCGATGCAAAAAGGACCGATCGAAGAAGGATGCGAATGTCCTGCCTGCCACGAATTCTCGCGCGCCTACGTCCGTCACCTTATTAAAGCGGAAGAGATTCTGGGGCTGCGTTTGATCACGCTACACAATCTGCACTTTTACTTAGAGCTGATGCGACAAGCGCGCGAAGCCATCGAAACCGGAACCTTCGATGGGATGAAGAGAGATTTTGTAGCGAACTACGAAACGCGCGCAGTCGATTTGGAGGGCGGAGCTCCTGCGACGCCGTAGCCCAGAACCGTGCGATTCACGCTCATCCGATCCGCAATCTGCAATCTGCAATCTGCAATCGCTTATCCGCCGGCCTTCGCTTGCGCGACGTACTGCCGGACTTGCTCGGCGTTCGCGCCGCTAACCGTTCCAACCAACTTGCCGGTGCGTCCGTAGACGCTCACACGCGGAATACTTTGGACGCTATGCTGTTTCGCGACCGGTGTTGTCCAGTTAACGATGTCGATCTTGCGTAACGCGATCTCCGGATCGGTTCGAGCCATCTGTTCGAGCACCGGCGTGATCAATCGACACGGTCCGCACCAATCCGCGTAGAAGTCGACAATGGTCACATTGCCGGCTGACAAATGCTTCGCGATGTCGACCTCAGCGCCGTGACTGATGACTTCGACTTCCTGACCGCGATCCGGAACGAACGCGGCGCGTTCGACAAAAATCAACGGAAACTGCCGGTTACCCTCCGCGGTAGTGATTTTGAAACTTCCGTTGGCGAAAGAAACAGCGGTGCCTTCCTGCCGGCCATTGGTCCTGGTGGTAAGCTGCGCTCGCGGGCCGGTTTGTTCGAAGTCGATCTGACGGACGTTCGCCGCCGGGTATGACGTGGTCTTCCCATCGGCTGAGCGAATTTCAAACGCGTTGTTGGAGTATTTAGTGACCGTCGCGGTTAGAGGCGAACCGCTGTTTAATTGAATGGTGTCAGCATTCGCCGCCGCGCCACTGATCGCTACCGCGATGCCCAAAATCACGAACCGTATCCCCCACTTCATCTAATCATTATAATTCCTGCGTAACGATACCGGAACCTTTTTCAGTGTTGAGTAACCGGTATGGCTTACCGGTTCCTCAACACCAAGTTGCAATTAAGCCTTCCCTGTGCTCAATAAGACGCCGCTTCTACCGCTTGCATAGCTGCGGTGAAGCCCTCTTATTGTTGCTCCGGCCCGATGTTTTTCACCATGCTGATCTATCTCGCTCAGGCTTCGCCTGCTCCGGCTGCTCCTTCTCCGGGTTTTGGCGGCTTCATCCCGTTCATCCTGATCTTTGTTATTATGTACTTTGTCCTGCTGCGTCCGCAGATGCGGCGACAGAAGGACCAACAACGGCTGGTCTCTGCTTTAAAGACCGGGGACCGGGTCGTAACCAATGGCGGTATTCACGGGCTGATTTCTAACGTCAAAGAGACCACGGTGATTGTGAAGGTAGCGGACAACGTCAAAATCGAGGTGGAAAAATCCGCCGTCACCAACGTGCTCAAACCCGAAGCCGCGAAATCTTAGCAGGCACTGGAGTAATGCAGTTTTGGAGTAGTGGAGTAATGATTGATCGGCAATCCGCAATCGCATGACACCGGCAATGACATTTTTCATCGGCCTCGGCCTGCTGGTCCTTTTTGGCTGGTATTTCGCGACCGACATTGGTCCGCGAAAACGGATCCTGGCCGCGCTGCTGGTGACGATGCTGACTGTCTTCAGCATTTGGAGCAACTGGCCTCCGGACAAGAAAATCCGCCTCGGTCTCGATATTAAAGGTGGCACGTCATTCTTAATCCGGCTGGTAGGCGCGGAGAAGGAAGTGACCAAAGGGATGCTCGACCAGGCAGTCGAAGTCATTCGGAAGCGCGTCGATTACTTCGGCAGCGGCGAACCGGTGATAAGCCCGGTGGGTCAGGATCGCATCCTGGTCCAGATTCCCGGTCTCGATACGGCCAAGATTCAGGAAGCGCGAGATCAGCTTTCGCGCGTAGCCAAGCTCGAGTTTCGCCTGGTTTATCCTGACAACGGTAAACGGCTGCAGGACATCGACGCCGGCCAGCAGGTCATTCCTCCGGATTTCCGCATCGAAACCTACAAGATGCACGCTGAACCGGGTCAGAAGCAGACCGAAGAACGTCTGTTGGTGAAAAAGAAAGCGGATCTCGGAGGGAATCACGTCACCGAAGCGCATGCCGGTTATGGCAACGAAGGCTGGGAGGTCACCCTGAAGTTCGACGGTGAAGGCTCCAAGACGTTCGGCAAGATCACCGAGGCAAACGTCGGGCACCGATTCGCCATCGTTCTTGATGGAGTGATTCAATCGGCTCCAAGTATCCGGGAACCGATTTATCAGGGCAGCGCCCGAATCTCGGGTCGGTTCAGCGAACCGGAAGCTCGCAGTCTGGCCAGCGTTTTGGAAAACCCGCTGCAAACGCCGGTGAGTATCGAGGAGGAACGGAGCGTATCCCCCACGCTGGGTTTGGATTCAATCAAGGCCAGTATTTTCGCCGGCTTGTTAGGCCTAGCCATCACTTTGGTTTGCGTGCTGATTTATTACCGCTTCCTGGGCTTGATCGCCGACGTCGTCCTGATCATCAATCTCATCCTGCTACTCGGCGCATTTAAGCTCATTCCGGGAGGCGTTGTTCTGACCTTGCCCGGTATCGCCGGTATTATCCTAACGATCGGTTTGGCAGTGGATGCCAGCGTGCTGATTTATGAGCGGCTTCGAGAGGAAATGGCGACCGGCAAGACTCTGAAGGTCGCCGTCCAGGCCGCCTACGAAAAGGCGTTCAGTTCGATCTTCGACGCCAACATTACCACGCTCATCACGGCGGCCATTTTATACTTCATGGCTACCGGACCGGTTAGAGGTTTCGCCATCGCGCTGACGCTCGGCATCCTGGTCTCGCTGTTCACCGCGCTGATCGTCGGTCGAAACATCCTCGGCTGGTTTGTCGACAACGGACGAATCAAAAAGTTGTCGATGCTGCATCTGATTCCGTCGAAGAATTTCAATTTTCTCGGCAAAGGCTTCATCGCGTGCATGTGCTCGCTTGCGCTCATTGTCGCAGGCGCCTGCTCCTTTTACCTCCGGGGAGAAAAGAATTTCGGCGTCGATTTCCGCGGTGGTGACCTCGTGACCATGAGCGCGCCGAACACGATCGACATCGGCGCCGTTCGGCATGCGCTCAATTCGATTGGCTACGCTGACGCGTCGATTCAGGAATCGCAGCAGAGTGGGAAAAGCTACATCACGATTCGAACGCCGCTGAACACAAGCGAGAAAGTCGAGCATCAGATTCTGGAATCGATGCCCGGAACAGGATTGAAAGTGGAAGGGTCGGAGCGCGTCGGCGCTCTGGTAGGTGGAGAACTTGCCCGGAGTTCGTTGCTCGCGCTCGGGCTCGGTATTCTCGGCATTTTGATCTTCGTCACGTTCCGGTTCGAGCTGTCGTTTGCAGTGGGCGCGATTGTGGCCTTGCTCCACGATGTGCTGATCACCGTAGGCGTGTTTTCGCTGCTCAGCCGCGAGTTGACCCTCACGATGGTGGGTGCGGTGCTGACGATCGCCGGTTACTCGATCAACGACACAATCGTGGTCTACGACCGAATCCGTGAAGGCCTGGCTAGCGGACGCCGCGGTTCGATCGAGCAGATCATGAACGAAAGTATCAATCAGACGCTGAGCCGGACGATCCTGACCAGCACCGTCACGCTGATTCCGATTTTGTGTTTGTTCTTCTTCGGTGGCGCAGTATTACGGGATTTTTCGCTCGCGATTATCATCGGTGTCGTCGTTGGCACCTACTCTTCCATATTCATTGCTTCGCCGATCGTGCTTTGGTGGACCCGGGCCAGAGGGGGCGGCAGCACCTCATTGCGTCGCGAAATCATTCAAAAAACCGCCCCCAATCCTGCTCTTCGATAAATCCCTTTCGATAAGGGATTTATGTTTCAGATCGCACTCGCCTGACAGGCCTGGAAAACGCTTTAAGTGGCTCCGCCGCGGAGTTTTCCGGGACCAAAAGTTGACGCAGTACTTGCGCCCAGCTAGGGTCCTGCTTACGCAGCCACTTTTACAGGAAGAAGAAGATTACCCATGCCAGAAGTTATTGTTCGCAAAGGTGAACCAGTGGATCGCGCGCTCAAGCGGTTGAAGAACAAGCTCGACGCGGAAGGCATCCTCGAGGAAGTGCGTCGTTTACGCGCTTTCGAGACGCCTTCGCAAAAGAGCCGTCGCAAGGCCAAGGCCAACGCGAAGCGCGGACGCACGAAATTCCGGTTTAACCCCGCCTAAGTCTAATCGGTAGTTCATAGCGCATGAGGAACTCGCCGCTGCGAGTTCCTTTTTTGTGTACGGCGATTCTGCAGCGATTGCGATTCACTCAGCAATGTCGTCCCTGGTCTCGCAATCTTCCGTGTCCCCTCGCCGAATCGACATGCATGTCCACATGGTGGGCAATGGCGTTAACGGTTCCGGCGCATGGCTTCGGCTGAATGGATGGCATTACTGGCTTGCCGGGTTCATGCTGCGGCAGGTGGGATTTCCGCGAGACACGTTGAAGCGGGATCTGGAAGGAATTTACTCAGCGACGCTGCTCGAATTTGTTCGCCAATCATCGCTCGACGCAGTCGTTCTATTGGCCCATGAACAGGTTTACGATCCGGATGGAACAGCGCGACCGGATCTCGGCTCGATGTTTGTGCCGAACGATATCGTGCTGGACCTCGGCCGTCGCCATCCGGAGTTCCTGCCAGGCGTTTCCATTCATCCCGCCCGTGCCGATGCAATTAACGAACTAAACCGATGCGCCGAACAGGGAGCAGTGTTGATGAAGTGCTTGCCCAACTGTCAGAACATCGATTTCTCCGACAGACGCTACGAACCGTTCTGGCGGCGAATGGCCGAATTGCGAATTCCATTGCTGGCGCACACCGGTGGCGAACATACCGTTCCGGTGGTTAACGCCGCGCTGGCCGATCCAAAGTTGCTGCGCTTCCCTTTGGAATGCGGAGTGACCGTGATCGCCGCGCACTGCGGCACGAGCAGTGGCGTATTCGA
>AR_comb_assmDRAFT_10202074_pt1 | contig 10104 bp, 9 predicted proteins | sample ArasoioldDNA_FD_10543 | JGI IMG/M metagenome (IMG submission 10543) | reverse complement strand
GGCTCGGTGTCGAAGCCTGCCTCAGCAATGAATTTCGGCGCATGCGGACCGGAGAGGCGCGGCAGGATCATCTGCTCGACTTCAAAGCCGACGATCGCGCCCGCTCCCTCGTCATAACCGAAGACCGGCATTTTCATGATCATCCGCATGTCGCCGCGATCCGGATGCGTCACGCGCCACAGCACTGCCATGCCGCCGCGATGCAGCCGCTCCTCGAGGCGGAAGCCGTCGATGACCTGGCCTGGTTCGAGATGCCGCGCCATGCGCTTACCGTCCGAGGTGAAGACGTGCGGCTAGGCGCGGTGGCAGCCCCGCGGCGACGATCTTTTGCGCCGCGGACTCCACGTCATATGGCACGCGCACGGTGGTCAGCGTGTCGCTAACGTCGTCGAGGAGCGCATATGCCGCCGCGGGATTGCCGTCGCGCGGCTGCCCCACCGCGCCGATCGTGCACAACCAGTGCCGGCTTCTGAGCAGAGGTACGGCCACCCCAGTTGCAGGCGTGTGGCCGACAGCGGGCTTGGCGGGCGACATGCCGTAAATTGCGGGAATATGCGTATGGCCGCAGATCGTGATCCGTGCATCGGTGCGGCGTAAGCTCAACTCCGCCTCGATCGGCCCCTGGATATAGCCCCATTGGGCGGGCGCCCAGGCATTCGCATGGACGTAGAGGCGATGACCTTCCCGGTGCGTCAGCGGCAGAGCCGCAAGGAAGGCACGTTGCGCGTCATTGAGCTCACCGCGCGTCCAAACGATCGCCGCGCGCGCCTCCGCATTCATGTTCTCATCCGAGCCGGCGATTGCATGATCATGGTTGCCGATGAGCGCGACCGCCCCCTCACGCACATGCGACTGCACGGTTTCGGTGACCCAGCCGGGATCTGCACCATAGCCGACATAGTCTCCGAGATAAATCATGCGGCTGGCGCCAGCGCGCCGAGCATGTTTGAGACATGCGGCGAAGGCCTCCCGGTTGCCGTGTATGTCGCTCATGATCGCGGTGAGCATGACGGCAAACTTACGCTGGGCTTCATGCTCTCGTCACTGCCTGCGGTCGAAGTCCCCATTACGTAGTTCTACGTAAGGCACGTCCTGTAAGAGATCGTCCCGAATTTCGAGAATCCGCCGCGTCGGCAATGCTCCCTCATCCGATGATGAGGGAACAGCGATGCGACTCGAGACCACCCCCCACCCCGCCCGCCAGATCACAATCGCGCCGCCGGCCTCCGCCGCTCTTCCGCCGATCGATCTGTTTGCCGGCTCGCCGGAGCTCATCGGGTCGCCATTCAGCTATTCGCGCGAAGAGGAAATCTATGGCGAAGGCGAAGAGGCTGAGTACGTCTACAAGATCCTCAGCGGCGCGGTGCGCACCTGCAAAATCCTCAGCGACGGCCGCCGTCAGATCAACGGGTTCTACCTGCCGGGCGACCTCTTCGGATTCGAGCAGGGCGAGATGCACCGGCTGACGGCAGAAGCGATCGCCGACACGAAGGTGATCATGTTCCGCCGCCGGCAGCTCGAGCGGCTGGCGACCAGCAACGTCGATGTTGCCTGCCAGCTGTGGAGCATGACGGCGAAAAGTCTGCAGCATGCCGAAGCGCACATGATCCTGCTCGGCCGGCGTACTGCGCTCGAGCGGGTGGCCGCTTTCATCATGGAGATGGACGCGCGGTTCGGCCGCACCGGCTCGATCGAGCTGCCGATGTCGCGGCGCGATATCGCCGATTATCTCGGGCTGACGCTGGAGACGGTGTCCCGCTCGATGTCGCAATTGCAGAGCGGACGCGCGATGGCGCTCTCCGGCGCGCGCCGCCTGGTGCTCGACAAGCGCGTGATGAACGCGATGGTCGAAGACTGACACGCGCTGCTCGCGCTGCCAGGGGATTTGAGCGGTTCCGGGAGAGTCCAAAACTGATAATGCGCGATCCGCGCGAGCCATTTTGTTGGGCCGCGGCGTCGGATCGGCGCGAGACCCGACCAAACCAGAAGCGCCGCCGCCCCTCTAATTCCGGTTGGAACGCACTTTGTGCGCGTTTCAGTCAGATCAGCTTGACCCCTAATAGATGCGCTCGGCCGCTGTTTTGATACTTGACACATCATAAACGATGGCTAATACACTATATTTCATGGCCCGCCCCCCGACAAGGCGCCGATGATCACCGCCGCACAACTCCGTGCAGCGCGGGCACTCCTCGGCCTTGACCAGCGCGAGCTCGCAGAGCGGTGCGGGCTGTCGCTGCCGACCATCCAGAGAATGGAAGCGTCGGACGGAGTGGTCCGCGGCAACGTCGATTCCTTGATGAAGCTCGTCGACACGTTGGCCAGCAACGGGATTGAACTCATCAACGCCGGCGCAACAAGCAGCGGCGGCGGCCGTGGGGTGCGGCTCAAATGAGCGCTGCCAACAGCGCGTTGCCGCGGCGGAGACGCTGATGGTGCTCTTCGTCCTCGCTTGTGTGTTGGCGCTCTTGATCGTCGCCGCCCTTGCGGTCGCGCTTGGCGGCCGGCCGCGCAGCGGCAATTTCGTTTATGGCGCAAGTCTGATCATTACGCTTGCTCTATGCGCGAGCGCATTATTTTCTTTAATTAGCGCATCGACTCCGTCGCCTGTCGTGTTGCCGCTCGGCCTGCCGTGGCTGGGCGCGCATTTTCGCATCGACGCGCTGGCGGCGTTCTTTCTCATTGTGGTCAATCTCGGCGGCGCCGCAGCAAGCCTGTTTGCGCTGGGCTACGGACATCACGAGGAATCGCCGCTGCGCGTGCTGCCCTTCTATCCCGCTTATCTCGCTGGGATGAACCTCGTCGTAGTCGCCGATGACGCCTTCAGCTTCCTAGTGTCATGGGAATTCATGTCACTCACCTCCTGGGCCTTGGTGATTGCACATCATCGCGAGCATGAAAATCTCCGCGCCGGCTATGTTTATTTGCTAATGGCGAGCTTTGGCACGCTCGCACTGCTTCTGGCTTTTGGCCTGCTTGCGGGCGCGGATGGCAATTATGCTTTCGAGGCGATCCGCGCCTCGCGTCCCACGGCTTCGATAGCGGCGCTGGTGCTGATCCTGGTTTTGCTGGGAGCCGGTTCGAAGGCGGGCGTCGTGCCGCTGCACGCCTGGTTGCCGCTCGCCCATCCTGCGGCACCAAGCCATGTCTCGGCTCTGATGAGCGGCGTCATGACCAAGGTTGCGGTCTACGGTTTCGTGCGCATCGCGCTCGATCTGATCGGTCCGCCGGTATGGTGGTGGAGCATGCTCGTGCTCGTTATCGGCGGCATCACCGCGGTGATGGGCGTGCTCTACGCGCTGATGCAACACGACTTGAAGCGCCTGCTCGCCTATCACACGGTGGAGAATATCGGCATCATCTATATCGGCCTCGGCCTCGCGCTGGCGTTCAAGGCTTATGCAATGGACTTTGCCGCGGCGCTGGCGCTGACCGCCGCACTTCTACACGTCTTCAATCATTCGATTTTCAAGAGCCTGCTGTTCTTCGGTGCGGGTGCTGTGCTCGGCGCAACCGGCGAACGCGACATGGAGCATCTCGGCGGATTGATCCACCGGATGCCGCAAACCGCTTTCGTGTTTCTGGTCGGCTGCGTTGCCATTTCCGCTCTGCCGCCGCTCAACGGCTTTGTCTCGGAATGGCTCACGTTCCAGGCCATCTTGCTGAGCCCGCAACTACCCGCGTGGGGACTGAAGTTCCTTATCCCGGCGGTCGGCGCGCTGCTGGCGCTGTCGGCGGCGCTGGCGGCGGCATGCTTCGTGAAGGCGTTCGGCGTGTCCTTCCTCGGCCGGCCTCGTACGCCCGCCGCGGCAAATGCGCAGGAAACCGACATCGAATCGCGCATCGCGATGTTTTTCCTCGCAGCGCTCTGCCTTCTCGCCGGAATCCTGCCTGGCCTGTTCATCGATGCACTCGCGCCGGTGAGCACCGCGCTCATCGCCGCGAGCATGCCGCATCAAGTCGGCATCGAATGGCTCACGATTGTGCCGATCGCAGAAAGTCGCAGCTCTTATAATGGCCTGCTTGTCTTCTTCTTCGTCGCAGCCTCTGGATGGATTGCCGCATTCGCCATTCATCGCTTGGCGTCGCACCAATTGCGACGCGCACCGGCATGGGATTGCGGCTATCCGGACGCGCGGCCCGAAACGCAATACACTGCCTCGAGCTTTGCTCAGCCGATCCGGCGCGTTTACGGGATGAGTCTATTCCGCGCCCGCGAAATCGGTGCCATGCCGCCGCCCGGAGCAATGGGCCCGGCGCGGCTCACTGTCGAATTGCGCGATCTCATTTGGGATTACGGTTATGCGCCGGTCGCAAGTTTTGTCGGCTTCGCGTCAGAGCGGCTCAATGTCCTGCAATTCCTGACGATCCGCCGCTATCTCACGCTGGTTTTTGCGCTGCTGGTATTTTTGCTTTTGGTGCTCGCGATATGGCCCTGATCCGCGATCTCGGCTTTCAAGCGATGCAGATGCTGCTGGTGTTTCTGCTGGCGCCGTTGCTCACTGGCCTCGTCCGCAAAATGAAGGCGCGGCTGCTTCGCCGGCAGGGACCGCCGTTGCTGCAGCCCTACCGCGATTTGATCCGATTGCTGCGGAAGGAAGTGGTGCTTGCGGAAAATGCGAGCTGGCTCTTTCGCGTTATTCCCTACATTGTTTTTGCCGGCACATGGGTGGCAGCCTCGCTGGTTCCGACGTTCCGCGGCGGTCTGCTGTTCTCCTGGTCGGCTGACCTGATCGCAATCATCGCGCTGCTTGGCAGTGCGCGGTTCTTTCTTGCGCTCGCCGGTCTTGATGTCGGCACGAGCTTCGGCGGCATCGGTTCAAGCCGCGAAGTGATGATTGCCACGCTCGCCGAGCCGGCAATGCTGATGATCGTGTTTACGTTGGCACTGGTGGCAGGCTCCACCCAGCTCACCACGATCGCGAGCTACATGCTTTCATCGGGAGTGGGATTGCGCGTTTCGCTGGGCTTGGCCCTGATCGCTCTGATCATGGTCGCCATCGCCGAGAACGCGCGCATTCCAATCGACAATCCGGCGACACATCTTGAGCTGACGATGGTGCATGAAGCCATGGTCCTTGAATATTCGGGGCGCCATCTCGCACTGATCGATTTATCGTCGGAACTAAAACTTCTCCTCTATATCTCAGTGATCGGCTGTCTGTTCGTGCCATGGGGTCTGGCGGTACCACCGGCGAGCCTGCAGGGTATCGCGATCGGCATCGGCGCGTATGTCACGAAGCTTGCGCTGGGTGGTTTCCTCCTTGCGGCATTCGAAACGTCGATCGCCAAAATGCGGGTGTTCCGCGTGCCGGCTTTTCTCGGCGCGGCGCTGATGCTCGGTCTGCTTGCTACTTTGCTTCTCTTTGTCTCGCGGAGTTTGTGAGCATGCGCGGCCTTAGCTTTGACATCGCTCATATGCTGGCCGGATCGCTGGTGCTGGTGAGCTTCATGCAGCTTTACCAGGACCGCCTTTACGCGCTGCTCAATATCTTCGCGCTTCATGCGGCGATCCTCGCCGCATCGGTGGCGTGGCAGGCGCTGGTCCAGGATGCGCCGCACCTTTATCTGACCGCGGTGCTCGCGCTTGTGTTCAAGGCGATCATCATTCCGACGGCGCTGCATCGGATTATTGTGCGGCTTGGCATCCATCGCGAAATCGAAACCGTGGTCGGCGTCGGTCCGACGATGCTGCTCGGCATGGGTCTTGTCGCGCTGTCCATGGTGATCATGCTGCGGGTGACGCCGCAGGCCGATCCGCTGGCGCGCGAGGATTTGGCCTTTGCGCTTTCCGTTGTCTTGCTCGGGCTGTTGATGATGGTGACGCGCCGCAACGCCGTGAGCCAGGTCATCGGCTTCATGTCGTTGGAGAACGGCTTAGTGCTGGCCGCAACCGGCGCCAAGGGCATGCCGCTGGTCGTCGAAATCAGCGTGGCTTTCTCAGTGCTGATCGCGTTCATAGTCATCGGCATCTTCCTGTTCCGCATCCGCGAGCGCTTCGACACGGTCGATGTGCAGGCGCTTGATCGCTTCCGGGGAGAGCGGCGATGAATTTCCTTGCGCTCGCAGGTGTCCTGCTCATCCCCGTGCTCTCGGCCGCAGTGCTGGCGACGCTCCGCGATTATCGGCTGACTGCGCGGCTCAACATGCTGGCGGCGCTGCTTACCTTTATGATGGCGCTGTTGCTGTTCTTTGTCGAAGTGACTCCCGGGCCGTATCTGCTGGTCGATGACCTGAACAAGGTCTTCATCGTGCTGACCACGTTCGTTGGTTTTACCACGAGTGTGTTCAGCGCGAGCTATATCGGCCATGAGATAGATATAGCCCGGCTGACGCCCACCTCGGTGCGCTTTTATCACGCCATGTATCAGATGCTGATGTTTGCCATGAACCTCACGCTGATCGCCAACAATATCGGCCTGATGTGGGTCGCGATCGAGATTGCGACGCTGACCACCGTTCTTATGGTTGGCATCTACCGCACGCATGAAGCTCTGGAGGCAGCCTGGAAATATTTCATTCTCGGCAGCGTCGGCATTGCGTTGGCGCTGTTTGGCACGATTCTCGTCTACATGGCTGCTCGGCCGGTCATCGGCGAAGGCCTCGACGCGATGGTGTGGACCGAGCTGGTGCAACACGCGGCCAAATTCGATCCGGCGCTGCTTAATGTCGCCTTCGTCTTCCTGTTGCTGGGATATGGAACGAAAGTGGGTCTGGCGCCGCTGCACGCCTGGCTTCCCGATGCGCATGCCGAAGGTCCGACGCCGATTTCGGCAGTGCTGTCGGGCCTCCTCCTCAATGTCGCCCTCTACGCGCTGCTGCGCTTCAAGATGCTGCTCGCGCTCAACCCGGCGGCGATCGCGCCAGGCCCGCTGATGGTCACGATGGGCTTGATCTCCTGCATATTCGCTGCGTTCATGTTGTATCGCCGGCGCGACATCAAACGCATGTTCGCTTATTCCTCGATCGAGCATATGGGCATCATCGTGTTTGCCTTCGGCATGGGCGGCGCACTCGCAAATTTTGCCGGTCTCCTGCACATGACCATGCATTCGCTAACCAAGTCAGCGATCTTCTTTGCAGTGGGTCACATTGCACAGGTGAAAGGCACACAACGGATCGCCGATGTCGGCGGATTGACGGTGACCAATCCGGTGCTCGGCTGGGGATTGGTCCTCGGCGTCGTCGCCATTGCCGGATTGCCGCCGCTCGGCATTTTCATGAGCGAATTCTTGGTCGTGAGCTCAACGTTCGCGCGCGCGCCGTGGCTCGCGATCGCTCTCGCCTTCGGCATCTTGATCGCGCTCGGTGGCCTGTTTCTGCGGCTCAACACGATCGCATTTGGCGAGCCGCGCGGCCCGACGGCGCCGGCAGAGGCTTCTTTCGTCCCGATGTTCGCGCACTTCGCAATCGTGCTGATGGTCGGGATCTACATGCCGCCGGTCCTGGTGGTCGGATTCCAGAACGTCGCGAAGCTGCTGGGATAGACCCGTGACGCTCCTCGACAGCATCCGGCATACTGACAGGGCTGCGCAGCACCGGCCCTGGCCTCGCACAATTGTCGGCAGCGAAGGTTGGCAGCAAGCAATCGAGCATCTGGCGTCGGGGCGCTGCACGATGCTCGGCCTATGGGCCGATGCGGAAGACGTGTACATGGCGTTGCTCGTAGAGGACGAGAGCGACATTGCCGTGATCAGCTATCGCGCAGAGGCGGGACTCTATCCAAGCGTCGCGGCGCGCCACCCGCCGGCAATTCGTTTGGAGCGCGCCATCCGCGATTTGTTTGGGCTCGAAGCCGAAGGTGCGCCGGATACGCGGCCATGGCTTGATCTCGGTTTTTGGGATGTTGCTCATCCGCTTGGGGATAGGAAAGCCGCGCAGCAGCACGCGCCTTACGCGTTCCTGCCGGTCCAAGGAGAGGCACTGCATCAGATACCGGTCGGCCCGGTTCATGCCGGAATCATCGAACCGGGACATTTCCGTTTCACCGCCAACGGCGAGTACGTCGTGCGGCTGGAGCAGCGACTCGGCTGGGTGCACAAGGGAATCGAGGCGTTGATGACGGGTGCTTCGCTAGAGCTGGCCGCGAAGCTCGCCGGGCGCACGTCCGGCGATAGCACGGTGGCTTATGCCTGGGCCTTTGCGCAGGCGGCGGAAGCGGCCTTGCAGATCTCCGCTCCTCCCCGCGCGCTCTATCTGCGCGCGCTCATGGCGGAACTCGAGCGCATCGCCAATCATTTCGGCGATATCGGCGCGATCTGCAATGACGCGTCGTTCTCGCTCATGCACGCGCAGTGCGGCATTTTGCGCGAGCGGACCTTGCGTGTGGCGGAAGCCTGTTTCGGCCACCGCCTGATGATGGACATGATCGTCCCCAGCGGCGTTGCACGCGATATTTCCCCCGATGGCATTGAGCACCTGCAAAAGCTGCTGGCGGAGGCGCGTCGTATTTTTCCGCGGCTGATCGATCTCTATGACGAGACCGCCTCGCTGCAGGACCGCACCGTGACAACCGGCATTGTGCGGCAAGATTACGCCCGCCAGTTCGGGGCGGGGGGCTTTGTCGGGCGCGCGTCCGGACGCGGCTTCGATGCGCGGCGCAATCCCGGCTACGCACCTTACGGCGAGCTCGATTTCGAGGTGCCCGTTCTGGAAGCCGGCGATGTCAATGCACGCGTCTGGATTCGCATTCGCGAAATCGAGCAGAGCCTAAGTCTGATCGATCAGCTTCTCGCCGGATTGCCTGCCGGCGAGACGATCACCGCAATCCCGTCAGAGCTCGGCACCGGCGAAGGCCTCGGCTTCATCGAAGCCTTCCGCGGCGACGTCTTGGTGTGGCTGCGACTCGATGGCAATGCTCGCGTGGCGCGTTGCCATTTGCGCGACGCCTCATGGTTTCAGTGGCCGATCTTGGAGGTTGCGATCGAGAACAATATCGTCGCCGACTTCCCGCTCTGCAATAAATCATTCAACTGCTCGTATTCCGGACACGATCTGTAGGTCATGCGCAAGACGCTGTTCGAAAGCCTCACACACGGGCCGCTCACCGAGCCGGCGCCAGCGCCAGACGAGGCTGCGTTGGCGGAGCTTGCGCAGAGCGTCAATCGCGCGGCGCTTGCCCGTCTCGGCCGCTCTTTGTCCATCCGCGAGGTCGACGCCGGCTCGTGCAACGGCTGCGAACTGGAAATTCATGCGCTCAGCAATGCATTTTACGATCTCGAACGTTTCGGCCTACGATTTGTCGCCTCGCCGCGTCACGCTGACGTGCTGATGGTCACCGGCCCTGTCACAAAGAACATGCGCGAGGCGCTACTGCGCACCTACAACGCCACTCCCGACCCGAAATGGGTCGTGGCGGTCGGCGCATGCGCTGTCGACGGGGGCATTTTTGCCGGCACTTACGCGGTAGCGGGTGGCGTGAGCGAAACAATTCCGGTCGATCTGCATATCAGGGGATGCCCACCGACGCCGACCCAACTGCTCAGCGGGTTGCTGGCATTGCTCCAGCCTTGAGCCAAACCGGCGTTCTCTGGCGCGATCGGTGCGCGTAGCGTTATCACGCGCCTGCGAACATATCCTTCGGCCCGATCTTGGCGATCTTGCCGCAAGCGGACGCAGCCTGGCGCAGCAGATCGGCGTCTTCGGCCGAAGTTTCGGCCAGCGACAAGGCCGCGGATGCGGCGCCGTCCGGCGGCGTCAGCGCCGGCGGTGCTTCCGCAATATCGCGGAAGAAATCGCCACGCGCTTCCGCGTCATGCAGGGTGCCGAGGCTCGTCTGCATCTTTTCCAGCTGCTTGACGAAACGGCGATGCTCGCGCCGCTGCTCCTTGCTTTTTGCAAGCGGCTGCAGGAACTCCGTCATGTAGCGCAGCTTCTTGCCGTCGATACGCACCTGATGGCGCGCCTGCGGCGCCAGCTTCTTCAGGTGATCCGCTCTTTTCAGGAGACGCTTGCGGCAGCGCGCGATCGCCGTGCGCGCAAAGCGGGCGACTGGCCGGTTTCCCTGCTTCGATTTAACTTTCAGCCAGTTGCCGTCTTCGATCCATCGCACGAGATCGATGAGAAAGAGATAAAAGCGCTGCGACCGCGCCGCTTCGAGCAGCT
>AR_comb_assmDRAFT_10285447_pt1 | contig 10105 bp, 5 predicted proteins | sample ArasoioldDNA_FD_10543 | JGI IMG/M metagenome (IMG submission 10543) | reverse complement strand
GCTGAGAAAGCGATCAAGGAAATTAAAGGCGTCCCGCCAAAGCTAATGGTGTATTCGCTGTCGGGAGCAGTCGCGGTGGTGCTGATTATTGCCGGCACGGTGGCCTGGCGGAGCTACTCGCAGAGCACCGACGAGGAAGGAAAGGTTCCGCGGCACAGTGCAGCGGCCGCGCAGGCCCCCGCACCAACCCCAGAACCTGCGGAGGTTACGCCGGTGGCACCGGAGCAGCCAGCAGCAGCCGAACCAGCAACACAGGAAGTCGCGGCAGCGCCCGCGGCGCCAAAAACGGCTTCGGCACCGGTGAAGGGAAAGAAGGAGAAGGGAAAGAAGGGCGCGGTCACCGCGCAAGGACCAGTTGTAAGCACGGGCGACCTGAGCGTTGAATCTTCTCCAGAGGGCGCGCAGCTGCAGATTGATGGGCGCGCGGATGCGTCCTGGATCACCCCGTTTAGCCTGAGCGGATTGACGCCGGGTCCACACACGGTGGTCGTCAGCAAGTCAGGGTTTGGTCAGGAGAGTCACACGGTCGAAGTGACCGCGGGGAGCAAAGCATCCCTAGCCGTGCATCTGGTGGCGCTGAACGCGACGATGAGCGTGAGCAGCGAGCCGGCGGGGGCGAACATCTTCGTAGACGGCAAGGACAGCGGCAAGGTGACGCCGGCACAGGTGACCATCGATAAGGGTACGCATACGATCCTGGTTCGGAAAGCGGGTTATCTCGACGAGACGACCTCTGCCTCGGGTGCGGCAGGTCAGAACTTCCATTTCGCGCCAACGCTGCGCGCGCTGGGGAATGCGGACGACATCAAGACGGTCGGAAAGCTCAAGAAATTCTTCGGTGGAAACAGCGCGCAAACGGGCATGGGTAAAGTAAGTGTGCGCACGACACCGAAGGGCGCGCAAATCGCGGTGAACCGCCGCATGCTCGATAAAGGTTCTCCGGCGGAGTTCCTACTGAATCCGGGGAACTACATTATCGACATCACGCAGACAGGGTATAAGCCGGTCCAGAAGGTCATCACGGTTGAGAAAGATGGCGCCGTGACCATCGACGAGACGCTGCAGCCGCAATAAAAGCGCGAGCATCTAGCACTCGAAACAAATCCAAGCTGAGGTTGCAGTGTTGTTGCCGAGCGGCGGGTTCGCCGCAGGCGACACTATTCCGCGTCGGGTTTTCTGCACGAAGGTTTTCGGGCAAAGTTCATCGCTGCACGCGCGATGCACTTTCGTATTCACAGTTCAAGCCTTCCAATGTCCGAGCTGCCACATCCGCATGCGGCGATTCCTCGCGTAGGTGCACCATCGCGGGGAACGAGTTGATTTGCCAAACCAATCGTCACTGTCATCGGTGATGTTCGTCACATCGCAAGCATGCTCGATTGCTATATCTGACTGATTATGAGCGGTGTGGGAGGGCGCTGCAGTTGCCTAACGTTGTGCAGGATTTGTGGAGCGCTCTCGGTGAGATCCGGCTGAGCCGGAGTTTCACCGCTAAGTCGACGCTCTTCGCAGAAGGCGATTCTCCGTCATACGTTTACCTGATCGAAAGCGGACAAGTGCAGATTGGGATCTCGACCGATCGGGGAGCCACGCAATTGTTGACCACCGCGGGCCCCGGCACCCTGCTGGGGCTCAGCGAGGCAATGGGAGGCGAGCCTCATAAAATTTCTGCGGTGAGTGTTGGTCAGACAGAAGCTTCTTACGTCAGCCGTGAGGACCTGCTGGAATTCTTAGTCAAGCAGCCGAGACTGTGTATGGAGATCGTCCGCTTAATCAGCGAGGATCTGCATAGTCTGTACCATCAGTTTCGCGACCTCAGCGCGACGCCGGGCACACGCACTCGACGCAGAACGACTGACGGGCGATTCCTCTAAATCCTGGTAAGGATAGGTCCTAGATCGGGATAGCTAGAGTGGGAGGAATCGCGACGGACTCATCCATCGGAAGTTTGCAAATCAAAGCGATGAATCGAACCAGCCTTACCTGGGTAGTTTGAAGTTGACCGTAATCTGGGTTTGGATATCGACCGGCTCACCGTTCAGGTAGTAGGGCTTGTACTTCCATTGCCTGACGGCATCTTCGGCTGCACGAGCGAGCATGGGATCGCCACTGAGCACCTTGATGTTTGAGATGTCACCAGCTTTGGTGACGGTGGCCTGAACCTGGACGGCGCCTTCTTTGTGGAGTTGCAGCGCCTGAGGCGGGTAGCGCGGCGGAACACGCTTGAGGACGAGACCTTCCGAAACGCCCTGAGAAATCTTCACCACATCGTTAGAGGGCCGGGGAACATTGACGGGGGCGCTACTGATGGCCGCGAGAGCTTTCGTATCGGCCCCGGTAGCGACGCCTATGGCGCTGGGAGCGACCGGCTGCTCCGCCTCTTGCGAAGCGGGTTTCGCAACTGGGTGACTTTGTTCGTTCTTCACAACAATTGCCGGAGCCGCCGGCTGAGGAGCAGGCTCTTCTCCGCTGGCATCTTCGTTCTTGATGGGCGTAGTTTCACGCGCAGGAGCTTTGGCTGCGGGACTTGGTTTGGTCGTGACCGAGGGCAAAGCATCCGTCGAGCGAGGTGCGGCACTGCTGCCGGATTCCACGGGAGACGCCGCTTCCGGTGTCTGACTCGAGGTGGGAGCCGCGCTCGAGGTCGTAGAAGGTGCGGTAGCTGATATCGACCCAGGGGCAGAAGGAGCAGACTTGCCGCTCATGTTCTTCCATCCCAAATAGCCGGCGAGTGACGCCAACACGACAACTGCGGCCACAATGAACAAGGCCTTCTTACTGTTGCTCGGCTCTTCTTCCTCAAACGCGGGCGCGCCCATCGAGAAAGAAGGCGGCTCTGGCTCGGCAACTTCTCTCTCCGTGTGGGGAGCTACTTCCGATACGGACGGTGCGAGAACAGGCGTAGCTGCGACGTGCGCAGGCGTCTGTAAGGGAAAATCGACCGGGGGCTTTTCTTTCGCTGGGGCCGGCGCAGATGCAGCACCATGTGCGGTCATGGTGCTAGGCGCAAAGGCAGGCTTCTCCGGCGCTGGCGCAATCGTTTCCTCGAACCCGGCCTCGGTGCTGTCGGTGATTCCGGCTGCCTCAGCGGCTTTTCGCAGGGCGGACGCCATGGGTTCTGCACCAGGCTTCACAGGAAGCCACGGGTAGTTCTTTTTCGGTGTTCCCGCCGGCGCAGGCGCTGCAGGCTTGGCAGCGGCCGTAGGCGCTTTCGGCGCAGTGATTTCGTCGGCCAGAATTGAGTCTGCGGACGCATCCGGGACCGAAATCGATGCGTGGGCAACGGGCGCAGGCTGCGCAGGTGTCTTCGTTGACGCCGGTGGAGCGAAGGAAGGCTTCGTAGCAGCGGACGCTTGAGCAGGACGAGAAGGCTGGAACGCGGTTCCCGGAGACTTGGCACTCGCGGGAGATGGTGCGGGTGCTTGGGTCGCAGACCGTGCCGGCGCGGGTTTTGAAGGGTCTCCACCTTTGCGTAGCAGACCGCGCGCTACGCGCAACGTTCCCTTGGCCTGCTCGACATTGATGGGCTTGGTGAGAACCAGATTCGCGCCAATGCGGAATGCCTTCGCGACTCCAGTTTGGCCTTCGACTACGGCGACGGCCAGCGAAGATTGGTTGGAGGCCGAGTTGCGCGCACTCTTGAAGAGCAGGGTGGCGTTCTGTTCGTTGTCGCAGTCCACGACGACCGCGTCGAAATGTTGCGCCATCAATTTTTTGACTGCGGCAAACGGCTCGCTGCACGGTTCGACGGTAAAGTCCAACTCGCTCAGCACCTGCGTGACCGCGCGGGCCGTTTTCTCATCTGGACAGAACAGTAACGCTTGGTAACCCATGCCGCCATCCTAGGTACAGACGAGAGTGCCAGCAAGTTACGGCGGTAATGGGAAATCAGCGGAACAGGCCGTCAAATCAGGGGGAAACGCGTGGTTTCCCAGCGAGCGATCTAGCGATCGGAGGCGGCTGGATGGAAGTCGACCGTCACGCGTGTTTGAAATTCTGCGGGGTCGCCGTTATGGGAGTACGGCTTGTACCGCCACTGCTTGACGGCGTCGGCAGCAGCCTGCGCTAGCACCGGATCTCCTGTGACCAGTTGCAAAGAGTTCACCTTTCCCTTCTTGTCAACAATGGCCTCCAGGACTACGGTGCCTTGCAGCTTTCTGCCGCGCGCTTGTTTCGGGTAGACGGGGCGCACGCGATGAATTACCTGATCGTCAGCGTAGTCCTCGGGCACTTCGAGGATTTCGCTCTTGCGCGCGCTCGCCGTTGCGGGGACAGAAGGGCTGGCGGACGAACTCTTCGTAGTTGACGGAGCTGTTGCCGAGTGCGCGGGAGTGGCTTCCTTTGGCGCAGGTGTGGGCGCTGGCGCTTTGCCGGATTTGTCCGTTGCCGGAGCAACAGGAGCGGTCGAAGAAGTGCTAACGCTCGACGATGCCGTGGTGGAACTGGTTGATGCGTCGTTGCCGGAAGCGGCGGATGGAGTTGCCCCAGTACCAGGAGTTGGACCGGATCCAGTGGGTGCCGTGGCCGATTCCGCTGGTATTGCAGGCGTTGCTTCTGGCGAGGGAGTAGGCGGCTTAGGAGTCGCCGGTGCCGGAGAAGGCGTTGCTGCGTCGGGTGCAGAATGACCTTGCCAGAGTGCGATATGTTCCTTGATGACGCCGTAACGTTCGAGGACCGCAGACCGAAACTCCGGCTTCAGGAACCAGGCCGCGGTCGCCGCGCCGGCAAGTAGTACCACCACACCGCCAACAATCAGTCCCAAACGACTATGCCGCGGGGGCTCCAGCCCCGCGAAAGGCTGCTTGTTCAGCCCACCGAAGGCAGGAACCGCACTTGCGCGCAAGGAAGCGGCGGAGTCGTCGATCAGGCTGTCAACCTCGTCCGGCGCAGGCTCGTTCTCGTGAAAGGGTTTCGAAAGGCCGTCCTTCGGCGCAGCAGTTTCGGGGAGGCTGGCGAGGATCGAGGAAAGAGATTCTGTTTTGCTCAGAGCTGGCGCAGCTGCCGCGCCGGTCGAGGAGCCGACCGAATGGGCCGACGTTCCAGGTGCTTTTGGCAGCGCTTCAAGAATGGCATCGATTGAGATCTTTGGTTCTGTTAAGAAAGCACTCGTGATGGATGCAGGAGCGGGCTTCTCAACTTGCGGCACGACGGGCTTCGATGGAACTGCGACCGATGCCGGCGATATGAGTACCGGCGCAATCGATACTGGAGCTAAGGGACCAGAAGGCGTCGTGGGGTTTTCGATCGCACGAGGTGGGGCAGGCGCTGGTGTGCTCACTGGTGAAATCACAGGCGGCACAGGCATTTGCGCGATGGGCGGCAAGCTCGATGCCACCGGAATACTTGTAGCTGGAGTGCTTTGGGCCGCGGGGGCGATTGGCGCACCTGGCTGCGAAAACGCGACTGGCAGAGACGGCGGAACCGATGGTGCAGCATGCGAAGCCGGGGATGGGCTGGGATGCGGAGCTGGCGGAGGTACGGTCGCAAAAGCGCTTGCTGATTTTGACTCCGGTCCATCCTTGCGAGTCATTCCGATCCCAGTGCGGAGCGTGTTTCGCACCTGCTCCAGGGATACAGGTTTTGTGAGGACCAGGCTCGCGCCCAGACGAAATGCGTTCGGGACGCCAGCTTTACCCTCGACGATGGCAATGGCAATGGCAGCTTTATTGAGCGCGGATGCACGTGCGCTGTTGAAGACTTGGGTGGCGGTTTGTGCGTTGTCACAGTCGACGATGAGCAGGTCAAAGCGTTGCGTGCCTAGCCGTTTCAACGTAAAAGGGGCATCGCTCGAGTGCTCGAAGCTGACATCGAGCTCATCGAGGATTTGGGTAATGGCATGAACTGCCTTTTCGTCGGTGCTAAGCAGCAATACACGCGTGGCCATGGTGACTTGATGCTAAGGAGGCTAGTCACTTTCGGGCAAGTTACGGTAGTAAGTAGGACAGCTGAGGGACGACCCTTTGGATGTGAGGCAGAGTCAGATCGCAAGCATCAAGGGCGTCTCAGCGGTGAAGAGGTGAAACTCGCCTACCATTTCTTATTATTTACGGCCGACTCGGGCGCCGGATACGGCAACGAGTCACGGAACTGCGAGATCTCGGTTTGTGCGAAGTCTGGGAACGGAAGTTGCTGACCCTCGCGCCACTCCGCTACCTTCGCGGCTGCTCTGGCAGCTTTTTCTGGATTTACGCCCTCGTCCTTGCCGAGGTAGACAGTCTGAGACGGGAAGGCGAAGCCCGTACCGGAGTTCGCAACGATATCCATGATGTGCAGCAGCAGATCCTCGCGAATAGCGGTGTACTCCGCCATGTCCTTAGTCAGGATGTAGCTGAAAATCTCAAGAGACAGAGAACTTTCAAGAAATCCCGAGAAGCGGATGCGTGCCGAAGCTGTTTCCACCTTGGGGTGTTCATAGAGAAGACGTCGACATTCCGCGAGTAGGAAGCGGAGTTGATCGGCAGTGGTCTCGTAGCGAAGGCCGAGTGTGGGGTTGAAAAGAATCTTATCGCGCCGGGTCAGGTTTTCGATGTTCATGGTGGCGAGGGTGCCGTTGGGGATCGCCAACTCAGTACGCTCTACGGTACGAATGCGAGTAGAACGCAAGCTGATGTCCTCGATGGTGCCCACGCGGCCATTGAAATTGCAGGTATCGCCAACCCGGATGACCTCATCGGCGAGAACGGAAACACCTCCGAAGAGATTTTCGATTGTCTTCTGCGCGCCAAAGCCGATGGCGAGGCCGCCGATTCCCAGACCAGCCAGGGCAGTGGTCATATTGAAACCAAGAGCGCCCAGGATGCCGAGTCCGGCAAAGAGGATGACTATTACTTTGATGATGCGCTGGCCGAGTAGAACAAGCGAACCGGTCCCGGCGCTGCCGCGTGCGATGGCGCGGTTCCTCAATATGTCCAGACCGCGCGTTAAGAAACGCAGCGTTAGCCAGGCGAGCGCAATGACAAGGACGACGCCCACAATGCGGTAGTAGTAATGACGATGCAGGAGCGGCAGGCGGAGGAGTTTAGTAATGATCGCGTGAATGACCACGCCGAAAAGCAACCACACCGGTCCAGAAACGGCACTCCAGTGTCGAAGCACGGGCTGGTTGCGATGGTGCCGCCAGAGAATGTTTGGCAGTGAGACAAATTTAACCAGGAGCCAGCCAAGTCCTGCCGCGAGAGGAATGCCCAAAAGCAGCGCAAGCCACTGCCATGCCGGCATGTAGAGGATGTCGCGGCGAAGCGGACTTGGTAACTTGGTTTCAACCTGCTGGGTTTCGACGTTCTCGTAGAGATCCGGGATCTGAGCTAAGGTTTCAGACGAGAAGAGCCAAATCTTTCCGCCGGCCGGGGAGTCAACTCGGGCCAAGATGATATCTAGTTCCCGATCATCGATCGATATCGTGCCGACGCGTTCGCGGTCAGGAGGCAAACCCACTTGTGCGGTTCCCTCCGGATTTGTGCTGATCGACCTCAGGTTTCCCATGAGGTTCAGCACAGCGAGCAGTTCGCGCGAGATTTCTTCACCCTGAGTCTGCCGCCTGGAAGCGGACATTTGCAGATACTGCGCTGCGAGGTCGAACTTGTTGGATTGGGCGTCTTGAAGAAAACCGAAGAATGTACCGCTTGGCGTCTCGCGGCCTAATGGGTCTGTGGGGGCGGGAGGAGTTTTCGCAGTCTGCGAAGTGCCTGGCACGATCTGCGATAACGAGACTTGAGCTACCGCCGGCAAGCTAAGGAGGCAGCAGAACATCAAAACCAGGCTTCGTTTGCAGCTGGAATTCATGGTGACTACTTTCGGATGGGGAGCAGGGCCCCCCATCCAGATTCGCTAGCCTTCTTTAAGCGCGCTTCGGACGATAGACATCCGTGCTTGTGCCGAAGAATACTTCCGCCGCTTCCATGACGGTCTCGGAGAGGGTTGGATGCGGATGGATAGTGAGTTCGAGATCGCCCGCCAGGGCAGCCATCTCGATGGCCAACACGCCTTCTGCGATCAGTTCCCCTGCGCCCGCGCCAACGATTCCGACGCCAAGAACGCGTTCGGTTTTCGGATCGAGGATGAGTTTCGTCATGCCCTCGGGCCGATCAAGGGTGATGGCACGGCCGGAAGCGCCCCATGGGAATTTGGCAACGGCGATTTCGCGGCCTTGTTCCTTAGCTTGCGTCTCAGTGAGTCCAGCCCAGGCGATTTCGGGATCGGTGAAGACGACCGCGGGAATGGCGTGCGGCTCGAAAGCTACCTTGCGCCCGGCGATCGCTTCGACTGCAGTGCGGCCCTCGTGCGAGGCTTTGTGCGCGAGCATCGGTTCGCCGACGACGTCGCCGATGGCGTAGATGTAAGGGTCATCGGTCTGAAGCTGTTTGTTGACCTGAATGAATCCTTTCTGACTGACTTTCACTTTTGTTTTGTCGAGCCCGGCAATTTCGGAATTCGGTTTTCGGCCGACCGAGACGAGTACGCGATCGAAAACCTTTTCTTTCTCTTTGACATCCTTGCCATCAAAGGTGGCGCGAATTCCTTTGCCCTCGTCCTTTAGAGATTTCACGGTCGTGTTGAGCAGGATGCCGTCGAACATTTTCTCGAGGCGCTTGTGCAATGGAAGAACAAGATCGCGGTCGGCGCCGGGGAGGAGTCCAGAAAGCATTTCGACGACCGTCACTTTGGTGCCGAGAGTCGAGTAAACGGAACCGAGTTCGAGACCGATATAGCCGCCGCCAACGACGAGGAGAGTTTTCGGAATGTCGGCGAGATCGAGAGCGCCGGTAGAGTCCATCAACCGCGGGCTATCGATTTTGAGCGTCGGAATCACGGCCGGACGAGAGCCAGTTGCGAGAATGATTGCGTCGAAGGTCATGCGCTCTTCGCCGCCCGCCGCTTTGGTTACACGCAGCGTGTTGGAGTTTTCAAAGCCGGCTTTGCCTTGAACGAACTGCACTCCGCGCTGTTTGGAGAGTTGTCCGAGGCCGCCAGTCAGTCGCTTTACGACACTTTCCTTCCAGCCACGCAGTTTGCCGAGATCAATTTTCGGATCGGCAAATTCAATGCCCCAATTCTTTGCTTGATGCGCTTCTTCGAGAAGCTTGGCAACGTGCAGGAGAGCTTTCGACGGAATACACCCGCGATAAAGACAGACGCCGCCGGGATTCACTTCGGGATCGATGAGCGTGACCTTCATCCCAAGGTCGGCTGCAAGAAAAGCTGCGGCGTACCCGCCCGGTCCGCCGCCTACGACTGCAATATGTTGATTCAGATTTTCGGCCATGATCTCTCTCTGCTTCAGGTTTAGCCTTGCACTGACAGGAGGAACGGCTGCTCGAAAGCTTCCGCAATCCAACGCAGGAAGCGTGCTGCGTCGGCTCCGTCAATCAATCGATGATCGTAGGACAATGATAGGGGCAGGATGAGACGCGGTTCAAGCTTGCCGTTGATCCATTCGGGCTCCATGCGTCCGCGGGAAAGCCCGAGGATCGCGACTTCCGGATGGTTCACGATCGGCGTAAAAGCTGTTCCGCCGATGCCACCGAGATTGGTGATAGTGAAGGTGCCACCCTCCATCTCGTCGGGGGTCAGCTTCTTGTCCTTCGCTTTTTTGGAGAGCTGCGAAAGCTCGGAGGCGAGTTCCACAATGTTCTTGCGATCCACGTCGCGGATTACGGGCACGAGTAAGCCGCGATCCGTATCGACAGCGACTCCGATGTGGATGTACTGCTTATAGACGATCTCCTCTTTCTCCATGTCGATGGAGGCGTTGAACTGCGGGAAGACCTTCAGCGCAGAGGCGCAAACTTTCAAGGCGATGGCCGTGACCGTCATCTTGCCGCCCGCTTCTTCGGCGCGGGGCGCGAATTTCGCACGCAGCTGTTCCAGTTCGGTGATATCGGCGCGATCGTGCTGCGTGACATGCGGGATGGTAATCCAGGCTTCACGCAAGTGCTCGGCGGTTTTGCGACGCACTCCACGCATGGAGACGCGCTCGACCTTGCCCCACTTGGCGAAATCTGGAAGCTTAGGTTCGGCAAGTCGCGAGGCTTGAGGTGACTGTGCGGCGGCAACAGCGGCTACAAGCGCTGATTTCGCGAATGCCTTGACGTCGTCTTCGCTGATG
>AR_comb_assmDRAFT_10109184_pt1 | contig 10105 bp, 9 predicted proteins | sample ArasoioldDNA_FD_10543 | JGI IMG/M metagenome (IMG submission 10543) | reverse complement strand
GGAAAGAACCGCCAGACGCCGACGGCGACGAGCGCTATCGGTACGATCGCGGTCCACGTCACCCGACGCGCTGCGCTGCCGAGTCGAAGCCGCCCGCGTGCCACCAGGGCGCACGCAGCCAGGACAGCGATGTCAGCGATGATCAGGCGCCGAAAACTGTAGCGGTGAAATACGGCAAGCCCGATCACAATGCCGAGCGAGACGGCCGCGCTCAGGACGACGGCCCAGAAGGCCCGCTCCTCCGCATCGAGTCCGGCGCGCGTGTCGCGATCCAGCCTGGGGAGCCGGAAGATCGCCGCCCCGGGCAGCCAGCCAATCAGCACCAGCTGTGCGAGTTGGATCAGGGTGGTCACAAGGGACAAGGGAAAAGGGACACGTCGTCACTTCGGCACGAGTGCGTCCGCGATCAAGTCGATCGCGTCCGGTTGGAGTGACGGATAGAGCGGCAGCGACAGGATTTCATCACACACCCGGCTGGCCACGGGGCAGTCCGCCGGCTCTTCGGACGCGAGTGCCGGCTGCTTCGGAATCGGCACGGGATAGTGGATGAGCGTTTCGACTCCGGCGGCCCGCAGCGTCTGCTGCACGCGTTCACGCGGCGTCGATCGGATCGGGAACAAGTGGAACACATGTCCCTCGTCGAGGAGCGGCGGAACCGTCACACTCGTTGAGGCAGACAGCCGGTCTCGGTATGCGGCCGCGAGCTTCCGGCGCGAGGCGGTCCAGCCAGCCAGAAGCGGGAGGCGAGCCCGCAGAATCGCCGCCTGCATTTCATCGAGCCGCGAGTTCACGCCGAACTCCCCATGGTGATAGCGATCGGTTTGACCGCCGTTTCTCAGCCGCCTGGCCCGTGCGGCGATGTTCGCATCGCGGGTCGTGATGGCACCGCCGTCGCCGAGCGCGCCGAGGTTCTTCGTCGGGTAGAAGCTGTAGGCCGCTGCGGCTCCAAAGCTGCCCACCGGCTTCCCCCCGCAGGTCGCCAGATGGGCCTGGCAGCAATCCTCGACAACGGCGAGGCCGTGCCGCTCGGCGATCGCGGCGATCGCGATCATATCCGCTGGCTGCCCGTACAGATGGACCGGCAGGATCGCCGCCGTGCGTGACGTCACCGCCGCTGCCGTCGCCTCGGGATCCAGCGTCAGGCGATGGGGATCGATGTCGGCAAAGACCGGCCGGGCTCCCGTCATCATGATCGCCAGCGCCGAGTACGCGGCTGAGAGCGGCGAGGTGATGACCTCGTCGCCGCGACCGATTCCGAGCGCGCGGAGTGCGATGGCCAGCGCGTCGGTGCCGGTGCCGACGCCGATCGCCGACGCCGCCGCGCAGGCCGTGGCGAATTCCCGCTCGAACGCTTCGAGCTCGGGACCGAGAATGAACCATCCCCGGTTCACGACGCGCTCGATGGCTTCACGGACCACGCCGGCGTCTTCCCCGGGCGTCAACTGCAGAAATGGAATCACCGGCGTTTCCGTAAGGGTCTGTCGTTCGTCTGAAATCGGAATGTTCCTGACGGAGTCGGCCGGCGCGCCAGCCGTTCGGCGGGCGCTGCGATCACGCGCGATCTCTCGGATGCGGCGGCAGGGCATCGGCCGTCATCCGCGGCGTGCCGTGGCGCATGTGCTCGCGCCGCACGACGAGCGCAACCCAGAGTGCCGCCACGTCGATCGCGGTCTTGAAGAGCCTGCGGAAGTTGAAGAACTGTGACCTGCCGTAGGCACGATGGTAATGATGAACCGGGACCTCGGCGACGCTGAACCCCGCGTCCTGGATTTTCTTCATCATCTCGAGACAGATGACGCCGCTGGTGGTCTCGAGCGAGACCCGATCGAAGATCGAGCGCCGCAGCAAACGGAAGTCGCAGTCGACGTCGCGAATGCGCAGTCCGAACAGCAGCTTGACCGTGTGATGGTAGATGCGTCCAATCAGGATACGGTGGAGCGGGTCGGATCGGCTGATCTTGTAGCCATTGACCAGATCGATGTCGCCCCTGAGCGCATTCCAGAGGAGCGTCATCTCGGACGGATCGTACTGCGCGTCGCCGTCGGTGTAGAACACGAGTTCCCGCGTCGCCGCGGAAAACCCGCTTCGCAGCGCCGCCCCGTACCCGCGGTTCACGCCATGATGAACCACTCTGACTTCCGGGTAGGTCCGCGCGAGCTCGTCGAGGATCTGCGCGGTCGCATCGCGGCTGCCGTCGTTGACGACAATCACCTCGAAATCGGACGTCAGGCGTGCCGCCGTTTGTCGCGCGGCGATGACGAGGCTGGCAATCGTCCCGCTGTCGTTGTACGCAGGGAAGAAGATGCTGAGCCCCGGCTGCCTGCTGGCTGGCTGCTGCATTGGCGAAGCCGTGAATCTTAGCTGGGCAGTGACTTGAAGGCAAGCGCTCTGCTGTAGGCAAATTCGAATCGCTCCGCCACGCGATCCCACCCGAACGATTGCTGGACGGCGGCACGCGCGGATGTCCCAATCGTATGCGCCCGGGCGGCGTTTTCGAAGATCATCCGCATCGCCGAGGCAATCGCGGGGGCATCACGCTCAGGCACGATCAGGGCGGTGCGCCCGTCTTCGACGACGGCGCCAATGCCGCCGGCGGCAGTGGTGATGAGCGGAGTCGCCGACGCCATCGCCTCGAGCACAACGTTAGGGAGACCGTCGACGTTTCCGCTGTCATCGCGGACCGAAGGCGCGCAGATCACGTCGGCTGCCGCGAAGTACTCTCCCACGCGGTCCTGAGACAGGTTGCCCAAAAACCTGATCCGTTCGGCAACGCCTGCCGTCTCGGAGCGCCGCTCCAGTTCCTCGCGAAGCGTACCGTCGCCGGCAATCGCCAGCACGGCTCCCGGCACGTCCGCGAGCGCGTCGATGGCGTATTCGAACCCCTTCTTACGCACCAGTCGTCCAGCCGCCACGCACAGCGGGACCCGGTCGTCGATGCGCAACTCCCGGCGCCGCTCCGCGCGGGCCGCTCCATCCGGATGGAACCGCTCGACATCCACGCCATAGGGCACGGTCTCGATTCGTCCGCGATCCGCGCCGAGGCCAATCGCGCGCCGCGCGAGGTCGTCGCTGCAGGCGGTCACGAAGCCGGCTTGGCGGAACGCACGGCGTGCCGCAATCTTCGCCGGGCCGAACCGCTCGGCGAGGAACACGTCCGAGCCGTGAAGGCTGACGACGAGCGGCAGCGATGGCGCCGCAGCGGCAGCGGTGATCCCACCAGGGATCACCCAGTGTCCGTGCATGATCGTCGCGCGATGACGGCGGGCCACCCGACGGGCTTCACGCCAGCCCGCCGCCAGCGCCAGCGGGGCCGCGACGTACGCCGCTCCGCGAACGCTGACGTCGGCTCGCATGGCCGCGGCGTAGCCGAAGACATTGAGCGACCGAATCGGCGCATACCGATAGAAGTGGAATCGGATGCCGCCCTCCTCCGCCGCTCGTGAGACGAGCGGATGCCAGGGCGCGACGACGTGGACCTCATGCCCGCGCGCCGCAATCGATCGCGCGATCGGTTCCATGAATGTGCCGACGCTGTCTCCGGGGAATCGTGGATACGACGTCGTTACCATCACGACGACGTGTGGCATGGTCAACGTCTGGCGCCGCGCAGGGTCAGACGCCACGGCATCACGATGGATTCCAGGATGACGTTCGAGGAAAGCTTCGATTGGCCCTGCCGGCGTTCAACGAATACGATCGGCACCTCTCCAATCCGGGCGCCGTTCCTCGATGCGTCAAACAGCATCTCGACGAGAAACGCATAACCGTCCGAGACCATCGTGTCGAGCGGCAGCCGCGCCAGCGCCTCCCGCCGCCAGCACCGGAAGCCGCTCGTGCAGTCGCTGGGTGAGAGTCCGGTCACGATGCGGATGTATCGATTGGCGAACGTGCTGAGAAAGATTCGATGCAGCGGCCAGTTGACCACGCTGACGCCGTTCAGGTACCGCGAGCCAATCACCACGTCAGCATTCGCGGCCGCCGCCGTCAGCGCCGGAAGATGTTCCGGGTTGTGCGAGAGGTCGGCGTCCATCTGGCAAATGAGTTCCGCGTCGGTTGTGGCGAGCGCATGCCGCAGCCCGTCGATATATGAGCGTCCGAGGCCCCGTTTCCCCGTCCGGTGCATGACCTCGACTCGTCCCGGATGCTCAGCCGCGAGCGCATCGGCCACCTGACCCGTCCCGTCCGGCGATCCATCGTCGACGACCAGCACGCGGAAGCCGGGATACGCCAGCACACCGCGGGCGAGCGTCGGCAGGTTGTCCCGCTCGTTATACGTTGGGACGACTACGAGAACGTTCATCAAATCTCGATTCTCTCACGCGTGCGCAACCCGTACCAGGCGCCGGCATACACGATCAATGCTGGATCGAGCACGGGAATTCGGAACCGCTCCTGAGGAAAGAACACGATACAGACGATTACCGCCGACGCGGCAAGCGGAAGGAGTGCTTCCGGCCGATGTCGTCCGCGCCGCCAGAGTTCCGCACCGAGCACGCCAAGCGGCAGCACGAGCAGATACGACGCAATCGACACGAACCGATACAAGGGCGAGTGTAACGCATACGACGGACCGGCTGGGACGATAGTGTAGAACGCCTTCTTCAAGAGAAGTCCCGCCCACCAGAGCGGATGGTCGGCGATGTAGCGCATGGTGTCGCGATAATAAAGCGGCTCGAGCTCCTCGGCCGTCAGTCCCGGATGCTGGGCGCGAAACCCAAGATCGGCGACCTTGATGTCGGGGTTCGCGGCGAGGTCGCCTTCTCCTTTCGCACGTGGATGATTTCCGGTCCAGAAGGTCACGCCACCCTCGGACGCGACCAGCACGAATTGATGGTAGACGCGAGCGTTGCGCAACGTCCAAGGAGCGACAACGAGCGCGGCGGCGACAATGAGGGCAGCGGCAATCGGCGTACGCCGATGTGCGATCAGCCACAACGCGGCCACGGGTAGGAACAGCAGCATCGCCGGCCGTACGAGGATCGCAAGACCGACGACGAGGCCGGCGGCGATGGCGGCAGCGGCCGCCGACAGCCGGTTCCCCTCCGTGCGATCGATGGCCAGGTTCAACAGCACGACCGACCCGAGAGCCATCGTGCTGTACAGCGCCTCGCTGAAGACGTAGGAGCAAATCCACACCAGCGGCGGATAGGCCGCGGCAAGTGCCGCCGCGGCGACCCCCGCCCGTGGTCCTGATGACCGGCACGCGATCAGGCCGACCAGCCAGACACCAATCGCGCCGACGATCGACTGCGCCAGTTTGACTCGCCCCGGGGTGGCGTCGAAGTCGGCGCGGCCTGCGCCGATGAGAACGAGAAAGAACGGGTATCCGGGGGCCCGGCCGAACTGCTGCGACGCGACGCCTTCCGCCTCGCGGCTGTCGTACACGAATCCCTTGCCGAGGCTGACGCTCTTCGCGAGCGCAAGGTATTCACGCTCGTCGTGGGTCAGCGGCCGATGCTGCCAGTACGCGAAACCGAAGCCCAGGCGGAGCGCAAAACCCACGACGGCCGCCGCCAGGATCAGCCGTTGTGCGCGGGTCGATTCGATGGACATCGCCGCCGGTTATTGGCGGCCCTCGAAACGCAAGGCGGAGATCTGTTCCGAGACCAGTCCGACCAGAAAGACGATGACCGCGAGCATGATGAGCAGGACGGAAGAATTCGTGACGTGGCTCTGCGTCGCAATCGTCCAGATGGCATACGCGGCGCCAAGCACGAACGAGGCGAGGCTGAGCGGCAGGAAGATGCGCAGCGGGCTGAACAGCGTGATGATCTTCAGGATGATCATCAGGAACTTGGCGCCATCCTGCGCCAGTCGGATCTTCGACTCGCCGACGCGCGCGCGCGCCTCCACCGGCTCGAAGGCGACGTTGTATCCCCCCTTGATGAACGCCAGCGTTGTCGTGGTCGGCGTCGAGAAACCGTTGGGCAGCAGGTGGATGAATTCACGCAGGTATTCGCTGCGCGCCCCGCGAAACCCGGAAGTGAGGTCAGGGATGTCACGCCCGGTCAGGTAGCTGGCGAGCCAGTTGAGCGCGCCGTTGCCAAATCGCCTGGCGTGCGTGGCCTGGGTCGAGCCGGACCGCGCCCCGATGACGAGATCGTACTCACCCAGACGAGACACGAGCCGTCGTGCGTCTTCGGGCCGGTGCTGCCCATCGCCGTCGATGATCAGGATGAACGCCCCGGTCGCGCGGCGAATCCCGCTCTTCACCGCGGCGCCATTGCCCTTGTTGTACGGATGCGTCACGACCGTCGCGCCGGCGGCGGACGCCGCCCCCGACGTCGCATCCTTCGACCCGTCGTCCACCACGATGATCTCGTGCCATGGCGCCGCGGCCTTCAGCGCCGCGACCACGCCGCCGATTGCGTCCGCTTCGTTGTAGGCAGGAATGACGATGGATACGGCAGACGGATCGGCCACGCGGCTAGCGCTCCCGGCCCGCTTTGGCTGACAGCACGGGTGGCGGATCATCGACGGACTGGTCCGTCAACTCGAGCCCTCGCACGCGATAGAGCAGGTCCTCGAGCAGTTTGCGATTGCCTGAAATCATGTCGGCGAGCAGGCCGATCAGCAGGATCTGGAACCCGACGATCGTCACCATTGTTGACGCAATCAACGACGCGAGATGACGGGAGGCTTCGCCGTGAAAGAAGTAATAGAGGAAGCGGAGAAAGCCCGCGAGCCCGACACTGAAGACCAGGGCGCCGATGTACGAGAACACCTTCAACGGCTCGTACATCGCGTAAATGCGCACGATCGTCGCCCCCGATCGTTTGATGTACGAGAACACGGAATCGAAGAGGCGCGACTTGCGGGTGCGAGGGTTCGTCTCGACCGGGACGTGCGCGATCGCCATGCGTTTCTTGCCGGCCTGGATGATCGATTCCAGCGTGTAGGAAAACTCGGACACGATCGTCATTCTCAGCGCGGCCTCGCGCGTGTAGGCGCGGAACCCGCTGGTCGTGTCAGGAACGCTGGTATTCGACACCTGCCGGACGACCCAGCTGCCCAGCATCTGGAGCTGCCGTTTCCGCCATGACATGTGTAGCACCTCGGCGATGTTCCGATCACCGATGACGATGTCCGCCTCGCCGCTGAGGAGCGGCGCGACCAGGCGCGGAATTTCGTGGGCGGCGTATTGATTGTCGGCGTCGGTGTTGACGATGAAGTCGGCGCCCGCCTTGAGCGACGCGTCGATGCCGGCCATGAAGGCCGCCGCGAGTCCCTTGTTCCGGCGGAGCCGGACGACGTGATCGGCGCCGCACGCCCGCGCGACGTCAGCGGTGCCGTCGCGCGAACCGTCGTCGATGACGAGCACCTCCACCACGTCAATGCCCGCGACGACGCGGGGCAGGTCGGCGAGCGTGGCGGGCAGGGTCGCCGCTTCGTTGAGACAGGGAATCTGGATGATCAGCTTTTTCACGGGACCCGGAAACAGCATTGGACGCGGGACCGCCGACGAGTCCCCGCAATTATGGCAATTTTCGCGATTCTGGCAACGTCGTCGTCAGCTTCTCGATGACCCCGTCCCACGTAATCGCCGACGCGGCCGCGTGGCCGGCGTCGCCCATGGCGGCCGCCCTGGCGCGATCGCTGACGAGCCGGTTGACGGCGGCCGCGATCTCAGCCGCCTGTGGCGCACACACGAATCCGTTCACGCCGTCGAGGACGAACTCGTTCGGCCCACCCGAATCAGTGCAGGTGATCACGGGCTTTCTCGCGAGGAACGCCTCGAGCGTGACGTAGCCGAAGTCTTCATCGTAGGGGGGATAGATCACCGCAAGGGCATCGGCGTACAACTTGACCAGGTCATCGTCTTCGACGTTGCCCAGAAAGGCGACGCGATCGGCGACGCCTGCCTGCTCGGCAACGCGTTCGGCATTCCCCCGCTGTGTGCCGTCGCCGGCGACAACGAGGCGGATGTCGGACGCGACGTCGGCCATGGCGGCGATCACCAGATCCACCCGCTTCACCGATTCGATCCGGCCGACCGACAACACGTAGTTCGAGTAGGGGCCCGCTACCAGACGCTGTGCCAGATTCGGTGGATGGTAGAGCGGCTCCGCGCTGAGGCCATTGAACTTTGCCAGACGCGAGGCGGTGTTGCGAGCATTCGCGAACAGCGCACGACACTCGCCGAGCATCTGCGTATCGAGCCGCATCAGCGTGTCGCGGAGCCCAACGTCCAGTTCCGTGTGCGCAAAGTCGCTGTACTCCGTGCCGCACAGCTCGTAGGCCGCACGGTACTGGTGAATGAGCCATGCGACTTTGTTCGGATGCCTCGCGAAATACGAAGGGAATTTCGTTCCGATCACCAGATCCACCGGGCGGCCGTTACTCTCGCTCAGATCGAGCAGCCGCCACGCCGCCGCATGCGGAAGGATCTCTTCCTTTGGGTACCACTTAAACGGCACGCTGACGAGTTCGGCAGCGTAGCCGCGCGCTCGCAGCTCACGCACCAGCTGCCGGACGTGCACCTCGGCGCCGCCGTGCACGAATGGCACTTGCGCCTCGCACACGAGCACGGTCTGAACGGTCATGGGCGGAAGGGAGAATCTATCACGATGCGATGACTGATTTTGATTGCTGATGGTTGATTGATCGGAATAGGCAATCGGCCATCAGCATTCAGCAATCAGCAAGAACTCAATTCACCAATTGTCCTAGGTCGCATGCCGGAAGTTGATGACGTCGCCGTCCTGCACGATGTACTCCTTGCCTTCGAGTCGCAGTTCGCCATGGTCGCGGCACGCGGCGATCGTCCGGCGGGCGAGCAGGTGTTCGTAGCGGACGACTTCGGCGCGGATGAACCCGCGGGCGATGTCGCTGTGGATTTCTCCAGCGGCGATGACGGCTGCCGTGTTGCGCGGGATCGACCATGCCCGGTTCTCGTCCTCGCCGACCGTAAAAAACGAGATGTAGCCGAGCAGGTCGTAGCTGGCACGGATCACGCGATCGAGGCCTGATTCCCGCAATCCGAGATCAGTCATGAAGGCCGCGGCATCGTCGGCGTCGAGCTGGGCAATCTCGAGCTCGATCTTCGCGCAGATCGGCACCGCGCGAGTCGCGGCACCGGTGAGAAACGATTCGATGCCGGCCATTTGCACCGCATCGTCGGCGTGCGGCAGATCCGCTTCGTCGAGGTTCAGCACGATGAGCAGAGGCTTGGCCGACAGGAACTGAAATCCGCGCAGCCGCTTCGCGTCGTCGGCCTGAAGATCGAGCGCGCGGAGTGCGCGGCCCTCTTCGAGCGCCGCGCGGCATCGCATCAGGATCTCCTGCTCCTTCCGAAGGTCCGCGGTCGGCCCCTTCTTCAGGTCACGCTCGAGCCGCTCCAGCCTGCGCTCGACCACGCCCAAATCGGCGAGGATGATTTCGTCCTCCATTCTCCGGACGTCGCGGGCTGGATCGATGGTCCCGGCCGGATGGGGGATGGAAGGATCGCGATACATGCGGACGACGTGGAGCAGCGCGTCGGCGTTTCGGAACGGCGCGACATCCAGGAGAGCGGCTGCGCCGACTTTCGCACCGCCGACGCCGGCGATGTCGGCGAACTCCACCGTCGCCGGCACGTGCTTGCGCGGGTTGAAGAGCGCGGTGAGCTGGTCGAGGCGATCGTCGGGTACGCGCGACACTCCGACGTTCGCTTCCGATTTACCCGACGCGCGCGGCGCCTCGCGCGCGCTGGTCAGCAACTGAAACAAGGCGGTCTTTCCCGCGGACGGAAACCCGATCAAACCGGCTCGAAGCATGTTTCTGTCATCAAACCGGGCCCCGTTGTCCGGGATCCGGATCCCATCCCGTGTACCGGGATTTCCCATTGCCAATCCGAGCGATCTGTCACGGTTGTCTAGCCTGAGGTAACCGATCGGATCCCGGATCAACGGATCCGGACGACGACGCGTACTCCCCGGCTGGTCCCATCGACGCTCGCAGAACTGCCCATGCTAGCACGCGACGGCACACCTCCCCGGCGCTTCGCTGTTTCTTCGACCAGCGAAAAAAAAGCGTAACGCCCTGAGCTTGTTGAATTTGCGTTGACAGACGGCGATCGCTTCTCTACTATCGCGGTGGAATTTTGTGGAGCAAAGTGGAGTAAACA
>AR_comb_assmDRAFT_10414361_pt1 | contig 10106 bp, 8 predicted proteins | sample ArasoioldDNA_FD_10543 | JGI IMG/M metagenome (IMG submission 10543) | reverse complement strand
CACGGCCCTGGAAGATGAGCATGGTGCTCTACCGGCAGCTGGAAGAGAGCTCCACGCTGATGGACTTTCGATGCCTGGAGTTCGTCGAGGAGCCGTTTCTCGGACACCTTCGCAAGAATCAGCTCGTCAAACACTGGGAAGGCGACACGATTGTGCTCGACGTCACGCGCCGCGTGCCCGAGGGCGACAAGAAGTACGAACGGTGAGGTGCTGACATGAAGATCTCAGCGCGCTTTCTCGTGACCTTTGCCGTCGTCGCCGCGGCGACGATCGCTGCGCTGACGCAGGGCAAGATTCCAGGTCTTCGCGGCGACGCCTCGAAGGGGGGCCCGCGTACGGCCTGGGGCGCGCCCGACCTGCAGGGCATCTGGAACACGAACACGTTCGTGCCTCTGGAACGGCCTGCTCAGTACGGGACGCGCGCGATGATGACCGAGGACGAGCATGCCAAAGCGCTGGCCGACCTGCAGGAACGCAACAAACGCCCCGGTCGAGACAGCCGTGACGTCGGCGGAAAACCGGGGCTCGGCACCGAGAAGGACGTCGCCCGCGCGTACAACGAATTCTGGTTCGGCGACAAGCCCGCCAGGCTCAGTTACCGCACGTCGATGGTCATCGATCCGCCGGACGGTCGCATTCCGCCGTTGACGCCCGGCGCGGCCAAACGTATTGCGGACAAGCGCGAGTTTCTTGCCGCACTGTTGCAGGGGACCTCGGGCGGGCGCCCGGGTCCGATTTCTCCGCGCCGCAACGAAACGTCGCCCGATTACAACCTCGATCGCATCAATCGCGCAGACGGCCCTGAAGATCGCGGAGGGCCGGAGCGGTGCTTCGGGGAGGGTGTACCGGTGGTTCTCGGCACGGGCACGTTCGGCGGCGTGATGCAGGTCGTCCAGTCGCCCGACTCCGTGTCGATTTACTACGACGTCGGCCAGGGCTCGGGATACGCGTCGGTCGTTCCGATCACCAATCGTCCGCATCTGCCGAGCAGCGTCCGTCTGTATCGGGGCGATCCCATCGGGCATTGGGACAACGACACGTTGGTGGTCGACATCACCAACTTCAGCGACGAGACCAATTTCCACGGCGCGCGCGACAACCTCCACATCGTGGAGAAAATCAAGCGCGTCAACGCGAACACGCTGTCGGTGCAGTTCACCGCGGAGGATCCGACGACGTGGACGAGACCGTGGACGGCCGTGCAGGAGCTCGAGAAGACCGATGAGAAGACGACGCTGGTGCTCGAGGGTGGATGTCACGAGGGGAATTACGGACTGACGGGACTGCTGATCAACACGCGCGCGGCGGAAAAAGCGTTCCGTGAGGGCAAGGGTCCCGACCCGGCAACGCAGGACAACGCGACAGGCGGGGGCGACAACTAGGAGGATTCGCATGCGCAGACAGTTGATTGCCGCGGCAACGGGACTTCTGATCGCGACGGGTGCGGCGCCGGCGCACGCGCATCATGCATTCGCAGCGGAGTTCGACGCCAAACAGCCGGTCAAGTTCGAAAAAGCTGTCGTCACGAAGATGGAGTGGACAAACCCGCACTCCTGGATTCACGTGGACGTGACGATGCCGGATGGTCACAAGGAAGCGTGGGCCATCGAGGCAGGCACGCCGAACGTGCTGTTCCGGCGGGGGTTCACGAAGGACGCACTGAAGCCGGGCACAGCGATCGTCATCGACGGCTATCGAGCGAAGGACGGCTCGCATCGCGCCAACGGACGCAACCTCACGCTGCCGGGCGGGCAAACGCTGTTCCTCGGCTCGTCGGGCACCGGTGCGCCGGAAGAGAAACGGTGATCCTGCACAACCTGATGCAGTGGATGGCCGACACACCGTGGAGTGTCGGCCTCCACGAATCCCGATACGCGTACTCCATCGTCGAATCCGTGCACGTCTGGACGCTGTGTGTCTTCGTCGGTTTTGCCGTCTTCCTGGATCTCCGGTTGCTCGGCTTTACGCTGAAGGGCGTCCCCGTCTCGCAGATCACCGAGCGCATTCTTCCGTGGACGAAGATCGCGTTCGTGCTGATGGTCATCAGCGGCGTGCTGCTGTTCTTCGCCATTCCGCTGCGCACGTATCACAATGTGTTCTTCCGGTTGAAGGCGGTGCTCCTGCTGATCGCGGCGCTCAACGCGTGGGTATTTCACAACGGCGGCATGTATCGACGCCTGGCGGAATGGGACACGGCGGCCGCGACGCCGCGCGCGGCCAAGCTCGCCGGCGCAGCGTCGCTGGCGCTGTGGGTCGCCATCATTTTTTCCGGCCGAATGATTGCCTATAACTGGTTCGATTGTGACAAGCCGGAGCCTGCCCTCGTCGATGTGCTGGCGGGCTGCGTGCGGTAGTCCGGCATGCTGCTGCCGTACTTCGAGGCGCTCGAAGCAGGACCGATCGGCGACGCCATCCGTTCCTCCACCTGGTTGTTCCCGTTCATCGAAGCGTTCCACCTGGTCGGGCTGGCGGTGATCGGCGGCGCGGTGCTGCTGGTCGACTTCAGACTGCTGGGTCTCGGCCTGAAGCGTCAACCCGTCAGCGAGCTGGCGCGTGACGCGCAGCCCTGGTTGATCGGCGGCCTGGTGTTCATGATCGCCTCCGGCGTTCCGCTGTTTCTCGCCGAGTCGATCAAGTGCTATTACAGCTTCGCGTTCTGGACGAAGATGACCGCGCTCGCGCTCGCGATTCTCTTCACCTTCACCGTCCGTCGTCGCGTCGCGATGGCGGAGCAACCGCGCGTGGACGCGTTCCGGATGCGTATCGTCGGTGCGATCTCGATCCTGCTCTGGTCCACAGTCGGATGGGGTGGGCGGTGGATTGGGTTTTCGTAAATCCCAAATCCCAAATCCCAAATCCCAAGTCTTAAATACCAAGCCTCAAAACCAACACTCCAACGATTCTTAGTTGTGATTTGGGGTTTGGGTTTTGGGATTTGGGATTTCCGGTGTCCGCACGTGTTCCGGCCGGAATCCCATGCCGACGAGGCGTGCCGGAATTCTGCGGAGCAGCGGATATCTGTTGAGCAGACGCACGACGGCTGGAACTTTGACGGGACCCGTTGATTGCAGCGTCGGCACCAGGACGCTGTTCTGCACAATCACCTGCATGCGCTGAGTGATGCGCGCCGGAAGCTCGCGGCGTCGCTGAACCGCTTGCAGCTCGGCGGCCGAAGGGGCGCCGCGTTGAAGTGGTGCGTAGAGCAGATTGGCCGCCGCCACGGCATCCTGAATCGCCAGGTTGATGCCGACTCCGCCGATCGGCGACATCGCGTGCGCCGCATCGCCGATGCACAACAACCCAGGACGATGCCACTGGCGCAGTCGATCGATCCGCACGGTCAGCAGCTTCACGTCGCTCCATGAACCGATCGCGGACGCGCGATTGCCGAGAAACGGAACCACCTCGACGATCGATTGCCGAAATGCGTCGAGACCACGTTGCCGCAGCGCTTCGTAGCCGCTTTTCCGAATGACATACGCACACTGCCAGTACTCGCCGCGGTCGAGCATCACGAAGACGCGACCGCTCTGGACGTTGCCGAGCGCCGCCATCCGTTCGTCGCCCGCCGCTTTCGGCAGTCGCAGCCACAGCACGTCGATGGGGGCGCCGATCTCCTGCACCGGCAGACGCGCGAGGCTGCGAACGATGGACGTCCGGCCGTCCGCGCCGACGACGAGGTCGGCGTGGATGTCGACAGCTCCCTCGGGCGTCGCGACGCGCACGCCGCAGATGCGCGCGTCCCGTTCTATCAGTTCGAATACTTCGGCCTGCATGAGCAGCCTGAACGTTGCATAGCGCCTTCCGAACTGCGCCAGGAAATCGAGAAAATCCCATTGCGGCACCATCGCGATGAACGGCGCGTGCACCGGCAGATGCGTGAAGTCGGCAATCGTCACCCGCTCGTCCCCGATCACCCCGCGCGCCTCGCGAAGCTCCGAATGGGGACGGGTGAGGAACTCGTCGAGCACCCCCAGCTGGTGCATCACTTCCAGCGTGGAGGGATGCACCGTGTCGCCACGGAAGTCCCTCAGGAAGTCGCCATGCTTTTCGAGTACCACGACCTCGATGCCGGCGCGTGCCAGCAGAACGCCGAGCATCATTCCTGCGGGGCCACCACCAGCGATGCAGCAGCGGGCGTAAACGGGATCGGAAGCCATTTCGGAGGACGTCTTCTAACGCGAGAGGGCTTTCAGGGTTCGTTCGAGATACCCGGACGCGTCGTTGTTGGCCGGTCGCAGCCGTAGCGACGTGCGGAATTCGGCAATGGCGTCGTCCACCTTCTGCTGTCCAATCAATGCGAGTCCGAGGAGGTTGTGCGCGTCAGCGTCGTCCGGCGTCAGGCGGACGCCTTCACGCGCATGTGCCGCGGCGTTGTCGAAATCGTTCGCCTGCAGATACTGTAGCGCCAGGTTCCGCTGCGATAGACCATTGTTCGGGTCGACGGCGACCGCGTGTGCGAACGCGTCGAGCGCCTCGCTACTGCGCCCGAGCGCGTCGAGTGCGTTGCCGAGATTGCTCCAGGCGTCGGCGTCGCGCGGGTGCTCGCGAAGATAGACGCGGAGTTCATCGGCCGCTTCGGACGGGCGGCCAAGCGCCAGCAGCTCGAGACCGAGTACGTTGCGAAGATCGGGCAGGTCCTTCACCGCGGCGCGGAGGTGCTCGATCTCCTCCTGCGGACGATTCGCCAGCTTCAGCTCCGCCGCAAGATTGCGATGGGCGCGCGCGTGGGCCGGCCATCGGTCGAGCACCGTCTGCCAGAGCGTCAGGCCCGAACGATACTCGGCATTGCGCTGATACGTGGTGAAGGCGAGCGGAATTGCGATTGCCGTAGCGACGATATAGACACGCCCGAATCGCCTGTACCGCGAAACTTGATGGTTCGTGCTCGTCGATGCGCGAGCCGTGAAGGCTCGCGCTACGGGTGACAAGATAAGCGCCACGACCGCCATCAGCGGGACATACATTCGCCGCTCGGCCCCGACCTCCGTCGAGATCGGCACGATGCTCGACGTGGGTGCGAGGGTCAGAAAGAACCACGCCCCGAGAAATCCAACCGGCGAATTGCGGACGAATTCGACGATCGTGCCAAGGAGCAGCGCGGCGACGACCATCACGTATGGCGCGACAGCGCCGAACGTGACGTACGCCGGCTCGCCGTAGTCGAGCACCAGGCCTCGCGGCCACAACGAGAGGCGCAGGTAGCGGACGATCATGTGCGACTGATTCAGCAGATAGGTCCACGGCGAGACGGACGCGCCAACGAAGCCGGCGGAATCGCCGCGCGGCGCTGACCAGAGAAGCACCAGCAGTACCAGCCACGTCCCGCACAGCGCGGCATAGTACCGCCCACGCTGCCGCATGGCTTCTGCGAACGACCTGAATGCAAACGTGCGGTCGTACAGAATGACGACGATCGGCGCAACGACCATCGTTTCCTTGCACGCCATTCCAAGCGCACACGCGGCCACGGATGCCCACAACCACGCCGGTCGGTCGCGCTGGAGTGGAGCGCGGGTCCCGCCGACCGCGGCCCGTTGCGCACAGTACACCGTGAGCAGGAGGAACGTCGCCATCATCAACTCGGTGCGCTGTGACACGTAATCAACGGGCTCGGTGACCAGCGGGTGCACCATCCAGATGAGCGCGATCGCGAAGCCGATGTGAAACGGACCCCTGGCATCCGCCGCGTGAACACGAAGGGTTCGCGCCACAAGCGCAAAGAGCAGCAGCGCGTTGACGACGTGGAGCGCGATGTTGACGAGGCGGTATCCGCGGACGTTCAGCCCATTGAGCGCGTAGTTGATCGCAAACGTCAGGCTGACGAGGGGCCGTCCTGCCAACGGCGATCCTTGCTCCGTCCGTGAAATCGACGTCGACAGATGGCGGATTTGCTCGTTGATGACGATGGCGTGGTCGTCGTCGAAGGTAAAGGGAGCTGGCAGGCTGTTCCAGTAGACGGCGAAGCCGATGATTGCGAGAGCAAAACCCAAAGCCCAAATCCCAAATCGCAAACTCCAACGCGTCGATTTTCTTTTGATTTGGGATTTGGGATTTGGGCTCTGGGATTTACTGCGAGCCACCGCGCTGATCCAGCACCTGGTAAATGCGCGCGATCGTCGCTTCCTGAAATCCCGGTCCGGTGATGTTGCGGTAATGCTCGCGATGCGCGGTCAGGTCGATCCGCTTCGCGGCGTCGGCAACCGGCACCTTCTGGTCGTGAAGGGCCTTCGTCTGGTTCCAGAGGTCGCGGAGAAAGGTCTGGAAATATGCGATCTGTTCCTTGCCCTTGAACGGTTCGCCGTGTCCGGGGACGACCGTTTCGAAGTCGAGCGCCTTGAGCTTCTCGAGATTGTTCGCCCACTCGTCATGGAAGCCGAAGTTCAGCGCGCCGGTTGCGGGGCCTTCGAAGAAGTCTCCGGTTGCCACGATCTTTTCCTTCGGCAGGTACACCACCACGTCAGTGTCGCTGTGCCCGCGTCCAAGATAAAGCAGGCGAATCTCGCGGTCGCCACGGAAAACGGTCATGTGGTCATCGAACGTGACGTTCGGCGGCGTAGGAATGATCTCCTTCAGCTGTTCCTGATAGGCCTCTTGAACCTGCAGTCGCTCCTCAGCCTGCTTCTTCTTCGCGGCGTCCGTTTCAGCGGCGACCTGCTTGCGAAGATTGTCGAGCTGGCCAGGCACGTTCTGGAATTCGAGTGCGATGCGGCTTTTCAGCACGCCCGCGAGGATCTCGGTTCGCTCGTTGGCATGGCCGATGATCGAGACCTCTGGCCCGAACACCTGGTTGCCGTCGGTGTGGTCGTAATGCCAGTGGGTATTCACAACATACCGAACGGGTTTGTCGGTGAGCGTCTTGATGTCGTTGATCAGTCGCCGCGTGGCTTCTGGCGTGATGTTTGTGTCCACCAGGAACACATCGTCGACATTGACGATCACCATGTTCGACGACCGCGTTTCGATCGTGCCGTTCCCAATCGCTGCATACACGCCGGGCGCCACCTGGGTGAATCGATGGGCGAGCGGTGTCTGTGCCTCCGCCGCTGCGGCGGTGAGAACGACGCCCGCGAAAGCTGCGGCGAAAGTCAGCCCTTTCATGCGGGAAATCGTATCACTGTAGTATCGTGCGCTTGTCCCGAGCGGACTCGGACTCGAGGGCCACTCATGAACGCTCGTTCTGTCGCCGCGGAAATCGCGCCACCCGTCGCCGCATCGCGCACGCGTCGGTCACGGTTCTTCAGGGCAGTCGCGCCGTTGGTGGTTGGCGCCGCGGTTTTGCTCGTGCCGACGCCTGAAGGATTGAGTGCGAATGCATGGCACTTCTTCGCCCTCTTCCTTGCCACGATCACCGGCGTCGTCACGGAACCGATTCCAGGCGCCGCGATAGGTCTGCTCGGCGTGTGCGTTGCTGCGACGCTCGGCCTCGTGCGACCGGCGCCTGCGCAGGCGACCGCCTGGGCGCTGAGCGGTTTTTCAAACGCAACAGTGTGGCTGGTGTTCGCCGCCTACATGTTCGCGTGCGGGTATTCCAAGACCGGTCTCGGTAGACGGATCGCCCTGCACCTGATACGCATGATGGGCAACCGCACGCTCGGTCTGGGCTATGCCGTTACGTTCGCTGATCTCGCGCTGGCGCCGGTGACACCGTCGGCGACCGCGCGTTCGGGCGGAACGATCTACCCCGTTGTTCGGAATATTCCCGAGCTGTACGACTCGTATCCCAACGATCCATCGGCAAAGAGGGTGGGTGCATACCTGCTCTATACCGCGTTGGCCGCCAGCGCGGTGTCGAGCAGCATGTTCATTACAGCGCTTGCGCCGAACACGATGGCCATTGCGATGATCGCCACTGCGACGGGAACCACGCTCCCGTGGATGTTGTGGTTCAAGGGTTTCCTGCCTGTCGGCATCATCCTGACGCTGATTCAGCCGGCGTTGCTGTACGCGATCTATCCACCACAGATCAAAAGTGCGCCGGCGGCGCCGAAGTGGGCAGGCGAGCAGTTGAAGGCGATGGGTACGATGACGCGCCGCGAGCTCACCATGCTGCTGCTCGTGTTGGGTGCGCTCGGCTTCTGGATTGGCGGCGCCTCCTTCGTCGATCCGGCGATCGTGTCCGTGTTCGTCATCCTCGGAATGGTGATCTTCGGTGTCGTGTCCTGGGACGACATTGTCGGCCACTCGCAAGCGTGGAATACGCTGATCTGGTTCGCGACGCTCGTCGCGATGGCCGGTGGCCTTGCCGAGACGAAGTTCCTCGATTGGCTGGCCGCGACGCTGGTGCCGATGTTGTCCGGCTTGGCTCCCTACACAACGATCGCAGGAATCGTCCTCACCTTTTTCTTCCTGCACTACTTCTTCGCCAGCATCACGGCACACACTGCGACGTTGTTTCCGCTGTTTCTCGCCGTCGCGATCAAGATTCCCGTGGTCTCGCCGATCGCGTGGGCGCTGTTGCTGGCGTACCCGCTCGGCATGATCGGCATCCTGACGCCGTACGCTTCAGGTCAGAACGCCGTGTATTACGGCAGCGGTTACATCAAGCGCCGCGACTTCTGGGTGCTTGGGTTCGTGCTCGGTGTTTTGTACACCGTTGTCTACCTGACGATCATCGTGAAGTGGTTGGGCTACCTCGGTGTCTGACGTGAGCGGCGCGGACGCCTCGAATGACGTCACGCGGCGTCTGGCGCAGGTGCTGGCGAGCACTCGCTACGACGACCTGCCTGCAGCGGTGCTTGAACACGCGCGACGCGCCGTCATCGACTGGCTCGGGTCAGCAATTGCTGGTTCGATCGAGAAGCCGGCCCGTCTGGCGCAGACGGTCGCCGCCGGTTTCGGCGCGTCGAGCGACGCCACCGTGTTCAGCGCGGGCCGCGCGTCTGCGGCCGCGGCGGCGTTCGCCAACGGTGTCGCCTCCCACATTCTGGAACTCGACGACATTCACAAGGGATCGACGGTCCACGCCGCGGCGCCGATCATCCCTGCGGCGCTGGCGGTGGCGGAGCGTGAGCACGTGGACGGCCGGGCGTTTCTGGCCGCTGTCACTCTCGGGTACGAAGCGGCATTCCGCATCGGCGAGGCAGTCAACCCGAGCCACTACTACTTCTTTCATCCGACGGGAACGGTGGCTGCGTTTGGTGCGGCCGCGGCCGCGGGTTCGTTGATGCGACTGAATCGAGACCAGATGGTCGACGCGCTCGGCAGCGCCGGCACGCAGGCCGCCGCGCTGTGGGAGTTCAACGCGGACGGCGCGATGAGCAAGCATCTGCATCCGGGAAAGGCGGCGATGAACGGGGTGCTTGCCGCGGACCTCGCACGCGTCGGGTTCACCGGCGCGACGCGGATTCTCGAGGGGCCGCGCGGATTTCTTCGGGCCTTCACTCGCGCACTTGAAAGGTCCGCGCCGCATGCTGGAGAGCCGGTCCCGCCCTACGATCTATCGCGGATTACCGATGGCCTCGGCACGCGGTGGAAGATTGGCGAGAACGGCTACAAGCTGTATTCCTGCTGCGGGCATACACACACAGCCGTCGACTGTGCGCTCGACATCCGCTCGCGGGCGCGGTGGACACGCGACGACGTGCTGCGGCAGGTCGCCGGCGTCACGATCGAGACGTACGGGCCCGGCTACGAAATTGTCAGAGAGATGAACCCGAAGACCCCATACCAGGCGAAGTTCAGCCTCGCCTACTGCGTGGCCGCGGCGCTCGTCGAGGGCGCCGTCGGTCTCGCGCAGTTTTCGGATGACCGGTTTTCACCTGAAGGCGTTCGCGACCCGGCATTAGCGGAGCTGCTTCGCCGCGTCCGCGTAACCGTCGCCGACGATCTCACGGCGAGGTACCCCTTCGCGTGGCCCGTGCGCCTGACGATCACGTGTGACGCAGACGGTGCAAACGAAGGTGCGACGCGGGGGTGCGTAGAGCGCGCCGCCAGCGATTATCCAAAGGGCAATGCCGAGAATCCGGTGTCCACTGACGAACTCGAGCAAAAGTGCTTCACGCTGGTGGCCGGACGTTTTGGCGAGGATGTGGCCCGCTCCGCGCTCGCGGCGCTCCACTCGCTCGACCGGTGCGCCGATATGGCCGATCTGTTTGGAGAGTTGG
>AR_comb_assmDRAFT_10166105_pt1 | contig 10106 bp, 7 predicted proteins | sample ArasoioldDNA_FD_10543 | JGI IMG/M metagenome (IMG submission 10543) | reverse complement strand
ACATTTGTCCGGACGTTTGACTGGAGAGATCAGCGAATATTTCTGGAACGTACGATCGCTGCTGGGGGCAATTCGACCCGCATGCTTATTAATCTGGCATCGCTGGAGTCGAGCGAAAATCACCTCGACACGGCAAAGAAACATTTGCTCGTTGCTTTGCAGAGGCAGCCCGATCAGCCGTTCGCAATTGTTGAGTTGGCGGCGGTCTACCTCAAACAGCGCGACTTTAGAAACGCGCGTGAATTGTTAGGCCGGGCGGCTAAAATGGAATTGGTTGCGGCACAGGCCCACGAGCTCATGGTGATTCTCGAAAACAAGGAGAATGGGCGGACCGATCTGCTTCGGTTGCGATTGGCTGCGCGCACCGGATGCCCGAACTGGGCAATTGAGAAGCGCTACATAAAGTTACTGGCCGAAACGGGCGCAACCGCCGCCGCCATTCGCGAACTCCAAGTGTGTCTCCAAACTCAGTGGTATCGAGCTGAGAGCTGGCAGCTGCTGGCCGATCTCCTGGCCAAAACCGGCCAGAGCCGGGGCTCTGCCGACGCCATGGCGGTTGCCAACAGCTACGACGTGCATTTGGCCCAGCGACCCGCTGCTCTCTAAGAACTCTTTCGCGGGCGTAAATCGTACCGCGCTAACGAATTGTCCAACCGGCGACCGCCGGCGCTGCGATTCCTTACTGCGACTACCCTGAATAAGGTCAGGACCGGTTGCGTCTGTTTACAAAAGAGAACTATCAATATGAAAAGTCTAACTTCAGCAGTCGTGGCCATTCTGGGTCTGGCCGTCGGCTCGCTTTTTGCACAAACCCAGACCACCACAAGCACTACAACCAATTACATCCAGACCAGCAAACTGATCGGCACAACAGTCCGAGCAAATGATGGCGACATCGGAACGGTAAAGGACGTGGTGCTCGACAATAACGGGTGCATGGCCTACACCGTCGTTTCAACCAGCGGCGGCGGCGGCAGTCGCTCGGCAACGGCAACGAAAACCGTCGCTGTGCCGTGGACCGCGTACGACGTGACTTCCTATACACCGGAAACACGCGTGCTTACCACTCGCGTCGACCGTCAACGTATCTACGCCGCGCCGGCGTTCGACTACGCTCGAATTCGCGAGTACTCGACTCCGACCTACATCAATCAGGTTTACTCGTATTATGGGGTAAGCCCTGCAGCAGGCGTCGGCGTCGGTGTTGGCGTATCTGGTCAAACCAATACCAACACGACCACAACCGGCACCAGCGCAACTACTGGCTATAATACCAATGCCAGTACCGCTGCATCACCGGCAAATTCGCCAGCGGGTGCTGGCTATGCCACCGAGGCAACCTCGCCTGCGCCGGCAGCAGGTTCGTCACCGGCAACTGGGACGTCACCAACGACCACCGAGGGCCGTAACCGGCATCCGGCCGCGGCCGGTGCTGCGGTTGGAGCAGCTGCGGCGAATAATAATAACGAGTCCGAGTCTGAATCTTCGCCTTCGTCCTCGTCCTCGTCTTCCAGTAGCAAGCCAAAAAAGGGTAAGAGTCCCGCTTCCTCTGCGAATCGGAATGCCTCGCCTACCGGAGAGAATGCAACTCAATCCAAATCCACTTCCGAAAGTGGAACCAGCACCTCCGGCGAGCGCAAGAAAAGCAGCAAGTCCCGCGGTAGCTCGAGTACTTCAGAAGGAGCCGAGAAAGCTGCCTCGCCTAAGGGCGGCGGAGACGACGAATAACCTAACAATCTCAACCAAGCCGGTCTAAAAAGCCGGGGAGACCGCAGGAACGCGCCAGTGTTCCTGCGGTTTTTTTATGTCAGGTCGAAACAGGCCGTTGCGTTGCCGTTTCTACCGCGTCTGTATCTGACGGCAGGTATTTCGTTCCAAACAGCCAGGCCAAACCCGAGGCAAATATGACTGCGGAAACAAACAAGAACCCCAGGTGAATATTCGTATGGTCGGCTATGTAGCCAATCATCCAGAACGCCTGCACGTCACCGAGAAGATGGATGACGAAAATATTCATCGCGAATGCCGTTGCGCGCACAGCTGGTAACGAAACGTTAGCGAGCGCCGTGTTGGACGGTCCGGTATTAAGAAACAAAAAGAAGATCGCCAGAAACATAGGGACCCAGGCAAAGGGGAACGGAACGTAGAGGGTTATAATAAAGAGCGGCGATGCGATGAGCATTCCCACTCCCGAAACCCAAAAATAGGAGCCCGGCAGGCGCCGTCTCAACCGGTCGGCAACAATGCCGCCTAACAGTGTAGATGTTAGGCCGGCCACCACGGTGATTAAGCCAAACATGGTGCGTCCTGCGGTCGGACTCTGGCCGCGATACTCAAGATAGGCTGAGATCCAGTAGCCAAGCCCGCCGGCCGCAAACGTCATGAGTGTCTGCGCAACGCAATTGATCAGGTAGGAGCGCGTCCGAAAAAGTTTCATATAATCGGCGAGGGTGCGACGAGCGACCTTTTGTACGAGATGGTTGCCGGATACGCGCGGGTCGCGTTGCCAAAAGCAGATAATGCCGAGCAACAGGCCTGGGGGCGCCAGAAGATAAAAAGCCCAACGCCAGCCCAAATGGCCGCCGATGATACCGCCGATGACATAACCGAGGGCGCTGCCAACTGGGATAGCGGCGCAAAATGCGGCCATAACTCGGCCTCGACTCTCGATTGAGAAAAGGTCTGAAAGAATCGTCGGTGCCGCAGGGCCATATCCACCCTCCCCAATTCCTACAAAGATCCGAGTGGCAAAAAGCATTCCGAATGTCATTGCCAGTCCCGAGGCGCCGGTCGCCAGGCTCCACAAAATCACCGCTGCGCCCACGATCATCCAACGCGATATGCGATCTGCCAGAAATCCCAATATCGGTGCCGATACCATATAAGTGACTAGAAATGCCGCGCCCAGAAGTCCTGTCTTAGTCATGGCGTATTGATCCGAAGCCCCAAAGAACGTTGCGCGGATGTCGGGCTCGACCGCCGCCAAAACCTGCCGGTCGATGTAGTTGAACAAATTAATCATCAGGAGCAACGTCAGCGCTCCCCCTCGACCGGTTAATGCCTTCACACTTTGCACACTTTTACTATTTGTGGATTGCAGTCCGTCGCGCACCGACGGTAATTCATAATCGTGGATCGGCTTACATTTCGGCAGCGCGTCTTGTACTGGTTTGGCAAACTAGTGACGCAAACCGTCTATCGAGTCAGCCCGTTCGGTCAAGAGCATTTGCCGACCGAAGGTTTTCTGCTTTTGCCTAACCATATTTCCTTCGTTGACGCCGTCATCCTCCAACTAGCGTGGCCGCATCGTCAAATCCGTTACATCATTGATGAAAGTTTTTATCGAAAACCTCTTCTGCACCCCATCCTGAAACTGGCCGGTTGCATCCCGATCACCTCCCGGCGGGCGAAGGACGCAGTTAGGACCGCAGCCGACGCCATTCGCGCCGGCGACGTGGTTTGCCTGTTTCCAGAGGGACAATTAACTCGCTCGGGAACATTACTGCGGCTGCAGCGCGGCTACGAACTGATCGCGCGTCAGGCCCAGGCGCAGGTCGTCCCGGTGTGGCTCGATCAATTGTGGGGCTCCTTATTCTCCTACAAGGGCGGAAAGCTTTTTGGCGCGTCAAAGGGGATCCCGCGACTCCCCTATCACGTTACGGTGGCGTTCGGAAAACCGTTGCCGGCCGAAACAGCGGACATTGCGACGGTTCGCGAAGAATTACTGAAGCTGGGTGAGTTTTGCTTCAGCCGCCGTCCTTCACTCGACCGACATCTGGCCGCAGCGGCCGTCCGGGGGCTGAAACGAAGGAAATTTACCAAACTGCTGACGGACGGAATAGATCACTCGACTCTGACCGGAGCAAAGTTGCTTGGCGCCGCCATTGCCCTGAGTCGCTATCTCCGCCGGAATTTCCCTAACGAGCTAAGAATCGGAATTGTTTTGCCTGCCACCAAGGGCGCTGTAGTCGCCAATCTCGCGGTGACACTTGCCGATAAAGTACCAGTCGGTCTTAACTTCACCAGTGGACGTGCCGCGGTCGAAGCCTGCTGCCGCCGTGCTGATCTCCGGACCTGGATCAGCGCCACTCCATTCATGCAGCGCCTAACCGACCTTCCGTGGCCCGAAGGCACGCTGAAGCTGGATAAGTTGGTACCGCAACTGAAGAGCCAGGTCTTACTCTGGTGGATATTGTGCCTGATCATTCCGACGCCGCTGCTTATCCGGCTTCTTGGGATTCCCAGACAGGGGGGTCATAAGGAAGCGATCCTGCTTTTCACCAGCGGCAGCTCAGGTGAACCAAAGGGCGTCGTTCTCAGTCATCGAAATATTCTCGGTAACGTCGCTCAATTTAATGTTCTGCTCGACGCGATCAAAGGCGACGGCATTCTCGCTTCCCTTCCGTTCTTTCACAGTTTTGGTTGCACCGTCACACTCTGGTATCCGCTGATTGAGGGAGTGCGGGTCGTCACGACTCCAAATCCGCTTGAGGCGGCCACAAATGCCGCTCTAATCAAGCGCTATAAGCTGACCCTGCTTCTGGCTGCGCCGACTTTTCTGCGCGGCTACTTGCGAAAAGGCGATCCCGAACAGCTGCGAACCTTAAGGTTAACCATCACCGGCGCTGAAAAACTGCCACTCGATCTCGCCGAAGCTTTCGAACGGAAGTTTGGTAAACATGTCTTTGAAGGCTATGGCCTGACCGAAACGTCTCCAGTTGTCAGTGTGAACCTGCCTGAACCCACCGCCAAAGCGCCGGGCACACCCGTCCAACCCTCCAGCCGCGTCGGATCAGTGGGAAAAATGGCGCCTGGGATTGCGGCCGAGATACGGGAACCGGAAACTGACCGCAAGCTATCCCTGCACGATGCCGGCATGCTCTGGTTGCGCGGTCCCAACATTTTCGAGGGTTACCTGAATGATCCTGAGCGCACGACCGAAGTTTTGCATGACGGCTGGTTCAAAACCGGTGATATCGCCCGGTTCGATGAAGACGGGTTTCTCTTTATTGAAGGCCGGCTGTCCCGTTTCTCCAAAATCGGCGGTGAAATGGTTCCGCACGAAGCGCTCGAGCACAAAATCATCATGGCGTTAGGCCTCGATGCTCATGCAGAACGCCTGGTCGCAATCGTTGGCGTGACCGACGGCACGAAAGGCGAAGCTACAGTTTTGCTCAGCGCTACCGACATTGATCTCGTCCACCTTCGGGAAAAACTTCGCGCGGCGGGTGTGCCGAATCTATGGATCCCTAAACAGATTTGCCGATGCAATGCGATTCCGGTTCTGGCTTCCGGCAAACTTGATCTCGCCGGATGCAAATCTGCGGCGCAGGAATGTAATACCTAGTCACTCGCACGCGGATCGAGCATATTTTGACACCGCGGGGTGCGCTCGCACCCTGTGTTCCATTTTTCAATGCGACGATTCTTTCACAAAATCTCAAATCGCGTCGCCGCGATTTTCATGAAGTTGCTTTTTGGATTCGTGGGGCGCATTTACGTGGTCGGGCGCGAGCACACGAAACGTCCTGGCGGTTTGCTCCTGGCCGCAAATCACATCAGCCATTTCGATCCATTCGTTATTTCAGGGGTGGTCAGGCGTAAGATCGATTGGATGGCGATGGCAGAATTTTTTCCCTATCCGGTGCTGGGTCAGTTTTTGCGCGCGGTTGACGCCTTTCCCGCAGAGCGCGATCGGGCGGATCGCGTGACTATTCGCAGCGCGATCGAGCGACTGCGTGAAGGTCGGATCGTGGGAATTTTTCCCGAAGGCGGAATTCGCGATGGAAAAGATTCCATTCTGGAAGGTGCGCCGGTGCGGTTAGGAGTAGCCGTCCTTTCCCATATTGCGGCCGTGCCGGTCCTGCCCTGTGTGATCCTCGGCACCGATCGGCTCTATAATAAGAAGCGCTGGAATCCGATGCGACGCACACCGATCTGGATCGCGTTTGGCGAGCCAATACTGCCGGATAGCGCGGCGGACAAAACCGCTGCGCGAACATTGATCGATCAGCAATTCGCGGCTTCGGTGCGGTGCCTTTGCGATCAATTGCGCAATAGCTTTTCGTTAACCGACGACGATCTTCCTCATCCTCCCGGCGCACGCATGGGCGAGTAACCAATCATGTTAATTCCGCGTTCATCTGCTCTGGCCGCCGACACCGTCATGTGCGGTCTGATCAATTTGGTGCAATCGCGCCATCGATTGAACGGCCGAAGCCGCGGGGAGATGGAGCAATATGTTCGTGACTGTGAACGGCTGACCATTCACGATTATTATCGCGCCGCATCGGACGGCGATCTGAGCCGGCAAATCCCAAATCGCTCCAGTGTCACCTGGAAGAGTCCGCTCGAGACCCGCTTTCCCGCTAACGATCTTGCCCAGGTCGACCTCTTTCCGTGTGCGCGTGGCTGGAGCGCTCCCACCGTTCTCATGCTGCACGCATTAATGTCGGCAAGCCAAATCGGATATCGGCGCTGGGCGGCACATTTCAACGCCCGTGGCTGGAACGCCTGTTTCGTTCACCTCCCGTATCATTATTCCCGGGTGCCGCCTGGCTATTTTAACGGTGAACTGGCGATTACGGCCGATCTCGTTCGCAATGCGGAAGGCTTGCGGCAAGGCGTAATTGAATTGCGTCAACTGATCGACGCCTTGCGCGCGCAAGGTTGCACTGATTTCGGCATTCTTGGCACCAGTTACGGCGCATGGATTGGAGCGCTGCTGGCATGCGTGGAGCCGGATCTCCGATTCGTCGCGCTGATGGCGCCGATCGTTAACGTTGAGCACGCAATCTGGGAAAGTCCGGCTGCGATTTATATGAGAAGACAGTTGCGACGAGCAAACATCGAACCGGCGTTGATCGCGCGTCATTATCATCTCAGTTCGCCCATGCATAACCAGCCGTTATGCGGAGCGGACCGCGTCCTCTTCGTAGCCGGCGAATACGATCTCATCGCCCGCCCCGAGCATATCGAAGAGCTGCACCAACACTGGCTCGGCTCCGAATTGCTAAAAATTCCGCAGGGCCACTTCGGTTATCGAATGATGCGCGATACCGTCGCGAGACTTGAAGCCCGCGGCCTGTAGCAGTTCACCCTATTCGCAAGAACTCCAAAACAGGAGCGAGGCTGCCAAACGCGGCTTCGGAGAACGCATTGTGCCCTTTGGCAGATGGATGCCAGGCGTCAATCGGGTGGATTATTTCGACAGGGCCGAGATCTACCTTCGCCAACGCGTCGGAATAGAGCACCTGGACATGTTGAACCTCCTGGCTTCGGAGTTCGCCCTTCAAGCGTGTCGCCATCTCGGATAAGTCTTCATTCACCCACGCAACCAGCTGGATCAGATTTTCACGATATTCGGGTCGCATCGATATGAAATAACGAACATCCGCGCCGAGGTGGGGATAGAGTTCGCGGTTTTTTTCGCGAAGCGCCGCGGCGGAGTCGCGTGCTTTGAAGAAAGAGGCAAAGTCGGCGAGGCCGTAAAGGACAATGGCCATCGGTCTGGAGCCAGTGATTGCACGATCAATCAAGCGCCGCACCTGACGCTCGTAATTCTCCCGAAAGTATTGACGTTGAAGACCTAACCGCTGGTCAGGTTTGCTCAATTCATGCTGCGGACACCACCAGGCCCAATCCACGTTGTTGTGTCCGATCCATATCAGGATCAGGTCCGGAAACCGTTTGCTTCCAAGAATCCGGTCGACCTGGCCCGAGAAATTGCGCGTCCGAAGAATCCGGCGAAACAGACTTAGCCGACAGGCGTCTCCACCTAACATTGCGCCAATGCCGCTGTATTCAGTCGCGACGAGCGGCGTTAATTCGTCCAACCGCTCAAATAAACTGTAAATATCGACATGATCGGCCCGGGTGTTAAGAAACCATCCGTTAGGCTTGGCGGTGTGCGCCCGCCACATGGTTCCCACCGGCGTTGAGACATAGACGTTACGCGAGAGACTGTCGCCGATCATGGCGACATGAGGCAGCCGCGTAATCAACTCCGATCGTGTGATTTGTTTGGCGTTGTAAGCGAGGAAATCGGCGTGAAAACGACTGCCGGGATCTGCAATTCGTTGGAGATAGTTTGCGCTTACCGCGCTACAGATCCGCATCGGAGCACGGTGTTAGGAATTCAGTCCAGCCAACCCATGGCCGTGAGAATTCGGCGAAATTGGGTGTCATCAATTGAAAGTGCCGGCAGCCATTCATCGATCGGTTCGCGGGTCCACCATCCGCTTTCGCCCGAGGGTTTGAAATGGTATCGATAGAGCCTCGCTCGAATAAATTTCGGTGGCGCGTTCGGAAACGGATTGTTGGCCAGCAGCGACAAGGTCCCAGCATCGTTGTGCAGCAGTCTCCATACGAAATGAAGGGTCCAGGGATAATCCGATGGCGACGCCATCGCTGCGAACCAGATTTGCCAATCGATCCGCGGCTGGTAAGGAGCGATAAATGGCGGCGCACGATTGGGATCGCCGGGCTTGGCCTTGAATTCGTACTCTTTCCACCGGGTATTGGCGTCAATCACCTCATCATCGGTTCCTTCAAAAATAATTTCGTTGCGTTCTCTGCCCACAACACCAAACGCGCCGTAGGTATTTACCAGTTCCAAAGAATTGAAAGACGTGTTCATCATCTGCCGCTTTGAAACGAGGTTTAAGACCGGATTGATACTGAGATAGGCAACCAAGGCGGTGAAGAGAATTGCTACCACATTCTGAACTGGCGATAGCTCCGGCTCAGTATCGGCCCGTTCGGCTCGCCTAACCAGTGCAGCGGGCAATATTCGACGCCAGAGCGTGTCGTCGATGCAGGCGAGAAACGGAATAATCGTCAGGTAATTCAAAAAGGAAAGGTTGCCGCTGACGATCAGCAAGACCTGAAATGTAATCATCAGGACCCCCGCGATGTGACGGAGCAGCCGGGGACCGAACGAAAACCATGGCACCACCAGTTCAATGAAATGATTCCAGGCCGTCTCCACTTTGTGAACCCAATGCGGCGCGAAGTGAAGATAACGACTCAGCGGACTCGGGATCGGCTGCGTTTCGTAGTGGTAATACATGCAGGTGAGGTCCCGCCAGCACTGGTCTCCACGCAGTTTGATCAACCCGGCGCCGATCATGATCCGAAAACCGAGCCACCGAAAAAGCCAGATTACCAGGATCGGCGGCGGTCGTTTGGGGAAGGGCCGCGGGTCCAGCAGCGGGCAGAGGAACATGGAAAGAAAACCGGTCTCCAAGAGCTGCGATTCCCATCCGTACCCGTACCAGATCTGACCGATGTGCACTATGGACATATACATCGCCCACAGAATTCCCAGAATGATGGCGTTCGCGTATCCAGCCAGAACGACTAACGAAAAAGCCAATCCTACCCAGGCGAAAATTTTCAGACCGCCGTCTGAAATTCCGAACCAGAACAGCGTGGGGAGCTGTACCATGCCATCGAACCTGGAGCCAAGATGTGTTTCGACCTGCTGGAGATAACGATCGGCAGGAGTAAGTCCATGATGCCCTATCAAAGACGCCAGCTGATTTATCGCGACCAAAAACGCGACGGCATAAACAAATCCGAGCAGGCGGAGAATAACGAAGCGCGTCAGACGGTATTGATCGCCGCCGCGCCTGAGCAGCTCGAGTAATTGACTGTTAGTCACGAACAGCGGTTGCGAAGAGCTACTGCAAACCGACCCGCTTCAGAATCTGAATGAATTTCGGATTCGAACGAAATGAATCCCACCGCGGATCCACCTTTAGAAGCGTTACCAGCACATCATGTTCATCAGTTGCCTTTTCCAGTTCGTTGAGCGCTTCATCGCGATTCCCCAGCCCAACGTAAACCAGTGCAATATTGTAATGTGCGACGTAACGCTTTGTGGCCAGCTTCTGTAGTTCGTCCAAAATTTCCCGCGCCTTGTTGTAATCGCCCGCTAACGCGACTGCGTACCCAATGAGAGCAATAGCTTGCGAGTTGCCATGCGATGCGTCTCTGGCTTTACTCAGTTCCTGGATAGCTTCCGAGTATTTTCGCTGCAGCGTGTAGGCATTGCCCAGCATCAAAGGCGTAACCCAAAAACCTGGATCCATCTCAGCAGCAGG
>AR_comb_assmDRAFT_10704863_pt1 | contig 10110 bp, 5 predicted proteins | sample ArasoioldDNA_FD_10543 | JGI IMG/M metagenome (IMG submission 10543) | reverse complement strand
TTCGACAGGCGCGGACTAATATTGGACGGCGGTTGTCTCACGACATGTCTCAAGGTTAGACACAGTCAGACCGGTGGGCGGTAGAAAGAGGGTTGGGTCTCCAATGCCCGGCAGGCGCGATCCACGGCCAGCTTGGCTGCAGACTCATCACTCTGGTTCTTCGGTGAGCGCTCGGGGCAAACGTTCGTGACTACGGGCGGCGTTCGCCGTCTGGGCTAAGAGGAGGTACAGATTTGGAACTGCGTGAACACCAATAATAACGGAGAAACTAAATGCATATATCGCTGGCGAGAATATGATGTCCGTATGTCAACTAGCCAATGAGACTCGGAAAGCAATGAAATTTAATCAAGGCAGGCTTATAGTTTTGCCAAATGTCTGAAGCGCGGAGATGAACGCTGGGACTGATGCCCAGTCTAAGAGGATACGACGTTTTAGCCTCGTTCCATGAAGGCCCATACCCCATAGTCTTCAACAACGCGGCGGCACAATCGCGTCCTCGTCCAGGTGTGCCCGCGAGAGAGCACCGAATTCTGCATCCGTCCCGCAGGTAGCGACTTCCTGTTCATACTTTGTTGACATGGTCCGGTTATGCGCTAGCTTTAAGGGGAGGGATCTACAGACTACTTTACGATCAGGAGGGTATATGGTTCGGCAACTTTGCTCCATCTGGCTTGTATGCTGTCTCGTGGTGGTCGATGTTGTCGCCGTATCTGCTGCTCCAAGCGGAGACTCTGGTGCCGGATGTGGCCTCGGAAAGCTCGCCTGGATGGATTATGGCGGGCAGAAACAAATTGCGCCTCAAGTTATGATGGCCACGACGAATGGCACGTTTGGCAGTCAGACGTTCGGGATCTCGTCGGGGACATCGGGGTGCACTAATGATGGGGTCATAATCAAGAACAAACACATGAATATGGCACGCAGCACCTTTGACAGCCTAATACAAGAAATGGCGCAGGGTCAGGGAGAACATCTTGCTTCATTGGCGACGCTGCTGGGAGTTCCCCAAAAAGATCAGCCAGCATTCTTTGCGCTGGTTCAGGAGAAGTATGAGATCTTGATTGAGTCCAATGAGGCGACCCCGTTGACGATGCTTCAGGCGCTTCAAGCAGCGATGGCCGAAAATCCCGCCCTTGCTAAAATTTCATTCATGCGCCCCTGAATTCTCGACGGCATCGCTTCTCTTGTTCTCGTATGAACTTGGTGGTGAAGGCCGACGACAGCGCCATGCCTGAGAATCGTTCGACAACATATGCGTGCTCCATCAACGCAATACCTCTCATTGGCCTATTCTCGGACCCCTAAATGGTCCAGTATCCATCATCCTGGTTTGGTTAGAGACCCTAAGATCTACGATCATCAAGGTATCATCAGATGGCAAGGATTCTTCTCATCGATGACGATCCGCTGGTGCGCAATATGATTCGCCAGATCTTGGAGCTCGATGGGCATAGCGTGGTGGACGCCTCCAATGGGGCGGTTGCGATGCGCGTATGGTCAGAGCAGCCAGCTGACCTGATTGTGACCGATATCCTTATGCCGGAGAAGGATGGACTTGAGGTGATTCGAGAATTGCGTCGACAATGCCCCGAGGTGAAGATCATCGCCTTATCAGGAGGCAACCGAAAGATCGGGTTCGATACCCTCGCTGTGGCCAGCCGGTTCGGGGATGCAGCAACCATTGAGAAGCCGTTTCAGCTCGAAGTTTTGCGATCAACAATCGAACGTGTCCTGAAGAGCTAGGCCATAAGCACGCGTCTCCACGATTAACGAGGTCATAGCACCTGCGTGACTACATCGAGGCGTGTTAGATGCTCTATGAGGGCTGCCTGCTATCGCGCGTAATTAAAAGAAACCAGAAATCAGCAAGAAGTTTCTTTGCCAGAACCACCAACCCACAAAGCTAGCCAGGACGGCAACTTAGCCCGGTCCATACACACTACTGACTGCAGATAGCCAAGGTTACGTCTCTCAAGTCAGGATTATCTGCGCTTAATTCAGTCATCGCCCCGCTCCAAGCCCACACCACGTGAAGGGCCGTGGCCGGCTCGGGTCCCTTTATAATCGTTGATTGTTCCAAGAAATGTAACGACTCCAGAGGGGAAGCGCCGGTTTCGCACACAGTTGATTGATGGCACCCGTGCTGCCTTGAATGAAGCCGGTGACGCTGCCTTGGCAGCCACTACCGCTCGCTGTTCCTGAGAGGCCACTACCTTGCTGCCCTATTTGCACCGCCATTTGAGAGGGAAGCCCGGTTCCCAATGAGACGGAGGTAGAACTGAAGGTATTACTGCCAGTAGTGGTCTGGCCGATGATTGGATTCTTATAGGCCGTCCCCGTGAGATAAAACAAGGCGTACACATTGCCGGTTCCTGCCGCATCGCAAATATCATTGTCTGGGATAAACGTGGTGAAAAACGCGGTCCCACCGAGCAGTCTGGGATCACTTAAGACCCGTTCACCGGCAGCCGGCAATCGCGTGAACCAGCCATCCATACTTTGCACCGTCCCGACGAGGCTGGTACTACCGGTATCGAAAGTGGTAATGCCGCTCAGGCCGCTGACTTGAGTCAGGCCTCCGGTGCACACCGTACAGATTTGGGCACTGGAGACATTGAGTAAATTCGGTCGCTGACAGCCAGTTAATGAGTCGGCACACCCTCCGGTGACCACGGGATCTTTGACGCCCAAAAAGTACTGGGTATCGGTGTTGGCTTTGTCCGCCTGATTATAAAAGCGGCCCGTCCCAAAAAATACCCAGAGATGATTGGAATCATCGATACTGGCGGTGGCCCCCGACGTGATGGGCCCCAAGAACTGCGTGGGCCCACTGGCGGGAAAGGTCGTCAACAACAAGGTTGGGGACCGCCCTGAACTGGAAGTGACCCCCCAGGTGGTGGGACCCGTGTTGCCGCCATTCAGCAGCAGTCGAGAGAACTTACCGATCCAGGTGGGCGGAGGGGCATTGGGATTGCTCATCAAGGTGCCTTGATAGGTGACGTCGGTGCGAAAGTCCAGATTGGTGTCCACGCTGATGATCGGTCCAAATGCACTGAGATCGCTGGTCGAAAACTTGGACACAACAAGGGCCGATCCCGCGGCGTAGGGTTTGGGCATTTCCAAGGCCACGAGTTTTCCCACTTGCCCGGGATCGCTGCCATGCGGACCCATGACACTTCCATCGTAGCCACTGACGCCGGTGCCGAGCAGGACGAACCACTTCTCATTCGTCCCATCGGTCTTCGGACTCGTACTTGGGTTCGTGCGTACCACAGTCGGGTAGCTGGTGGTGAATCCCTGGTCTGGGGCGCTATAGCTCCACAGCAGCACGGGAGGTCTCTCCGGATTCGTGATGTCCAAAATAAAGTAGGCCGAGTAGAACGTCCGTGTCTGTATGCCACTTCCAAAGTCAGCGGTCACGGTCATGGGTGTCCCCCCTGTGGTAGAGGTGCATTCTCCACAGCTTCCACCCAACCGGAACCCACCGATCAAGATCGTGCCCCATCCACCGGGGTGATCGGCATCGGGAGTGAAAATGCGTGCGTCGGTGATTTTTGGTTTCAGATCGACATAGTAGACATGCGTGTAACTGGCATTCGCTAGCCACTGGAGATGGGGGAGCAACTGATAGGGAATAAATCCCCAGAGTTCCTGGCCGAGCACGGGCCCTCCGCTATTGTCCGCGGGCGTGCGTGTAAACCAACCATGCTCCGTCACACTGGCTGTGGTCGGATCATCGCCTCGATGATAGAAGCCGGCATTGAAGGCGTGCAGCATGCCATCGTTGGCTCCGACATAGACGACTTGCCGTCGACTTCGGTATTGTTGATAAAAGGCTTGGTAGGTAGCATCACCGTACAGCACGTCATAGCGTTCGACCGGGGCGCCGACGACGGTCGGGGTGGAATCCACAGGATCGCCATACTTCCAGGTGACTAACGTGGGCGTGCCGGTACTATCGTTCACGTACAGTTGTCGGTTTCGTAATCCGCTGACTTGATTCCCGCGGACATAGTTAATGATGTTCGTTGCCGTAAAGGGCGTCGCGCCTCCGCTCAACGATAACGCCAAATAGGGAGAAAGGGTGGTCGCATTGGCGGTGGTAAACGGGATCACTTCGCCGCTGCCGACGCCCCCATCGTTGTTGCTGTCGACCCACGTCAGCAGCGTACGGGCATTGGGATCCATGAAGGCCAATTGCCGCCCTGCTTCCCAAATGGTGTTGACGTCTTTGAGCTTGAGGGTTTGAAACGGCGAGGTCGTATCGGCCACGCCATTGCCGTCGGTATCGTGATAATACAGGACGTCCACATCCTGCGTGCTCGTATTGTAAGCCGTCTTGATGATCAAATCTGTTTGATAGACCAACCGCCCATCACCATTGGTGTCTTCTCGGAGATTCCCAAACGCATCTAAAAACAGTCCTTGTGTATAGCCTAACCAGGCCACGGTGTTATTACTGGCGTCCGTTTGCTCGGGGAAAAAATAGGCTTGATAGAGGCTTCCTTCGCCAGTGCCTGAGGTCGCGAGGACTGAAACCGAACTACCCGAGGCGGATTTTTTGAGAATGTCCTGAATCGCCGCATTGACCTGGGAGCGCAACGCACCACCACCAGACGCCTCAAAATAGGTATCCGGCACACAATCGTGGTTCACGTCCCATTCCAGACTGCTGACTGTTGTCGTCGTGCCGGTACTCAACAGCGAGTTTGCCGGATACGTACATGTCGTCGTGCCGCTTTCGACCAGGTTATTGCCGTTCGAATCCTCAAAGCCCCCAAACTTCGCGGCGGAACTTAAAATGGTGGCCCCTGAGGCATCGCCCATCGCATTGACTGCATAAAAGGCGACTGACTGTGTCCCTGTCAAATCGGTGCGCAGATCGTGGATGTGCCCATAGTAGGCCACATCATCTAAGCGCGTCGTCGGTAGTCCGTACAGATCGCTCCCTGCGGTGAGGAGGTTACCAAAGGGCGATGGGCTGGGGGCATTGTTTTGATCGTTGGTAGGGACTCCGCTACTGATCATCAGAATATAGCTCTTACAGCACCGCACAGTCTGATTCAGTGCAACGGAAAAATAGGGGTCGCCTTGCGAATTTAAACTGGCCGCAAAATCGGCCGGGCTATTGCTAAAGCAGGGACCCTGGCCATTGCGGTAATAACAGAGGGCTTCGTATGTCGCTTCCGCAAGCCCGGCATACGGCGCGATGGATTGATTTCGGATGCCCGTAATGGCCGAGGCATTAAAAATGCCATCAAAGGCCCGAAAGACAGTCGCCGCGACTCCGCTTCCAGAATTCGTAAACATCACGGCAACCCGCATATTGTCCGTGCGCATGGTCTGCAAGAGGCCGAGGGAGTATTGTTGTTGATAGGCGGGCGTCTCACCTGTGAGGTCGACGGCCAAATTATACGTCGGATTTGCATTGCCAAAGGGATTCACGCTTGCGCCCGTATTGATGTAAACGAAAGCCTCTCCTGCGCCAAAATATCGACCGGGTGCATAGTAAGAGGCATTACTCAACGTACTCGAAAAGGCACTAGTCGTCGTCAATGTCGTCTGACTCGCCACGGCACTCACCACACGGGTTTGCCCGCCCGCGATGATGGAATCCCCTGCTTGAAACTGGGTTAAGAATTGCGTCCCTGTTCCCGTGATGGTGGTGCCCGACGAACTGATCGTTCCCGGCGCTTCGGATCCCCCCGCACTCCAGGCCATGTCTGCCGCGAGTGACGGGTCCATGCGGCCCGCCAACAGCTTGGAAGGGACGAACTTCACATAGCGATAACAGGGCTTGGTCGTGCCGTTGCAGGTGTTGGCGCTGCCGCCTTGCCCCGTTTTGGGCTCTCCCGCGATAGAGTTGGCGGTCCCATCCGTGTTGCTCGAGGCCGAGAGCGTCCGTCCGCCGATTAACACCTGTTTCGCCTGGTCGATCTTGCGCATGCCGAGCCAGTTTAAAAAGTTGCCATCCCAGGGTTGACTACCTGCGCAGGCATCGGTGACGGCCAACGGTTTCGTGACCCGGCCGGTGAACGTATGAGAGGAGAACGCGTAACAACTCATGGGATCGAAAAACCCGAAATAGGTGGCGGTGGGATCAAAGGCGTCGGCTAAGGCCGCAGGAGTGGTTGCGTTCAGCGGCGTGGTCGTGACCGTTAACCCCGCGCCTTTGTAATTACTTGAGTACGTGGCAGTAGACAGATAGGAAATCGGATACATCCCGTAAGCGGCGGGCAGCATAGCTTCCGAGAAATCGACGAGGAAGAGGATGTTCGGCGGCACCGTTTTGGAAACAAAGGCCGGATAGGCCGTATAGTCCGACATACTGACCACCGCCTGCGCGGTCGTCCGTTCCATCGACAGGACAGCTAACAGGACAAGGACGCTGAGAAGACGTGCGATGCGCATAGCATTCTCCCCCTGAGGCCGAAGCCTGTCTGGGCGCTTACTTCTTTACTGTGCTCGAAAGTCTATCAAAGAACGAGGTTCTGTCGAACCGCTTCCTTATCAGGACGTTAGAGGCCGAGTTCAGATGGACAGAAATGCACACATTCTTCACTCTTTTGGAGGGGGCCCGAAACACCGTCCGAGGGATTCCTATCATCTGCATGCCACCACTTTTGGTGTTGCTCACGGCCGCTAGATGCATTGCTCTCTATCGAGCAGGGCACATCAGCTTCTTTACCACTTCCGTTCCCTATGTTATCTGGATTAGATCTAGATCACCGGCATTCTTAGCGATCAGGAGTGAAATCGATGCAACCTTTGACGCAGGGCCGATTAATTGTTTTCCTATTCACTCTGCTGGTCCTGGTGAGCCTGCTCTTTACACCACCAGCGGAAGCCATTGATTACAGTTTCTATAGTTTGTCCACCTTTGATGATCCGGATGGGGTGGGGACGACAAATGCCATTGGAGCAAATAATGATCGGGTGATCGTCGGCTTCTTCAGCGATGCAAGCGGCAATCACGGATTTTTGAAATCGGGTGATTCCTTTACAACCTATGATGTCCCCCAAGCGTTGCCGGGCACCACCGAGGTGAATGGAATCAATGGTCGCGGGGAACTCGTCGGTGTCTTTGGATCGAGCGCGGGAACCAAAGGCTTCGTAAATATCTCAGGCCTCCTTACCCCGTTCGAAGTCCCCGGGGCTGTTCCAGGCACGACGCTCGCTCATGGGATTAACAATGTCAGTCCGGTGAGTCAGATCGTGGGGACGTATGTCGCCGCCGGAAAGACACAAGGATATATGTTATCGGATAACGTTTTTATGACGATTGGTGTGCCCAGTGATACGCCCACCGTAACGTTTCCCACTCAAGCCAATGCCGTCAATGATGTTGGTGCGATAGTCGGCACGTTTCGGGATATCAATGGGGACCATGGTTATGTGTGGAATGGGAGCCTCTTCCAGAAGTTTGATGTTGATCTACAAGGCACGTTGGTTACTGATACGCAGGCATTGGGTATCAATAATCACAATCTAATCGTTGGACAATTCTCGGATGCTTTTCTCGGTGAGACGCGTGGCTTTCTGTATGATGGGAGCATCTTCACGCCGATCGATATCCCCGATGCCACCTTTACTCAAGCCTTTGGGATCAACGATAGAGGGGACATTGTTGGATCGTTTGGTGATGCGACGGGAAAGCATGGGTTTCTCCTTGCGCATATGACTGCTGTGCCCGAACCAACGAGCGCTGCACTCTTTGCTACGGCGACTTTGATGCTTGTGTTGCATTGCATGCGGCGGCTTGACTGGGATCTTAGGCCACGTTCCAACTTTATTGAAGAAAGCTTAGCTTGGACGTTAACTTTAATCCGTTCCGGTCGCGGTTATGAAAGGGTAGGGGCGCTCAAAGAATCGCACGGCACGATTGGTCGCGAGTGTTTAACATCCCTTGTCCTCCTTTCGAAGGAGGAGACTTCAGATACTGTGTCGCTGACGATTCCGCCTGGCGTTGATCGAAGTGAGGTCCCTCGGAGCGACGTTGCACCCACTCTTCGATATCCTTCCGAAGAAAGCGCCAATGCTTGCCGATTCGGCGCGCGGGAAGCTGCCCCCGTCTCGCGAGCTTGTACACCGTAGACTTCGGAACTCTCAAAAAATGAGCCACTTCGAGGACGGTGAGTATCTCGGCGGTGTGAGCGGCTTCGCCGTTTGCTGGTATCGTCCTCGATGTCAACATACCTGTGTTCATGCTAGGCGGTATCGGCGCCCAGCGTGAAAACTTAAGCTCCCAGTGACGATGGTGAGGCCTGGGAGCTCCTGACACATGACCGCCGCTGGAGGAAGGCTCCCGTGAACGGACCTCCTAGGATCGGATTCACGCGTTGACTTCTGGGCGTGCGCATACTCACGTTGAATGCTTGCGCCTTTGGCCGCGGCACCTTGGCGACGAGCTTACACCAGTCGTGTCAGTCCTACCATGTACGAGGCCATATCAGGCGCGTGGCGTGCGTTTGATCCACGGTTCGCATCTCAAGATATCCCTATCACAAACCGATATAGGTATGATTGGCTGGCAAGCGTACGACCTTCGACGGACCACGGGATTTTTGTCCCCGCAGTCAACAGCCGTCTTGACACGTCTCACTGTATGAATTCCATTGGTTCCGACACGCATCCCCAAAGGCGAAGCCATGTCATCGCGACGTTTCGACACCTTCAGGAACAGATGGAAGGCATCTGGGCTGATTTTTTCGCTGATGGGGCTCAGGCCCACGTGTGCCCGGACGTCCTGAGCGAGCATCTGCACCGACAGCTGGTTGCGCTTTCTCATCAGATCACTACAGCTCTTCAGCAGGCGTTCGGGCCCGACTCCGCATCACTCCAGGAGTTCCAAGCCTTGCCGCTCATCTCCGGAGCCAAGGGCAGTTTTCTGGATGTGCAGTTGTTCCTTGACGCCTGCGTCACCGCCTTGCTCCCGGCGCGTTCCTCAGCACCGCCCCGCGGACAACCGGGGCATCCCTCCATACTCATTGTGGATGACTCGGAGGACATGCAGTGGTTATGTCGGCGTGCGCTTGACCATGCCCAACTGCACGTCCATGCGGTCGGGACGGCAGAGGCCGCCCTTCACTACGTGCAAACGACCGTCGTCGACCTAGTCATTCTGGACTTCATGCTGCCGCCTCCCATTCTCCAACTCCAAGGTCGCCCCCGCCGCGAGCGAGTCATGAATGGCGTGGGATTGATGCACGAACTCCTGCGAGTATCGCCGGGCCTCACGGTCGTATTCATCTCGGCCGAGGGGCCAGAGAAACTTCGAGACGGCGGCGTCCCAAACGACGTCCCCATTGTCCAGAAGCCCTTTCGGAGCGAAGTTTTTCAGGCCACCGTGCAGCAATTACTTGACGGGAGGAGCTCCGGGCCGACCATCGCGCCAATGCGTGCATCCACCCCGACGCTACAGTCCCGAAAGCACGAGCGTCTCCTGGTCCGATGTCGTGTGACCGTCCAAGAGGAGAGGGCAACGGCCGAAGGACAGGTCGAGGACCTGTCTGAAGGCGGATGCAAAATTCGAGTGACGGTCCCGCCTCCCGTGGGCACCCATGTGACGCTGCGGATTCATCTGCCGTCCACAGAGCCGCTCAAGATCAATGTGGCGGTTGTGCGATGGACGGCTGCTCGGGCGGTCGGGGTCGAATTCCTCTGGATCGACCCGCCGGTCCTGTCAGGACTGCAACGGTATCTGCGGCAATGTGGCAATCCTACCAGCCCACTCCGCGCTGACCGAAGAAAGGAATAGCGCGATGGTATTGACACATCTTTTTCAGAGTCCCATTCGTCATGGGTATGTTCCGGTGGCGGCCAACGACCTGTATCTTGGCATGCAGATCTGGGTCGATTTGCCGTGGTACAAGCATCCGTTTCCGACCAATCGCTTTACCGTCACCACGGGTAAACAACTCAAGGCCCTTCAAGGCTTACCGGCGAGCTCGCTGTACTACCATCCCGGTCGCTCTCAGCGCCAATCGACGCGCACGCCTCCGAGTGAACCCCTCTCGCCTCCGTCAAGCCTTCAGCAGTTGGTGCAAGAGTCCGACGGGGCAAACGACGGACAAAGCCCCGAGACCGAGGCCAGTCGCCGCGCCCGAT
>AR_comb_assmDRAFT_10702164_pt1 | contig 10111 bp, 19 predicted proteins | sample ArasoioldDNA_FD_10543 | JGI IMG/M metagenome (IMG submission 10543) | reverse complement strand
TCGACAACTACCCGCTGGCCGGTGCGGTGCTGCCCAAGCTCATCGAGGTCGGCGCCGAGGTCCAGTCCTGCGAGCTGACCGCCACGCGCCTCTACATCAAGGCCACCCTCCCGGGACTCTCCGATGAGCTGCCCGAGGGCCTGCAGTGGGGCGTGGGCCACAACCGGGTCGAAGGCGGCAAGATTTGCGCCGCCGTCGTCATCGCCAACAGCGAAGTCGGCGCGGGCACGCTCCGGGTCGAGCCCTCGGTCTTCACGTCCAGCTGCACGAATCTCCTGATTCTCGTGGCCGCGGCGATGAAGAAGTATCACATCGGGCGCGCGTTCGATGCGCAGGAAGACTTCAGCATCTACCGCGACGAGACCCGGGAGCAGGACGACAAGGCCTTCTTCATGAAGGTGCAGGACGTCGTCGAACGGGCCTTCAATCGGGAGGCCTTCAAGGCCGCAGCTGACGGGATCCGCAAGGCGGCCCTGACGCCGATTGCCAAGGACAAGGACGCGCTCAACCTGCCTGCCACGGTCGAGCAGACCGTGAAGGTGCTGGCCCTGCCTGAGCGGACCGGCTCGAACATCCTGACCCACTTGGCCGCGGGCGGCGACTTCAGCCTCTGGGGGCTGTCGAGCGCCATCACGCGGACGGCCAACGATGCGGCCGATTACGAGGAGGCCACCGCGCTCGAACGGGCCGGGGGTCGCGTGCTCGCGCTGCCGGAGAGGGACTGGAATGCCATTCTTACCGCTGGCGATAAAGCCGCCGCGTAAGCGGGCGACACGTCACACGCAACCGAGGGGCCCTGCCCCTCGGTTGGTCCGTCGAGTGTGGCTGGGCACGAAGCAGCATCAGGACTGGGCCCCCTGCCCACGGTGCAGGGCTCTCACCCCATGGATCCTCGGCGCACGGGGCAGCCACTGGGTCCGATGGTGTAACGCTTGTCAGATTTCCTTTTGAAGGGAGCCGAGTATGGTGGACCTCGACACGCAGTTTCAGGCGCCGACCGAGCAGCAAGTCATTCGGATGAAAGTCATCCAAGGCGCCGCGAAGGCACTGGCGATGGCGATCATCAACAACGCTCCTGCAGGCGAAGGGCAAGTGGACGCCCTCAAGAAAGTCCGCGAGGCGATGATGGCCGCGAACATCTTGATCGTCTTGGAAAAGTAGGGAGGATCCCATGTGTAAATGCGGATGCAACGTCGGGGATTGCTCATGCGACACGGGCGCGTACGCCTTTTTCCGGTGGGTGCAGGAGGAGTTTGCGGAGTGGGCCGCGAACCTGATCTTCTGGCACTGGCGCTGAGGGAAGCCATGGCTCGCGTACAGATTCACGTCGTCGATCGCTATGCCAACGGGGCTGCCATCAATCGGGCCTACGATCAGGCCGCCACCGACTTTCAGCAGCGCGGTGGCGCCCATGTGACCCTCGATGAAGGCCTCATGACCGTGCGGGTCACGATCACCCCGGATATTGGCGACTGGGCGGCTATCCACCCTGATCGCAAAGGGGACTGGCCCACGATGCTTCGATGACCGCGCCACCCAAGCCGACGCCACCTCCGCTCCGAGAGCAGGCGGACTTCACAGTCAGCACGATCATCGGGCTCTGGTTCATCGTGGTCCTCTTAATCGTCGTCGGCGTCACCGTGGGTGCGCTGATCTGGCCGCGACCCGGGGTATAACCCTCCGCACGCCATGAATGTTCCGGTCAAGCGGTTACTTCGACGTAACTACAGGTGGCGTGTCAGGCACTACCAGTTCGTGGAAATGGGCCTGCTTTGGGCGTTTCTATCTAGCCTGATGGTGCTCGCATATTTTCTCGATGGCCGATGAAGACAATCCCTGAAGTCCTCGCCGAGGCACGCCGGACCGGCGACGTGAGCTTGGCGCCCTGCGCCTTGCTCACCGACGTCTTCGATCTCGGCCCGCCCTACAAAGTCGGCATCCTGCACCTGCTGCTCCAGCGTCGGCTGCTCCTCAACGATCCGGTGGGCACCGGCAAGACCGCCTGCGCGCTGGGCGCCTACGCGTACTACCGGCAGAAGGCGCTCGGCCGTCTCGTCGTCTTGGCCAATGACTCAGCGCTCTTCCAGTGGCAGGCCGAGGTCCACCGGCTCACGACGTTCAAGGCCGAGGTCTACGGCTACAAAGGGAAGCAGATGCTGGAGCCGGACGCGCGCCGCGCGCGCTACCTCGCCAGTCCGGCTGACGTCTGGATCCTGACGTACGGGCTGGCCGCTCGGGACATCCCGACGCTGCTCCAGCACCCGTTCATTCTGGTCTGCGACGAAATCCAGTTCATGCGCGGCAGCGGGCAGCGGCGCAAGGTCGTTGAGATCGTGGGAGGCCGAAAGCACACGACGTGGAAGGCGGCGCTCCTCCACCCGGCCGCACGCGCCCTGAGCACCCGGGCGATCGGGGCGTGGGGACTCAGCGCCACGCCCTTCATGAAGCAGATCGAGGACGTGCACGGCGTCTACGACGTCCTCGTGCCCGGGCTCCTCGGCACGCGGCCCCAGTTCCAGAAGCGCTACATCCGGACCATGAACCTGACCCGGAAGGACGGGCGCACCTTCCCGAAGGTCATCGGCTACATGAACGAGGCCGAGCTGACCGCGAGACTCGCGCCCTACACGCTGGCGCGCGACGAGGGCCAGCTGGCCGCCTACCTGCCCAAGGTCCTGCCGCTCCGGCGGGTCGATGTCGAGCTAGGGCCCGCGCAGCGCGCGCTCTACGACCGGATCCTCACCGAGTTCCCGGGCGGGACGCCGACGGCGGGCGAGAAGCTCGCCGCCCTCGTCCATGCGCAGATGGCGACCGACGCGCCCGCGGCGCTCGGCTATCCCAAGGTGCCCTCGGCCAAATGGGAGGCCCTCAAGGACTTTCTGACCGACGAGACGGCGGGCAAGCAGGCCGTCGTCTACACATTCTTCGCCTCCGTCGCGCGCTGGCTCCACGAGCAGTGCACCGCGGCAGGCATCACGGCCGGGCTCATCACGGGAGACCAGAGCACCGTCAAGCGGTTTGACGTGCAGCAGGCCTTCCAGAAGGGTGAGATCCGCGTCGTGATCGTAACCTCTGCAGGGATCTATGGGGTGAACCTCCGGGCGCCCGTGTTTGTGTTCTACGGGCTCCCGTGGGTCTGGGGCGACAGTATTCAGGCGGTCGGCCGAACCCGCCGACGCGTCACGAACGGCCATCCGGGTAGCCTCATGGTCCTTGCATTGCTCGCCACCAACACGATGAACGAACACGCTCTCGCTGCCTTGCGGCAGAGTCAGGAGGCCAACGAGCGCCTGTACGGCCCGATCCGGAATTCATCAAAACATTCAGCGTTAAGGACGATTCCGGAGAGCACGATGATGTCGAGTAGTACGATCAGTACTACGAGAGATCAAGATCCTACTTTAAGTACTCAGAGATCTTTGGATCTTGATTTTGATCTGAAGAGTGAGGGGGATGAGTCTGATGGGCTCAAGGGCCTCTCGGACTCGTCCTCCCTCCATGCCCTCTTTGCGTCCGTGAAGCGGGGAGTGGCCCCCGAGACCGGGCCCCTCCCGGAGTTCTTTGCGGACGCCTCCTAGGTTCCGGGGCGGTCGGCCGGGACAGACGGCCGCGCAAGCGGGCTGGGAACTTCGGCGCGCAAGACGAACGGGCCGTCCCGGGTCAATGTAGCCGGGGGCGGCGATTGGGAGCGCTGGAGATTGCGGCTCGGCCGCCAATTCTGCGTTGGGGTAATACACGGTATGGCAATCTGGTTGGTCCCAGTGACCGTGACTGAATACGGCCGCCGGGCAAGGGTTGAGGCGGACACCAAGGTCGAGGCGATCCGCAAGGCGCGCGCCGCCGACTGGGAAGAGCTGCTTGACGCGGAGCGCTACCGTGTCCGCATCGCAGGGCGAACCGAGCCGGAGTTTGTCGGCCACACGAAGCGAACCCCATGACCCACCTCGAAGCCTACGAGCGGGCCGCCAAGATTTGGGGCCATGACCGCATCCTGAACGTCCACGTGACGGTTGGGGGCGGGGCCGATGTCGAGCTGAAGCCGGGCATGTCGTGGGAGCCCGGGCCCAGCGTCCGGGGCCACCTCATGTGCTGGCACGTGCTCGACTCGAATGGGCACCCTGCCTGTCATGACGAATGCCGGAAGCTGGAGGGCTGACGATGGCATTAAAGCGCAACGATTCGTGTTTTCAGAAAGCGGCTGACGACGAGCCGATATTCACCTTGCGGGCAAAGGACGTCCTCGCGCCGCAGATTGTCGAAGCATGGGCTGATCTAGCACAGCGTCACGGCACGCCAGAGGCGAAGCTCACCGAGGCCCGAGAATGTGCTGTGTCGATGCGCGTCTGGCAAATCAGCCATACCGCGAAGATCCCAGACTGAAGGACGGGACATGCCTGAGACCATCATGAACCTGACCTCAGGCCGCGCGCCACGGCTGACGGACCCTTTCACCGACAGCCTGCTCCTCATCTGTCGGCTGCTGGTCTGCCGGGGGGAGGGACGATTGCGGCTGGCCTACGCCGAAAAAGACGAGACCATGGACTTTGACCCTGAGGCACAGGAGCATCTGAAGCTCGACGGGAAGCGGCTGGGTCGGGACATCCGGGTCTACGGGTTCATGGGCCGCCTCTCTGCCGTAGGAGAGGGCACGGCTCTTGGGTGCTTTGCCGAAGAGATCCTCGCGCCACTCAAAGTGGCCCGGCCGGAGGCGTTCACGGCGACGCTGCCTGCCATCCGCAAGCTGAGCCTCTTTCTGGTGGAGGAGCTACAGCAGGACTGGGTCAACCTCTGGGCGGAGGAGAACTAATGGGGCGCCTGCAGTTTGATTGCACCGAGGACGTCTTTCTCGACCGTGTCTTCAACAGGCGGGCCGTGTCGGGTCCTCCGTCGATCTTTACCACCCTGCGCGACGTACTGATCGACCACGTCCACGGGACGGTGTCGATCATTGTCGAAGACCCGGAGGTCGCCGACATCCCAGAGGGAAACAAGCCCTACCCGATTCGGTTGGACCCGATCTGATGAGCAAAGGCCTGACCCCGCTCCCGGTTCCAGCACAGGTGGCCGCGGCAGCTGCCCGCTACCGCCAGCAGGTGGTCCATCTGCTCGACCAGCTGAAGAGCCCGCTGACCCCGGCCCAGAACGCGGTCGCCATCCTCGGCGCCCTCTCGGCGGCGTGGGTGGAGTTTGCCGTCCATGGCCATGACCTCGTTACGACCGGGACCGACGAGGACCGCGCGCTCTTTAGCAAGGCCCGGGCGGTCTACGCCAACCAGATGTGGGCGATTGGCGGCAGCGCGTCCCCGGATCTGGCGGCTGACGCGATGGGCTGGGTGAAGCCCAGCAAGCACGTGCTGCTGCTCCATCCGGACGGCCGATCCGAAGAGGCCACGATCACTGAGGGCACCGACCATCGCGCGCTCCTCGGTCTCTCGAAGTCGGCGTACGTCGAGATTGTGCCCCTGCCGGACCGCCGCCTCTTGGCCTTTTCTCCCCAGCGCGGCGAGGTCAACGTCGAGGCCACCAAGCTCCTCCGGAGCGTCAAGCCCGCATCGGTCGCCATCCGCGGCTGCGCCCTCGTCACGCGTGACGTAGAATAGGCGGCATGCTGACACTGGTCCTCGCGTGGGTGTGCGTGATCTTCGCGTTGGTGATTGGCCTGCAGCAGGCGCTCGCCGCGCCGCGCAACAGCCCACAGCTCTGGTACGCGCTGGCCCTCATCACACTGGCCATCGCGATGATCCTGACCACGAAGCTCTGGCCGCTGACCTCGTAAGGGGTATAACAGCCGCGGACGTTCCTTCTGGGCACCACGCCAGCCTGCTCGACGTGTGGCGATAGCAAGCACATCCGAACCCCCGCGGGCTGGCGCCGATGCGCGTGCGCGCGCCATGCGCAGGTTCTCCCGGTCATCCGGCATGGGGAGGAGGCCTTCCCGGATCGCTACCTGACCGACCTGCCCTTCCCGACCGACCAGAACCTGCTCTACATCGGCGACGTCGAGCACGCCTACACCGACTGGCGCTACCGGGTCTGGCGGTCCGTCGTGGACTACCACCGGCTCTACGAGTACCTCGACGCCTACCGGATCGTCGAGATCCACTTCGAGAAGGACGACAAGTACCAGACTGAGCGCGAGCTGGTCTCGCTCGACCTGCTGATCGTGGTGCTGGGGCTGGCCGAGCTGCAGAACCGGATGCTGGGCCCGATTGTCTGCAAGGTGCTCACGCTCCGCCAGCACGAAGGCCGCCCCACGTGGATCTATCTCCCGATGCTGCTCGGGAAGGTGCGCGACGTGTACGGGGAGGCCCTGTCCACGCTACTCGCGAACTTCCCTAGCGTTCGCCCGGGCGTCAGCGTGCACGCGCCGCGCAACGTGTCGCATATCTGATGCAGCTGCCCGACGCCGTCCTTCGGAGCGTGCTCAGGCTCCCGGCCGACGATGGGGCCGTCATCGAAGCCAACTTCGTCACCGTGCACGCCGCGGCCGACGAACTCCTCGATGCGGGGAGCATCGATCGGCAGCTCATCGAGTTCACCGCCGACGTCTTCCAACGGTCGAAGGGCTACCCGGACTACGCGCTGGTCTACGGCCACTTCCGGGGCAAGGCGGATCAAGGGGACGGCGTGGCCATGGCGGTCGCGACCCGGCTGGACCTCGTCACGGTCTCACCCCCGGCGCTGCTCCTCGGGGCCGCCCTCACGTATGCGCTCGATCAGTTTCGGGCGGACGTCTTCGGTCAAGCGCTTGGGCAGGCGCTCTTTCAGGCCAGCCAGATCCTCGGATCCGGGATCGATCAGACCGTCATGCACCACGGCCAGCGGATCACCCAGCGGCTGCAGGGACCGCAGCACGCCTACGATTTCCTGTCGAACGAGATGGGCCATCTGTCAAAAGTGACAGTCGGCGCGCCTGCCGAGGGGTCGCTCCATGAGGACACCGAGGCAGTCTGGAAGCTCTACGAGTACCGGCGGGATCACCCGCTGGAGACCGGGATCCTCTCGGGGATCGACACAATCGACTCGGCCCACCATGGCCTCAGGCGCGGGGATCTGGCACTCGTCCTCGGGTTCACGGGGCACTTCAAGACCACGTTCACGATGAGCTGGGCCTACAAGGCGGCCATCCGGCAAGGCAAGCACGTCGCCGTCGTCTCGTGTGAGACGGCGCTCGATGATCTGCGCGCGATCTTCTACGTAATGCACGCGACCCATCCGAAGTTTCAGGATGACCCCAGCTACCTGACCATCAGTGTGGACGCGGTGGTCCGGGGCACGCTGACCCGGGCGCAGGAGCGCTTCTTCAAGCACGTCATCGACGACCTGAAGACGAACACGACGTACGGACGCGTGGTCTACCGGGAGCCCTCGGCCGACATGACGGTCGCCGACATCCAGCGCTGGGCCGAGGCGCGCAACCGCGAGACCGAGATCGCGCTCCTCCTCATCGACTACTTGGGGCTGGTCAAGCCCAGTGCCTCTCTGCGCGCCGCCGACACCGGCTCCCGGCTCAATGACGTGATTCGATCGTCCAAGCTCCTTGCCATGGGATTTGCCGCCGGGCGCGGGGTATCACTCCTCAGCCCGTTCCAAGCGAGTCGCGAGGGCTGGAAGAATGCGGAGAAGGTGGGCGGCAAGTACCGGCTGAGCGATTTCTCGTGGGCGAACGAAGCCGAGAAGAGCGCCGACGTGATCTACTACGTCTGGCTCGACGATCTGCTCCGCAGCTCGAAGGAACTGGCGATTGGCAATCTGAAGACGCGGGTGGTGCCGATGATTCCCGATCAGTTTCGCATTTTCGTGGACCCGGTGACGCGCCTCGTCGACAATCTCGACCTGACGTCGCCTGCGCAGGCACCCGTCGACATTTCGTGAGGAGGGGCCTATGACACGGATACCCGGGGAACCTCAGACACCCGAGGTACGGGGGAAGGGACAGAAGATCGGCAACCTGCATCGGGACTGTCGGGTCTACCGGTACGAAGACGAGCAGCCTGAGACATGGTACGTCGTCCCGATGGCGGGGACACCGGCTGCGGCGCTCTTGGCCAAAGATGCGGCTGGGCGCTGGCCGACCTTCCCTACCTACGAGGCGGCGACCGCGGCGATCGATGCGGTCGTGCCGGACCTGCCCAGCGCCTTCAAGTGAGAGGAGACCTCTTGTGAACGGACGGATTACACGCTTACTCGTCGACAAAGGGTTCGGGTTCATTCAGGACGCCGAGGGCACCGAGTACTTCTTCCATCGGAGCGCCGTTGAGGGCGCGGACTTCCGGCTGCTGGCTGAAGGGCAGACCGTCATCTTCGATCCGGAGGAGGGTCAGAAGGGTCCGCGCGCGGCCAACGTCAAGGTCCAAGGCTGACCGTGATTTCGGCCGCATGGTTCTCGTCGCAGATCACCATCTTCCAAGTGCTCGAAGCCTTGGGGGTGGGTGACGGCGGCCCGGAAGAGACGCGCCAGATCGCCTGCCCGGTCCATCAGGACCGGCGGCCCTCGGCGCGCGTCTACGGCGGCGACGAGAACCGGCTCTACTGCTTCACCTGCGGTCGGGGCTGGGACGTGGTCGGCCTTGTCATGGCCGTCCAGCACCTGACCTACCCAGCCGCGGCCGACTGGCTGATGGAGACGTTCAACCTCGGGCGGCCGTCCGACCTGCCCGGCCAGATCCGGCAGGCGCTCCTGTCCACAGCGACGTCGATCCAGCCGCTTTTCTCGATGACCGAGCAGGCGCTCCGGGAGTCCCGATTGACCATGGGGTGCGACCGCTACACCCGGGCCTCGATGGCGCTCGACGTCGTGCAGGAGCTGTACCTGACGAAGGCGATCGACCGGAAGACCGCGCAGCAGGACCTGACGCGCATTCTTCGTTTCGTGAAGAGGTGAGCATGACCGACCCCGTGCAGGGCCGCCCGCTTCGCGTACTGCGCAAGCTGAACGTCGGCTACCGCCGCTATTCCAAACGGATGGACCGGCTACGTGCGCTCCGCGCCTCGCCCCCGCGGCGCCGGGTCAAGAAACCGGGGAACCGGCGATGACCGTCCGACTCCTAATCGAGCTGCTGAAGCAGGCGCCGCCGGACGCCCTTGTGGTCAGCCCAGACTCCGGCCAGCTCTTCGAAGTGAACGCGTACGAAGACCGGAAGGTGCATGTCCTGCACGGCCGACCGTACCGGTGCGATGGGCCCGCGTTCGGCTGCATGCACTGCGGAGTGGGCCACACCCCGGTCGCCGCGATCTATTTGTAGCCCGTGTTCACCGTTCTCACCGACGACCAGTCGTTTGTCGGCGGCGCGCGCTCGTGGATGGCCTCCACGGACTACCGGCTGGCCACGTCTCCCGATGACCTCTGGAACTACGCCGATGGCTATCTGCAGCGGGGGATCTCCCCGGCCGCCGACTTCGAAGCCACCGGGCTGAACGTCTGGACCGACAAGATCGTCGGCATGTCCCTCAGCTTCGAGAAGGGGCACGGCATCTACGCGCCCTGCCGCCACTTCGAAGGCGCCGAGTACAACATCCCCGTCCCCACGCTCGTCGAGGTCATCGACGCGATCGACAAGCGCGCCGACGAGTGCTGGTGGTACCACAGCGACTTCGACCATGAGATGGCCCGGAACGACTGGCGGTGGCAGCCGACGTTTGGCAAGTGGCGGGACGCCATGATCGGCGTCTTTCTGGAGTTCCCGGACGCGCTGACCCACGGCCTCAAGGACACGGCGTACCGGCTGCTCGGCTGCGAGCTGATCGAGTATCTGGAGATCATCGGCTACGTCAAGCGCAAGGGGCAGCCGATCCCCGGGTTCGAACGGGTCCATCCAGTCGATGCCCCGTCCTATGCCTGCGCCGACAGCGACTTCACCCGGCGGCTGGCGCGGCTCTCCATCGTCCAGAAGGCGATCAAGGACCAGTCGCTCATCTGGGATCTGGAGCACAAGATCCTGCCGCCCATCCGCGCCGGGATCGACCATGGGGTCCCGATCGACGGGATGTACCTGACGCTTCTCTCGGCTGACGTACGTCGCCAGCTGGCCCTCCTCGAACAGGAGGTCAAGGAGGCGCTGGGCGTCCCCACCGACTTCAACCTCCGGAGCCGGGAGAAGCTGGGCGACCG
>AR_comb_assmDRAFT_10417349_pt1 | contig 10112 bp, 13 predicted proteins | sample ArasoioldDNA_FD_10543 | JGI IMG/M metagenome (IMG submission 10543) | reverse complement strand
CCGACGTTGCTGACGGCGCTCCAGGTGCAGCTCGTGCCGGTCGTGACGGACAGCGAACTGGTGCTGCCGATCGAGGGCACGGTGACGCTGGTTGGTGTAACGGACACACCGCAGCCGGTGCCTGACTGGGTGAACGTGACCGTTTGCCCGCCCACGGTCATCGTGCCCGTTCGATCGACGCCGGTCGAATTGGCGGCGACGGTGTAATTTACCTGGCCGATACCGGATCCGGTTGCGCTCGTCACGGTAATCCAGGCCACGTTACTGAAGGCGCTCCAGGTGCAGCTCGTGCCGGACGTGACGGACAACGAGCTGGTGCTGCCAACCATCGGCACGGACACACTCGTCGGCGTGACACTCGCGCTGCAGCCAGAGCCGGCCTCCGTGATCGTCACCGTCTGCCCGGCCACCGTCATCGTCCCGACGCGCGTCACACCCGTCGAATTCGCCGCGACGGTGTAATTCACCTGACCGATGCCCGAGCCCGTCGCGCTGGTGACGGTAATCCAGGAGACATTGCTGACGGCAGTCCACGTACATTGCGTGCCCGACACGACCGATAACGACGAACCAGTGCTTCCGATCTGCGGAACTGATACTGAGGTGGGCGTGACCGTCGACGGGCAGCCAGTCGCTGACTGCGTTAACGTGACCGTCTTTCCGGCCACCGTCATGGTTCCGATCCGCGTGGCACCGGTGGTGTTTGCTGCGACGGAGTAAGTTACCGAGCCGATGCCGGAACCGGTGGCGCTTGTCACGGTGATCCAGCTGTCGTTGCTGACTGCGGTCCACGTGCAGTTGGTGCCTGCAATGACCGACAACGAACCTGTGGTTGCAGTCTGCGGCACCGAGACACTCGTCGGCGTGACGCTCGGCGCGCACTGCGCCTCCGCGGCGCGGACGTCGAGCGTAAGGGCGATCGCGACGATGATCCAGAAAGTGCGTGTCTTCATTTTGAGCGCGTCGAGCCGCCAGGGACACGAGGGAATGTGCCGGTCGGTGCATACCCCGAGCCTTCCTGCCGGGGCTTATTTTTCAACGAGTTGAGGGCTGGGCGGCGTGTGCGGGGGACGCAGAATTGTGAAGGCGCTGACGAGATTGTTCGAAGCGGGGAAGGTCAGGTGGACCGCCACCGGGCAGTCCACCTGCATAAAGCCAGTATCTAGTTCGTGGACCGCTTCTTGAGGTTGTCCTTGATCGACTTCGCTTCATCGAGGTGAGCACTGACCACCGGGTAAGCCTTGGCGGCCCACTCGTTGATGCTCATCGTCACCGGGTCGTCGCTCTTCTCAGGGAGAATTGCGATCGTCTGCCCTTCGGTCTTGGCCTTGTGTCCGGTAATGTCTTTCCGCTCGGACTTCCACTTTTCGAGCGTGTCCTTGTCGATTCGAGATCCGACCTTGCCGAGCACATCATCGTGGCCGTCGACCATCGCATTGATGTATTCGCGATCGAATTCCATGCCCTGATACTTCGCTAACTTGTCGCGAAGGTCGCGATGCTTGTCGTCAAGCTCGTGTGCCAGCGGGATGTTGTTCTGCGAGGCCACTGCTGAGAGGTCGTTGTTCGCTTGTGTGTGATCATCGACCATCATCTGACCGAACTTCTTCACTTCTGGATTGGCGGCGCGCTCCGCGGCCAATCTGCCGAGCTCGATTTCGGCCGTGTTGGCAATCGCCAGATCGTGAACGAAGTCCTTGTCGCCACTCTTGACGTTGCGGTCTGCGCTGCCGGCCGTGCCAACGGCGCCGCCGGCCGGCGGATTCGTTGCGTTGGTATCGTTGCGGTGGTTGGAGTTGCACCCAACAGTAACCGCTGCCGCCAGCGCGATTGACAGGAAACCGTACCTCTTCATTTCGATTCTCCTCTGATGAGCTCTCTATGCACGTCCGTGGGTACACGTGCAAAGCGAGTGACCTCAACAGAGTCGCTCGCACTTCGCGGCTCGCGCCCCGCGGTTCGCGATTCGAGGATTGAGAGATTCGAAGATTAGCGATTCAAGGACTGGAGGATTGAGGATGAGCGATTCGCAGATCAGTGATCAGTGATCAGTGATTAGCGATTCAATATGTCGCTCTGCCGCCGCTGATGTCGAAGACCGCTCCCGTCGAGAAAGAGCAGTCCTCTGATGCAAGCCAGCAGACGAGCGCGGCGATTTCATCGACTTCGACGAAACGTCCCATCGGAATTCGCGATCGCATGTATTCGATATGCTCGGGTTTCATCTGAGCGAAGATTTCGGTGTTCGCCGCCGCCGGCGTCACACAGTTGACGAGCACGTTCTTGTTCGCCAGCTCTTTCCCGAGTGACTTCGTCAGGCCGATCAATCCCGCCTTCGACGCGCTGTAGTGGGACGCCGTCGGATTGCCTTCCTTGCCCGCGATCGAGGCGATGTTGACGATGCGGCCGTAGCCATTGGCGAGGAGATGCGGGATGACGGCGCGGCAAGTGAGGAAGGCGCCGGTGAGGTTGACGTCGAGGACGCGCCGCCAGACGTCCGGATCGAGCTCCCACGTCAAATCGTTGCCGCCAGTGATCCCGGCGTTGTTGATCAGGATGTCGACGCGACCGTGTGTGGCCAGCGTTCCAGCGGTGGCGGCTTCGATCGATTGCGAGTCGGTCAACTCGACCTGTTGTATCGACACCGTGCCACGCGCGGAGAGCTCAGTGCGCGCCGATTCGAGTCGTGCGCGATCGACATCCCACAGCGTGACCGCCGCGCCCGATTGCAGGGCCCGAGCCGCGATCGCGTACCCGATGCCACGCGCCCCGCCGGTGACGACAGCAACGCGGCCGCTCAAGTCCAGGTGATTCATGAACGGTGAAATGCTGAATGCTGAATTCTGAATGCTGAATTCATGCTTGTCATTAACTCAGCATTCGACACTCAGCATTCAGCATTCCCTAGGGTTTCCACCAGTCGGCGGAGATCAGCTCGGGCGAGCCTGCGGCCTGCTTCCATTCCTCGGACACCAACTGTCTCTCGAGCGTGACAATCCGCGACTGAAACGCGGAGAGATCGGCGAACCGCTCCGTCGTGGCAAGTCCGTCGGACCATTCCATTTCGAGGACGTATTCCGCGGTCGGTGGGTCGAATCGTGTGACGAGTCGCGCGACACGATCGCCGCGCTCGAATAGCCAGATCATATGTCTTTGTTTCGGACGAATCTGGCAGGCTGGCCAGATGTATTTGTTGTCAGTCTCGGGTTTTTCGTGAACAGTCTCCGATCCGTTCCCGCCGTCGAATCAAAAACGGGAAGGCGGTCAATCCGCTGGAGGGAGTGGAAAACGCGCGGCGCGATTGCTCTGACGAACCGTTTTGCGTCGTTCGGGAATCGTCCACGTCTCGCCGCATGCGCCGCAGCGCACATAGACGACGGTTCGTCCCAGCGATTCTGCTTTGGCCGAGACCGCGTTACAGCGTGGGCACGACAGGAAGCGTTCGGGCGCGTTCGAATCGAATGGTCTTTTGTCCACGACACGACTACGATGCCATAACCTCGACAGTTAAACAATCGGGAAGCACGATTGGCGCCACCGCAGCGCATGCGTCGGGCAAACGAATTACGCCGCTCCTGGTGGAACCGGGGCCAGACAAAGATGTCAGAACCGCGGCGACTCGAACAGAATTGTCAGAAGGTGTGACGGGTAGCGGCGACTCGAACCCTGACAGGGCGGAACGTCTCGTGACATCCCGCCCTGACGAATGGATCCTATCCTTCCCAGTCACCGGTTCGTATGCGATACGAATCGGTAACCGGAGTAATGACGACGAGCCCGTCCCCGGCTTTGCCGGTTCGCGCCGCCTTCAGAATCGCGCGAACGGCGTCATCGGCCACTTCGTCCGACACGATGACCTCGATCTGCATCTGGCGCCGAGTGCGCGCGACGTACTCGACGCCGCGGTAGACGGTCTTGACCCCCGGAGTGCGTCCCCGGCCAACCACTTCGTAGATGGTCATGCCGGAGACCGGGAGCTCATTGAGCGCGTCCTGAACCTCCTCGAGCTTTTGAGGCCTGATGATGGTCTTGATCAACTGCATGGCAGTTCGCAGCCATCATGTACGTGCTGGCGCCGCGACGCTGACGGGCGCACCGGCGGCGGTGCCGGTGGCCGGCTCATGACGCGGTGACGAGTCAAAACCGTGGATGACATACTCCGGATACGCCACCATGCCGTGTTCGTGAAGGTCCAGGCCTTCGAGCTCTCCGCGTTCGGAAACGCGCAGCGTGCCGGTGGCCTTCACTCCATACATCAGAGCGGCCGCGGCGAGGATCGTGGCAAGCACGACGGTGCCGCTGCCGAGGGCTTGTGACATCAGTTGCGCGGTGCCGCCGCCGTAGAACAGGCCCTTCACCGAAACGGTCGCGTCGACACCGGTGGGTGTGGGCAATCCGTACTGCCCGGTCGCGAACAGACCGAGCGCCAGCGTTCCCCAGATGCCGCAGGCCAGGTGCACCGGGACCGCGCCGATTGGGTCATCGATGCGCGCGTACTCGAGCGCATCGGTCGCCCAGACAACCACCACGCCTGCGACCAGGCCAATGAAGAATGCGCCGGTGGGGCTGACCCAGTAGCACGGGCAGGTGATGGCCACGAGCCCGGCCAGGAAGCCGTTGGTCGTCATGCCCAGGTCCCATTTCCTCACACGCGCGAATGCGTAGAACAGCGTGGCCAGGCCAGCGGAGCAGGCTGCCATCGTCGTATTGAACGAGACGCGGGCGACGCCTTGGAGATCGAGGGCCGAGAGCGTGCTGCCCGGGTTGAAGCCATACCACCCGAACCAGAGAATCAGGCCGCCGACGGCTCCCAGGATGATGTTATGCGGCAGGGGTGGGCCGCCGCCGTCGCGGCGGAAGACACGGCCGAGACGCGGCCCCAGCGCGATGGCGCCCATCAGTGAGATGGCGCCGCCGATGCTGTGCACCACCGTCGATCCGGCGAAGTCGCGGAACGGCGTCGTCATCGTCGCCAGCCACCCGTCCGGTCCCCATGCCCAGTGGCCGACGATCGGATAGATGAAGCCGGTCACGCCGATGCTGTACAGAATGTCGCCGACGAAGCCGCACCGGCCGACCATGGCGCCCGACGTAATCGTCGAGCAGGTATCGGCAAATGCAAACTGGAACACCCAGAAGGCGAGCAGCGGAACTCCTGTCGTGCCGTACGTGTCGGCGAGCCCCTTGAGGAAGAACCCGGTGGTGCCGATGAATCCATTACCGGGCTCGAACATGAAGGCAAAGCCCCACGCCCAGAAGGTGACGCCGCAGATACAGGTATCGACGATGCCCTCGACGAGGATGTTGATCGATTCCCGCGAACGCGCGAAGCCTGCTTCGAGCATCACGAACCCGACCTGCATGCAGAAGACGAGAAAGGCAGCGAGCAGCACCCACATCGTGTTCAGCGCATTGATCTCCGGTGAGGGTCCGCCCGACTGGGCATGGACGACCGGCGGCAGAAAGATCCACATCGCCGCGCCCAGCAGTGACAGGCCGATGAACTTGCCGCCAATCAATGCAAGCGCACGTATTCTCCATTCAGGATCGCGCCAGGCTGCTTGCAACCGCTCACGCACATTGACACTCGAACGCATAGACCTCTCCCCTCGTCGCGCCTCGATTCGAGACAGCGATCACCATGGTTGATTGGAGCCACGCCGCGCGTGGCGGTGACCGGCGAGGGAACTAGATCCTGAGGACGATGAAACGGGCGTTCGTGGGGTTGACCGCGGCGACCACCCTGAATGTCGTCTCGATCTGGGCGAGCGCGATGAAGTTCGCGGCGGCCGGCAGGGCGTCTACAACGGTGACGTCCTTGTCATGGGCGGCGAGCAGCGATGCGTCCTGAATGTCGATGGGCGCGGCATTCAGATCGTAAGAGGCATAGGGAGCCGTGAACGGGCACAGCACCAGCGCGATGAGGAAGCGGGCGCACCAGCGTACCATCGCTGCACGACGACCGGTTCGAAAGCACCCGCGGAGAAACATCAGATGCGTTAGTGCTATCAAGACCGCTGCCAGTCCGCCAGGGGTCGATTCGCAGGTTTTCCGAACAAATCACGCCATACGCGATCACGCGAAACTCACAAACACGTTGGTCCCAGAGGATCGTGACGACATTAATGTCGGAACCGGCCAGCGACGGAAGGAGTAATCTTCAGCGTCCAACGGAAACGGCATGAGGAGCAATCATGAAACCGAGCGCGATCATTTTGATGCTAGCCCTCGTCATCGTGGTGGGCGTTGCGACGGGACACACGAGCGAGGCTCAGCGCCCGGCGCAGCAGGAAGACGTGCTGCCGGCGTTGCTGACCGAAGTCCGAGGCTTGCGCGCGGCGATGGAGCAGATGGCGTCGGCCGGTCCGCGCGTCCAGCTCGCGCTCGGACGGGTGCAGCTGCAGGAACAGCGGGTCAACAACCTCGCGCGGCGTCTCGAAGAGAGCCGCGGACATCTGGTTGACGCACAGCGCAAGTACAACGAGGTCCAGCAGCAGCAGCGAGGCTTGGAGAGTGCGATTCGCGAGGCTCGACCAGGAGAAGGCCCACCGATCGCTGAACTACAGGCGATGCAGCGCGACAGAGAGCGGGAACTCGCGAGTGTCGCGGCGGACGTTCAGCGGATCGCCGGCGAGACGACCGTCATCGAAACCGATTTGGCGACCGAGCAGGGGCGATGGATCGATCTGAATCAGCGCATGGAGGCGCTCGAGCAGGCGCTGGTGAAGAAGTAGCGCGACCAATTCGCTGACGCGGAGCTACAGTTCGCTGCGACAAACGCGACCGATCCTCGCGACGGTCTCGGGCAGCGCCTCGACGTCCGACTTCGTGGTGTGGAAATTGACGATGCACGCGCGCAGAGCGTAGCGACCGTTGATGACGGCATTCGACACAAAGGTTTCGCCGCTCTTCTGGATTCGATCCAGCAGCGCTCGATTCAAGCCATCCAGTTGCCGTTCGGTCTCGGGGTCGCCGATGGTTGATCGAAGATCCGTTGGCACGTAGCGAAACGTGGTGATGCTCAGCGCCTGGGTCATGAGCTCGCATTCGGGATGCCGCGCGACCGCGTCTGCCATGGCTCGCGACAGTGCCATGTCCTCCGCGATCATTGCGCGGTAGCCGGCGGCACCGGCATGTTGGAATGCCAGCCACACCTTCAGCGCGCGGAACCCTCGCGAATTCTGCGGGCCGTAGTCCACGTAGTTCGTCGCCCGCTCCGCGAAGTGGTAGTAGGGTGGATGGTAGGTAAATGCGTTGCGAAGCGCCTCGGGCTGTTTCACCAGCGCGCAGCCAGCTTCGAGCGGCGCATACAACCACTTGTGAGGATCCACGGCGACGGAGTCTGCTTCGACGAGATCCCGGAGATCGTCAGGCACGCCAGGAACCGCGGCGGCGAAACCGCCGTAGGCGCCGTCGACGTGAAACCACAGGTCGCGCTGTTTGCACACGGCGGCAATTCTGCGAAGCGGATCGATAGTGCCCGTGCTCACCGAGCCGGCGGTGCCAACGACCAGGAACGGAAGATCTCCGGCCGACGCATCCGCGTCGATTTGACGCTGCAGTTCATCGACGTCAAGTCGGAGATCGGCGTCGGTCGGAATCAATCGAATCGCGGCGGTGCCGATCCCGGCAAGATCGGCCGCCTTGCTGATCCACGTATGAGTCTCGGACGAACAATAGACGCGTAGCGTTCGTCCGCCACCGCCGAGAACCCCCTGTTCGCGAACATTCCAGGTCGCCTGCGCCGCCCGGGCAGCAAGAAAGCACACCATGTTTGCCATATTGCCGCCGCTCACGAGCAACCCGCCGCAGTCGTCGGGGTAGCCGATGAACTCGGCAATCCAGCGGACGGTTTCCGATTCGACTTCGGTCGCTGCGGGGGAGAGCACGAACGGACCGACGTTGGCGTTGACGGCCGCGGCGAGGAGCTCCGCGAGAATGCCGATCGGCGCCGGCGAGGACGTGATGTAGCCGTAGAAGCGCGGGTGCCCGTTCAACAATGAGTGATCGAAGAGCAGCGACGCGGTTCGCTGGAGGAGTACCGCGGGATCGGTGCCGCGCTCCGGCAGTGGCCCGCCAAGCCCGAGTGCCTCGCGGACGCCGGACGGCGGCTGACTGCGAGTGACCGGCCTCGCGGGCAGCGACTCCAGGAACGCCGCCACGTCGTCGACCAGGCGGTGTCCGAGGGCGCGGAAAGTTGTGGCGTCGATATCGAGAGGCGTGCGCCGCTCTGATTCGATGCGCGTGCCGTGATCGAGAGATGTCATGTGCGTCACCTCGACGCCGCCCAATGTTCGCGACGACGTTCAGGCAACACTACGACAGCGCGGCCCTGGTGCCAAGGCCCTGGCCGCATCTTCCACCTAGAGGCGGAAGCCACGAGAATCCCGAACTTGACACACGTCCTTCCCGAAGATCACGATGCACCTACCTCGTGGGTCGTTCACTTTGCAGCGCTGCACTGTTGACGTGCCTGACCGTCACGATTTGGGGTTGCGGGAGCTCGTCGTCGCCCACCACGCCGGCGCCGACGCCTCCCGCGCCGAATCCCGGGCTGTCATGCGGCGTGGAGCGATGGTTCGTGAAAACGCTGGCCGATCCGGATGCCAGCTCGGTCAATCTGTCCGTGCTCACTCCGATATCGATCCACGATCTCAACGGATTGTCCTCTCACTGCGACGGCGGCCCGGATCGCCGCGCCTATCCGGAGGAGTTCCAGGTGTTCGAGATCGTAGGCCGCGTGACCTTTGTTGCGCACGAGGACGACCGCGACTATCACATCGCGGTGCAGGATCTCGACGACTCCAGCTCCTCGGTCGTCACCGAACTGGCCGATACGATGTGCTCGGGCGCGGCGATGTCACCGCATCTCGCGACGCTGCGCAGCGTGGAAGGCATGTTTGCGAGCATACTGAACGGTGCCTCTCCGACATCTTTAGTCGGAAGCACCGTGAGGATGCGGGGAGTCGGCTTCTACGATTTCGATCACGGGCAACGGGGCCGCTCGAAGAACTGCATCGAGCTCCACCCCATCGTTTTCATCTCCCGATGAGAAGGTCCGCGCGTGCGGCGAACGGTCAGGCCTCGGCGCGGGCCGAGGATGTGGCGCGGGTTTCCGTACGAGAGAAAATCACGGCCTGGCTAGTAACCCGGCGAGCCTCGGTCTTGAGCCTGATGCCACCGAGCACCAATACCGTCGTCAGTGCAATCACGAGCAGCAGCATCGTCACGACGGGGTCGATTCCGGGCGCGACGGTCGCGAGCCACTGATTCGTTGCCAGCACCAGCGGATTGATACCGGTGAGGGCAATCACGCTGACGGCGCCGCCGAGCAGACTTTCGGCCGCGGTATCCTGCCACACTCGGGGACGTGGTGAAGAAGGGAGAGGTCGCGGATCAGTCGGCATGGTGCTCGCGACTTCATTCATGAGCAAGACGTGGGCCGGTACTTTCGTCGGATATGCTTGAGTTAGCGCCTGATACGTGCGATCTGTCTGCCTGGCGGCAGACTTTTGACTGCTGGCCTCCGCGAGACGAACAGTAGGTGACGCTTGTCGAGAGATCCCTGGCAGGGTTTTCAATGCTGGGCGCGTGCGACAGCCGCCGGAGGAACGAATGCAATCCGAATCGTCAACCGACATTACGCGAATCGTCTTGTTCGTGCTTGTGATCGGTGTGCTGCTGGTTGGAAGCGCATGGACGCTATTGCCGTTTCTGAACGGGCTCATGTGGGCGACGACCATTGCTCTCGCGACCTGGCCGGCGCTGTTGCGCGTCGAGCGGCTCGCTGGTGGGCGCCGCTCGGTAGCGGTTGCGATCATGACGCTCCTCATTCTGGCGGTTTTCGTTATCCCATTTGCGCTGGCGATTGGTGCGCTGCTTCAGGCGGCGGAAGGCAGCCCCAGCGTCATCAACACGTTCCTCGCCAAAGGGATTGGACCGCCTCCGGAGTGGATCGCAGGAATTCCCTTGGTCGGTCACAAACTCGCGAGCCGATGGCAGACTATCTCGGCCGGCGGACCGGAAGCTTTGGTGGCGTTCGTCGAACCGTACGCACTTTCCGCCGCGACATGGGCCATTGCCGCGACCGGCGGTCTCGGGAAGACGCTTGT
>AR_comb_assmDRAFT_10067734_pt1 | contig 10113 bp, 8 predicted proteins | sample ArasoioldDNA_FD_10543 | JGI IMG/M metagenome (IMG submission 10543) | reverse complement strand
ACCCGAAGGTCGGCGGATTTTGAGTCCGCTGCGTCTGCCAGTTCCGCCATCCCGGCCGAAGAGAAGCCCTCACCATTGTACGGCAGCGGGCTGTGGATTTGAATACGGCGCTTAATGTCTGACGTTGCGTCAAAAATTTCACTTCGTCAGCAACGGACTCGGCATGTCGACGGCGATCAACGGAAGTTTGATTCGAAAAGTGGCGCCTGTGCCCAGCCGGCTTTCGACCGAGATTGCACCGTGATGCTTTGATACGATCCACTCGGCGATGGCCAGTCCAAGTCCAACCCCTCCCTGCGCCCGGCTGCGAGCCTTGTCGACGCGGTAAAAGCGTTCGAAGATTTTCTGCTGCTCTTCTGGAGCGATGCCCATTCCGGAATCTTGCACCGTGATGACAGCCGCTTCTTCTCGAACTTCGAGCGCCATGCGCACTGAACCAGGCGACGGAGTGTATTTGAAAGCGTTGTCGAGAAGGATGTCTGCCAGCCTTCGCAGAAGAGACGGGTCACCCATTACGGAAGCACCGAACTCGCAGATGTCGGTTGAAAACTGGAGATTGCGCGCGGCGGCAACTTGTCGCCAACCGGTGACCACCTCGCGCAAAACCTCCGGCAGGTCCACGACCTGCAAGGTCAATGATTCGCGGCCGGCGTCGGTTCGGGCCAGTTCCAGCAACTCCTCGATCAAGACCGTGGTACGTTCCGCTTCCTGCAGAATCTGCCGTAGCGACTCCTTATACTCAGCTTCTGTACGCGACCGGCGTAGCGCCAGTTCCGCTTCCGTCCGAATGAGAGACACCGGCGTTCTCAACTCATGCGAGGCGTCCGCAGTAAATTGCGTCACCCGCAGAAAGGCAGATTCAATTCGGTCGAGCATCTCGTTGAGAGTGTCGGAAAGGCGCTGCAATTCATCCCCAGTGTCCAACTTCTGCAGGCGGCTCTTGAGATTCGTTCCGCTGACCGCGCGCGCGGTTCGCACCAGCGCATCTACGGGGGACAGGGCTCTTCGGCTCATCCAATAGCCGACGATCGCCGCGATCAGCAATAGCAGTGGCGCAAACATCAGCAGGTAGCTACGGAACAGCTCAAGAGTATGGAACGCATCGTCCGCGGGGATGCCCATTTCTACCGTGTAGACGTGACCATTGGCGCTGAGCTTCTCGAAGACAAAACGGAAGTGCCGACCCTTGACGCGACGATTTCCAAACAACGGTTCGCTGATCTGATCGGGAGGCATCAGAATGGACGGGTGCCCCTGTAGAAAGCTGGAGCGATAAATCACATCACCGGTTTCGAGATAGATTTCGAGGAAGTCACCGGAGTGCTCAATGCCATAAATCTCACTGACTTCCTCCTGCAGTTTAGCGACAGAGGCGTCCTGCTTTTGGGCCTCGAGGAACCTTTTCAGATCGTCGGTCTGGTTTTCTAGGCTGTCATCAACCAGGTCATAGATGTTGTGGCGCAGGATGAGCCACATGCCCGCACCAAACACGATCTCGCCCAGCGCAAAAATTGCCACGTACCAGAGCGTGAGCCTTATTCCGATGGAAACTCTTCTCATGCCTTTTCATCCGAGCGAATCATGTAACCAACTCCGCGCACGGTGTGTATCAATTTTGGCCGCCCCGGCGGATCCACCTTGTTACGCAGCAGGTGCATGAATGCATCCAGAGTGTTTCCCTCAATTTCTCGCTCGAAGCCCCAGACCGCCTCGATGAGCGCGCGCCGTGACACGACCTTACCCGAACGATACATCAGCCGCTCCAGGAGGCTATATTCGGTGCGTGTCAACGAGACATGCTCTTCCCCGCGAAACACCTCTCTGCTGGCGGGATTCACAACCAGGTCCGCAACCCGTAATTCTGGATCCTGTGCCGCCAGGGCCCTCCGTTTCACCGCGCGCAGTCTCGCGACCAGTTCGGCAAAGGAAAAAGGCTTCGTCATGTAGTCATCGGCGCCCAGATCCAGCCCGTGGATGATGTCAGGCACTGAATCCTTCGCGGTCAGCATTAAGATCGGAGTGCTGACTCTCTCGGACCGCAAACGCTTCGCCAGGTCATATCCACTGAGCTTCGGCATCATGACATCCAGGATGATCACATCAAACTCGTAGTCCCGGGCCAACCCAAACCCTTCCGCCCCATCGAAGGCCGACATCACCGTATGGCCTTCTTCGGTCAATCCTTTCCGGAGAAGATCGGCCAAGCGCACTTCGTCTTCGACAATCAGCAGTTTCATGGCACTGGTTTGCGCCCGACCGAAAGACGATCAGACCTTTCCCAACAGTGTAGTTCGGAGGGCAGAGTGGCGCTTCTCAATCTGAAGAAATATTAACTGGATGTTCACCCCCACGTCACACACCGGCTCTACGGTCCTTAGTCAGAGTCAACCCCTCAGCGGAACATTAAGCAGAGAGGCAATGTCGAAAGCGATCTCCCCATGGTTGCAGTGATACCAACTGGCCGAGAGATTGGCGAACATGCATGCACCTCCAAACGAACTGCATCAGTCGCGAGCTTATTTCACCTGGTTAAAGACCTCGGGCCGTGTCCGGTTTTGGCAGCACCTGTCTCAATGATTTAATCTGAAAGGTTGGTTGATGCTCACCGAAGCACGCTTATCATCTGTCCTCATTCGGAGATGCAGCAAAACGACAGCTAATAGCCAAGACCATTTATGAAAACGGGAATTATCGGACTGCCCCACGTTGGCAAAACATCGCTATTTAGAATTCTCACCAAGGCCAGCTTCTCCGCCCAAGCTCACTCCAACCCGCGCGAGGCCCACATCGGAGTCGCCAAAGTTCCTGACGACCGCCTCGACCGCTTGGCTGCCCTTTATAACCCGAAGAAGCTTACCCACACATCGGTCGAATACGTCGATGTCGGCGCAATTGGTCAGGACGCTCTGAAAGAAACCGCCTACATTGGACATCTTCGCCAGGTAGATTCTCTGGCCCACGTCGTCAGGGTTTTCGAGGATCCAGCAATTCCTCACGTTGGCGAGATCGATCCTTTACGCGACATCAAGAACGTTGAATTCGATCTCATGGTCAGCGATCTCGGCCAGATAGAGAAGAGACTCGAACGCCTGGAAAAAGATCTGAAGAAGATGAAGACGCCGGATCTCGAAAAAGAATTTGAGCTGCTGAAGCGCGCCAACGCGCATCTCGGGTCGGAGAAACCACTACGAGAGATGCAGATGACCCCCGAGGACAAGAAGCGCATTCGCGGATTCATGTTTCTCAGTGAGAAGCCGATTCTGTACGTACTCAACATCGGCGAGTCGACCGAATTGGGGAAGGAACTCGAGGAAGCGGTCGGCAAGTACAAGCTGACCGATATCGCGGCGCACCCCAATGCCGGCGCTACGGCGATTTGCGGCAAGGTCGAAGCGGAACTCTCCGAAATGAGCGACGCCGACGCCGCTGAATTCCTTTCGAGCTATGGATTAAAGGAGAGTGGGCTCTCTCGCCTCATCCGCACCACATATCAACTGCTAGGCCTGATCTCCTTCTTCACCGCCGGTGAAGACGAGTGCCGTGCCTGGCAGATTCCCGCGAACACCCGCGCGCAGGAAGCGGCGGGGGCTATCCACTCCGACCTGGAAAAGCACTTCATCCGCGCCGAAACCATCCGATGGGACCAACTTCTTGAAGCCGGTTCCGAAGCCAACGCCCGCGCCAAGGGCACGCTGCGCCTTGAGGGCAAAGACTACATCGTGCAAGACGGCGACGTAATGCACATCCGCCATAGCGGATAATTCCTATCACCACCGAGCCATGAAGTGCATTCAATCTATTTCTCCGTGTCTCCGTGCCTCCGTGGTGAATGAGTCGATAGGCTGATATCATCGCGCTGCCCGCAAATGAACCCCATTTACACCAGCATTCTCCTGGGTCTTACCGCAGCCGCCGCTAACGTCTTCGGCGGGGCGATCATCGTGCAGAGGCATTGGGAGCGGCGTTATCTTCGGTACTTTGTGGCGTTGGGCGCAGGATTCATGCTCGCCACCGCACTGGTCGAGATGATTCCGGAAAGTCTGGAGCTGCGCGGAAGAGGGGCTGCCTTTCTTGTTCTACTCGGCTATCTGATCATTCACTTCTTCGAACATACGGTTACACCGCACTTTCACTTCGGCGAAGAGACGCACCACGACGAGTTCATGCACTCGCACAACAGTTACTCGGTCCTGCTGGGTCTCATCATCCATACCTTCTTCGACGGTATCGCGATAGCGTCTGGGTTCCTGGTATCGAACTGGCTTGGCTGGCTGATTTTCCTTGCCATCTTCCTGCATAAGATCCCCGAAGGCTTCACCGTAAGTTCGGTCATGCTGGCCAGCGGTCGGAGCCGTGGTACCGCTTGGGCCGCATCGATTGTATTGGGAGGATCTACGCTGGCTGGAGTTTTGACGATGGCCATTTTCCGCCATCATGTCGGCGCGGGGCTGCCGCTATCAGCGGGAGTCACGATCTATGTGGCGGCGTCGGATCTGGTGCCTGAAGTCAATAAAGAACCGGCGATGAAGATGGCGTTGCTGGTAATTGTGGGAGCTGCAGTCTTCTTTCTTCTTGACCATTTATTCCATGTGCATTGAAGCACGATCATGTTGCCGGGCTAGCCCCCTTGCGCCGGGTCGCCATCCACGATGGGAGTGCACAACAGACCTTACTCAACAGTGTGTTTCGCTGTGTATCCTTCGCGCGCGACCACGTCGAGTTTGTGATCCTTGCCCTTCTGGTCCTTGACCTTCAGCGGTCCGCCATCGGGAGCGACGACCTCGACCTTCAGCTTGCGGTAGGTTCCGTCCAGTTTCGTATTCGATGGAGAATACGAAATCGTGTACTGGTTGCGGATGTCGCTGGAGATGTCACCAAACAACTCCGGCAATTCGCCTTCAAAGCGCGGGAAGTAGGCCCGGCCTCCAGTCATCGCCGCGAAGGTTCTCATTTCATTGTCGCCCTGCAGGTAGTCCATGCGATCGACGGGGATGCCAAAGCCATGCGAATACCCTCGGCAGCGGCCCGAGTCAAAGCATTCGCGCAAAAGGAATCCCACGCTGATCGGGAATATCGTCACGTCTTTCGTGTCCTTGATCTTCTTCATGATCTTGTCGAGCGTGAGTTTGCTGAAGGTGTCGATCCCCGTCGTGACCAGGATGACGTACTTCTTCCCTTCCACGCGATCCAGCCGATCCAGTGTGTCATAAAGTGCGTCAAAGAGATTCGTTTCCGCGAATCCCGGAATACGCAACTGGTTGAGCGCTCCGTATACTGCCTTCTTGTCCTGCGTGAAGTCCACCAGAATGTGCGGTTGCATATCGTAATAAGCCACCGCGACCCAGTCATCTTTTTTCAAGGAATTAGCGAAAGAATAAGATGCTCTCAAGGCATCAGTCATAAAAAAGTAATTTGTTGACGCGAATTCCACCAGCAACACCGCCGTAATCGGTGCCTGCGAAACGGCGAAATTCTTGATTTGCTGCGGTACCCCATCTTCCATGACCCGGAAATTCTCCTTCTTCAGTCCGGGGATAAACTGGCCGTTGTCCTTGGTGGTTACCAGTACGTCAACGTTCACCAGCGGAACGTTTACCTTCAGTGAATAGTCAGGAAGATCTTCGATCTTCTTGGGGGTTACCGGGGGCGGGGGAGGCGGCGCTTCTTCCACCTTCTTTTTAGGGATCGCATAGGGCCCCATGTTATCGGTCGGCCCACCGGCCTCGGCAGGAGCGTCTTGTTTGGGTTTGCCGTTGTCCGGCGCCTGGGAAGGCGTCTGCGCCGCAGGTGACTGATTCTGCGACAGAGCAGGCACGCTCCCGCACATGAGGGCTAGGCAGGCTACGGCCGCCCAGATCCCAAAGGTGTTAAAACACTCAGAAATCTTCAATTTACGATGATTAAACATGGTGAACCCAATAAAGCCCCTGTGCTAGTATAGACGCACAGATTCGCAATTGGGATGTTTTTGCCCGGTCCCAGACAGTCCCCTAGTCGGTGCAACGTGTCACAGTTGGTCTGGATCTAAGCTTATCGGGCCCATTCACGGGTCCTCGTCGGGGCTTCAAATGAGGAAGTTTCTTTTCGCGCTTTTCGTGCTTGGCCTGTCCCTACCCACAATCCTGACTGCTCAGAGCGCTCAGCCCACCATTCCTGTGGATGAGATCCACGCTGGAATGCACGGGGTGGCCTACACGGTTTTTCAAGGCATAAAACCGGAACCGATGGACTTCGAAGTCCTCGGCGTTCTGCGCAATGTGAACGGCCCCCGGGGTAACGTAATCCTCATCCGTTTGCATGGAGCGAAGGTGGAATACACCGGCGTAGTCGCCGGCATGAGCGGCAGCCCGGTGTACATTGACGGCAAATTGGCGGGCGCGCTCGCGTTTCGTATCGGCGAATTCTCGAAGGAGCCCATTGCTGGCGTCACTCCGATCGCCGACATGCTTGAGATCAACGCCATGGATAAGTCTCCGGCGGAAGAGGCTTCTGCGGTAAAACCGGCGGTGACTACCGCGGGAAGGACTGCTGCACCAGGAGATGGGGCTTCCCTTTCGGGCTCCACTCAGACTCTCGCCAATTATCTAAAGCCGATCGACACTCCACTGGTGTTCAACGGATTCTCCGAAGAAGCGGTTCGGCAATTCGCCCCGCAGTTCGCCTCCGCCGGGATCGTGCCGGTCATGGGCGCGGGTTCGGTCAGTGAAGAAAAGCAGCCTGAGCCGCTAGAGGCTGGCTCCGCCGTTAGTGCGGTCCTTGTGCGGGGCGACATGGACATCGCCGCCACCTGCACGGTCACCTACATCGATCCTCAGCGCCTACTGGCCTGCGGACATCCGCTGCTGCAGTTCGGTTCCGTCGATCTGCCGATGAATAAGGCCCAGGTGCTGGCGACACTGCCCTCGCCGCTGAACGCCTTCAAAATCGTCAACACGACCGAGCGCGCCGGTGTCTTTGTGCAGGACCGCCACACTGGAATCCTTGGTGTCCTGGGCAAGCAGCCGGAAATGATTCCGGTGACGCTGACCATCCATGGCGAAGGCACCACCAAAGATTTTCACTACGAAGTTCTCAACAATCCGCGTCTCAGCCCGGTCGCCATCATGGCTACGGTCTTCAATGCCCTCCATGGAGTGAACGCATACGGCGAGGAAATCACTTACCGGCTGAACGGCAGCATCAATGTGAAAGGCTTCCCGGAGGTCGGGCTGAGGAATATGTTCACGCCCGCGGAAAACGGCCAGCCAGCAGCCATGGCCGCCGCTCTTTCCCTGGGAGAGCGCTTCGGACGCATCTACGACAACCCGTATAACGCACCAGCTGTGAACAGCGTGAAGCTCGATTTCGATCTCGTCCACGAACGCCGCTGGGCGCGCCTCGAGAGCGCCCGTACCGACGTAACCGAAGCGCGTCCCGGCGATCAAATTATCGTGGAAACCGTGCTGGCTCCCTACCGCGGCGAACGTGTGGTCCGCCAGATTCCGGTGAAGATTCCAACCTCGGCGAGCAAGGGCAATCTGCGCATCCTTGTGAGCGACGGCGATACGCTCGATCGAGTGAACCGCACGAACCCGGCGTTCGGCCGCAAGCTGGACCTGGCTTCTACAATTGCTCTGCTGAACAAGGAGCACGCCAACAACCGGCTCTACGTCTCACTGCTCGAAGCTGATCCTGAGGCGCGCGTGGCCGACAAGGTCATGCCTACGTTGCCCCTCTCGGTCATGAACGTCATGGATGGCATGCGGGGTAATCAAGAGATGATCGTCAACGCAGAGTCAAGGGTTGACGAGACCGCGACACCCTCGCTGGATTACGTGGTCAGCGGAGCGCAAGTGTTGACCGTGACGGTGAAGTAGGCTCCCTTGCGGTGAGCACTCAAGGACGCAGCCCTTACTCGTCGTCCTCGCCCATCTGCATGGTCAGGTACCGCTCGTAGCCCAACTCCTTGATCAGGTGCATCTGGGCTTCGAGAAAGTCCACGTGTTCCTCTTCATCTTTTAGCAACTGAACGAGCAAATCTCGTGACCCGTTGTCACCTTCTTTGGTGGCCAGCGCGACCGCGTCGTTATACTGTTTGACCGCTCCGATCTCCAGCGCCAGATCACTTTCGATCATGCCTTTGACGCTCCCGCCAACGTTCAATTCCAGCGGCATCATCGACGGGGTGCCATCCAGAAACAGAATCCTTTCGATCAGCACTTCGGCGTGCTTCATCTCGCCGATGGATTGTTTCTTGATGAATTCGGAGAGCTTGTGATATCCCCAGTTCTCGCACATTTCCGCATGTAGAAAATACTGGTTGATCGCAGTTAGCTCTTCACGCAATGCTTTGTTCAACTCAGCAATGACTTTTGGATTGCCTTTCATAGCGCCCAGAGTATCGCAAACGGAGCGCCGAGACGCAAATGGGAAATGAGACGGACAAACGCGATGGCGGAAGACGGGAAGGAATCAGCTGGCATCACCCAGCGCCGCGTCGATCGTCGTCAACAACGCCCTCCGTGTGAACGGCTTCTCCAACAAGCGAATTCCGCTCTGCAATCCCTGGTGCGCCACGAGTTCTCCCGTGTAACCGGACATGTAGACGACTTTCATCTCGGGATGGGAGTCCATCAACCGCAGCACCAGTTCAGGTCCGTTCATCCCCTTCATGACAACGTCCGTCAGGATCAGATCGATATGTGTCGAATTCCGGGAGATCACATCCAGTGCGGCCTCGCCGTCGATGGCCTCGAGCACCTTATACCCGTGCTCTTCGAGCATCTTGCGGGTCAGCTTGCGCATGATGGGATCGTCCTCCGCCAATAGAAGAGTCAATCCTTCACGCCTGACCGGCAAAGCCTCGCCTTGAGACTCAGCAACCAATCCCATCTTGTGTTCGGCTCCCGGCAAATAAATCTTGAACGTCGTGCCATGGGAAAGCTCGCTGTAGACCCATATGTGCCCACCAAATTGTTTGACGATGCCGTAAACAGTCGCTAGCCCCAACCCGCTTCCCTTCCCGCTGTCTTTCGTGGTGAAAAACGGTTCGAAGATACGGGATCTTGTGGCCTCATCCATGCCGGTCCCATTGTCACTGACGGCCAGCATGACGTAGCGTCCAGGAGTCATCGAGTGCTCGCGCGCAAAACCTTCGTCAAGGTCGTGGACTCCCGTCTCAATAATGACCTTGCCGCCATGCGGCATGGCATCGCGGGAGTTGACCGCAAGGTTGAGCACGATCTGATCGACTTGCCCAGGATCCGCCTCGACAATGGCCGCGGCGGCGCGCGATGGAATCACGATCTCCACGTCGTCTCCCATCAGCGGCTTCAAGAGTTTGCTAACTTCCTTCAGCCGCTCGTTCAAGTCCAGAATCTGTGTTTGCACCGGCTGGCGTCGGCTGAACGCGAGCAACTGGCGGGTCAGCGCTGCTCCGCGGTTCGCCGCCTCGCGAATGTTATCGATATACTCGAGACTTTCCGTGTTCACGCGTCCGCGCAGCAGCTCCGTGCAAGCCGTAACGATCCCCAGCAGATTGTTGAAGTCATGGGCGATACCGCCCGCCAACCGTCCAATGGCCTCCATCTTCTGAGACTGGCGCAGCTGATTCTCAATCTTCTTCTGTGCGGTGATATTACGTCCGATCGCCGATGCCCCGACAACCCGTCCCTCCGTATCATGAATGGGAGAAACCGAGATCGACATATTCAGCCGTCGGCCGTCTTTGGTCATTCGCACCGACTCGAAGTATTCGACCCCCTCGCCGTGGCGGATCTTCTCAAGAATCCCAGGGATTTCATCCGGCCGGTCGGGCGGACAAAGCACGGAAACGTTTCTCCCGATAATCTCCGCAGCCGTGTAGCCGTAAATCTGTTCCGCACCCTTATTCCATTGGGTAATAATGCCGTCGAGACTCTTGCCGATAATCGCATCCTGTGAAGAATCGACAATGAGGGCAAGCCGGTTCTGAGAATCGCGCAGCTCCCGCGTCTTCCTCCGATCCAGCTCGTCATTCGCCCGCCGCAGTTCCTCCTCGATTCGTATTCGATCGCTGATATCGCGGATGACGCTCAGAACTATCACGCCATTCCCTGTCGTCACAGGGCTGAGGCTGATCTCCACCGGAAACTC
>AR_comb_assmDRAFT_10047226_pt1 | contig 10113 bp, 7 predicted proteins | sample ArasoioldDNA_FD_10543 | JGI IMG/M metagenome (IMG submission 10543) | reverse complement strand
ACGTTCGACCGGCTCTTTGGGGTACCGGTCACCACGCGCAACTGGAATACCATGACGGCGATCGCCAGGGTTTTGGGAGAACGGCGCAAGGAAGTGGGGCTTGAGCAGGACACCCTTATCGGATCGAGTTGATGCACAGATCCCGGGTTGGAGACGAGTGGAATTGTGGGCGGATCGTCCGCGCCTTCGGTGGGCAGGGAATGGTCCGAGCGTATGAGTTCACCGGCGGAGCGGTGCTGCTCGAGCGGTTGCAGCCGGCACATTCCCTCGCAGCTTTCGCACTATCAAACTCGGATGAGGAGGCGACGAGAATCCTGGCAGGGGTCATTGCGAAGCTCCCACCCAGCGAACCACCGGATGTGGCGGTACCAGTACGCAATTTGGCTGTCGGATTTCAACGTCACAAAGCCAGTGGGAGCGAACGGATTCCGCCGAATCTCGTCGAGCGGGCTCAGGACACGTTTCTCGACCTGTGTGAGTCACAGTCGCGCGTGCGCCTGCTTCACGGTGATCTACACCACCACAACGTGCTGTTCGACACGGTGCGAGGGTGGACGGCTATCGATCCGAAAGGCCTTATCGCGGAACTCGAATACGAAGTGGGGGCTGCTCTCCGGAATCCATTTGAAACGCCGGAGCTGTTCGCGGCACGCGGAACCATCGAAACCCGGCTCGCTTGTTTTTGTCGAGTTCTCGGGCTGAATCCGAGGCGCGTCCTGCGTTGGGCGTTTGCCCAGGCCGTTTTGGCGACAATTTGGTCTGTGGAGGAGGGATGTCCCGTTGACGAATCGTATCCTTTCGTCAGGCTGTCGATAGCGATTGATGCGATGCTTGCGACTGAGGGCGAGACGCGATCACCGGCCTGACATTCGCGGAGAGTCCTCGGGCCGTCAATGGCTGGGGACCGTGAACAGCTCCTCGATGATCGGCCCGGGCAGATCGTGATCCGGGCGACCCATGACTGCGAGGATTGTTGGGGCAAAGCTCAGCCCGTCATACGGCGTGTCGATGTGGAGACCTTCCGGGATCCCCGTCGCTTTGCCCCCCGTGATCAGGAGCACCGAGTGCGTGGACGGCCGAAAGAACGATCCGTGATTGCCGCCAGGATTGAAGCCGCGCGCGTTGAAGTTCCAGTGATTCCTTGCCAGCACCAGCAGATCCGGGCGTCGCAGCTGCCGCTTCCGCTCGAGATACGGGTCGTCGAGCGTCGATCGATCGAGGAGCGCTTCCGTCAGGCCGATGATCCCGTTCGAGTATCGCGTCTTGTGCACGGCCTGCAGCCATTCCCGCTCGGAATGCCACTGGTCGAGCCAGGCCGCGCGGTCTGAGGTGGCGATCTTCAGCTGGGGATCCTCGAACATCTCGAGAGGGAATCCCTCTGCCCACGCCCGCCGCTCGTACCCGACCGACCCATCTGGTCGGCCTTCGAGCAACGCAATCGGCTGATAGCGCACTCGGTCGTCCCTGGCCTGAATCAGCGCTTGATGCTGACCGTCGCGATACAGCCAAAGGGCTTTGTGGCGTTCGCCGTCCGGAATCCGAACAGCGATGAAGTCGACCGGGCGCGGTCCGACATCGGCCTGCACATTGTTTCGTACGGAGATTGCTGTCAGAGCAGACAGATAGTTCATGCTGCGAAAGCTGCGGCCCCAGTCCAGTCGGCCGTCCGCCTCCAGCACCAGGCCGTCGGGCCCGATACCAGCGACATAGTGCTGAATGTCCCACACCGAATTGGCGGGGCCGAGTGAGAGCGGCGGGATGAGGTCGGTGATTTTGAGCTTGAACGGATCGAAGCCGGCGGGAGTCAACTCGAGCAAGCGGGTCAGCGTCGCGATGTACTGCGAATACTGAGCGCGTTCTTCTCGCCAGAGTGTCACCTGGCGTTCTTCGCGGATCTCTTCCCGGGACAGGGGCCGCCTGGGCCCCTTCTTCCCCTGGGTCTCGGGTTGTCCGGACAGTAAACGCTCATGAATGCTGATTCGATCCGTCAGCTTGGCGAGCTGGGCCGTCAGCGCCACCACGTCCTCTCGCCATGTCGCCCGCACCGCGTTCAGGGTCTCGAAGAACGCCGTGGTGGCGGCTGCCCGCATTGGCCCCGTGAGCGATCTGCGCGTCAACTGACGCAGAAGGACGTGCAACCGGTTGAAGGTGTTGCTCCGCAGGCCGAGGCTCGCGCGCTCATTGCCGTCCAAATCCAGCGCGACCGTGGGGTACTGTTCGCCTGATTCGCTGAGGTACGACGATTCAGGACTTGGCGAAACCACCCTGTCGACGAACACGTCCAGACCCCTGATCTTGAACTCCTCCATCGGATGACGGTTGGTGATGACGGGCTGCGCTCCGCCGGCCCGACTGGTGAACCAGTCCACCAGACTGTAGCCCTGGCTGATGACGGCCGAACTCGTGTTCATGCCGTGATCCGAGACCAGCACCAGCGCGGTCGAATCTGCAAGCGGGCTCTCCCGGATGGCGTTCCACACGCGGCCGACGAGCGCGTCCACGGCTTCGACGGCGTGCCGCTGAGAGACCGGATCATTGGTCAAGTGCGCCATGTGATCGAACTCACCGGTGAAGAACTCGAGATACCGGACGGTCGAATCCTTCAGACAGGCCACCAACCGCTCCTCGTTCTCCCGATCCCACGATTGGCGAAAAGCCCATCCGAGCTGCCATTCGTCGATGAACTCGCGGACACCTCCCGCTGAGAAGGTGCGCTTCAGCGCCGTTTGCACGACGCTCCAGTCGACGTCGCGCTGCAGGAGCTGCATGCCCTGAAAGCTGGCGCCGGAGGGGACGCGGTCGACGAGGAGCGGGATGCCGTGTTCGTCGAGGAGCTCGACGCCGGGCATGTCCCGAGGCGCTCCAAGGGTCTTGACATACGAGGGGAAGAAGTTCAGGTAGTCGTACGCCCGCAGCGTATAGCGGTCGTACTCCGCGTTGCCGCGGATTTCGAGGTGACGTCCCGTGTCGAGAATGGACCAGGACGGCGCCGACAGACTCAGCCCGCGAGCGTAGAAGTTGTCGAGCCATACGCCGTGGCGCTCGAAGACGTACTCCAGCCACGGTCGAGGCGCACGCGACCCTCTCGTCTGCCGTACATAGTCCTGCAGGGCGGAGGGTGTGAGGCCGTCCACTTTGAGGACCACCACCCGCTCGACCCGCGGAGCCGTGCTGGCCGAGACGAGCATGACGACCGCCGCCAGGACACCCAGGCATGCGCTGAGGCGCGGCTGATGATCGAGAGAGCGATGAGGTGGCCGGCGGCATGCCGACGTGCATGCCACAGGCTCATTCCGTGCTGAGTGGGAGCCCGAACGCGAGGCTCCCGTTGGTGGCTCGTGTGGGGTAGCGCTCAGCCGTCTTGTCGGATCGCGCCGGCCGGAGCGTGTTCGAGAGCGCCTGTTCTGCGCGCCGGATTTCATCCACGTTCCAGACGAGCTCGGGCTGCTTGGTCGAGCCCGCTACGGTTTTCAGAAACTGCTGCTCTCGCACCGTCCGTCGCTGATTGTCCAACGAGGCAACAAGCTCGGTACCCCGTTCCGACTCGCGGTGGGAATACCCGCCGATCGAAGCGACGGTCGCGGCCTTCAACCCGGAGCGGACCCAAACGCCGTGCCTGTACGTCTTCAGTTCCGATGCGCGGTCTTTCGCCAGCCGCGCCGGCAGTCCATTGACGTCAGCCGCATAGGCGAGCAGGGTCTCGTACCGCTGACGTGCCATCCAGGCTTCTCCCCCGCCGCTCCTGTCCAGTGGATTCACGCCCATGACCTCCAGCCGCTGCTGGAGCTCCAGACGAAGGGATGGGTCGACGGAATGATCCAGGGCGAGCCACCGCCGCACGGAGGCGTACGCCTCCAGGCGCTTGGCGCCATTGGTCGGAGTCCCGTGCCGCGTCCTGACGAAGGTCCAGGTCGATGACGCAGCCCAGTACGGCCAGTTTCCCCATTTCGTCACGCCGAGAAGCCCTGTGACGAAATCCGACATGGCGTGACCCATCATCTCCCGGCTCCTGGCCGCTCTGGCGCGCCGGAAATCCACGAGGCGCAGCGGCACCCTTGGATAGTCGAGCGAATAGAGCGCCAGCGGGATCAACTCGCGCTCCACGGCGTCGCCCGTGTGCGGCTCGACCTGACGGCCCGTCGGGTCGTACCATCGGGTGACGCTGAAGCCAGACCAGGTGCTCAGTCGGTTGTCGTTGTACGGGTTCTGAATCTCCAGGAACTGCTCGTCGAAGTCGTGGTTCGACCCGACGTCCTCCCTGGCGATCCAGAGCAGGGCGTAGGTCTGCGACGCGCCCGGTCCGAGCGGCTCAAAGTACAGACCATTGCGGTCTGCGCTTTGCCGCAGCAGCTCCCAGTTGTGCCCGCGCATCTGAAGCTGTTGGCTCCTCCGCGTCATGTAGGCGTCGGGAAGCTTTTCCTGAGTCACCAGACCGCCAAACGTCTGGCCGCCGAGCATCAATCGAGCCTGGATTTCGAACCACTCTGCGTCACTGAAGGCGTCCCGGCTGTCTGAATCCTCTCCCATCTGCGAGAGCACGGTCAGCGCGTCCACCAGCTGCGCGCGCCGACGATCGCCGACGTTTGTCAGGTACCGGCGCGTGGAGGCGCGGATCATCGGTCCCGTCGAGTCGATCGCCATGACGCTCGTCAGCGACCGCGCGAGCGAGCTCCACACCGACGCGTTGGCGTTGGACAGATCCAGCACCTTGGTGGCCTCGGGTTTCGTGCTCTTGCTTCCGGGACGCCAGTAGAAGAAGGGGACGGTGGCCGCCAGTCGTTGAAGAACCGACGGACTGTCTGACGTCAGCATCCACACCGAACGCAGCCGATCGTTCTGCGGATCGGCGTCTCCCAACGTGTCACGCAGAACGCTCACCAGCGGCACCTCGCCCCCGTCGTCGAGTGCGGGGGCCAGGACCGTCAGGAGTTCGGCGCCCCCGGGCACCGACACGCATTCGATCCTGAGGTTCAGGTCCGCCGCAGACGCGGTGACCTGAAACATGAGGGTCGCTGCACACAGCCCCGTGAGAAACCCAGGGGAAGCCGCTTGGAGGTTCGGTGCCTTGTGGCGGATCACTACTGGTCCAAGGTTAGCCTAAGTCCGGACCTGGCGTTGCCCACCTCAGCGCTCTTTCTCGCCGACGAGCGCCTCCAGAATGGTCACCAGCGTTCGCTGCTGATCGAGGGACAGCCGGGACAGCGGAAGAGACCGGCCGGTCATCCGCTTCAGCAGGTGCGCGCGCAGCCGGGAGCCCTCGCGCGTGAGCTGGAGGACCTTCACGCGCCGATCGCTCGCCGAGGTCCTGCGTTGAATGAGACCGCGGGACTCCAGCCGGTCGACGAGTCCTGTGACGTTCGACCGGTCGCACGACAGCGTTTCCGCCAGCCGGCTCATCGGCAACGGACGGTCGGGCTCGATCAGATGGAGCACGTGGCATTGGGCAGGGGAGAGCTGCTCGACGTCCTCGCCGCCGCAGGAGGACGGGAGGTGGCTGCGCTGCGCGAAGAAGAACTTGACGAGGAGCTGCCAGGCGCGAGAGGTGTCCGGTCCGGGGCGGCCCATCGCCGCCCATGATATTTGATGAAGTGGATAGTTGACAATATCAAGTAAATCGGACTAATATGGTCGCACTATGAACAGGCTGAGAATCGTCCCCTTGGATGACACAGTGGTGTTTCCAGGCATGCCGGTCACCCTGCCGATCGACGTCGGCACGGACCGGCAGGTCCTTTTGGTCGCCAGACGGGAAAACACGTACGCGAAGGTCGGGGTTGTCGCCGAGGTCTCGGATCAGATGCGGCTCGCCGGTCGCGGGTTCGCCTTTTCATTGATGGGCCTGCACCGCGCCACGCTCGGTCGCGCGGCTGAAGACCAGGACGGCATCCTCCGCGTCGACCACGAAGCCCATCCGGACCAGACGCCGCCAGCCAGTCTCACCCGCGAGCTGGAGCGGGAGTACCGCGCCGTCGTCGACGAGATCCTCGAGCTGCGAGGTGACGACGGACGGATCCGCGCGTTCGTGCGATCCATTACGGACGCCGGAGCGCTCGCCGACACGGCCGGCTACTCGCCCGACTTGACCTTCGACCAGAAGCTGCTCCTTCTCGAGACCCTCGACGTCGTCGAGCGCCTCCAGCTCGCGGTCAAGTTCCAGCGCGAGCGACTGGCGGAACTGCAGGTCCGCAAACGCATTCGAGACGACGTCGAAGACGGCGCGCAGAAGCAGCAGCGCGAGTACTTTCTGCGCCGACAGATGGATGCCATTCGCAAGGAGCTCGGCGAAACCGACGGATCGGTGACCGACGAGTACCGCAAGAAGATTGCGGACGCCGGCATGCCCGACGCCGTCCGGCAGCAGGCCGACCGCGAGCTGGACCGCCTGGAACGAATGGGCGACTCGAACGCCGAGTCGGCCATGATCCGCACGTACCTCGACTGGCTGCTGGCCGTTCCGTGGGCGAAGCGGTCCCAGGATCGTCTCGACCCGGTCAACGCGCGCGAGGTGCTGGACGCCGACCACGAGGGCCTCGACGACGTGAAGCGGCGCATCACCGAGTACCTCGCGGTCCGCAAGCTCAGAACCGAGCGCGGGATGCCGGAGAACCGCCGGTCGGGTGTCATCCTGACCTTGATCGGCCCTCCCGGGACGGGAAAAACCTCCGTCGGCGAATCGATTGCGAGGGCGACCGGAAGGCAGTTCGTTCGCATGTCGCTCGGCGGCGTTCGCGACGAAGCCGAGATCCGTGGCCACCGTCGCACCTACATCGGTGCGCTGCCGGGTAGGCTCGTGCGCGCGCTGCGAGATGCCGGCACGATGAACCCCGTGATCATGCTGGACGAGGTGGACAAGATCGGCGCGGACTGGCGCGGTGATCCGTCGGCGGCGCTGCTCGAGGTGCTTGATCCGGCCCAGAATCATTCGTTCCGGGATCACTACCTCGACGTCGAGCTCGATCTGTCGCACGTGCTTTTTGTCGCGACGGCGAACATCGCCGACACGATTCCGAGCGCGCTCTTCGACCGGATGGAGGTGATCCGGTTCGATGGCTACACGACTGACGAGAAGGTGGCCATCGCGCGTGGACACCTCTTGCCGCGCCAGGTCGAGCGAAACGGACTGCGACCAGACGAAGTCGCCGTGCCAGACGACGTTTTGCGCCTCATCGTCACTGACTACACGCGCGAGGCGGGTGTCCGCCAGCTCGAGCGTGAAATCGGGACGCTGCTGCGGAAGACGGCCACGAAGATCGCATCAGCTGACCGGGCGACGCCGATCGGAATTGACGGCGCGGCCGTTCGCGAGGCGCTCGGGCGTCCGAAGTTCCACCACGAAGCCGCGGTTCGTACCGCGGTGCCTGGAGTGGCGACGGGACTGGCCGTGACGGGCGTCGGCGGCGACGTGCTGTTTGTCGAGGCGGCCTCGATGGCTGGCCAGGGAGGCCTGGTGCTGACGGGCCAGCTGGGCGATGTGATGAAGGAGTCGGCGCGCATCGCGCTCACCTACGTCAGGAGCCATGCGTCCGAGCTCGGGGTCGAGGAGCATGCGTTCGATGGGCGCGAAGTCCACATCCATGTGCCGGCTGGTGCAATCCCCAAAGACGGTCCGAGCGCCGGGATCGCCATGGTGACGGCGATCGCGTCGCTCCTGACTCGCCGGCCGGTCAGAAGCACTGTCGGCATGACCGGGGAAGTCACGCTTCAGGGACGGGTGCTGCCGATTGGTGGATTGAAACAGAAGGTGCTGGCCGCGCATGCCGCGGGTCTTACGGAGGTGATCGTTCCCGACCGCAACGAACCGGATCTGGACGACGTGCCGGCCGACGTCCGGGCGCACATGACGTTCCACGTCGTGGGATCGGTCGATCGGGCGCTTACGCTGGCCCTCGAGCCGGCGGCGGTCGCGATGGCTGCGTAAGCGCCGAGTACGAACAGCTGCTGGTTCTTGAGACCGACGCTGCCTGGGCCTGTCAGGCTGCCGCCGCGGCGACCTGTTCCGGGGCTCGCCGGATGGCGAGATGCCCCAGGCCCCCGATGGCGCCGACGATCAGCGCCGCCCAGATCAGGGCGGGTGTCCAGAGACCTCCGATTGAGAACAGCCCGTCGAGCGAGAAGCGTCCCGGTCCGGTCAACGCGAGCGCGACGCCGCCTGTTGCGTACAGGAGGGGCACCTCAACCCCGTTGGTCCCCGCGAAGAGACCGTTCTGCCAGTGCACGCGCCCTGCCGCGACGATCATCACCGCCAGGACGAGCGCGGGGCCGACCGGACCGAGAAGACCCGCCGCGATCAGCAACCCGCCGGCGAGCTCAGAAAACGAGGCGATCGCTGCGAAGAACCGACCGGGCCGGAATCCGAGGGACTCGAAGAAGCCAGCCACGGCCGCGAACCCGTAGCCGCCAAACCAGCCGAACAGCTTCTGGGCGCCGTGAGCGGCCATCAGCAGTCCGAACACCGCGCGAGCGACGAACAACCCTAGGTCCATGTGAACCTCCTTGAGCGGACCGGGGACCAATCGAGCAGGTCGTCCGGACCACACCTAGTACTATATATTATATAGTGACTATATGTAAGGTAGTAAATTGCAAATTGACAGGTTGTGGCGCTATCCTATTGGCAAATGGCGGGTTCGACTGCGCGTCCCCCTGAGCTCTGTCCACGCTTCCACCGTGCCAGCGAACTGATCGGGCGGCGGTGGACGGGCGCCATCATCTTCGTGCTCCTTGAGAGGGCCTGCCGGTTCGCCACCTTGCGGGACGCGATTCCCGACATCACCGATCGCATGCTCAGCGATCGCCTGCAGGAGCTCGAGGCCGAAGGGATCGTCGAGCGCACGGTCGTGCCCGACACACCCGTCCGCGTTGAATACGCGCTGACGAAGAAAGGGCGGGCGCTCGCCGAGGCGATTGGCGCAATCGCCGACTGGGCGCACAAGTGGGTTGAGCTCGATCATCCGGCCCGGAAGGCCCCGGTCCGCCGGGCACACTAGCTCCAATGCCAGATAGTCGGCCGTCCACGTCCGGTCGTGGGCTCTGAGCGTCCCATGCGCTGGCTCACCTGTACCGCGGTGCTGATCGTCGTCGGGCTGAACGCCTTCCTCTCTGCTCAGTCGAGCACAGATCTGATCACGCCACCGGCCAACGTGCTGCTGCCCAACTACAACAGCGTTCCCCTTGGACCCAATGCCGGCCTGGAAGGCGGCGCGTACACGGCGCGGGTGGGCGATCCGTCAGCCGCGTGGCTCAACCCGGCAGGCCTGTCGCGCGGTGAGAGCAGTGAGTTGAGCGGCAGTTCGGGACTCTATCAGCTGGCGTCTGTTTCGCCTTCGGCGCTGCCCGACTCCGGTGGGTCGATTCAGCAGCTACCCAGCCTGGTCGGGTTCACGGTGGCGAAGCTCTTCGGCGGGCGGTGGACCGCAGGGCTTGCGGTACTGACCGCGAACTCGTGGACGCAGCAGACCGATTCCCAGCTCGTCGTGACTCGCCCGGTCGGGCAGGAACGCTTCGCCTACTCCGCGCCGACTCGGAGTTCCAGCAGCTCGTCGGCGTGGTGTCAATGGGTTATGTCTCGGGACGATGGCGGGCCGGGGCTGGCCTGGCGCTGGTCCACACCAACATATCGCGGAACGAGGTCATCAGCGATCGCCTGGTCACGACCGAGGGACTTGGCACCGCCCTGATCGACTCGCGTGTATCGGGCACTGCGATTCAGCTCAGGCCGGTACTGGGGATGCAGTTCGATTCCACTGAGCATTTGCGTCTGGGAGCGATGGTTCGCACGCCCGCCATCACACTGACGACCGGTGGGACACTCACGGCCGAAGCCATCGCCGAGCGCGGGTCGTCGTCTCAGGGGGCGTCGTTCTTCGACGCAAACGCCGAGTTCACCAGTCGCTTGCCGTTCGAGGTGCACGGCGGCGTCGCGTACGTGGCACCGCGCGTCGAGCTCGAGGTCGACGTCCACGGTTTCACACCGATTACCGACTACTCGATGCTGACGAGCAACCAGCCGATTGTCAGCTACGTGAATCCGGGATCTGGGGCGCCACCCGTCATCACGACAAGGCCGTTCGACGGTTTCCGGTCGCAATTTCGAGGCGTGGCCAACGTGTCGTT
>AR_comb_assmDRAFT_10016944_pt1 | contig 10113 bp, 8 predicted proteins | sample ArasoioldDNA_FD_10543 | JGI IMG/M metagenome (IMG submission 10543) | reverse complement strand
GTGGTGGAACGCGCATCCGGCCCGTTCGAGACAGAACTGACCGTGTCGCTGTGCATCGTGCGATTCACGCGCGAGACCGGCGGCCAGCTTCGCGCGGAGCACGCCTGCTTCTCGCACGAGCCGGACGACCTCGCCGACTACGCGCGCGTGCTCCAGTGCCCCGTGCGGGCGCGGGCGTCGTGGAACGGATGGGCGCTGTCGAAAGCGTCGATGCGAATTCCACTACAGCGCCGCGATCCATCGCTGCGAACCTGGCTCGAGCGCCAGGCAGCCGACGTCCTCGCACGCCTCCCGGTCGACGGTGACGTCCGGGACGAAGTGCGGAGCATTCTGTCGACGCAGGTGACGGCAGGAGATCTTCAAATCGATTTCGTGGCCCGCCGCCTCGCCACCACACCGCGAACGCTGCAGCGTCGTCTCGCGCGCGCGGGCACGACGTTCGAGAGGCTCTGTGACGATGCGAGGAGGCAGGCGGCCGAGGCGTACCTGACGGATACGACGCTTTCGATCGCCGAAGTGACGTATCTCCTGGGTTACTCAGAGCCGACGGCGTTCCATCGCGCATTCAGGCGATGGCACAGGACGACACCACAGCTGTTTCGCCGGCGCGCGACGACCAAAGCCGCAACCGCGCAGTAACGTGAGCGATGCCGTGCATTTACGCGCACGCGTGCGCGGGGGTCTGCGTTCGGGTTTATCCTGAAGGTCCCCTCGCACGACCGACCGCCGTCGTGCGTTCCCCAGCAGAAAGTCGACCTGCGCATGCGCCGTGTTGCCGTACTGCTCGTCCTGGTTGGACTCGCAACCGCTGACGCCCGTGCTCAGAATGCGCTTCCAGCCGGCTGGCCGGCGCGCCTCGAGCTGGGCATGGCCGACAGTCCGGGCGGCGCAGCCGCAATGAAAGCCACCGCGCCTTTCGGATTCCGTTACCAGTACCTCGCCGGCGGAGTGAACACCGGCAGCGGCTGGGCCACGTGGAACACGAACGGCGATTTCGCGAAGTTCTACATCCAGGATTCGGTCGCCAACGGGATCATCCCCGTCTTCACGTACTACATGCTGCTGCAATCGTTGCCGGGCGGCGGCAGTGAAAGCGACGCCGACTTCTCGAACCTGAACAACACGGCGACGATGACCGCGTATTTCAACGATCTGAAGCTCTTCTTCCAGAAGGCCGGCGCGTTTCCGGGTCAGAAGATCGTGCTGCACGTCGAACCGGACTTCTGGGGCTATATGGAGCAGCGTGCGACGAACGACGACGCGAGGACTGTGACCGCCAAGGTCGCCGAGACAGGCATCCCGCAGCTGGCCGGCTTGTCCGGCAACGTCTCCGGCTTCGCGCGCGCCATCGTCGCGCTCCGCGACGCGTATGCGCCCAACGTGTTTCTTGGCTATCACATCAGCGTCTGGGGAACCAAGATCGACATCGCGCTCTCGAATCCGCCGGACGCGACCGTCGACGCACTCGGTGTGCGCGCGGCCGCGTTTTACACGTCGCTCGGAGCGAACTTCGACATCGCCTTCGGGGAGTTCAGCGATCGCGACTCCGGTTACTACCAATACGTCGTCGGGGATAGCGGCCGGTCGTGGTGGGACTCCGAGGACTTCCGCCGCAACGCACGGTTCCTCTCGAAGTTCTCCACGACGGCGGGGAGGCGGATCGTGATGTGGCAGATTCCGCTGGGCAACACGCGGATGAGGGCGGCGAACAACACGACGGGCCACTATCAGGACAATCGTCCCGAATGGCTGCTCGACGACTCCACGCGCGTGCATCTCGCCACGTATCGCGATTCAGGCGTTGTTGCTTTCCTGTTCGGCGGCGGGGCAGGCGGCACGACGTGCGCTTGCGACGGGCAGCACGACGGCGTCACGAACCCCGCGCCGATTGGCGGCAACGCCATGGCGTCCGAGGTCGCCGCCACGGGCACCGCGCCGGTTCAGGTCGTGCGAGGCACTACGCCCACGCTCGTCACACCCTACGCGGCAGACGACGACGGCGGGTTTTTCAGATGGAGAGCGTGGCAGTACTACCGGGACGGCGCGTTGTCCCTGACCAGCGCGCAACCGACGGCGCCGACGAACGTCCGCATCATCCCGCCGAACGACTGATTCGCGCCGGGCTCCATAACGGTTCGGTTCGTCGATCTGCGATAGTCATGCGTCCGGATTCAGTTCGCGGACCGGCCGGACCTCCACGCTTCCCTCGCGCGCCGGGGGGATCTTGGCCGCGACGTTGATCGCGTCGTTGAGATCGCGTGCTTCGATGAGGTAGAACCCGGCGAGCTGTTCTTTGGTTTCCGCGAAGGGACCATCGGTGACCGAGAGCTGCCCGCCGCGAACTCGCACTGTCGTGGCGGTCTCGATCGGCTGAAGAGCTTCGGCGGCGACCATGACGCCGCGCTGCCGCAAATCGTTGCCGCACGCCATGCATTCGCGGTCGTGGACCGCGTGCAGTTTCGTGGCTTCGAGATAGACCAGACAAAGATACTTCATACGTTTCCTTGGCTCTCGTGTGGATGGGCGTTCAATTCGGCGAGGCGGCGCTCCAGGTGGCGCCGTTCCGGCTCGAGGCGGCTCAGGGACAGCGCTCGCTCGTAGGATCCCCGCGCGTCGGCAATCCTACCCACGCGGCGAAGCAGCTCCGCGCGCGCCGCATGCGCCGGCCGGTAGTCGCGGAGATCGCCCCGGGCCAGAATCCGCTCGATGATCCGCAGGCCAGCCTCCGGACCGTCGCGCATTGCAACGGCCACCGCGCGATTGAGCTCGATGACGGGCGACGACTCGCGCTCGAAGAGCGCGTCGTAGAGACCGACGATCTCGTCCCAGTCCGTGTCTGATGGCCTTGCCGCGTCCGCATGGACGGCTGCAATTGCTGCTTGCAGCGAGTACGCGCCAAAGCGTCCCGACGACAGCGCGCGCTCGACCAGACGCGAGCCTTCGGCGATGTGATCGCGATTCCAGAGCGAGCGATCTTGATCTTCCAGGAGCACGATGTCGCCAGATTCCGACGTGCGCGCGAAGCGCCGCGATTCGTGGAGCAGCATCAGCGCGAGCAGCCCGACGGCCTCGGCTTCCGGCAGCAGCTCGACGAGCAGGCGCCCGAGCCGGATGGCTTCCGACGACAGGTCTTCTCGTGTCAGCGCCGCACCGGCGGACGCCGCGTATCCTTCGTTGAACACGAGATAGATCACGCGTAGCACGCTGTCGAGCCGGCCTGGAAGCTCGGCCGGCGCAGGGACCTGATATGGGATCCGCGCGTCGCGAATCCTTGCCTTCGCGCGGACGATGCGCTGCGCGAGCGTGGGGGCTGGCGTCAGGAACGCGCGCGCGATCTCCTCCGTCGTCAAACCGCAGACCTCGCGAAGTGTCAGCGCGACCTGCGCGTCGGGCGCGAGCGCCGGATGGCAGCACGTGAAGATCAGCCGCAGGCGGTCGTCTTCGACGCTCTCGTCGTCGGTCCACTCCACGGGATTCACCGCACCCAGGTTGGCCGCGTCGTCCATCTCGTCGAGCGAGTCAAAGCGCTTGCGCCGTCGGGCTGCATCGATCGCCTTGAAACGTCCCGCCGAGACGAGCCACGCGCGCGGATTGGCAGGGACGCCGTCGCGCGGCCATTGTTCGAGCGCCGCGCGAAACGCGTCATGCAGCGCTTCTTCGGCGACATCGAAATCACCGAGCAGCCGGATGAGCGTCGCCAGCACGCGGCGGGAATCGGAAAGGTAGGTGGCGTTGACCGCCTCGCGGGCGGATTCGGCCGCATCCACAGCGACCGATCACATCACCTCCCGCCGGGCCGGCGCAAGCCATCAGCCCTGGCCTCCCCGGCTGGCCTTGAAAGACACTTCGAGTTTGGCGACGTCGGGCGGGACGTCCGCAAAGTCCTCGAGTTCGAAGAACTGCCGCAGTTCGACTTCGGCGACGCGGCCGTCGTGCGGCAGTTGATCGAAGGGCACGCGCTTCGCCCATTCGATTGCCTCTTCACGCGACTTCACGTTGATGACCCAGTAGCCGGCGATCAGTTCCTTCGTTTCGGCAAAAGGACCGTCCGTCACCTGGACCTTTCCGCCTGAGAAGCTGACTCTCGCACCCTTCGAACTGGGCTGGAGGCCGGCCGCATCCATGAGCACGCCCGCTTTCACCAATTCTTCGTTGTACTTACCCATCACTTCGAGATCTTTGAAGCTCGGCTGCACGCCAGCTTCGCTGGCCTTGTCCGCTTTCACGATCATCATGAATCGCATGGTCTTGTTTCCTCTCTGAACCCTTGTCGAACAGGCGGATCCTGGATCGACAGCCGATCCACTCGTTCGAAGCTTCCGCCACGGCGCTCGGAGGTGGGCGTCCGGTCCTGCACCGGAAATCGACTACGATCGCCCAACGCGCATCGCTGACCTCATGATCGCATTCACCGTTCTCTGGGCCATCCTCCTCGGCGCTTCTGTTTCGGAATCGGCGCCGCTCCAGTCTTCACCTCCTGCCTGCCGGGACTGGCGGGAGTGCCAGCAACAGGCGCTCGAGGCGGCGAGTCGCAAGGAGTACGAAACGTTTCACGACTTGTCCTGGCGCGCGGTGCAGCTCGGTCCCCGCCAGGATCCCTCGCTGTTGTTCATGCTCGCGCGAGCGCAATGCCTCAGCGGGCGGCCGCACGATGCTCTCGTGATGCTTCGCAGGATCGCTTTGTCGGGCGTCGCGGCAGAAGCCATCACGAACGAGGATTTCAAACGGACGCGGGATCTCCCCGAGTGGCCAGAGGTTCAAGCGCTCATCGAGGGAGTCCCTGCGACGCCGGCGCCTCCATTTGCGCCCGCTCGTCAAACGCGATCGACGGCAGCAAACGCACCGTCGGCCGCACCGCCGGTTGAAACGGCGAACGCGCTGCCGCACGAGACGAAGCTCACACCGCCCGCCGCTGGCAAACTTCCGGCAACGGTCGACCAGCCGATCCGCGTGGCGTCAGGCCGCTTTGCGGCCGGCGGCCTGGCGTACGACGTCGTTTCGCATCGCTTCGTCGTCGGCGACCAGCTTGGGCGCAAACTGGTCATCGTCGGTGAGGGCGCGGATCACGCCGTCGACCTGGTGCGGGCGGATTCCGCGGGTTTTCAGGACATCAAGGCGGTCGAGATCGATGGCCGGCGCGGCGATCTCTGGGTGGCGAGCGCGGCAGGCGGGGACTGGACGATCCATCGCATGCAACTCGTGTCCGGCCGACCGTTGAAAGCGATCCGGGCCTCTACCAATGGCGAGCCCATGAACCTCGTGGATCTGGGCGTGACGCCGGCTGGCGACGTGATCGCCGTCGATGCCGCCGCAGGACGGCTGCTCACGCTCCGGCCTGGAGCAGCGACGCTCGAAGTTTCCGTCCGGCTGCCCGCTCCCGGCGCGACGAGTATTGCCGCGACGGGCGACGAAGACATCGCATATGTCGCGCATGCCGCCGGGATTTCACGCGTCGATCGCCACGCAAAGACGGTGGTGGACGTGGCCGCGGGGAAGGGCGTGCAGTTCGGCCGGATCGAGCGCATCCGCTGGCACCGGAACGCCTTGATTGCCGTTCAGGTTGGCGACGATGGCGGCAGGCGTGTCGTGCGGTTCGATCTCAATCGATCGGGCCGCACGGTGACCGCGATGACGCCGCTCGACACGGCGATCCCGGTGGCGGGCGGACCGACGTTCGCCACGATCGCGAGCGATGAACTGTGCTATCTGGTCGCCGAGGGCGAAGGATCCGGGGGGGTGCTGTCGATCAGAAGGATGAAGCTGCCGTAGATGCGCGTCGAAACACGAAGCCGCACACCGCAATCACGCCTTCGGGAGCCACGAACACAAAATCACGAAACAAGTCACGGGTCATCAGCCACGAAGACACGAAGGACACGAAGGTCAGGCCTTGCTCGTCATGCCAGGTGCGGCGCAACGCCGTCTCCGAATCCTGGATCGTGACGACGGGCACAGAACCTGGCCCAAGAAAGCAGGTTGCTTAACGACCCGACTCCGTGTCCGTCGGATCAAATCCTGACTACTACAGCGTGTCAGATATTCTCGTGGCCAATGGAGATCAAGGGTTCTTCGTGTCGTCGCGTCTTCGTGGCCACAAACATCTGATCTTTCGTTTGGCAGCGTGGCTGGCCGTTTTGGTCCACGTGCCTTTCGTGGTTTCATGCTTTCGTGGCTTGCCAGTCGCGTTTGTAGCGCGACGAACGAGACCGATTCGCTTCGGCTCTTCGTGTCTTCGTGGCTGAGTCTGGTTGTTTGCCTGGCTGGTAAGTAGTTCGTGCTTTCGTGGCTAACTTCTTCGTGTCTCGATCCCGGTCTGTTCCCGATTGATGGACATCACCCAAACAACCCCGCCAATTCTTGAGCCTCCGCCGCCGTCAGCGCGACCCCGATCGCTCCGAGCGCGGCGTCGATGTGTTTCGTGGTGCGCGGTCCGATGATCGCGGCGTCCACGCACGGCTGGTGCAGCACCCACGCGATGGCGAGCGCCGTGATGTCGACGGCCAGTCGTCGCGCTTCTCTTTCGAGCGCGGCGAGGCCCTCGAACACCGCCGGCGATACGAGATGTTCGTAGGGCTCCGGCCGCAGCGTCATCCTTGATCCAGCCGGATAGTCGCCCGCTTTCCGATACTTCCCACTGAGCCAGCCGCCCGCCAGCGGGCTGAACGCCGTGAAGCCCACACCTCGATCGCGGCACAGCGGGAAGAGTTCGCGCTCCGGCGATCGGTCCAGGAGACTGTACGAGTTCTGGACCCATTCGAAACGCACGGAGCGGCGCGCTTCGCTGATGCTCAGCCCTCGCGCGAGCCGCCAGGTTTCGATGTTGCTCGCGCCGACGTAGAGAACCTTTCCGGCTCGAACGAGATCGTTCAGCGCCTCGAGCGTTTCCTCGAGCGGTGTGTCCGGGTCGGGCTCGTGGATCAAATACATGTCGAGCCGGTCGGTCTGAAGACGCGTCAGGCTTGCGTCCACCTGCTGGATGATGTGCCGCCGGGACAGGCCTCGGTCGTTCGGTCCAGGGCCCACCGGGTTGAACACCTTCGAGCTGAGAAGCATCCGCTCGCGGACAGCTGGGCCCTTCGCTTTCAGCCAGCGCCCGATGCAGGCTTCGCTGCGTCCTCCGCCATAGGCGTTGGCGGTGTCCAGGAAGTTGATGCCGGCGTCAGCCGCGCGATCGAGAAGCGCGAACGCCTCCTCCTCGTTTTCGCCCATTCCGAAAAACGCGGGCGCCGAGCCGATGCCGCCGAAGTTGCCGCATCCCAGTCCAAGCCGTGAAATCTTCAGACCGGTCGTGCCGAGCCGCGTGTATTCCATCGCCGCCGAGAGCGTACACGCGGACGGCAAGCGCGCGCCAGTTCCCGATGTAACATGTCGCGCGAGAACGTGATGAGAGTTCCGACCATATTCGCGATGATCGCCGCGTTGCTCCCGCAGGCGGCTCCCGTGGCCAAGCCCGCCGATGCCGCCGTGCGCGTACTCGACAACGCGCGCGTCCAGGTCTTTCGGACCGATTCGGGTTCACTCAAGGGAATCGACGCCGGACCTGGTGTCGTCATCTGGCTTCGGCAACCGGCCGGTGATGCGGCCCGCGCGGTGTGGCAGGATAACGTGACGCAGGCCGGCACAACGCCGGCGGACGGCCCGCTCGTGATCGTTCAGCCGCGAAAATCTGCCTCCAAGGCGGCGACGCCCGCGACCGGGTCGAGCCCTGGCTCGGCGCCCTTCGTCGGCATGAGCTTCAAGCCTCTCTTCGAGAACGCCATCGTGTCGGTGCTTCGCGCGCGCATGGAAGTCGACGCCCGAGAAGGGTTTCACACTCACGCATCGGACACACTCGTCGTCCACCTGTCCGGCGGCGAGATCGAAGACACCGCCGACGGCAAGACCGTCGTCAACCGGTGGAAACCTGGCGACGTGGAATTCGAGTCGCTGGGCTCCAGCCACTCGGCTCGCAACGTTGGCCGTCCCGTCGACGTCATCCTTGTCGTTCTCAAGCCCTGATCCGGCGCCGGGAGGCCTGCGCCGCATCCTGGGCTTCGGCTTCGGCCTCGCGGTCATCGTCGGCGCGACACTCGGCATCGGGATCCTGAGGACTCCTGGTCTCGTTGCCGGTCAGGTCAGCAGTCCCGCTGGAATCCTCGCCGTCTGGATCGTCGGCGGGCTTTACACGCTGGTCAGCGCGTCCTGTTTTTCCGAGCTCGGCACGATGCTGCCCGAAGAGGGCGGGTATTACGTCTACGCGCGTCATGCGTTCGGGAACACTGTGGGCTTTGCAGTCGGGTGGACCGACTGGCTGACGTACTGCTCCGTACTGGGCTACGTCTCGATCGGGATGGCCGAGTTCACCGGCGTGCTGATTCCACCGCTTGCAGGATCGGTCAGCACCGTCGCGGTCAGCATCCTCGTAGGACTGGTCGCGCTGCAGTGGGCGGGCGTTCGCGTCAGCAGCGGCTTTCAGCAGGCGACGACTGCGGTCAAGTTCGTGGCGTTCCTCGTGGTGGTTGTCGCGGCGTTCACGATCGGTCACAGAGCTCCGCAATCGACGACGGTCGCGTCGAACGCGTCGCTGACTGGACTCGTCGTCGCGCTGCAGGCGGTCGTTATTACTTACGGCGGCTGGCAAAGCGGGTTGTATTTTTCCGAAGAGGATCGCGACCCGCGCCGCAACATCCCGCGATCGATGATGGGCGGCGTCGCTGCCGTGATCGTCGTCTATCTCGCGATCAACGTGGCACTGCTCTGGGTACTGCCGGTGTCCGATCTTGCGCACTCGACGCTGGCGGCGGCCGACGCGGCCCGAGTCCTCATCGGTCAGGCTGGGCAGCAGGCGATCACGATCCTGTCGATTATTTCGCTGCCCCCAATGCTGAACGCGATCATCATGCTCGCGCCAAGGATTCTGTTCGCCATGGGCCGCGACGGCCTGCTCTGGAAGCGGACCGCGACCGTCACCGGTCGCGGCACGCCCACGGTGGCAACTGTTGTGACCACGATCGTCGCCGTCGCGCTCATCGTCACGGGCACGTTTCAGCGGCTGGTGGCGATCACGGCTTTCTTCCTCGCTCTCAACTACGCGGTCTGCTGCGTCGGCCTGATCGTGATTCGCCGGCGCGAACCGGATCGCGACCGTCCATTCCGCGCATGGGGCTACCCGTGGTCCGCGGTGATCGTGCTCGTCGGCGCCGTCGGGCTGCTCCTCGGAACGCTCGCCGGCGATACCGCCAACGGTGTCGGCGCGCTCGCACTGCTCGCCGCCGGACTCCTCGGCCGGTACGCCATCCGTTCGAAAACGGTCACTGCCTAACGCCGCTTGTAGCGGAGGTTGACGAAAGTTTCCTGATCCACGACGAGTGGACGCACGAACTGGTGTGACGTACCGGCCCGCGGCACGTCGACGCGAACGGGCAGCACACCGGCGGCCCGCTTCTGCAGGTTGATCACGTTCTGCGACGGCTCCTGTTTCTGCGCTTCGCGCATCGCTTCGTTGATCCTCGCGTCGGCTGCCTTTGGCACGTTTGCGGAAGCGGGCGCTGGTGCGAGGCCTCCGGTCGCCCCACCGCCAGCACCCGGGGCCTGGCCGACCGGCGTCGCCCCGCTGACCGTGATCGATTCGCTGACCTCCGAGTCCCTTCCCGCCACCGCTGTCGGAAACAGCGCACGATCGATCACGTTGCCGTCCGTCGCCTTGACGTTGTAGCTGTCGGGCACGAAGAGCTCCCATTCGACGACGCCGATTGGGACGTCCATCTTTGGCAGCGTCATCTGGATTTCGCCCTTGCGCGCAAATGGCGTCCCGGCATGTATGTACACGAAAGACACGGTGTAACCGCCGTTCGGCCTGAGTCCGGGCCGGAGCAGGGGAACGCGGGTGCCATCGCTTCCGAGCGCCGGCTTGACCGGTTCGTCAGCGACTTCCGCTGACACGATGGTGGCGCCCGGTGGAAGCGCGACCTTCAGAAACGGCTGCGCCCGGTTCTGGACGTGCATCTTGATCTCGGTGAGTGCCCGCCCTTCACTTGTGACGAGCGTCGTTGCGACCGCGCGGTCCGAAACGGCCGCGAGGACGCCCGCGTCCGCGAATCGCTTGACGTCCACGTTCATCGTGCTCGGGGACGC
>AR_comb_assmDRAFT_10222227_pt1 | contig 10114 bp, 11 predicted proteins | sample ArasoioldDNA_FD_10543 | JGI IMG/M metagenome (IMG submission 10543) | reverse complement strand
TGGTTCATGCCCGACGAAGGAGGGAATTGGACTCCGGTGACGGGCACTGTTCATTACGGCGCGACATTGGGATTGTGGGTGGAAACCCGCGGAGTGTCCGGGATTGGATCTCCCACCGGGAAAGTGGAAGTCACGCTCGACCAAGGTACCCGGTTGGGATCATTTCCCCTCAACGAAAAAGGATCGGCGCTGGTCGAGGTGGATCAGCTGCCTTCGTCCACCGGTATCCTTCCCGGGAATCACACCTTCACTGTGACCTACCAAGGCGACAACAGCTTCCATGCGTCGACATCGACGGGCGTTCCCGTGAAAGTGACAAAGGGGCAAGCCAGCCTCGCAATTTATTCCATTCTCGACACAGTCACGGTTGGGACACCGGTGCTACTCAGGATCTGGGCTGCCGGATCTTCGATCGTGCAGCCTACAGGATCCGTCACGCTCACCGACAATGGCAAGAACCTCGCAACTTTGCCTCTGGAGATGAATGGAATTCAGGGCAGCGGATTCCTGCAAGCAACGTACACGGCGAACCTGCCGGTGGGCATGCACGCTCTCGAGTTGCATTACGCGGGTGATGTGAACTACCTGCCGGGAAATCACGCGCGCGCTGGATTCATCCTGACCGTGACCCGTCCCACAGGGGCGGCGGCGAACGTGATGCTGCATCAAATGCCGGGAGTCGTCAAAATTGGCGATTCGGTGAGTTACGTCGTTTCCGTGCTTCCGTCCAAAGCCGGGGACCCAATTCCAACCGGGACTGTCAACTTGCTCATGGACGTCGCTTACAGTGACGGATTGTCGTTTCCGCCTATTGCTCCCGTCACACTAGTCAACGGTAATGCGACTGTTGTGGTGCCGTGGTACTCAGCGGGGAGGTTCATGATGATCGCCGACTATTCCGGAGACTCCCATTACAGCAAGGAAGACAGCCGGGCAGTAGTAACGTTGGTGCAGCCCCGCGCACCGACGGTGACTCTATCGGCTACGCCTTCACGAACGGCTCCTGACCTGCGAACCGAGTTGACCGCGATAATCGTAGGTGCGCCGAATAACCTCAACCTGATTCTGCCGGACGGCCCGGTGCAATTCTTCGATTCGGTCGACGGCGGGCCGGAAACGAAATTGGGGCCGGCCCAACCCGCGATTGGAGGGACGGGCCAGTTCAGTATCTGTGTGCTCCAGGTAAAGCTCGCGCCGGGAACACACGTTTTGCGCGCCCGATATCTCGGACTGCAACCCGGAGTTGTCGAGGACTGGATGGCGGCTGATTCGAAAAGCGTGACGGTGCGGATCCCGTAATCTCTCACGTGAAAGACGCCCGACCCTTGCCTCCGCACACCTCGCGGAGACAAGGGTCGGGCGTCATCAAGATTTTGATGTCCGTTTTGGTTTTCCGCGCGGCTTGCGCTTGGCACGGACCGTTGTTGGTTTTGGCTTCACCATTTCCACGAGATCGTAAGCTTCTTTGAGCCAATCTGTAATCGGCGACTCCACTTCATCGCGATGCCGGATGTGGATGATGTGCCAGAATTTGCTTTTCGATGATTTATCCACGCGCCGTACCTGAGGAGCCTTCAGTGCACGGCCCAGGAAAATGCAGACTTCGAGAAAGCTCTTCTTCGGACGAACGAAAAAGTAGCACGATTTTCGCGAGAACATGATTGATTTGTGCGAAGCGTAGATCCGCTGGTCTCCGAACTCCGCTGCGCGCTCACGCAGGCGTTCCCAGGCATCGCGCAGATCTTCGGAAAGCTCTTTGGTCAGAGCTTCTTCGGTGGTTGTCCAGCAGTCGTGCGGTTCGCCTTCTTCAATCCATTGCTTGCAGTGGTAGCACTGGCGGCGGGCCATGGCAGGATTGTAAGCGCGAAGCAGCCTTTGAGCGTCCCCGCCCAACTGTCAATTTCCGCTATTCAGTTGTCTCTACACCCCTTACGGCCAAAATCATTGCCCTGGCGGGTCCCCTCAGATATCCTTTTAGTCAGGACTTCCTCACCAGTGTGCCGCTCCGCGGCCAGCCAGGATTTCCGCTGGTTCTACTGATTGATGTCGTTGGACCAGGCGTGTAACGACTTGCCCTGTGGCGGTTCGCCCAGTGCAATCTTAAGGAGACAAACCATTGCCATCAAAGAATCGTTTTCTATTCACCTCGGAATCGGTGACTGAGGGCCATCCCGATAAGATCGCCGACCAGATTTCCGACGCAATCCTAGACGCTTGCCTTACCGACGACCCCGTCAGCCGAGTGGCCTGCGAAACTCTCACCGCCACCGGTCTTGTCATGATCGCGGGTGAAATTACCACCAAGGCCTATGTCGACTTCCAGCAGGTAGTTCGCGGGACGGTTCAGTCCATCGGATACGACAATGCCCTGCACGGCTTCGACTGCAATACCTGCGCGGTCATTTCCAGCATCAACAAGCAGTCCGGTGACATCGCCATGGGTGTCGATACTGGCGGCGCCGGCGACCAGGGCATGATGTTCGGTTACGCCGTGAATGAGAATGCGGATTACATGCCGACTCCCATCTCACTGGCGCACAAGCTCACCATGCGCCTTTCGAAGATGCGCAAAGATGGAGTCCTTCCCTTCCTTCGGCCTGACGGCAAATCCCAAGTCACAGTTGAATATGACGCGAACGGCAAGGTGATTCGTGCGGACGCGGTCGTCATTTCTACGCAACATGCGGAGAATGTCAGCAACGAGGAATTGCGCTCGAGCATTCTGAAGCATGTGATCCAGGCCGTGATCCCGCCGCAGCTTCTGGATGAAGACACCAAGTACCACATCAATCCTACGGGACGATTTGTAATCGGCGGTCCCATGGGCGATACGGGATTGACCGGCCGCAAGATCATTGTCGATACGTACGGCGGCATGGGACGTCACGGCGGTGGGGCTTTTAGCGGGAAAGATCCGACCAAGGTGGACCGCTCCGCAGCGTACATGGCACGTTATATCGCGAAGAACGTGGTCGCAGGCGGACTGGCCGACAAGTGCGAAGTGCAACTGGCTTACGCAATCGGCGTGGCCGATCCGGTGAGCGTCCTGGTAGAGACCTTCGGGACGGAGAAGGTTGATCCGGCAATCATTCCGGACATCATCCGCGCCCACTTTAAGTTGACTCCGCGGGGGATCATCGACTCGCTGCAACTCCGTCGCCCGATTTACAAGAAGACTGCGGCGTACGGCCACTTCGGCCGCAATGATGCGGACTTTACGTGGGAACTGACGGATAAAGCCGCTGCCCTGGCCAGCGAAGCTGGGTTGCGCGAGCCGGCTGGTGCGCGGAAATAGCAAAATACTCACCACAGAGGACACAGGGTTACACGGAGAAACCCTGTGGAACTCTGTGCTCCCTGTGGTGAAAAACATTGACGAAGAGGAATTTGGCGTCCTGAGCGGTTCCCGAAAACCCGGTATTCTGCGAAAATGCTAGAGGTACTGATCGTTCTCTGTTCATAAGAATTCAATCTTCATCCGCCGCGAAGCGCGCCACAAATTCATCAGCTGCGAGCTAGCAGTTAGAAACTAAAAGAGGAAAAAGTATGTCAACCGCCGCAATCAACTGCGACATTAAGAACATCGAACTGGCCGATCTGGGCAAGAAGCGCATCGAGTGGGCGAACCAATCGATGAAGGTTCTGCAGATCATTCGAAAAGAATTCATCAAGAACCAGCCGCTGAAGGGTATCCGCATCTCAGCCTGCCTGCACGTCACGGCCGAGACCGCGAACCTCGCCATTTGCCTGCGCGACGGCGGAGCCGAAGTCGTGCTCTGCGCCTCGAACCCGCTTTCGACGCAGGACGATGTTTCCGCCAGCCTGGTGCGCGACCACAACATTCCAGTATTCGCGATCAAAGGTGAGGACAACGATACCTATTACAACCACATTCTTGCGGCAATCGATCACAAGCCGCAGATCACGATGGACGACGGCGCCGATCTGGTCGGCATCCTGCACACCAAGCGCACCGACGCCCTCACCGACGTGATCGGGGGCACTGAAGAAACGACGACCGGCGTCATCCGTCTGCGCGCGATGGCAAAAGAAGGCGTGTTGAAGTTTCCGATCGTTGCGGTCAACGATGCCGACACCAAGCATCTGTTCGACAACCGCTACGGCACCGGACAGTCAACCATCGACGGCATCATCCGCGCGACGAATTTCCTGCTGGCAGGATCGAAGTTCGTGGTCGCCGGTTATGGATGGTGCGGCCGAGGCCTTGCCTCGCGCGCTCGCGGCGCCGGAGCCGAAGTCATCGTGACCGAGGTCGATCCGACGAAAGCGCTCGAAGCTGTGATGGATGGGTTCCGCGTGATGAGCATGCCCGAAGCTGCCAAGCTTGGCGACGTCTTCTGCACCGTGACCGGCAACAAGAGCGTCCTGACCAAAGAGCATTTCGATGTCATGAAGGACGGAGCGATCATCTCGAACTCCGGTCACTTCAACGTCGAAATCGACATCCCTGCGCTGGAGAAGATGTCGTCGTCGAAGCGGACAACGCGTAACTTCGTCGACGAGTACTCGCTTAAGGACGGACGCAAGATCAACCTGCTTGGCGAAGGCCGCCTCATCAACCTGGCCAGCGCTGAAGGTCATCCCGCCAGCGTCATGGACATGAGCTTTGCCGACCAGGCCCTGAGCGTCGAGTACATGGTGAAGAACGCCAAGAAACTCGAGCCTAAGGTCTACAAGGTTCCAGACGAGCTCGACAAACGCGTGGCGCGCCTGAAACTTGAGTCGATGAGCATCAAGATCGACAAGCTCACGCCGGAACAAGAAGAATACCTGTCGGGCTGGAGTGAAGGAACTTAGAGCCGTCTTTCGGCTCTCGGCTTCCGGCTTCATCGAAACCTATGATCACCAGCGGCTTGGAATCTTCCAGGCCGCTTTCATTTTTTGGGAATGAATTTTAGGGATCGCAACTTTGCTGCAATGTACCTCTGACACGGTTCGATGTACTAGTGTGTTTGCGTTTTTTGTATAGATGAATAGCATTACGGCAGTCGCTGCTTTGTTTTCCCAAAAAGTCAAAATCTAAAAATCGTTTTTGTTCGTTTGTATTGCCCGAACCCGGGAAAGCAGACGTCCCAAGGAGTAACTGATGCAATTCTTCCCTCCCCCTACTCTTTCGCTGTGTCGCTCACTTATTGCCCCAGCAGGCTTGCTCGCCTTGATGATTACATCCGGCTGTGGCACGCCCAGTTCGCCCATGTCACAACCGCAGACCGCACCCTCCGTTGAGCAAGTGAATGCCAACGTCCTTGCCGGTGGAAGCACTCCTAAGGTGCTCCTTTATGTGGGAAACGGAACGTCGTCGGGTAGCGTCGCCGCGATTAAGACCATCCTCGGAAATTTAAGTCTGCAGTACGCGACTGCCACTACCAGTCAACTTAACGGCATGACCGAGAGCAAGCTCAGCGCCTACAAACTGCTGCTCATACCCGGGGGCAACGCGATCACGATCAGCAAATCGCTTTCGAGCAACACTGTTGCGAATATTCATAACGCGATCTCGAAGGAAGGGCTGCATTATCTGGGAATTTGCGCCGGCGGGTTCTTTGCTGGGCATTCAGGGATCTATGACTATCTAGATCTTTCGCCCGTAGGGATCTGGTTCAACTTCTACGCGGATTATTTCAAAGGCATCACCAAAGAAGCGGTGCAGATCAAGAGTCCTGACGGCACAAAGCGTGACCAGTATTGGCAGGAAGGTCCGCAGTTCAGCGGTTGGGGCACCGTCGTAGCAAAATATCCTGACGGCACGCCCGCCGTGGTCGAAAACAAGGTCGGGAATGGATTTGTCATCCTCTGCGCTTTTCATCCCGAGGCTACGCAGGCGTGGAGATCGGGAATGAAATTCACTACGTCGGTAGCTGATGACAATGCGTACGCGAAAACCCTGGTCACGAATGCCCTGAACGGGACTTCGATGCCGCATTTCTGATTTATTCAAGTTATAGCTCTCCCCCATCGCGCGGCCCGGAACTCCGGGCCGCTTTTATTTGCCTATCGACTTGACTTTGGACAAGAAATTTTCACGGCAGGGGACACAGAGGAACTGCGGGAATCATGACCCGATGGGCAGCCGAAAGACAGCTATTGGTGCATGAGTGGAGCTTTGGGTGAAGCGAAAAGAATGCCTTTCGGAGGCCGGGATGAGTTCCGGTTGACGGCGGTTCCTTCGGCGCGCAAAAAGCGCGCCTCAGGATGAGACCAATCGGTTTGCGAGGACTAGTCGGCGCCGGTAGGGCGTCTGGGTTGTGCGGCCACGGATAGCGATGGGCGCCCTTTGTCGCCGCGTTCCAACTCTTCCGCTAGCAGCGGAATCACCGATCGAAGAGCTTCGATTTCTTTTCGAGTTCGTTCCAGATCCAATTCTTTCTGGCGCAATACCTGGTAGAGGTCCCTCATGTTTTGAACTCCCATGCGCGCCAGTCTATATGGGTCGCTTTGGAGAGACAAAATTGGAAGGACATGGGTGAGCCGGACACACTTTCGACACTTCGGCCGATTCCTTTTAGCCGCGGTGAAGAATTACGCGGAATTGGGGACCCGCGGCACCAAGAACGCCCGCCTCAGGATGACAGAGGTATGCGGATTGGGCTTACCTCAGCACCACGTTTCAGGCTACGCGGCGAGCCGGCGTTCTTTGGGTTCCTCCTCGCCGGAGAACTGGGTCAGCTGATTGGCAACCGTCATTACCATACCTTGCGCGGCGAAGAATTTTCGCTCAGGTTCGCCTTCGAAGTTGAGGAATTCCGGCATGGCAGCGGTCATGGCGGCCAAGCCCAGATCTAGTTTCCGTCGTGTTGAGAAACGGATTGAGCTGCGGACTCCTCCAGGGTAATCCGTCAGCATGGTGACGCCGAGCTGTGCGCCTCCGCATAACAGAGACGATACAGCAGCGCGCTTGTTTCTCCTCCAGAACAGGCCCGCCGTGGCGAGGAAAGCACCAACGACCATGTAATCGAGGACCGCGTGGCTTCGCGGCGAGATCACCTTGGGCAACGGTTTTAGCGCCATTTTCACGAGATAGTTCAACATCGCCATGTCTCTCCTCCTGGACTGCTAGCGCTTGCTGCGCGCGATGAATGTGCCGATCAGCAGGCCCGTGGCTCCGATCGCGAGTGCCACGGCGAAGAGATATTTGCCAATGTTTTTGCTAATCTCCAGCCTGTCTTTTGCATTGGTAATCTTGCCCCTCAGTTCTTCGGCGGTCGCGTGAATGAGGCGGCGTTGCTCCTCTGCCTTGCGTTCCAGATTGTCGACAGGTTGCGTGCTCATACGCGACCCCTCACTTCAGCCTCGATCCACAAGCCGTCGTTTTTTAACACTTCAAGGGTGTGAACGGGCAGTATGTTTCGGAGTCTGATTTTTTTGAAGGCGAATTGGGCCGCGGCAGCGCCGATGACGCACCAGAACACTCCGACGATCGCGCATGCGAAGAACCAGCGATAGGCATTGTTGGGAAAGGCGGCTAGAACTAATCCGACAAGCGCGCCCGTAAAAAGCAGGAAAGCGGTACCTAGGAATGTCGCTGCAATCGCGACTAGCGGAATCGCCGTTTTGGCGTTTTTCCAGGTCGCCTGCAGTTCGGTGCGAAGCATGGTGACTCGTGTATCCACGAAGTCCACGAATTCATTCCGCATTTGGCCGAGGATTTCCGTGACTCTCTTCCCATTTTCGTGAATCTCCCCACTAGCCGTAGGCATATTGCACTCCCCGATGGTGCCTCTCTAAGGCCAGCCTAGTAGTGCCGAAAAGACGAATCGATCAGGCATTTCGGGTAGCCGGGCAGGAAAAAGCAGAGGCATCGCGGCACGCAGGTGGCGCGTAAGGTGTTTTTTGACGAGATTGCTTCGGGCATCCAGATTGTTACGAAATCCGAACACGACCTCACCCGAGCGAGAAGTGGGTTGACTTCGGTCTCGCCTTGATCTAGCTTTTTCGTAGCTTGAAGGGACTTCTTCCCTCCCATTCTTCTCCCATTCAAGCGTTCTTCCTCCATAGTTTTGGGGCGACCGAATCCGACACTCTCGTCAGGTGACCACCCGGATTCGGCGGGAGGTGTTCCATGGGTCCAAAGCACATACCGATTCTGGGCTTGATTCTGGCGATCCTGTTCGGTCCACGCGGAGCAAACCTGGCGAGCACACCGGGAGAACGGCCTTCGTCGGGCGGCGCAGTTCACTCACAACCGAAAACCAAGAAAGCCGCGGCCAAGGTTCAGCCACCAACTCACTCTGCAGACGATTGTGGGGAGAACGGCGTCGACCTGGAGAAGCATTGGTGGCTGACGAAGAGTGCCCACGGCTGCTCGGTTGCGCTGTCACCGGTGTGGAAAGAGATATGCAAGCTGAATGCATCGCATCCCGGCGAGTCAGCTTTGGCGGCCCCCGATCTCAGCGAACCGGACTTCCGGAAATTGTGCCTTGGAGAGACAAAATCCATTGGAACGATCATGGCCGCGGTACCGAACCCGCGCCATACACACCTGGGGCTAATGACGGATCGCGCAATTGAAGCGATCCAGGTAGCGGTATCCGAGGCACACTTTCTGCCGCTCTATCATTTTCTGCCGTGGCCGGCTCCTAACTCCGCTACAGAGAAGAACGAGGCTGCCGCTTCGACCGAGGCTGAAGCGGAGCCTCCAGAGCCAGGAATTCTGATCTTCCGGGATAGCGATAAGCCAAACGGGAAACGCCCGAAATACTTGCTCGTATTCCTGATTCCTGAAATGCCGACGGAAGGCGTGGACCGCGAGGTTTTTCTAAGGGCTGCGAAGATGATGGACTCGGCGGCGCCGGACACGAACCGGATCCGTTTCGCAGGACCGAATTTTTCCGGGTCCATGACGGGCCTGGTGGATTTACAGAAGGAACTGCAGCAGCGGCAGCAAGGAAAAAACGCTTCTGGCCAGCCGAAGCCTTGTATTCGAGCGGTCAGCGGTTCCGTGACCAATCCGCCAGAAGATCTCTCGAGCAGTTGCATGATGTTTACGCCGATGGAAACGAAAGATTCGAAGGCGCTCTGCCTTTTCGTTCGCGGTGCCAAGGCATTTGGCTACGAACCCGAACAGATCGCGATTCTCTCGGAAGAGGGCACGCAGTATGGAAAACAGAGTCCGATCGAAGGGCAGACCAAGCCGTCGGAGAAAGGCACAAAAGCGCCAGTGTGTTCGGACGACGGCACGCAGTTGTGGTTCCTGCACTTCCCGCGAGAGATTTCGAAACTGCGCAATGCGTACGGGGCGGAACTGGTAAAGCCGGCATCGGGCGAGGCGAGCGGATCGAATGGGCTAGGGATGCAATGGCAGGACAGCGAAGGTTCGCAGCGCGATGACATGCAGACCTATGGAGACCGGCAGACGCCGCTTTCGCAGGAGGCAGTGCTGTCGACTTTGTCGATCACGCTGAAGGCGAAAGGCATCAAGGCGCTCGGAATTTTGGCGACCGATCCAATGGACGAGGCATTCCTGATCTATTCGATCAAGAAGTCGTCGCCGGATGTTCGTCTGTTCCTACGCGATCCTGACCTTTTGTTCCTGCGCACGCCCGATGTTGGATCTTTGAATGGAACGCTCCTGGTGAGCAACTATCCGTTGGTTCCCGGGAATCAGTTCTGGAGCTCGACGCGTGCATTGAAAGAGCAAAGCCAGACCGACAAACCGGTGGAGCGTCACCTGATCACTTTTCCCAGCGCGTTTCAAGAGGGCGAGTACAACGCCGTAGTGGAATTGCTCGAGGACAAGGATCAAAGTTGGGCTCCAGATGACCACCCAATGAAACGCCTGGAATGGGATTGGCCGGCGGGGATCCACCTGGAAGACACCGATTACGAGACGGCAACAGCTGATTCGAACAAAGCTGTGGCGAGCGATTCCTCGTCATCAACAAAAGAAGCTCCGTCGGCATCAGCGGCGAACGCTGGAGACGCTAGACCTCTGTGGCTGGCAGTGATTGGAACGGCGGGACACTATCCGGTGAAGCTCCTGAATTACTTCGAAACGAAACCGGCGAAATTAGAGCTACATTCGCTCGATCTCGGAACACCGCAGTTCCTGCCAATTCTGCTATGGAGCGGAATTTCCGCAATGGGTCTGCTCCAC
>AR_comb_assmDRAFT_10360880_pt1 | contig 10119 bp, 7 predicted proteins | sample ArasoioldDNA_FD_10543 | JGI IMG/M metagenome (IMG submission 10543) | reverse complement strand
TTTGTGGCCGGTACTGAAGCCGCTCTTAGTTCACTGTCGCCGCAAGGCCCGTCGGGGGATCAAGGTCGTTGCCAGTCCCGGAGGATGCATAGCATTGGCTAGCATCGAAGTTCAGCACGCCGCCACTTCCATCCGGAGGACCGTTCATCGTATTCAGGTAACAGTCCTCTGCTGGAATCGACGTGGCATGGGAAGCCCATCCGCTCGTTAGGCTCGCTGAGAGGCATTGTCCGCTCGTCAATGCCTGTGCCTTGGCGTAGGTTCCGCTCGCGCAGTAGCCAACATTTCCGGTTGACACATCAAAACCGATTGCAGGCCAGTTCTTTCCGGAGGTCCACCAGGAAGGCGCTGAGTTGTAGTACAGCGAAGCCGGCAGCGTATGCGCCAGCGAAGAGAAGTAGCTCGACGAGAAATTCGCGTTCAGATATGTGACCGCACCCGGAGACGCTTCAGCTGCATCGAACTTCGTTCCCGCTGTCACTGTGTCATAGTTGGCCCACCGCATAAGTGTGGAGCCGCTTAGTGGATCGCATTTCGTAACGAATCCAGAGGAACATGTCGCTCCCGTACCTGCCCAACCGATGCTGTAGATACTGGTATCTTCCGAACCTCCACCTGTTCCGCCAGAGGTCGAGTTGGCGATGGCTTGGTACTGCGTATGATAACCGGCTTGCCCCAGAACATTTCCTACTACGTTCAGCCCTCTTGCGTACGAGCGCAACATAATCGGAAATGTCGAGCCCGTTTTTCCGTTCTGATAGGCCTGCAAGAGATTGCGAAAATACGTGCTCTGGCCGGCAGAACCCCACGCGTCATCCGTCCAGATGCCGAAGAAACTGTTTCCCTCAAAGAGATTAAACTGGTTTCCAGCATTGTGGCCTTGGTATGCACCGTTTGCGTATGAGGAACAGCCTCCACCGCAGGAATAGTTCACGTTCACGCTATAGTTGTAGCCGATCACCGTCCCGGAACCTGCGCCGAACATGATGGGCGTTGTAACTTGCTGGAAGATATTATTTTCGATGAGATTTCCCGACGACTCGGAAAACTCCATGCTATAGCTCTCCGAAGCCGATCCCTGCGATCCATAGAAGTAACTATCGCGCACAACATCTTGAGCGCTTTGGTAAAAGTCCACTGAGTTGCGCCCGGAGTGGATCATGGCAACGTTCTTTACCCAGCATTGATAGCAATTGTAGAACCCCACCGTGGAATTAACGTTCGATCCGTCGAGCGTCATGTTCTCGACGCCGTCGTTCTGCACAAATCCGGGCCACCATGCACCGGGAGCTTGCCCCGAACGGATGTTGGTGAAATACACGCCAGGAGAGATTGTGACCGTGTAAGATCCACCGCCCAGCGAGGTAACGCCAGTAACCTTAACTATTTGCTGCTCGGAATGCGTTTTGCCACTGATGAAGCGTCCGTTGTTATTTCCCCCGCTGGCGCTTTCGTAGCCGCAGTTGCTGATGTTCACATCACAGATGTAAACACCGCTCGTATCGGCGGTATCGTTCGCCTGATCGAGAATGATCGTTTGGTTTAGTGGAGGGGCGCCTCCACAACTGCTCAACGTTAGGGTCGTTGATCCCTGCGCGTACCCCGATGTCCATGAGCACTGGTTCGAGCCTCCCGGAAGAACTTGGGAGGAGCCGTTATACAGTCCAAGGGAATCGCGCATACACAATGCTTCTGACAGGCCCCCGGCGCATCCCACCCCGCTTGTGGCGATGATGGTGGTTTGAGTTGGTCCAGCACCGCGCAGAACCTGTTTGCCCTGCGTGCCATAAGAGATTGACGTGACATACCAAGTGCCCGCGGGGATGTTGACCACGTTGTGCGTTGCATCGCAGGAGTTCAGAGCATTCCGGATAGCACTTGCATTGGCAGAGGCCGCCCCTGATCCGCTGGCGAGCAAAGGCTGGTTGGAACAGTTCACGGTGTAGTTCGGGATAGTGAACCCAGCACTCGACCAGTCAATCGCACGGGACGGGTCGAGGAACTTGGACCAGTTCTGCGCCTGGGCAGTGATGCTGAGTAAGGCGAAAAAAAAGAGAAGGCGATAGCTCATTAATGGATTCTCCTGTTAATGCAACCCGAGTCACACGACGACAGTGCTTTTCATCGTCAATTGCCTCAGTTCGCTTAGCATGAGCCTGCCCTCTTGGTCTAATCCTCGCGATGGAACAATTAAAGCGGATGATGCGGTTGCGGGATATGGGTGTCGGGGCCTGTCTGGCGCCCAAAATATACCGGACCTTTGGGATGTCGCTTTCATGGGGGAAGGCTCAATTCGCACGGGTTTTCCGTACGTCGTAGCCTAAACAGCCCCGGCGATCCGGTCAACGCACTAAAGTACACAAAAGACTAGGATTAGAACTTCTGACTTCCTGAAAAGGGCAAAATCCCGTCGTGTACCATCGGGTACCCGTGGTACACACCAAAGTACTCATGCCCACACTAGGTTTGCCTGCACGGAATGCGGTCTGATGAAAAAATTGTATGGCCGGAGGCCATCAACGCCGCTACGATTGAGGAATTCATCCTCGAGGCCAGTATTAGGACAATAGTTCGTTATTGGGTTCAGTCGGGTACAGTTGCTTGATTTTTCAGGCCAGGAGCGTACAAAACAGTATAGAAATGGACGACAAATTTACCAAACCGCGCGTCCTTCTCTTCTCGCAAAGAAATCACCGAAGAATAATGCCGTATCTCTGTCCTCATTTCGAATTTGAGGACATTATTTCAGAGATTGATTCGGTGGAGATACTCGCTCCCCGTCTTGACCTGTCGGACCGGCGATACGCGATTGCGAAACAAATTGGTTACCATGCCCCGGTCTTTTTGAATCCGGGGATGGAGAAGGTCTCTCTTACCGACACCTACGATCTCTTTTTTACAATTTGTGGCAGCCCGACAGAACTGATCAGAGTTGCCTCTCTCGGCGACTGGAGGTCCAAGTGTCGAAAGGCTGTTTGCTTAATTGACGAATTGTGGGTGAGGGAAATGTCGGGTTGTGGCTCCTACTTTAGCATTTTGGATCAATTTGATCTGGTGATGCTCTACTACAGCCAGACGGTCGAACCGCTGGGCAAAAGACTGAAGGCAAAATGCGGTTTTCTGCCACCCGGCGTGGACGCCATTCGTTTTTGTCCTTATCCGAACCCACCTCAGCGGTCCATTGATGTGTATAGCATTGGGCGCAGGTCGGAGGAAACACACCGGAATCTGTTGAAGATGGCTAGTGCGAAAGGCATGTTCTATCTGCACGATAGTATTGCAGCAAGCCAGGTACTCAATCCGACGGAGCACCGCATCCTTTTTTCGAACACCGCGAAGAGAAGCAAATATTTTATCGTCAATCCTGGGCTGATCGACCGTCCGGAAGTGCGTGGCAATCAAATGGAAACTGGAAATCGGTATTTCGAGGGTGCGGCGGCGGGAACCATTATGCTGGGCGAACGACCAGACAATCCCGCGTTTGAAGAGCTATTCGGTTGGCCGGATGCGGTGATCCAAATGCCTTACAACTGCGGGGAAGTTGAGGAGATTATAGGTCCGATTGAATCCGATCCGGAGAGACAGGACCGGATCAGGCGAAGGAATGTTGCCGAAGCTCTCATGCGACACGACTGGGTGTATCGCTGGGAGGTAATTCTGCAAGCCGTTGGTCTTGAGCCCACATTGGCGATGAGCAGGAGAAAGGACACACTTTCTCAGCTAGCACAGATTGCCGCGTGTAACCAGGCACAGCAGGCCCAGCAGCACGCCTTGATTTAGCAAACGGTATCCGTTTCGGTACGCGAAACAACAACCTGTCTCAATCGTACTATTTGGAGCCGCAGGGCGGCAGCTGGATTTTCTTTCAAGTGATAACCCACTAGGAGTGTTAATGGAAACCGCATTGGCCCCTGCAGGCCGCCAAATGACGAACTCGGACCAGAGTACGGAATGCAGGCAGCAGATTCTTGAATCTATTCTCGGATTGAGCGATTGGCTCGACAAGAATGATTGTCGGGGATACGACACATTTGATGGTCTGAACGCGAAATACCTGCGACCGTTCACTTTCGAAACGAAGATCCTTCGCACGGTGCTCCAGCAAGGAATTAGACGCTTTCCGTGGAACCTGCGCCCTCTCGTTGGGATTTCCGCGGAACGCTCTACGAAGGGAATGGGATTCCTGGCTCGCGGCTTCATGCGTCTTTACAAGACGACCGGCCAGCAGGTATGGGCTGACAAGGCTGAACATGCGCTGCAATGGCTAGTCGAAAATCAATCACCCGGATACAACGGGGCGTGCTGGGGAAATCATTTCGACTATCAATCGCGCAGTTCTTACGTTACGAAGAACATCCCTTCGGTGGTTTGGACGTCCTTAATCGGCCACGCATTTCTAGACGCCTACGAGAACTTCAAACGCGAAGAGTTTCTGAAAGTGGCCGAGAGTTGCTGTGTACATATCGAACGTGATTTAGGAACGTACGATGAAGGAGATTCTTGTTGTATCCACTATTTCCCGACGTCGAACCACCAGGTCCACAACGCCAATACGCTTGGTGCAAGCCTGTTGGCCCGCACTTATGCACACACTGGCAAAGAATCATACCGTGCTCTTGCGGAAGCTGCATTACGCTACACAGCAAAGTATCAGAGGCCTGACGGATCGTGGTACTACGGGGAAGCGTCTAATCTGCACTGGGTTGATAACTTCCATACCGCCTATGTCCTAGACTCATTTAAACACTATGAGAGAAGCACAGGTGACACTCGCTTTCACGGTCAGTTGATCAGAGGCTATGAATATTGGAAGAGCACCTTTTTCCTCTCTGACGGAACCCCGAGGTATTACAGTCACAAGACGCTGCCGTTGGATATCCAATGCTCGTCGCAGGCAATCGATACTCTCGTATTCTTTCGGGATTCGGATCCTGACGGTGTTTCCCTGGCTCTCAAAGTAGCGCGGTGGACAATCGATCACATGCAGGATCGCAGTGGATATTTCTATTATCGACGTTATAGCCCGTGGCTAGTCAACAAAACGCCCACGCTCCATTGGGGTCAGGCCACGATGTTTTGTGCCTTAGCGGCGCTGTACTCCGTTCTTTGAAGTAGCGCTTATAACTGCATTGACTGGGCTATGAAGCTTATCGAAGCACTCGAGGTGACAAGGCAAGCTGCATCTGCGCCTAGCGGCAAGGCTGTGTTTCTGGCATGTGGCTTCACTCCTTTGCACCTATCGACATTTCTTTCAGCCGAGCTGCTGCTAAGAAATCCAATACGGCGACCCGACGTTAGGAGCGGCCTCTTCGGTGACTTGGTCGGGACTCTTGAGCGATTCGAGCCCCGAGGTGTCGATGCTCTAGTCGTGATGATTGAGTGGAGTGATATCGATCCGCGCCTGGCCGGGCGTAGCCTTGGGGGATGGCGAGTACCCCAAATGCACGGCATTATAACCTCAGCCCATGATTCAATTGCCCGCTTACGGCGAGCCATCTCAAAGGCCTCTGCGCATGTTCCAACTGTGGTCTGTACGCCATCATTGCCTCTGCCGCCTATGTTCACGGCCCCACAGACCGAGGCAAGTTTGAGTGAAGCAGAATTGCGCCTCGCGGTCGCAGCCTTTGCTGAGCAACTGGTGCGCGAACCGGGTCTGCGCGTCGTCAATTCACAGTGGCTGGATGACGCCTCTCCCCTAGCTGGCCGGTACGACGTGAAGTCAGATCTGTTCAGCGGGTTTCCCTTTACACTTCATCATGCGAGCGTCCTTGGCAAGACTCTGGCGAGCTTGGTTGATCCCCCAGCGCGCAAGAAGGGTCTCATTACCGACCTCGACGATACGCTTTGGTCTGGAATTCTAGGGGACGATGGAATCGATGGCATTTCCTGGGACTTGGAACATAAAACCCAAATGCATGGTTTGTATCAACAGGTCTTGGCGTCGCTGGCGACTTCGGGCGTTCTGATTGGAGTCGCAAGCAAGAATGATCCGGCGACCGTAAAATCCGCATTCCAACAGAGAAAGCTGCTTGTCACAGAAAACGACATCTTTCCCTTTGAAGTACACTGGTCTCCAAAATCGGATTCAGTTGCTCGGATTTTGCAGGCTTGGAACGTTGCCTCCGATTCTGTCGTTTTTATCGATGATAGTCCCTTAGAAGTTGCCGAGGTTCACGCTGCCTTTCCAGATATGGAATGCATTGTCTTCCCAACTGGCGACTACCGGGGGATCTGGGACCTGCTTTTGCATTTGCGCCAACTGTTCGGAAAGTCGGTCGTAACCGAAGAGGACGCGCTACGCGCCGGCAGCATTCGCCAATCCCAATCTTGGAGGGAATTGGAGAAAGCCTCAGGCGACCGTGCGGATACTTTCCTGAAATCCGCGGAAGCTCGCATTACCTTTCGTTGTTCCAAATCGGCCGCCGATCAGCGCGCATTTGAGCTTTTGAACAAGACCAATCAGTTCAATCTAAACGGGAAAAGATTCAGCGAGTCTGAGTGGAAAAGGCTTTTTGACGATCCCAAGGTCTTCCTGCTCACCGCATCGTATGAAGACAAGTTTGGGCCCCTGGGCAAAGTCGCCGTCATCATCGGGAGAATCGTCGAACGGCAAGTACACGTGAATAGTTGGGTCATGAGTTGCAGGGCATTCTCGCGGCGTATCGAATTTCAATGCTTACAGTATCTTTTTGACATTTTCAAGGCTGAAGAAATCGTCTTCGATTATGAGATGACCCCTCGTAACACTCCTGTGCGGGAGTTTTTTGCCACACTTTTGTCGGGTCAACCAGTTTCCGGCAGTCGCCTTACCCTGCACGATTTTTCGACCAGAGTACCGCAGCTTTTTCATCTTGTTGAGGAAGAGGTTCATGTCTGATAGAGATCTTCGCCTTCTGCGATGCTTCGCGTCAGTGTTCCCCGAGCTAGCGGCCGAGGACCTTCGCACAGTCACCAATGAATCAGCGGGGCATTGGGATTCACTGTCAACTGTGACGCTGGCAGCACTGGTGCAAGAGGAGTTCAATGTCGAGATCGAACCCGACACAGTACAGCAGCTGACTTCTTTCGAAGCATTTCGGACGTATCTACAGAAGGTGGATTCGGACCGGAGTGGCAGCAGATGAAAGAGCGGTGGCTGCGCGCTTTACTGAATCGCGTTTGTCAACATCTGGCGCGTATCCTTCCGGGAGCTCAATCGCTAAGAGTCTTGCTCCATCGTATTCGCGGCGTAAACATCGGAAAAGAAGTGTGGATAGGCTACGACGTAATTCTCGATACCTCTCGTCCATTTCACATCACTCTCGAAGATGGTTGTGCGCTGAGTATGCGAGTCACCGTACTTGCGCATTTCAGAGAATCAACCGGCGTTACCATCGAACGAGACGCATTTATCGGGGCGGGAGCTCTGATCTTGCCTAACGTCGTTGTTGGCCGCGGTTCTGTCGTAGCTGCGGGAAGCGTTGTTACTCGATCAGTGCCTCCATATACTCTAGTTCAGGGAAACCCAGCGGTCCCCGTTGCAAAATGTGGCATTCCGATGGGTCCAAAAACAACGCTAAAGGAATTTTCGGGGCATTTGCAGCCTCTGTCTGGGAAGAAGACGTTTGCGCCTTCCTCAAGCCCATCAGGAGTCGCAAAATCGGATGGAAAGAGCGGCGTATGAAACTCGTAATTCCATACATCGGCGCTCTGCAGCCGGCAGATTCGCGACTGATGCTGCTGGCCGACTTTCTGGGAATACAGACCAACATACTAGCTCTGTCCAAAGGCGAGGGAAATGAATCCCTCAACGCATGCGTGTCCGAGGACACTGTTTGCATAGTGGTGAATCCCAATGTGATTCGGGATTGGGTGCCAAACGATCAGTACCTTCCAGACCTGGTTGACATGCTGGTGGCGAGCTTCTCCCATGTTCTCGTTCATGGCGTACGACCGGATCCCTTCCATGCAAGCGTGGTCTCTGCTTTTTCGGGTCATAGGTTAGGCGGTGTGCGTCAGATTGAGCGGGCAAGCGCGACCTACCAGATTTCGCCGGATTCGAAAGACGTCTGCGAAGCCTTCGCCGGTCTTGACGTTGGGCCCGTGAATCCAGATAACGACCGTGTTTTTTTGGCGACCGATAGGCAGGCAACGCGCCGTTTCATCTCTATTGAGGGCGACGCCTTCATGGCCGCGGTGAAACTCAAGAATTGCAATGTTATTTTCATCGGTAGCGAAGACGTTGTGGACCTAACAGTAGAGGTCGGTGACACCGCCGTCAACGAGTATTTCTCCCGCTTGCTGCCACAGGCTATGGCGCTGCGTTATATGTCCGGGGAAGAATGCTGGCGTCCGAACCCGAAGTCACACGCTTGCGTGATTGTGGACGATCCCCTCCTTCGGCCAACCTATGGGTTCCTAAACTTCGAGGACTTGCTCGGCTTGATGCAGCATCACAATTTTCACACCACAATCGCCTTTATTCCGCATAACTTTCGCCGGAGTTCGCCGCGCATCATCCGTATGTTCAGGGAGAACCCCAAACACCTTTCTCTTTGCTTCCATGGCAATGATCACACTGGCGCCGAGTTGGCAGCGACGGACCCAGTCTCATTGAACACCATGCTACAGATTGCCGCGAAGCGCATGACGCGGCATGGCGACATAACGGGTCTCGATTGCGATCGCGTTATGGTCTTCCCGCAGGGAAAGTTTTCAGTGGAAGCGATGTCGCTTCTAAGGTCCAATAATTTCGATTGTGCGGTTAACACTGTTCCGCACCCGATGAATGTGCCGACGAGGCTGACTCTGGGCGAGTTGGCCCAGCCGGCGGTCGTCCGCTACGGACAATTCCCGCTGTTTTTGCGCAAAGACAGCACGCGAACCGAAAGGGCTGACATTGCGTTCAACCTTTTCTTTGGGCGCCCGACGCTGATCGTGGAACATCACGATGTTTTTGAACACCCTCAACGTTTGCTCGAAGCAGTTTCAAGAATCAACGAAACTAATCCGGAAACACATTGGACGAGTGTTGGACGCGCCGCGAAAGACTCCATGCTTCAGCTGCGCACTAAGGACGGAGCTACTCGGATTCGCGCCTATACACGCGAAGTACAGATCTCGAACTCTTACGAACACAACCGGCGAGTAGTCATCGAGTGGAGAGGATTCGGAAACGACAAAACTGTCGATCAGGTCTTGAAGAATGGTAAACCCTGCAGGAGCGTGAAGTTGAACGGTCTCGAAAATGTTGAGCTCTCGGATGAATTGGATCCGACTACCTCGGCGACGTTCGGATTGATTCATAAGAACAACTTCACTGCGCGAAACGGCCTCGGCTTTCGTAGTGCGGTTCGTGGCTTCGTACGTAGAAGACTTTCCGAAGCACGAGACAATTACTTAAGCAAGAACCCATCCGTGCTCGCATTCGCCAAGAGCCTTCAACGGCGCTGCTCGATTGGTCCGCTCCGAGTGGTGGATTGATGTCACTCAGCCCACAGGTGCGCGATCAGGATAAAACTCAACACCACGAGCCTGAAGTGGAAAGGAAGTGGCTGGGACCGATTCAGCGTAATTGCATCATAGCCTTATTATTAGTGTTAGCGTGCGGATTGATTTGGCTGCGCGGTAGGAACCACTCCCGACAACTTGCCCTCCCTATCGAGCCTGCCCTTTCGGTCCCCAGTAGCCGACATAATAGCTACACAACGAGCTTCGTTGCGGCCGAGCAACCTATTTCTGAAGGAGGAAGGTGGATCTCGGGAAGGTCAGGCGGAACTGACTGGGCGGACGTCAGAACTGGCATCGGCCTAGCCTATGGAACCGAATCTGGAAAAGGACTAGGCGATGCAGCCTACGATGACTCAACCGCACTGTTGAACGGCACATGGGGATCGGATCAGACAGTGGAAGCGGAAGTACGATCAATTCATCCGACAGACTACGACTTTGAAGAAGTGGAGTTGCGGCTCCGCAGCTCTTTCACCAGCCACAACGCCACAGGCTACGAGGTCCTCTTCCGATGCTCAAAAAGCGCAAACGCGTACGCATCGATAGCACGCTGGGATGGGGGACTGGGAAGGTTCACCTATTTGAGCCAGAAAAACGGTCCGGAATTTGGAGTGGCGGATGGCGATATTG
>AR_comb_assmDRAFT_10360059_pt1 | contig 10119 bp, 6 predicted proteins | sample ArasoioldDNA_FD_10543 | JGI IMG/M metagenome (IMG submission 10543) | reverse complement strand
GTTAACCTGCCAGCAATTATAAAATCGGGCAAATTTCTTTTGCTATTGCCATAGGAGCGGTATTACCTTGAGTGACCTCTCACTCATCATGGCCGCTTTTAAAAAAATTGCAAGGAGAAGCCTGAAGATCATTCTCTTCAGCCTGGGCGGAATACTGCTATTGATGGTTCTCCTCCCCTATGTAATTCCAGCAACGGTTTCAAAGAAAATAAAGATACTGGCCAATGAGGCATTGGAAGGGGAGATGGAATTTTCTAAAGCGCGACTTTCCTTCTTCAATCACTTCCCTTCCCTTACACTCAGTTTTTATGATTTCTCACTCAAAGGATCTGCCCCTTTTAAGCAAGACACATTAATTCTGGCCAGGGAAGTTGCATGCGGTGTTGATTTGATTTCATTGATCAGGAGTAAGGTGCGCATCAATCGGTTCTACGTAAGCAACGCCAAGATTAAGATCCTTGTAAATGACAAAGGTGAGGCTAATTACAATGTTTACAAGTCAAGCGACTCCGCGATTTCAAAGGGAAATGACAGCAGTACGGCAGCTTTGAAAATAGAGAAGATCATCATTTCCAATTCTGAATTAATCTACAATGATGCGTCCATCCCTATAGTGATACATGCCAAAGATTTGGATTATTCAGGAAGTGGGGATCTCAGTAAGGCAGTGTTTGATCTGTATTCTACCATCAATGTTCGGGCGCTCGATTTAACTTATGACAATGTGCCTTATATAGTTTCAAGAAAAGTGAATGCAGATCTCATCACTAAGATCAATACCAATTCCCTGGCGCTCAAATTTGAAAAGAATAACCTGCACATTAATAATCTACCGGTACAATGTAGGGGTTGGTTCGAGTTTTTGAGTAATGGATATAGAATGGAATTCAAATTCAATTCTAACAATGCAAAGATGCAGGAATTGTTGAGCGTTCTTCCACCAGCATATGATCATTGGTTAAAGGATACGAAATCAAAAGGCGAGGTAGATCTTGATCTTCATCTGTGGGGAGATTATATGCCTTCACAAAACAAAATGCCCGGCCTGGATTTTATTTTTAATGTACGTAACGGGTATATCAGTCACGCACGAGCGCCTAGCCCACTTAGCCAACTTTACATCAATCTTGAATCAAAACTTCCCTCATTCAATATCGATAGCCTTGAGGTTAAAATTGATTCTGTCCATTTCTTATTGGGCAAAAGTTTCTTCGACGGTAATTTTCACCTTATGGGCCTTTCCCAACCTTATGTGAAAACGAACCTGAATACAGATCTCGATCTTCAGGCTTTAGACCAGGCGTTAGGGTTGGAAAAGATCGATCTGAAAGGCCTATATGCGCTGCAATTGAAAGCTGATGGGAAGTACACAACCGGGCAGGACTCCGCGAAACTCAGGAAGTCGATTGTTATTAAGACTATTCCCTCTTTTGAAGTCAGATCCAGCTTGCGTAATGGCTATTTCAAAATGGCGGGTCTTCCCGAATCAATTCATGATATCAGCTTCAACCTGAATGCATCCTGTATTGATAAGAATCCTGGCAATCTAAATATTGCCATGAATGATTTCCAGGCGAAAGCCGCGGGCAATCATATGAAAGCCTATTGTAAATGGAATGGTAAAAATGAAAATCCTATTGATGCGCAATTTGAAACGCAAGTTCACCTGGCGGAGCTAAGAAAATTTTATCCATTGGATAGTCTTGAGATGAAGGGCGACCTGAATATTCAATTGAATACAAAAGGCAAATATGATCCGGCCAGGAAGCAGTTTCCTGTTACCGATGGCAAAATCGAATTGAAGAATGGAAGTATTCAAACAAAATATTATCCTCATCCAATTGAAGAGGTGGAGTTGATTGCGAAAGCATTCGACAAGGATGGCACGCTTGCCGATTTGGCTGTGCTAATTGAATCGATCCGATTCAAATTTGAAGGTCAACCGTTCCATATCACAGCAGACCTCAGCAATTTCGACAATCTCAATTATGGGATCAGTTCAAAGGGCGCTATTGATCTGGGAAAAGTATACAAGGTGTTTTCAAGAGAAGAAATGGATGTAAAGGGATTTATTGAAACTGATCTTTCGCTAAAAGGCAAACAGTCAGACGCGATCAGCGGCAGGTACGACCGACTTGCCAACAGCGGTAAGCTGGAGTTGAGAAATATTGAGTTGAGGGCAGACTATTTTCCGCTGCCATTTTATATTGATGAAGGGGTATTTCGATTTCAGCAAGACAAAATCTGGTTTGAAAAATTCAATGCACATTATGGCGGTAGCCATTTTACTTTAGATGGAGCATTAAGCAATGTGATCAACTATTCTCTTAAAGAAAATGAGCCGTTGGAGGGAACCTTCAATTTAAAAAGCAAACGCCTGGTGGCCGATGAATTTGCTGCATTTGCCGGCGAGTTCGCCGAAGATGCAACAGCAGAAGAAACCCAAACAGCGGAAAGCGGAGTGATTATGATTCCCTCCAATTTGAAAATCGTATTCAATGCGGAACTGGATACAACCGAGTTTGAAGGGCTGACCATTTCTGACTTTAAAGGTCATGTGATCCTTGACAGCGGTAAAATCAAATTAAAGGAAACAGGTTTTTCAATCATTGATGCATCAGTAAAAATGGATGCCTCGTATTGGCATACTACACCCACGAGCGCCGTTTTCGATTTCCATATGAAAGCAGATTCTTTCGATGTACACAAGGCATACAATGAGGTTCAGTTATTTCGCGACCTGGCACCTTCCGCCCAATCGGTGCAAGGAATGATTGGAATTGATTATTCCCTGGCGGGGAATTTGGATGGGAATATGTACCCGGTTTTTCCTACTCTCACAGGAGGAGGTGTTATATCCGTTAGAAAAGTAAAACTGAAAGGATTCAAATTAATGAACGCAGTGAGCAAAAGCACGAACAAAGGCGAAATGAAAGACCCCGACCTTTCAAAAATCAATATCAAGTCTTCAATTAAAAACAATATTCTCACTATTGAAAGAACTAAGATGCGCATTGCAGGTTTTCGGCCAAGATTTGAAGGACAGTATAGCCTGGATGGTAAACTAAATCTCAAAGGCAGAATAGGGCTCCCACCTTTCGGAATAATTGGAATTCCATTTACAGTAAAAGGAACGCAGGATAATCCAATCGTCAAACTAAAAAGGGACAAGCAGGGTAAACCGCTAGAGGAAACTGATGAAAAGGAGAAAGAGGAGGGAGAGCAATAGGAGCGTCAACAAAACGATGAATTACTCCAAAATAGGCCTCAGCCATCTTGTTGCTTCTTCAATCGGCATTCTCTTTCTAGCCGCATAATCATTTAACTGATCTTCTTGAATTTTCCCAATTCCAAAATACTGGCTTTGCGGGTGACTAAAGTACCATCCGCATACAGAGGCCGCTGGATACATAGCCAATGATTCTGTCAATTCAATCCCCGCGTTTTCGCTTGCATTCAAAAGTGAAAACAGTTTGTACTTTTCAGTGTGGTCGGGACATGCAGGATAACCAGGAGCAGGCCTGATCCCAACATATTCTTCTTTGATCAAAGCATCATTGGCTAGGTGTTCTGTTTTGGCATAACCCCAAAATTCTTTTCGCACGCGTTCGTGCAAGAGTTCTGCAAAGGCTTCGGCAAGCCTATCAGCCAATGCCTGTAGCGTAATCTTATTGTAATCGTCAAAACTCTCCTGGAATTTTTTTAAGTGTGGCTCAATCCCATGAATCGAAACCGCAAAGGCCCCTATATAATCAGAATGAGCAGCATTTTTTTCTACTGGCTTGATGAAGTCTGCCAAACTGGTATTAGGTTGACCAGGGGCTTTCTTCACTTGCTGGCGGAGAAATTCCAATGACACATCTGATTTTTCATCGTTCACCAAAACTGTATCATCATTGGTTGCGTTGGCCTTCCAAAATCCAATCACGCCTTTTGCAGTCAACCATTTTTCTTTCACGATTGTATCCAACAATGCATTCGCATCATTAAACAAACGTGTTGCTTCTTTTCCAACAACTTCGTCCTTCAATATCTCCGGATATCTCCCTCTTAATTCCCAGGCGATAAAGTAGGGCGACCAATCTATATATTTCCGGATTTCTGATAAATCATAACCGTCGAATGACTTTACTCCAGTGAAGCCTGGCGTTGGAGGCGTATAGTTATCCCATTCAATTTTTACCTTATTGGCCTGGGCATCGCTAAAACGCAAATATTGCTTCGTGGATTTCTTGCTTGCAAAATCTTCCCTAAGTTTTGTGTACTCTTTTTGTATGTTCTGTAAAAAACCAATTTTATTTTCCGCATTTAATAATGATCCGGCAACAGTAACACTTCTGGAGGCATCAAGTACGTGCACCACACCATTGTTGTATTGGGGTGCGATTTTTACCGCGGTGTGCATTCTTGAAGTAGTAGCGCCACCAATCAATAGTGGCTGTTTCATTTGACGCCTCTCCATCTCATGCGCCACATGCACCATTTCATCCAGCGAAGGAGTAATCAGTCCGCTTAATCCGATAATATCCGCTTTCTCTTTTATTGCGGTTTCAAGGATTTTGTCGGCAGAAACCATTACACCCAAATCAACCACGTCATATCCATTACATCCTAACACAACACCTACAATGTTCTTTCCGATGTCATGCACATCTCCTTTCACGGTTGCCAGCAGTATCTTCGGAACACTGGTAGCAATACGATTCGGATTGTTTTTCTTTTCTTCTTCAATAAACGGCGTGAGGTAAGCAACACTTTTCTTCATCACTCTAGCACTTTTCACCACTTGAGGAAGGAACATCTTACCGCTCCCAAAAAGATCACCCACCACATTCATACCATCCATTAACGGACCTTCAATGACGTCGAGTGGTTTCGGATATTTCTGCCTGGCTTCTTCGGTATCTGCATCAATAAAATCAGTGATACCATTTACCAATGCATGTTTTAATCTTTCTTCTACCGCACTGCTCCTCCACGCTTCATCTTTTACCTCTGCCTTGTCTTTTGCTTTCACAGTTTCTGCAAAATTCACCAGCCGCTCTGTGGAATCAGGACGGCGGTTGAGTATTACGTCTTCACACAATTCCCTCAATTGAGGTTCTATTTCATCGTATATCACTAACTGGCCGGCGTTCACAATGCCCATATCCATTCCTGCCTTGATAGCATGGAATAGAAATACGCTATGCATTGCTTCACGAACAACATCATTACCGCGAAAGGAAAATGAAATATTGCTCACCCCTCCGCTAATCTTGGTCAGCGGCATTTTCTGTTTGATCTGTCGCGTCGCTTCAATGAAATCAATCGCGTAATTGTTGTGTTCTTCAATTCCTGTTGCCACGGCAAAAATGTTAGGATCGAAGATGATATCCTGCGGATCCATTCCAACCTGCTCAGTCAGGATCTTATAGGCCCTCTCACAAATGCTTACTCTTCTTTCCAGTGAATCCGCCTGACCGTTTTCATCAAATGCCATTACCACCACAGAGGCACCATAACCCTGGCAAATGATGGCTTGCTCAATGAACTTTTCCTCGCCCTCTTTCATTGAAATGGAATTGACAATACATTTTCCCTGCACGCACTTCAATCCAGCTTCAATGATGCTGAACTTGGAGCTGTCAATCATGATGGGGATCTTGGCTATATCAGGTTCACTTTGCAACAGATTAAGGAAAGTGGTCATTGCCTGTACGCCATCCAATAACGCATCATCCATATTCACATCCAGCACTTGGGCTCCACTCTCAACCTGCTGTCTCGCTACACTCAATGCTTCATCATATTTGCCGTCTCTGACCAGCCGGGCAAATTTCTTGGAACCGGTAACATTGGTTCGTTCGCCAACGTTCACAAAATTGGTATCAGGACGGACCACCAATGGTTCCAGTCCTGCTAAGCGGAGATAGGGTTTAATATGAATTGTTTCGGCCATTATTTCACTTTTGATGGAATACGGAAACCAATTGGATTGCGTGGTTTCTCTTCCTGTATCAGTAATTTCTTGATGATCTTAAATATTGCCTGGATCTCTTCATCCTTTTTAGCCAATGATTGCTCAATCTTTTCGAGTTTTTTCCAAAGCTCTTTATTGTCCAATAGTAGTTGCCTCATTCGCATATATACTCTTATGATCTGGATATTCACCTGAATTGCTCTCTCTGACCGCAATACCGAGGATAACATCGCAACTCCTTGTTCAGTGAATGCATAGGGAAGTTTGCGCACGCCTCCCCAACCAGGTTTGTTCGTATTAAGTCTTGAAATCACAAACTGTGATTTCAAGATTTCACATTCATTATTGGATAATTGAAACATAAAGTCCTCAGGAAATCTTTGCGTGTTCCTTTTAACCGACTGGTTTAGAACCCTAACTTCAACCCCATACATCTCAGCGAGATCACGATCAAGCATAACCCTGATACCCCTAATGACGTAAATCCGGTCTAATATATCCCCATCACTAATTCCGAATCCCTCCATATTAGCATAGTTTGCCGATGCAAACATAACTACGACAAGACGCTCTCAACATGAGGTAATTCCCTTGGTTTAAGTTTTTTTACCGCTTCTGCAATGTGTTTTATATGCTCAGGAGTCGTACCACAACATCCACCAACAATATTCACGAATCCTTCTTTCGCCCATTCTTCAAGGAAGTGTGCGGTATCTTCCGGGTGTTCCTCATATTCGCCCATCGTGTTTGGTAAGCCCGCATTGGGATACGCTGAAGTATAGCACGCTGCTATCTGCGCCAACTCCTCAATATGCGGCCGCATTTCCTTTGCACCCAGTGCACAATTTAATCCAATACTGAGTGGCCTTGCATGCATCACGGAAGTATAAAAAGCTTCGAGTGTTTGTCCACTTAATGTGCGTCCGCTTGCATCAGTGATAGTGCCACTGATCATGATTGGCAATGATTCTTTCTTTGTATCACGGAAATATTTCTTAACCGCGAAGATGGCCGCCTTTGCATTTAAAGTATCGAAAATGGTTTCGATGAGCAATATATCAACGCCTCCATCAACCAATCCTTTCACCTGTTCATAATAAGCTTCCATGGCTTCATCAAACGTTAATGCCCTGAAGCCAGGATTGTTTACGTCGGGAGAAAGGGAAAGTGTTTTATTCATGGGGCCCATTGCACCTGCCACAAACGGTCCACTTTGATTCGCAGACTTACGTTTCGCATTGAAATCATTCACGGCCTCTCTTGCAATTTTTGCTGCAGCCACGTTTAATTCATATGCCAGTTCCTGCATCTGGTAATCGGCTAATGATACCCGTTGTGCATTGAAAGTGTTGGTTTCAATGATATCAGCTCCAGCTTCCAGGTATTCCGTATGAATAGCCTTTATGATAGCTGGTTGCGTGAGGCACAATAGATCATTGTTGCCTTTCAGGTCAAGCTGCCAATTCTTGAATCGTTCGCCGCGATAATCCTCTTCTTTTAATTTATACCGTTGAATCATTGTGCCCATCGCGCCATCAATGATGAGAATCCTTTCTTCCAGTAATTTTTGAATTTGGTTCATGCGTTTTCTGGTTAAATATTAACCAATAAGCAAGTAATAGTACCTGCTATATCCCGTACAACTATAAACGTTGGGAAACTATAGAGCGAGTTTCTTGACGTTTATTAGTTCTGTTTTCAACCAGATCTCGACTCCGCCCGGGACTCGGGACCTGCAGGCCGAACAATAAACAAATCCGCCTGCGTCGGCAAAGATAGTGAGGGAAAGTTAGAATATCAACGGTTGGAGACATAGCTTTCAACCGGTAACCGGTTGCTGATGCTTCGGGCCAGTGTCAATTCATCTGCATATTCCAGTTCACCGCCGAAGGCAATACCCCTTGCAATAGTAGTCACCCGAACATTCAAGGGTTGTAACTTCTTCTGAATATAGTAAATCGTGGTATCACCCTGGATATTAGGGTTGAGCGCGAAGATCAATTCCTCAGTTTTCTCTTTTTGAACCCTTGCAACCAAAGGCTCAATATTCAATTGGTCAGGACCAATTCCATCTAATGGCGATATCACGCCGCCCAGGACATGATAAATTCCATTGTATTGCTGCGTACTTTCAATAGCAATAACATCCCGGATGCTCTCCACCACGCAGATCATTTCCTGCTTGCGCATGGAGTTTGAACAAATTGAACATATATCGGCATCGGCAACATTGTAACAACGCTGACAAAACCTGATCTCACTTCTCATCCTTGCAATAGACTCACTGAAGCCTTTAACAAACGCCTCGTCTTGCTTCAATAAATGCAATACCAATCTGAGGGCTGTCTTTTTTCCAATCCCCGGTAACCGTGAGAATTCATTCACCGCATTTTCTAATAGAGAAGATGAAAATTGCATTGTGTAAAGATAAGCTGATACTGGATACTGGTTACTGGGTACTGGTTACTAGATACTGGTTTGTAGTTTGTGGTTCGTGGTTATAAAGAGATCCCTTCAATGTATACAATACTTTTCAGTCTACCATTTAGTCAATGACCAACAAAATGGAGAAACAGCAACCAGTACCCAGTATCCAGCAACTAGAGAGTTATATCCACCTCCGAATCCCAGTTAGGTTTTACCTCAAGTTTTCGTTGGAGAGGTTGAACTTTTTCAGGCTGTCTGTGTTTTTCGAAGAATTCACCAGGGTCCCACTTGCCATTCCGGTTTTCATCATAAAGAATTCGCAAATCGTATTCTCCGGGTTGAAACAATTTGATATTAACTGTTCGATCTGTAAAGACATGCGAATATTTTAGCTGCCCTGCCTGTACAAATTGAAGAACCGGATGCCTGCTTAGGTCAAGATTGAGAAAGCGGAGTTTCAAGCTTCCATAATCAGAAGTATTCTTGGTCCTGAAAGACAGCGTGTCATCCCTTATTATTTTTCGACCGGTAGAATCCTCAACAAAATCTTTCGCAACTATCAGGTTGTATCCCCTATTGGGAACCCAGTTAGATTGAACAGTGAGTTTTTTCCTCGTACTGTCCAATCGATATCGAACATTGCCAACAGGTTCATACACTTCATTGGTAAGCCTGGCCTTGGTAGTATCCATGGTTTTAATGGCACCATTGAATTGAATTTCCAATTGACTGAGCAAATCAAGTTGAGCGTTTTCCAAATTTGTTTGAATACGCAACACTTTATCCTGCGGTCCAGTTTTAATTATGCCTCCTGTTCGCGCGGGTGTTGTACTGCCCGCAGGTTTTTCTTTTTCTTCAGGAGGTTGTGCATAGGCAAATAGAACTACAGGCTTGGTTGAAGAATTAACCACAACGGGACTGTCTGCAAATGCAAATAATTGTTCTGGCGAAGTGTATCGTTTCATTCCACCCTCCACTTTCATAGCATACACTCTAAATGTTCCCGAAGGCAGATTTCGAAAAGTAAAATGACCACTCGAATCGAGCCGGGCAAAATAACGCGGGTTTTCTTTGGCCACTGCCGAATCATCGAGGTTCCGATACAAGACGGCAATCAGGGTACTATCGGGGCGCCCGGATTCCGCTACCAGCACACGTCCCGAGAGTTCCAATGAGTCGAAATATTTTCCAGTAGTGAAAATGTAGGTAAAGTCTTTCAATTCATTGCCTTCATTAATATCCCGTATGGCGCGACCGAAATTGATGGAATAAGTTGTGTTAGGTTCGAGCGTATCCTTTAGTCGAATGGTAATTGTGCGCAACTTCGCTTCCGGGTAAGGCTCGATTTTGGGAAGAGGCGAGACGATAAGATTATCCTGCGGACTATTCAGTTCAACATATTCGTTAAAAGTTAAAACAATCTTCCCTCCTGGAAAATTAGTGGTGGAATCGGGCGGATTAGCGTGCACCAACATAGGTGGTATGCTATCTCTCGGCCCGCCAGTAGGCGGAATAATATTGGCGCAACTGCTAACAACAAGGGCACCGAAAATGGAGGAAGCAATAACAAGGTATGCTACAAGTCTTTTCATGAATCTAACGACTGCGAATTTGCAAACATAGCATCTTTAGACTTCAGGATTCGTTAAATAGTGAAGCTATACTTGGTGATCAATAGACCCGTTATCCGTACGCCAGATCGACAACCCTAGTCACCACTCACTACTCAC
>AR_comb_assmDRAFT_10168267_pt1 | contig 10119 bp, 5 predicted proteins | sample ArasoioldDNA_FD_10543 | JGI IMG/M metagenome (IMG submission 10543) | reverse complement strand
CCCGGATGGAGATGACGTCGGGCTCGGACATGCGCAGCCAACCTTGTTAACACCGGGCCCGAGCCGAGGGCACGGGCCATGAGCGACTCCGCTCTCATCGTGGGGGTGGGTGACATCCACGGGCGGTTCCACCGGGTGGGGACCTGGCTGGACTTGCTCGAGCGCGCGCTCGGCCGCCCCATGGACGCGGTCCTCGCGGTGGGAGACGTCGAGGCCTTCGCAACCGCCGACGATCACCGGCGCAAGGCCGCCAAGCGGACCATGCCGGCCGAGTTCGCCGCGTTCGCCCGGGGCGAGTCGCGGATGACGCGCCCCTTCTATTTCATCGGCGGCAACAACGAGGACTTCGAGAGCCTCCACCCGCTCCCCGACGGCGGCGACGTCGCGCCTGGCGTCCATTACCTCGGCAGGGTGGGGACGGCGACCATCGCCGGGATCCGCGTCGGGTGGCTCTCGGGTATCTATGCGCCCAAGTGGCTCGACACCCCGCTTCAGGCGCCGACGACGGCCGCGACCCGCAAGCAGGCCGGCTACTTCCGTCGCTCGGAGCTGGACCTGCTCCGCGCCGAGAGAGGGCTCGATCTCCTCCTCACCCACGAATGGCCGCGCGGTCTCTTCGCCCGGACGCCGGGAAAGCCCCTCCGACCCTGGATGGGAAATCCATTGACCCGAACGCTCGTCGACGAGGTCCAACCGCAGTGGCTCCTCTGCGGGCACTCGCACGAGCAGTTCGCCGCGACGCTCCACCACGGCGGCGCCGTCCAGACCCGGGTCGCCTGCCTCGACGAGGCCGCCGAACCGGAGGGCTCGCTCCTGTGGATGGAATGGAGTCGCGGGAAGGTGGTCCGGGTGGGGTGGGGGAACGATGGACAGGCCTCGTGGACCCCCGCCCAGGCGTGGGGCGCATCGCGCGGCGCGACCGTCCGGCGCGTGCCCTGAGCGCGCGCCGCGGCTCGCCTGCTACGCTCGAGCGCCGGTGCGGATTCCTCCGTCGTGCTTCCTGGTCGTGCTCGCGGTGCTCGGGACCGCGTGCAGCGGGAGCTCCCACGACCCCGGCTCGGCCACCTGCAGCCCGAGCTGCGCGGCTGGCCTGACCTGCGTCGACAACGCCGACTTCCCGGGCGGCCTGTGCACCGCCTCCTGCTCACATGGCACCGGTTGCGCCTCAGGAAGCAGCTGTGTCCAGCTGTCCACCGGGGAGTTCTGCCTTCCGTCCTGCGCCTCCGGGAACGGCTGCCCGACCGGGCTGGTCTGTGGAACCGCCGGGAACGCCGGACAGGTCTGCATGGCGCCGGCCGCCGCTCCTGCCACCGCGGTGAGCTGTCCCAACCAGCCGGCGGCCAGCAACGGTGGGACCATCGTCGCCACCGAGCTCACTGCCTGCGTGCAGCCGATCGTCCAGAGCACCTATGCCCCCGTCCTGCCTGCCATCGGCTCGACGCTCGCGCTCGGTGCCCACCAGGTCGGTGAGACGGTGCAGTTCCAGCTTGCCGCGGGCACGACCAGCTTCACCGTCGTCTCGCAGGGGCAGGCGACCAACGTGCAGCAGGTGCATGCGTTCGGGCTCGTCTTTCCGAACTCTCCGCTTCCCACGCCGATCGCCGCTCCCGACGGCACGTTCTTCGACTACCCGACCTCCTTCGATCTTTCGCCGTCTGATCGAACGCTCACCTGGGCGCCCATCTCACCGGTGACGGCGGCGGTCACCTTTCCCAACGGAACGGCGGGGCTGCGCAGGGCGGCGCAGGGGCTCACACCGGGGAACTGGAGCCTGACGGTGAGCGACCTGCTGCACGAGTGCGCCGCGCTCGGATGCGAGGACCCGGATTCGGGGTCGACCGGTAACCGCTACGACGTCACGGTCCTCACCCGCTCGGGGGGAATCCCCGGACGGGGCGCCCTGGATCTCGCGATCTACCTGGTGAGCGACAGCCTGACCGCCGCGAGCGCGGTGAACGATCCGAACTTCCGTCGCATGCTGCAGCGGATCAGCGCGGACCTCGCCCGGGCCGGCATCTGTGTGCAGAGCGTCACCTACTACGACGTGCCCGCGTGGGCCCGGTCTCGCTGGTCGTCCGTGCCGGTCGACGAAGCGCTGGCCGCCGACCCATGTAGCGACTACCGGCAGCTCCTCACCCTCGCTGTTCCCGGGAACGTGGTCAGCCTCTTCTTCGTGGACGAGATCACACGGCCGGATGCCCCCGGTGGCACCCTCCTGGTGGGTTACGACGGCGCCATCCCGGGGGTCTCGACGTTCAACGGAACGACCGCCGGTGGAGCGCTCGTCTCCTCTGCGGACATCGGATTCACCTCCGGCTGCGGCAGCGAGTTCACGACGCGCTGTGGACCGGACGTGGTCGGCGAGACGGCGGCCCACGAGGTCGGACACGCGCTCGGGCTCTTCCACACCACCGAGAGCCTCGGAGCGTCGGGCGAGGACTTCGATCCCCTGACCGACACGCCGCAATGCCTCTGCTCCGTCTGCGTCAGCTCGAGCGCACGGACCAGCTGCGCGGACCAGCCGAACGCTCCCGCTCAGCCGACCCAGGTCAACGGGAGCGACTGCTCCCAGGGCACGCAGGCCTGTGGAGGCGCGGACTACCTCATGTTCTGGCAGCTCACGGACCTGTCGCGCGGAAACCTCTCGCCTCAGGAAGGGCAGGTGATGAGGCTGAACCCGCTGGTGCGGCCGCTATGAGCGGCCGATGGATCGCGACCTGCGTCGTGGTCCTTCTCGTTCTCCGCGGGAGCGCCCGGGCCGAGTCGGCCACCCCCGAGCTGCGGGCGCGCGTCGACGGGCTGCTCGGTGCATACCGTGCCGTGACGGTCGCCGAATGGCGCGCGCTCCCAGCCGACGCAGCCCAGGCGCTCGAGGCCGTGGCACGCGATCGAACCGCGTTGCCCACCTGGCGAGCGCGAGCACTCGCCGCCCTGGGCGTCGTCCGGCCGTCGGCAGCTGCTCCGCTCATTCGCCAGCTCGCGGCCGACGTGACCGCGCCGGTGGTTCTCCGCGCGGCCGCGGTGGACGGCGCCCCGAGCGTGCTCGGCGCGAGGGCACGGGAGCTCCTCGTCCCGCTGCTCCGGGACCCCGCGGCGTCGGTCCGACGGCGATCGGCGCAGGCGCTGGCGGGATCCGGCGCCGCCGGCTGCCGGGCCGTGGCCGCCGAGGCGCGGACTCGGCCCGCATCCGACCCCATCTCCCGGACGGCCGCGAGCTGTGAAGCGCGGCTTCGCGAGATTCCCCCCGACCCCTAGGTGCCCCGAAATCGTGTGTCATTCCAGGCGCCTTGTGTGACCCGTGGTCTCGCAGCGGCTCGAAGGGGCTCGAAGGTGCCAGGCACCTTCGGGCTGTTGAAGGCGGTTGAAGGGTTGAAGGTCGCCAGTCACCTTCGAGTCCCTTCGAGTCCGAAGGTGCCAGTCACCTTCGAATCCGTCCGAGCCTGTGGAATCTCCCGAAAACCCTGCCTGCCCGCCCGGTGACGAGGCGTTCGAGGTCACCGGGCCGTGTCATGGCCCGGGCGTAGCGTGGCCGGTCCACCATGGAGCGCCGGGGAGCAGACGGGGGCTGGACCCTCGAGCGGTTGCGCGACGCGATCGTGCGTCCATCGGGGCTCCGGACCTGCCGCGGACCCGCCCTCCACGGCCTCCTCGCCGCGACCGTCGACGCCGTCGGCCCCGGCCCCTTCGGCCCCCAGGCCCGCTCACCGAGCTTCCTCCACGCGCTCGAGGCCGCCCTCGACGAGCTCGCGCTCGGCAGCGTCTCGGCGACCACCCTCGCCGAGGCGGCGGACCGCCTCGGACCGGCCGGCGCCCGTCTCGCCCACCTCGCTCGCCTGGTCGACGAGGCCACCGCGCGCATCGCCCGGGCCGGAATCGAGCTCGACGCCTCCCGGTGGGTCGCTGCGAGCACCGTCCTCACCCAGGAATGGCCGCCGGAGCTCCACCTTTCGCACCTCGAGCTGGACGCCACGCCGCCCTTTCCCCCTGCCGTCGTCGGCTTCCTCGCCGCCCTCGCCCGCGCCATCTCGTCCAGCGGTCGCACGCTCGCGCTGCGCGTTCCGCTGACCGGGGACGCAGGCATCGATGCCGCGCTCGAGCCTCTCCTCCAGGCCTTCGAGGCCGGCCCGGATCTCCCCGGCATCGAGCTGCTCCCCGAGCTCGCCGAGGGCCCCCTCTCGGAGCCCGTCCGCCGGCTCACGGCCGCCGCACCGGGGACCTTCACCACCGATGCCCTCGAGGCGATCGTCGCCCGTGGCGCGCGGCGAGAGGCGGCAGCGCTCGTCGACGCCCTCCGCCGTGCGGTCGACTCCGGAGCCGCGCTCGATCGCTGCGCGCTCGCCGTCGTGGCCACCGGGGACGCTCCCGAGCTCGAACGCGCACTCGAGGAGGCCGGCGTCCCGATCGCGCGTCGACCGCCCCTCCCGCTCGCCACCACCGCCGCCGGACGCGTGGGTCTTCTCTGGGCCGGGCTCGCCGCGCGCGGAGCCTCCGCCGAGGACGTCGCCTGGCTCCTGAAGCAGCGCCTCCTGCCCGCGCTCCGCGTCGAGCGACGGCTGGATCCACTGCCGCTCTTGCGCCGCGCGGGGGTCCGGGACGGAGCGCGCGGCGCCGAGGGTGCAGACGGCGCGTACCAGGTCCGCCTCGCCGCCTTCGCCCGCCGGAGCCGCGAGGCCGGAGACCTGCGCGACGCGGACGTTGCCGACGGCTTGCTCCGGGCTGCGACGGCCCTCCTCGCCCTCGCCGAGCGCATCCCCCGCAGCGGACGGCTCGCGGACCTCCTCGAGGCCTGGCGCTCCGGGCTCGCCGCCGCCGGCTTCTGGACGTCGCTCGAGGAGGAGGCGCTCGAGACCGATCCGCGCGCACGTCGCGCCACCGCCCGCGAGGCCGCCGCCATCGAGGTCTGGCGAGCCTTCGTCCGTGATGTGCGCGCAGGGTGGAAGGCCGCGCGGACGTCCGGACCGGAGATGGATCGCCTCTCGTTCGCCCGGTGGCTCGCCGACGCCGCGGCATCCCTCGCCATCGAGCCCGCCGCTGCTCCCTCCGGCGGCGTGCGCGTGCTCCCGCTCGATGCCCTCGACGGCCGTCCACTCGACTTCCTGGGCGTCGCGGGCCTCGACGCGGCCAGCTTCCCCCGCCGGAGCCGGCCGTCCCTGCTCGGCGACGAGGAGAGGCAGGCCATCCACGGCGTGCTCGGAAGGGCTGCGTTGCCCTCGCTCGTGGGGAGCGGTGACGCGCGGTCCCCCCGGGCAGAGGCGCTCGACCGCTGCCATCTCGGACGCGCGCTCGCCTCCGCCGCCCGCGTCGTCGTCTCCCGCCGCTGGAGCGCGGGTGGGGCCCCGGCCGACGTCGTGCAGCGGCTGCTCGCCGTGACCGGAACGGCAGAGCGTGACCTCTCCTCGCAGACCATCCCGCGGCTCGCCGAGGCTCCCGGCCCCGGCTGGGCACGGGTGCGCCTCGCGCTCGAGTCCTCCATGGCTCCCGATCTCCGGAGCGACCCCCCGGACCCCGTCGCCGCCGCCGCCCTCGACGGCCTGCCCGGGGCCGCCTGGCTCGAGGATGCCCGGGCCCTCGCTGCCATCGACGCCGAGAGACTTCAGGTGGGCGCCGGCCTCCGCTCGCCCGGAGCCCACAGCGGACGGCTCGGTCCGGCTCAGGACCTGCTCGCCGCCGTCGAGGCGCGGCTCGGCGGCTCCCCCGAGGGGCCGCTCTCGTCCACCAGCCTCACCGCCCTCGCGAACTGCCCATTCCAGGGTCTCTCCCGCAAGGTGCTCGGGCTGGAGCCCCCCGAGGACGGCACGGAGGAGCTCGACGCGCGCCGCCGTGGACAGTTCCTCCACGAGGCGCTCGAGCAGCTGGTGAAGCGCCTCCTCGCGCTCGAGCTCACCGACGCGGATCCCGCGACGCTGCCCGACGACCTCGTTCGCGAGGCCGTCGAGGCCGCTGCTCGCGAGCACGCCCGCTGCGCACCCACCGGCCACCCCCGGCTGTGGGCGCTCGCTCAGGCGCGCGCGCGGACCACGCTGGAGCGCCTCCTCCGCACGGGCAAGCTCTACCCCTTCACCGGGATGCGCCCGGCCGCCGCGGAGGAGCGGTTCGGACCGGACCTCGAGCTGCCCGCGGCCCTCCCCGGGGAGCGCCCCATCTACTTCCGCGGCACGCTGGACCGCATCGACCGGGGACCGGCCGGCACCGGCGTCCTCGACTACAAGAGCAGCAAGCGGCGTGAGCGCGCTCGCGCCGAGGTTCTGGTCACCGACTTCCAGCTGCCGCTCTATCTCCTTGCGCTCCATGCCCGCGGGGAGCGTCCTCCCTTCCAGGCCGGATGGCTCTCGCTCCGGACCCTGGAGTTCCTCCCGCTCGACCCCGACCGCACCGGCCCGCTCGAGACCTTCCTCGCCACCGACGCGGCCACGCGCGCCTCGACCACCGCACCCAACCTCGCGACCTCGGTCCACGCGCTGCTCGCCGAGCCGCGACAGGGACTGTTCCCGGTGCGGCCGCGCGAGTGCGGCTTCTGTCCCCTCGGCTCGGTCTGCCGCATCTCCGAGCGCCGCGCGCCACAGGGAGGGGAAGGATGAGCGCGCCGCGCCCGAATGCGTGCATCTTTGCCGGCGCCGGCACAGGCAAGACCCACGGCCTCATCACCGAGTGCCTGCGCCTCCTCGGCGGTGCGGACCGCGCCGAGCCGCTCGCCCCGGCGAGCCTCTGCCTCCTCACCTTCACCGAGAAGGCCGCCGCAGAGATGCGCGGTCGGCTCGCCGCGCGCATCGCCGCTCTCGCCGCGGGCGAGGTGGCCGAGCAAGAGCTGAGCGCCGCCTTTTCCGCCGCAGGCCGTCCCTTCCCACCTGCGGCCGAGTGGAGGCGCGTCCAGGGCCGCCTCTCGGGCGCCGCCATCGCCACCTTTCACGGCTTCTGCGCCGGGCTACTTCGCCGCGCTCCGGCCGGCTCCGGCATCGCACCGGACTTCGTGCTCCTCGACGAGGAGGAGTCGGTGGACCTCGTGGAGGAGCTCGCCGAGCGCCTCGTGCTCGAGCGTCTCGAGGCCCGCGATCCGGCGATCGAGGCGCTCTGCCGGGAGCTCGACCTCCACGGGATGCGGCGGACCGGCCTCGTGGAGCTCCTCGTGGACCAGTATCGGCGTGTTCGCGACCACGGTCACTCGCCCGATGCGCTCGCGGTCACCGCTCCCGAGGACGTGACCCGGATCTTCGCCGCGACCACCGGGCGCGCCCGCGCCAGCGTGGAGGATGCGCTCGCCCGTGCCCGGAAGGGACGAGGCGAGTGCGAGCCGGTGCTCGCCGCCATCGACGATCTGCTGGTGGGCTGGGGACCCGACACCGCGCTCGACCGTGCGGCGCGCCTCGCGGACCTCCGCGACGCGCTCCCCGGGCGGGGCGGGAAGAACGGGCTCGGCACCGCCGTGCGCGCGGCTCGCGAGGCGCTCGGCGGAGGCGAGTCTCCTCTCGGCGCGGCAGCGCTCCTGCTGGCCCGCCCCCACGAGGAGACCTTGCGGGGGCTGCTCGTCGAGCTCGCTCGCCGCCAGCGCGCCGCGTTCGACGAGGCCGGTGTCCTCGACTTCGCCGAGCTCCTCATCCGCGCCCGTGACCTCCTCGCGGCCGACGCGGGCTTCCGTGCGCGCGAGCAGTCCCGCATCGGCGCGCTCCTCCTCGACGAGTTCCAGGACACCAACGTCCTCCAGCTGGAGCTCACCTTCCTGCTCGCCGAGGCCCGCGAGGGTGCGCCGCGCCGGCTGGGCGCGGACGGCCCCCGTGCACTCCCGCTCGAGCCGGGCGTCCTCTGCGCGGTGGGTGACCGGAAGCAATCCATCTATGACTTTCGCGGCGCCGACGTGGAGGTCTTCGAGGAGCTGGCCCGCGCCGTCGAATCCGGAGGGGGCGAGCGGCGCTTCCTCCGCGTGAGCCGGCGGGCACAGCCGGAGCTCGTCACTGCGCTCAACGGGATCCTCGGGCCGGTCCTCGGGTCCACTCCGGCCGTCCCGTGGGAGGTGCCGTTCCGGCCCGGCGAGGACGACCTCCTGCCCTGGCGTTCCCAGCACGGGCCCATCGCGTGCGTCGAGCGGCTGATGGCCGTGGCCGAGGAAGACCGCGCTGACGAGCGCCGACGCGCCGAGGCCGACCTCCTCGCCCGCCGGCTCGCACACCTCCTCGCGCCGGACTCCGACGCCCAGGTCCCCGAGGGTCAGGGCTCGCGCCCGCTGCGCGGCGGAGACGTGGCCATTCTCCTCCGCTCCTTCATGGAGGTGAGCCACTACACCGACGCGCTCGCTCGCCATCACGTCCCGCACCGGGTGCTCCGGGGGCGCGGCATCTTCGCCTCGCCGGAGGTCCGCGACGTCGCCGCGCTCCTCGGCTTCCTGAGCGATCCGCGCAACCCCGTCCATGTCGCTGCCTGCCTCAGAGGCCCGGCGGTCGGCCTGTCCGACGCGACCCTGGTTCGTCTGGCCCTGGGTCGAGGCCGCCTCGACGCGCGCGTGCTCGCCGGCGCCCTTCCGCCCGAGGCCTCGCCCGGCGAGACCGACCGGTGGTCTCGCTTCGTGGCGGTGGCCCGGCGGCTGCGCGCCGGCCTCGATCGCAGCTCCCTCGTGGATCTCCTCGAGGATGCCTGGGCGTCGCTCGGCAGTCGCGTCGTGCTGGCCGCCTCGCCCCATGGGGAGGAGCAGCTCGGAAACCTGGACGTGGTCCGTCAGCTCGCCGCGCGGTGGGATGCACGCGGGCGTCCGGATCCGGCAGCCTTCGCGAGGCGCCTGGTCGAGCTGGCCGATCGCGATCCGCGCATCGACGTCGAGGAGGTGGAGGACGCGCGGTCGGGGCCGGCCGTCCAGCTGCTCACGGTCCACGCCGCGAAAGGCCTTGAGTGGCCGGTGGTGTGCATCGCCGACCTCGGTGCGAGCCGCTTCCCCAGCTCGGGGCGCCTCCTCGTGGATCCCCGGGGTGGGCTCGCTTTCCGGCCGGCCGTGCCGTGGAGCAGCGATCCACATCCGACACCGCGCTCGGCCGCCCTGGCGGACGTGCTCACCAGTCGCGATCTCGCCGAGAGCCGCCGCGTCCTCTACGTCGCGATGACCCGGGCGCGTGACCGCCTGGTTCTCTCGGGCATCCAGGGGCGCGCGAGTCAGCGCAGCTGGGCGAGCTGGATCGACCCGGTTCTCGACGCGCCGGAGGTTCGCCCCCGGGTTCGGCGGATCGACGAGGACGCGTGCCCGCCGCTTCCGCCTCGGCCTCCGGTGGCGCCGGTGGCGGTCGACCCGGAGCAGGTCCGCGCCGCGCTCCGGCGCCTCGAGCCGTTCGTCGCAGCTGCGGCGCCGTCGCTCCCGCTCGAGGCGCTCGATGCGCTCGACGGATGTCGACGCCGGTTCCAGCTTCGCTTCCTCGAGGGGCACCGCGAGCCGGGCCTCGGCGCAGCGGCAGGTCCCGACTCCCCGAGACACCGCGACCGGCGGCTCGAAGCCATCCGCCGGTTGCTCGGACAGCTCGCGGTGGACGCCTGGCGTGAGGGCATCCCCGATGGGGCACTCGCGGCGGCCGCCGGTCGGATCGGCCTCACGCTCGCCGAGGCCGAGGCGCTCCAACTCGTCGGCCCGCTGCGCCGGCTCGCACGGATGCTCCATGGCTTCACGACGGGGTTCTCCTGGACGACCGAGACGCCCTTTCGCCACGCGCTCGGCAGCGTGACGGTGCACGGTGCTCTCGACGTCCACCTCTCGGGAGTGCCGGGCGACGCCGCCATCTGCCTCGTCCCCGGCAGGAACGTGGTGGGATCTCGGGCCAGTCTTGGCGTCGTCCTCGCGGAGCTCCGGGCCCGCGCCGAAGCCGGGCGGCAGGTCAGGGCCGCGCTCTTCGGGATCGACCAGGAGGACGAGCGGCTGCGTTGGGCGTCGGACGCTCCGGTCGCGCCGGCCGAGATCGAGGCGCTGCTTCGCTCCGCAGTGGAGCTCGGTCCGGCGCTGGCCGACGGTCTCGAGCGGCGCGGATGTGAGGCGCTCGGCTGTGGGTTCGTCCGTCGTTGTCACCCGCTGGACCGCGGGCTATAGGCCCGGGCCGCCATGCCGAACGTCGTGGTGGTGGGTGCCCAGTGGGGCGACGAGGGAAAGGGCAAGGT
>AR_comb_assmDRAFT_10006288_pt1 | contig 10119 bp, 6 predicted proteins | sample ArasoioldDNA_FD_10543 | JGI IMG/M metagenome (IMG submission 10543) | reverse complement strand
GAAGCGCTGACGCGATTGGATCCCTGATCGCGCGGACCTAACCTTAGAGCAAGGAATGTAGAAAACAATTTAAGGGCGTTACAGCTACCGCTGCCGCAGGCCCCCGGGGAGCTTACGTGCCTGCAGTAGAAGCGGGGAACTTGTTATTTGGAATGTTGCCGATGGAAGACGAAGCGCCCGCGTTGGTAGGGCAGATTGAACAGGAACTGACCATTGCGGCGGGTCAAAGAGCGGCCTTCTCCGTGATTCCCTTGATTTGTTCTGATTTCATTTCGTTCTCCTGTGCGAGGATTTGCTTCCTTCACTTGAGTCCGGGGAACCAGCGAACCGCGACTGCAGGAGAACGGAAGGAGAGAATTCAAGGAGCCGTGGGGGATGGCAACCGCGTGACGCGAGTCCGCGAGTGGCGCGACGCTGTGCCAGCGCCTATTTGTTCAGTTCGTGTCGGGACTCCAGGCGGGGGAGGAACTCTCCTTCTATTGTTCCGCCCCATATTCAGGTAAATCACACCATTGCCGATGAACGGTATCCGTGCCGGTTGGAGGTAATGCCCACATATAACAAGCTGGCTAGGTCGCGTTCGAGTACCGAGCCTACGCGACGCCAAAGTAACAGCCCGTCGGTGCGCCTGGTTATGCTGAGGGTCAACGGTTCAGTCCGCCCGGATTTCAATCTGTCCGCCGCAATCTCAAGCGAAGTCACCAATCCCTTTTTTCCCCAGTCGACGCGATTTTGCTCTGAGAAATTTTCGTACGCTTTTTGCTGTAGTCCTTTCTTAGTTCCACCGGCTAGTCCCTTTTTAGTCCTACCGTAGTCCGCTTTTGGTACTCGAATTTCCAGGTAGGGGAGCTGACACTGTTTCTGGGGAAAAAAAGCGGGAGAGAATCATGAACCGAGCAATCCGTATCCTGGTGGCGAATCAGCCGAGACTCATGCGGGAACTCATTCTGACCACCCTTACGGATCAGCCAGACATGGAAATCGTTGGAGAAGTTCTGGATGACGCCGAAATTCCAGCTGAAGTGGCCAAGAATTCGCCTGACTTGGTTGTGATCTCCATGGATGAATCGGGAAGGCGCCCAGTCCTGTGCGACACCATTCTTCACAAGCATCCGGAGGTCCGGATTCTGGCCGTAGCCTTTCAAAAAAATCGGTCAGTGTTTTATTGGGCTACGTTTGATATTCACTCCAGCGAGATCGAATCTTCTGAAGAAGGAATCCTCAATGCGGCAAGGGGCATCTTAAAGCGTGACTCGGGATCTGAGCGCGCGAATTGAATCGTACAGAAACGCCGGACGTAGTTGAGCTTGTGACCGATTTCTCAGAGTCAGGTGCAAAGGAGCAGTGAAAAACACCGGTCGAAGAGCCAGTCAGTCCTGTGGTGGAGCGCTTAAATTAGAGGACAAGTCATGATTATGAAAGGGCTCGCTTCCAGCTTTGTCTTAGTTGCGTGCATGTCGGTCTGCGTTTGCGGGCGTGCGCAGGAGAGGCAGCAGCCGGTCCGTGAAGACTCGACACCAAACCGCCCTTTAGAAACTTCCGAGCTAGCTAAGGATAACTTCGACCGTGTGGCAGCCTCGGTCGCGCAGCTGAAGGTAATTCTGCTGCAGGATGTCGGATTGTTAGTCGAACTAAAGCGCTGGATTGCCAAAGAGGCTAGCGATAACGGACAAGTGATTGCAGACGACGATTTAACCGACACCGCTGTTTACGAACGACTCGCAAACGATGTGAAGTTTCGCTCGATTGCGACGCGTCTGGTGCAGAAATATGGGTATTTGCTGCCCACGATAAATCCTGAGTCCGAAATGGGAAAGCAGCAGGAATTTGTCCTCAAGCAACGAGCCAAAAGGATGGAGCAGGTCGAAGCGCAGGAAGAGCAACAAGCGTTCGCGATGCGAGCGAAAGCTGGTCAGAACCAGGCAACGTGCCGCGCCGAAGATTATGACGAGAGCCAGCCAGACGGCGCTTGCAATGATTATCAGACGAGTCGTCAGCGGGGTAGTCAGGGCACGAGCACGCCAGACAGTGCTTACCCACGAAATGACCGGCTCAGCGCACCGGATCAGGGAATTCCTTCGAATGAAACTAGTCCCGCGCTTCCCCTGATGCGTGCTCAGTCAGGAGGGGCCGACCCGAGTTTAACTCTGCCTAGGGCGACCGCTTCTGCGAGCGACGGGCTCCCAGACCTGATGACACCAACCAGGATGCGAATGAGTTCCGATTCGCTGGTGAGCGGTGGAGGTGGTCTAAGCAGTGATCAACTCGAGGAAGTAGCTGCGTTTTACCAAAGCCGCTCCGAGGGGCTGCAAGGACTGCAAAATACAGATCTGTTGCAAGACGTTGCTGCACGCAGCGATAACCGACCGGAAGTCGCGAACTCAATCAGCCCAAGTCGCGGATATCTTCCAACAAGATTACTTAACCGGAAAGAGTTGAAGCCAACCGAAATAGTGCACCGGCCAACTCCCTACGCCGATATTCCGTCTTTATACGACTTATATGTTCAGGCACCTTCGAGAACAGGTAGCCCCGAGCGATTTGGAGCTCAAGTATTCCGCGACGGATTGCGGAATTTGCGCTCGGTGCCGATGGACTTACCGGTAGGTCCTGACTACGTTGTTGGGCCAGGAGACAGCTTGGCTATCGACCTATGGGGCGGTGTTTCCAGCCGATTGATGCGCGTGGTGGACCGCGAAGGCCGCGTTGCGCTGCCGGAAGCTGGACCGGTGCTGGTGAACGGGCGAACCCTTGAAGAAGTTCAGCAAATAGTGCAGCGAACATTGGCGACGCAATACCGTGACACGTCAGTGGAGGTATCAGTCTCTCGGTTGCGCACGGTTCGCGTGTATGTGGTTGGAGAAGTAAATGAGCCCGGCGCGTATGACATCAGCTCACTATCCACGCCCATTAACGCATTGGTCTCCGCTGGAGGCGTGACGAGTCGTGGATCACTCCGCAATCTGAAGCATTATCGCGGCCGACAACTCATTGAAGATGTGGACGCTTACGATCTTTTGCTTCACGGTGTGACCCCAGATGCGAAAAAACTCGAGAACGGCGACACGCTTATGGTGTCGCCACTCGGCCCGCAGGTTACGGTCACCGGAATGGTTCGTCGACCGGCCATCTACGAACTGCATGAGGAAAAAACGCTCGCGGACGTTTTGGATTTATCCGGCGGCATTCTGCCTGCTGCGACCTTGAAGCACGTGGAAGTACAGCGGTTGGACGCGCATGAAAAGCGCACTATGCTCAGTCTGAATCTGTCTTCAGACACGGGGAGCGGAATAGAACGAGTTACGTCCTTTAAGATCAAGGACGGCGACGAAATCCACATCTTCCCCATCGCGCCCTACAATCAAGACACGATTTATTTGCAGGGACACGTACTGCGTCCCGGCAAATATTCCTACCATGATGGAATAAAGTTAACCGACATTATCGCCTCATACAAAGATCTGTTGCCCGAACCATCTGCGCACTATGGAGAAATCATCCGATTGAGCGCGCCAGACTTCCGGCCCAATGTAGTGAGTTTTGACCTTGCTGCGGCGTTAAAAGATCCTGCCTCAGCACCAGCTTTGCAGCCGCTCGACACGGTACGAGTTTTCAGTCGATTTGATTTTGAGCCGGCTCCAACGGTATCGGTGGGAGGCGAGGTACGCCGTCCAGGAACTTACAAGACCTCGGGACAGGCATCGCTGCGCGACGCAGTATTTCTGGCTGGAGGATTGACGCCCAATGCCTCGGTGGACAGCGCACAACTTTTTCGGATCGATCCGGATGGAAGTTCAAAAATTTTCAGTGTCAATCTTCGCGAAGCGCTGAACGGAAGCAGCGTGGATAACATCCCCTTGCAGCCGCGCGACCGTTTATTGATTCATCGAAACGCGTACCGCGTTAATGCAAGTACGGTGGAAATTACGGGAGAGGTCGCAAAGCCCGGCCGCTATCCGTATACCGGCAACATGCGTACGGCTGACCTCATTCACGCGGCGGGCGGATTGAAACGAAGCGCGTATACCGAATCAGCGGACCTGACACGCTATGAGGCTGCGGGAGGGCCCGCGCAGCAGCTTCAGGTCTCGTTGGCTTCTGTTCTAAATGGCAATCCAACGGAAGACGTCCCGTTGCGCGCCGGTGACGTCCTGGCAATTCGACAACTCCCCGGTTGGAAAGACATCGGAGCATCAATCAGGGTTAGCGGCGAAGTTGCGCACCCCTCAACGTACGGTATCCAGCCGGGCGAGAGACTGAGCTCGGTTCTGGCGCGAGCAGGCGGATATACGCAAAATGCCTATCCCTACGGAGCAGTGCTGATGCGCCGAGACGTTCGCGACATTGAACTGAAATCGCAAATGGAATTGATTTCGCGCATCAGATCTGAGAAAGCCGTGTTGAAGACTTTGCCAGAGGGTGACACGGATCAGAGGAACATAAAACTAACCGCACTTTCGCAAACAGACGCCACGCTCGCCCAACTGCAGACGCATGAGCCGGTCGGACGAGTCGTCGTTCATGTTCAGAAAGACATTAGCAAATGGAAGGACACTGCTGCGGACATACCGGTGCTTGACGGTGATGTGGTGGTGATCCCAAAAAATCCAAACACGGTGCTTGTGACAGGCCAGGTATTCAATCCGACCGCTATAGGTCTCCCAGGGAGCCGCTCAGCCAGGTGGTACCTGAGTCAGGCTGGCGGCCTAACGCCGCTAGCAGATAAAAAAGGCGTCTTTGTGATACGTGCTGATGGCTCGGTGATTGCGGCAAAGAACAACAGCTCAGGTTGGTTCTCGGGAGACCCGCTCAGCGTTTCGCTGCGCCCCGGAGACACGATTGTCGTACCGGAAAAGGCACCTAAGGTTGGTGGGCCGAACTTCACGACGGTGTTACAAGCCGCACAGTTAGCGACATCCATCGCGCTGGCGGTGGCATACATTCACCCATGATTTGGACACCGGGAAAGGGTCTGATTCTGGGTGGGATCGTACTGGGAATGATTCTGGAACCGGCAGGCTTGGCGCAAGAACAAGGCGGCACGTCGTCGCTTGATGGTACGCGTGAGAAGCAAGATGAAATGAGCACCGCGCAACAAAAACCCGCTTCAGGCGCAACCGGACTCTCGCAGCGCCCCGCCAAGCGGCCTAACTGGCTGGCCGATCGAGTACAGGATTTTGCTGGCGACCAGAAGCAGATTTGGACAAGCCCGGAGAAGCTGCGTTTCTCGGATACGGTATGGCTTGTCCCTCTGAGCGGGTTTGCAGCGGGATTGTTCGTCACCGACGCCGACACCAGTAAACATCTTTCGCGGGATCCTCAGACACAGTCTCACTACACAACTATTTCAAATGCTGGAATTGCGGCTATGGCCGGCGGCGCCGGTTTGATGTGGGCGTTCAGTTACAAGAATCACGACTCACACCGGCGCGAAACTGGATTTCTGGCCGGGGAGGCTGCGCTGAACAGCCTGCTCATTACCGAAGCGGCCAAATACTCTTTCCGTCGTGACCGGCCGGTTCAGGGCGATGGCTCGGGAAGCTTTTTTCAGAATGGAACTTCCTTTCCTTCCGCGCATGCCGCCGCTGCTTGGTCGATCGCCAGCGTGATAGCGCACGAGTACCCCGGGCCGCTGACCAAGCTTCTGGCGTACGGAGCCGCAGGGCTAGTCAGCTATTCGCGTATTAGGGCCAGGCAGCACTTTCCTTCAGACGTGCTGGTTGGAACCTTAATCGGAGAGCTGTCCGCATTTACAGTCTATAGACGACACCACGATCCCGAGCTGGGCGGAGACGACTGGGAGAGTTGGAGCGCGAAAGCTCAGCGGTTATTCACCGATCCCCAGCCAGGATACCTTGGCTCGCCTTACGTACCGCTCGATAGCTGGATTTATCCGGCCCTCAATCGGTTGGTGGGAATGGGCTTGATCGACAGTGCATTCGCCGCCATGCGTCCGTGGACTCGCCGCGAGTGCGCGCGTTTGGTAAGTGAGGCGAGTGAGAGGATAGTTCCCGATTCTCCTGCTGAAGAGATCTATCGCCAACTAGAAGCCGAATTTCTACCCGAGTTAGACCCTGATCGGACCGAACCACAAGCCCGTCTTGAGTCGGTTTATACGAATGTCGGGCACATATCGGGTGCGCCGCTTGAGGACGGCTACCACTTCGCGCAAACGCAAGTTAACAATTTCGGACGGCCTTATGGTCAAGGCTGGAGTACATCCACAGGTTTTTCGTTCTATACAATCGCCGGACCGTGGTCAGGTTATTTTCGTGGCGAGCTACAGACCGCGCCCGCCGTACCAACGCTGCCTCTGACTGCCCGCGAATTCATCGCCGCCGCGGACCAGTTGCCAGGTACTCCGCCGGCGACGGGAAAGGCATCAATTCAGCAAGTCCAAATGCTAGATGCTTATGTGGGACTGACTCTATCTAACTGGCAATTAAGTTTTGGACGGCAAAGTCTCGACTGGGGACCGGGAGAGGGCGGGTCGGTGATGTGGAGCGACAACGCCGCGCCCATCGACATGATTCGATTGAATCGCGTTAGCCCATGGACGATTCCGTGGGTTTCCCGAGTTTTGGGCCCACTGCGTTTGGAAATGTTCTTTGGACAATTGGCTGGGCAGCATTTTACTGGCGGTCCTGATTTTGCGACGTCGGGAAGCTTCGCCGTGGAATATCAACCCCAACCGTTTATCAATGGGCAGAGGTTCAGTTTCAAACCTACACGGAATTTCGAATTCGGATTTTCTCGAACGGGGATCCAAGGTGGCCCTGGCATTCCCTTGACCCTTGGAGTCTTGGCACACAGCATATTCACATCGGGAAGCGCATTGCCGGGCAGCTCCGAAGATCCTGGTGACCGGCGGTCCGGCATGGATTGGTCTTATCGCCTGCCAAAGCTACGCAACTGGGTAACGTTCTACGGGGATGCTTTCGCCGAAGATCAGCCTAGTCCTATCGCCTACTGGGACCGCTCTGCCTTTCGTGGCGGTTTGTATTTTTCTCATCTGCCCAAACTTTCAAAACTAGATCTGCGCATGGAAGGCGTTTATACCGACATTCCTGCGGGCGGCGCCTTAAGCCACGGCTTTTTCTACTCCAACTTTCGATTTAAGGAAGGTTACACGAACAACGGAGAGTTGTTAGGAAGCTGGATTGGACGCCAGGGACAGGGGGCGCAAGCCAGGGCTAACTACTGGTTCAGTCCGCGCAACCGCTTGCAGATTAATTTTCGGCACCAAAAAGTCAGCCAGCAATTTGTTCCGGGTGGTGGGACTCTGACCGACGTCGGCATGCGGGGAGATTATTGGCCCACACAGGAAGTGGGTTTGACCACATCTTTGCAATACGAACAGTGGCTCTTTCCAATCATTCAGCCTGGACCGCAACGCAACGTCTCTGCTTCGGTAGGGATCCAGTTTCAGCCTCAAAAAATCTTCCGTCGTAGAGCTTCGAATTCTGTAAGTGAAGGAAATCAGAATTGAGTTCATTCCGAAAAGCGCCGGCACCTGAGATAGCTCCGGAGGTGCGCGAAAACGCGCAGCCCGACCGGTCTTTTTTCATGGAGGTGGAGGAAACACAAACGAGTTTGTTGCCATACCTCAAATTGTTTTGGGAACACCGCCGGTTCCTGTTTCGTGCCTCAATGGGCGCATGCCTGGCGAGCGCGCTGATCGCCGTACTGATTCCCAGTCGATATCACGCCATTACTCGGCTGATGCCTCCAGACAGTCAATCGATGTCAGGATTGGGGATTTTGGCAGCGCTATCCGGCGGAAGTGTGTCCGGAAAGAGTGGACTGAGTGGGCTAACCGGCCTTGCCGGTGACTTGATGGGCGTCAAGAGCTCTGGTGCATTGTTCGTGGGCATTATTCGTAGTGAAACCGTGCAAGATCGTCTCGTCGAACAGTTCAATCTTCGGAACGGGCGTTTTGGACTCTCTAAACTTGAGGATGCACGGCTATACCTCGCTGATCATACTGATGTTTCGGAAGATCGTAAAAGCGGGATTATTTCTATCGGCGTAACGGATCGAAATCCGCAGCGTTCAGCAGAAATGGCGCGCGCCTACGTCGATGAACTGGACCGGCTGGTTGCGCAAGTCAGTACTTCATCCGCGCGACGCGAACGTATTTTTCTCGAAGAGCGTTTAAAGACCGTAAAGGCTGAATTGGATTCGACCGCCAAGAATTTCAGTAATTTCGCTAGCAAGAACACCGCGATCGATATACCAGCTCAGGGCAAGGCCATGGTTGAGGCAGCGGCTACCCTTCAAGGCCGGCTAATCGCCGCACAAGCCGAATTGAGCGGGCTCCAACAGATTTACACGAGCAACAACGTGCGCGTGCGTGCTGCTGCTGCGCGAGTAAATGAATTGCAGAAGAAACTGAACGAGATCGGCGGCGGCGATTCTCAAGGCAACACTAAAGAGGCCGACTCGCTTTATCCTTCCATCCGTAAATTGCCAGTCCTCGGCGTCACTTATGCCGATTTATACCTGCAGACAAAGATTCAGGCGACAGTCTTTGAGCTTCTAACTCAGCAATACGAGCTCGCCAAAGTCCAGGAAGCGAAAGAAATTCCAAGCGTAAAGGTATTGGATGTGCCGGTCGTACCGACGAAGAAGTCAGGGCCTCCGCGGCTTTTGATTTCCCTTCTGGGCGCCATGCTTGGTTTAGCGGGCGCTTCGATCTGGGTTTTCGCGAAAAACAAATGGGATCGAGCGGATCCGGGCGATCCGCGAAAACTGTTTGCGCAAGAAGTCGTTACTACGGTCTCCAGCGGAATCTTGAAGTACCCGCGAAATGGTTCTGGCCCCGAATCGGTTCTGGACAGGTTTCGGAGCAGGAAAAACGAGCGCAACGACCGCCGAGCTTCGGCCACCGGCAAGAGTGAAGAGCCAGAATCGTAGTGGGTGCTTGTAGTGCTGTAAGTGACTAAGAAATAAGGGCTTAGGTCACATTTGCCCCTGTAAGTGACGGGGCGAAGCTGTCTGCCGGGGATTCACTTTTATGATTAACCTAATCGGGCATCAATTGTCGGCTGTTCGAGAACCCCAGCCTTTGCTGGAGCCTGATTTGTTACCAAAGTGGTACGCGGTTTATACCTTCGCGAATCACGAAAAACGGGTAAAGGAGCAGCTCGATCGCAGACTGGTCGAGTCGTTTCTTCCTCTTTATGACTCCGTGCGAAGATGGAAAGACCGCAGAGTGCGATTGCAGTTGCCACTTTTCCCAAGCTACGTTTTTGTGCGCTTGGCTCTGCGCGAGCGTTGGCCAGTATTGCAGCTTCCGGGCGTAGCTAGGCTCGTCGGCTTCAACGGATCACCAGCCGCATTGCCGGAATCGGAAGTCGAGGCTTTGCAAAGAATCGCACCGACCGGTCTTCATGTGCAACCGCACCGCTATTTGAGCGCGGGACGGCGCGTGCGGGTCAAAGCAGGCCCGTTGGCGGGCATTGAAGGAGTTCTGGTTCGAAAGAAGAATGGAGATCGTTTTGTGGTTTCTGTGGACCTAATAATGCGTTCCGTAGCGCTGGAAGTGGATGCGCTTGACTTGGAACCAAACTGAAAGCAGCCGGTCGCACCGACTCGAGCTATGCCGAAAACCGTAATCGTAGGAGCGGAATCCCGTCTCGACGCAGTTCACTTCCCGGAGCAAGAAACGCCGGCACGTCATACGTTCATCAATGCAATTCCACGCTCCGCTTGCTCCCTTTGTGGCCAAGAAGGCCAATCCTTGTACCAGGGAATGGTGGATTGGTTATTTGGAGTGCCTGGAATGTGGGGAATGCGCCAATGCCGCCCTTGCGGTCTTGCTTGGCTTGACCCGCAGCCTGTGGCTCAAGATATTGCTAAGTTATATTCTCGTTATTATACGCACTGCAGCTTGCCAGTCACCCGTCTCGCGCGCCTTCGAAGCGCGATCTTGCAATGCCAGTTAGCAAAACTTGGATATGCCGTTGATCCTGCAAAGGATATCTTGCCGCGGCTTCTGTTTCACATACCTTCTGTGGCCCGCACGGCAGCACTTGAGGTCTTTGCGTTACCGGCGTGCGAGATTGGCGAGTTGCTCGACGTGGGCTGTGGTAATGGCGAGTTTATCGCGAGAATGCA
>AR_comb_assmDRAFT_10262778_pt1 | contig 10120 bp, 10 predicted proteins | sample ArasoioldDNA_FD_10543 | JGI IMG/M metagenome (IMG submission 10543) | reverse complement strand
GTATCTCAACTTCCTGCTTCAGTTCTGCCCGCCGGTGGAGGAGGAGACGGCGCTGCGGGCGAAGTTCGCCACCATCGGCATCGAAGCCGGCAAGCCGTTCGATTTCGACAAGCTGTCGGACGCGCACAAGGCCGAAATGGCGCTGGGGATCAAGGAGGGCTACGACGCGATCGAGAGGCAGCGGGACAACATCGGCAAGGACATCAACGGATGGCTCGTTGGAGCGGCCCTGGGCGACCGCGACTTTTTCCACGGCAACTTCCTGCTCCGCGCGGCCGGGGCGTTGGCGGGCATCTACGGCAACAGCGCCGAGGAGGCCGTCTATCCGCTGGCGAAGCACGATTCCACGGGCGCGCCTCTCGACGGCAGCAAGCACGACTACACGCTCACCTTCGCCGCCGGCGACCTGCCGCCCGTCCGTGCGTTCTGGTCGGTGACGATGTACGACGGCAGGACGCAGCTCCTGATCGAGAACCCGATCAATCGCTATCTCATCAACTCGCCGATGCTCCCGCAACTCAAGAAGAACCCGGACGGCTCGCTCACGCTCTACATCCAGAAGGACTCGCCCGGGAAGGCTAAGGAGTCCAACTGGCTGCCCGCGCCCAACGGGCCCATCTACATGGTCATGCGCCTGTACTGGCCGAAGACCGAGCCGCCGTCCGTCCTGCCGCCGGGCGAAGGCACGTGGAAGCCGCCGGCGATCGTGGCGGCGAAGTAGGGCTGCGAGCTTTTTGGGATCCCTGACTGGAGGATCGAAGATGAAACGCGAAACTGCCTCACGTCGGCCGGCCGCGCTCGCGTTCGCGGCGCTGGTCGCGCTAGCGGGCTGCGCGCCCGATGCGGTCACCAACAAGCGGGCGACCGGGTTCAACGCGTACCTGAGCCAGATCGCCACGGCGTGCAAGCCGCTGATGATCGGCAGCTACGACATGACCTACCAGCTCCAGCATGAGGGCATCTACGACAACAACTACAACTACTTCCTGGACACGACCTCGCAACTCTACTACCAGCGTTCGACCGAGGCCGACTATCGCAGCGCGATCAATGGCTTCTTCGGCGCCGGCGCGACGACCAACCGCGGCATCGATTGCATCATCGCGAACCTCCCGGCCGACCGGCCAAAGGCCGGGCCGCCCGTGGGCGGGCTGATCAACGTCAACTGAGGGACGGACCGCCGGACGCGCGCAGCGTCCGGTCGAGGATCAGCAGCATCGCCGCCGTCGCCCCCCAGATGAAGCGCTCGCCGTAGGGAATTGCCCAGAAGTCGCGACGCAGCGCACCCAGCATCCGGAAATGGCGCTGCTGGTTCGCGGGATCCATGAGGAACGCGAGCGGGACTTCGAACACGTCGGCGACCTCGACCGGGTCCGGAACGAGCGTGAACGGCGGCTCGACCCAGCCCACGACAGGCGTGACACGATAACCTGTCACGGTTTCGTACTCCGAGAGGCGGCCGAGCACCGACACCTGCGCGGACGGAAGTCCCACTTCTTCCGCGGCTTCGCGCAGCGCTGCGGCGTCGATCGAAGCGTCGTCCGGCTCGACGCGGCCGCCCGGGAAGCTGATCTGCCCGGGGTGGTCGGGCAGGCCGGCGCTGCGTTGCGTGAACAGCACGTGCAAGCCCTCCGGCCGGTTGACGAGCGGGACCAGCACCGCAGCCAGCGTTGGCATTCCCTCGCGTCCGGGCAGGCGGAAGCCGTCTGTCAGATTGCGCGCGGTGGACGGAGCCGGACGGGAAAGCGCGGCGATCAGCCAGTCGCGTTGCGCGGCGGGCGCGAGTCGGAACAGGGGAAGCGGCATCGAGCGAGGCGGCGGGCATGGCGGGCCGCCCTCGAATTCTACCGCGCGCGGGACCGCCGCCCCGCGCCGCTCAGAGCACGAGCTTGCCGCCGACGATCAGCAGCATCGACGCGAGGCCCGAGCGAAGCAGCGTGTCGGGAACGCGCGCGGACAATGCGCTGCCGAGCGCGATCCCGGGCAGCGAGCCGACGAGAAGGGCGCCCAGGAGTCCGAAATCGACGGTGCCGAGGTGTGCGTGGCCGAGTCCGGCGACGAGCGCGAGCGGGACGGCGTGCGCGATGTCGCTGCCGACGATACGGACCGTCGCAAGTTGGGGATAGAGGAAGAACAGCGCGGCCACCCCCAGCGCGCCGGCGCCGACCGACGACAGCGTCACCAGCACGCCGAGAAACAACCCGACGAGCATCGTCAGGGGGCCGAGCCAGCGCTCGCGCCACGGCCCGCGCGCCGCCAGTCCCCAGCGCTGGAGACGGTGCTTGAGGACGATTGCGAAGGCAGTCAGGATCAGCGCGACGCCGAGGCTGTGCGTGACGACCTGCGACAGCGCGGCCGTATCGATTTGCGCGGTGGCCAGCACGGCGAGCGTGACGAGCGCACCGGGAAGACTGCCGGCGGCGAGCAGACCGACGATGTCCCACCGGATGTGGTCGCGCCTGCCGTGCACCACGACGCCGCCCGCCTTCGTGATCGCCGCGTACAGGAGGTCGGTGCCGACCGCGGTCGCAGGGCTCACGCCGAACAGGAGCACGAGCAGCGGCGTCATCAGCGATCCGCCGCCAACCCCGGTCAGGCCGACGATGGCGCCGACGACGAACCCCGAGAAGGTGTACGCGAAATCCACCGCTCAGCGAACCAGGCCGGCAGCGACCGTATCGTTCGTCGTTTCGTCGATCAGGATGAAGCTGCCGGTCGCGCGGTTGCTCGCATAGCGATCGGCGCATACCGGCTCGCCAAGCGCAAGCGCCACGTCGCCGATGTCGTTCCGCGCGAGCTCAGGCGGCGCAGGCTCGGCCGCCTGGGTCGACACGTTCCACAGGTGGTCGATGCGACTCACGCGGGCGCGGACTTCGCGCGTCGTGTGGCGCAGGACGTAGGTCCGCCTGGTATCGAGCGGCGCGTCGCCGAGCCAGCAGAGCGTTGCCGCGACCGTGCGCGTCGCAGGCGGCACGCCGGCGTCGCCCGCAAGCAGATCGCCGCGCGAGATGTCGAGCTCGTCGGCGAGAACGAGCGTAATCGCGGCGTGCAGTCCCGCGCTGGGCAGCGGGCCGTCGAAGGTCCGGATCTCGCGCACGGTCGTCGCGAGCCCGGACGGCAGCGCGACGACGCGATCACCGACGGCGACGGAGCCCGATTCGATGCGTCCCGTGTATCCGCGCGGTTCCGAAGCGGTCGGTCGGGCCACATACTGGACCGGAAAGCGGAACGGGGCCGCGGCCGGCGCCTCGGGCAGCTCGGCGGCCTCGAGGATCGACAGGAGCGTCGGACCGTCGTACCACGGGAGGCGCGCGCCGCGGTCGACGACCATGTCGCCGTCGAGGGCGGACATCGGCACGAAACGCACGTCGTCGATCCCGGTCCGCGCTGCGAAGGTCCGGAAGTCGGCGACGATCGCCTCGAACACATCCTGCCGCCAGCCGACCAGATCCATCTTGTTGACGGCGACGACCAGATGCGGGATGCCGAGCAGGTGGGCAAGCGTCGCGTGCCGGCGCGTCTGGGTCACGATGCCGTGGCGCGCGTCGACCAGCAGCACCGCGAGCTGCGCGGTCGAGGCCGCCGTCACCATGTTGCGCGTGTACTGTTCGTGCCCCGGCGCGTCGGCGATGATGAATTTGCGCAGCGCCGTGGCGAAGTAGCGATAGGCGACGTCGATGGTGATGCCTTGCTCGCGCTCGGCGACGAGACCATCGGTGAATAGCGAGAGGTCGAGCGCCTGGCCACGACGCTGCGACGTGCGCTCGATCGCGGCGAGCTGGTCGGCGAGGATTGCCTTCGTGTCGTACAGCAGCCGGCCGATCAGCGTGCTCTTGCCGTCGTCGACGCTGCCTGCGGTCAGGAACCGCAGCACGCCATGGTCGAGCACCTCGGGAACGTCGCGAGCGGACATCAGAAGTAACCCTGCCGCTTGCGCAATTCCATCGAGGCGTCGTGCGTCTGGTCGTCGAGGCGCGTGGCGCCGCGCTCGGTGATCGTCGTCGCCGCGGTCTCCGCGACGATGGCCTCGACCGTGATGGCGGTCGACGCAACGGGCGCGGTGCACGTGATGTCGCCGACCGTCCGGAAGCGCACCGAGAGATGCTCCACGCGCTCGCCGTCGCTCGGCGGCGTGAGGCCTGTGACGGCGACGAGCGTCGCGCCGCGGCGGATCACGGGTCGCCGGTGCGCGAGATAGATCGACGGCACTTCGAGCCGCTCCCGTGCGATGTACTGCCAGACGTCGAGCTCCGTCCAGTTCGAGATCGGAAACACCCGCACGTTCTCGCCCGGATGGGTCCGCGCGTTGTAGAGGTTCCAGAGCTCCGGCCGCTGCCGCTTCGGATCCCATTGGCCGAACGCGTCGCGGAACGAGAAGATCCGCTCCTTGGCGCGCGCCTTCTCCTCGTCGCGGCGGGCGCCGCCGATGCAGGCGTCGAAACCGAATTCGGCGATCGCGTCGAGCAGCGTCACGGACTGGTGCGCGTTGCGGCTCTCCGCAGCGTGCCGCAGCACGACCCGGCCGGCGGTGATCGAGTCCTCGACCGAGCGCACGATCAGTCGCTCGCCGAGCTCGGCGACCCGGCGGTCGCGAAAGACGATCACTTCCGGAAAATTGTGCCCGGTATCGACGTGCAGCAGCGGAAACGGAAACGCACCCGGCCGGAACGCCTTCTCGGCCAGGCGCAGGAGGACCAGGGAATCCTTGCCGCCCGAGAAGAGGAGAGCGGGGCGCCGGCACTGGCCCGCCACCTCGCGCAGGATGTGGATCGACTCCGACTCGAGCCAGCCCAGGTGATCCGCATCGGCGGGTGCCGCGGGCTCGCCGCGGCGCGCCGCGTGCTCGATCAGCGCCTCGCTCACGGCGTCACCGCCGCGACCGGTGGGATTGTGTCGTTGGCGACGATCGGAATCGGACGCCGGTGCAGGCCGCACTCCTTGTGCTCCCCGCGCTCCCACCACCAGCGCCCGGCGCGGACGTCTTCGCCCGGCTCGACGGCGCGCGTGCAGGGCGCGCAGCCGATCGACGGGTAGCCGCGGTCATGCAGCGCGTTGTAGGGCACATCGTTCGCACGCAGGTAACTCCAAACCTCGTCATCGCTCCAGTCAGCGAGCGGATTGTACTTCGGTAGCGCGTGCGCCTCGTCGTATTCCTCGACAGCGATCTCCGCGCGCGTGACCGACTGCGCCCGGCGGAGCCCGGTGATCCATGCGCCCTTGGCCACGAGCGCGCGAGTGAGCGGCTCGGTCTTGCGCACGCCGCAACACGCCTTGCGCAGGTCGATGCTGCGGTAGAACGCGTTGGCGCCGTGGTCGCGAACGAATCGCTGCAGGAGCCGTGCATCCGGCGTGTAGACGTCGATGGGCAGCCCGTAGCGGGTGCGGACGCGATCGATCAGCGCGTGCGTCTCCTCGGGCAGCCGGCCGGTGTCGAGCGTGAAGACGCGGATCGGCAGCGTGTGTTTCGCGATCAGGTCGATGATGACCATGTCCTCCGCGCCGAAGCTCGACGCGAACACCGCCGGCGAATGGTGCACGGCGGCTTCGCGCAGCAACGTGACGACATCCTCGACGCGCTTGGCCGCCGCATCGCGGTCGGGTGCTGCCGAGCGACGGTGGAACCAGGGCTGCGGCGTGCGCGTGGTTGCGGTGTAGACGCCCGCGAAATCATCAAAGCTCGCGAGCGCGTCGGCCGCGTCGCGATCGGCGCGCAGCGCGAAGGCGTCGAAGCCGCACTGGGACAGTGCGAACAGCTGATCGCGCAGCACGTCGCCGACGGCGCGGAGCTCGCCCGTGTAAGCGTGGCGCTCGCGCAGGAGGCGCGCGATCGAGTAGCCTCTGCCGTCGGTGAATTTCGGGAAATCGATGGCGATTACGGGCAGCGCCGCCGCGTCTTCGCCGACCGCGGCCGGATCGTCGGCCGGTCCGAGCAGGACGCCGACGTCGCCGCGGGCGAGGAGGGCGCTGCGCTCCGTGCGCCAGAGCGCGAGCGGAACGATGGCGGGAGCCGGGGGCACGTCGGCGAGAGTAGCCGCCTCGCGCACCAGAACGTAACGGTCCTCCGCGAGCGCGCGATCCTTAATGAGCTGCGGCATAGACGCGCTCCTTGAACGGCTCGAGACCCAGACGGCGGACCGTGTCGAGAAAGCGCTCGTCCTCGTGCCGGCGCTCGACATATACCTCGATCAGCCGGGCGACGACCTCGGGCATCTCGGCCGCCGCAAACGACGGGCCGATCACCTTGCCGAGCGACGCGTCGTTGCCTTGCGCGCCACCGATCGAAACCTGGTACCACTCCTCGCCGTTCTTGTCGACGCCGAGAATGCCGATGTGGCCGACATGGTGGTGCCCGCACGCATTCATGCAGCCGGAGATGTTGAGCTCGAGGTCGCCCAGGTCATGCACGTAGTCGAGGTCATCAAAGCGGCGCTGGATGGCTTCCGCGATCGGGATCGACTTGGCGTTGGCGAGCGAGCAGTAGTCGCCGCCGGGGCAGCACACGATGTCGGTCAGGAGGCCGATGTTGGGCGTCGCGAGCCCGAGCGCCTTCAGCTTGGTCCACAGCGCGTGGAGGTCCGACTGCACGACGTCGGCGAAGACCAGGTTCTGCTCGTGCGTGACGCGGACCTCGCCGAAGCTGTAGCGATCGGCGAGGGTCGCGATCGCGTCCATCTCGCTCGCCGTGACGTCCCCTGGAGGCGTTCCGGTGCGCTTGAGCGAGAGCGTGACGACCGCGTAGCCGGGCCGCTTATGCGCGCGGACGTTGCGCTCGACCCAGCGCGCGAAGGGGCGGCTGTCGGCGACGGCCGCGCGATGGGCGACGCTGTCGCGCGCGAAATCGCGGTAGGGCGGGTCCACGAAGTGCGCGGCGAGGCGCGCGATCTCCTCGCGCGGCACCGCGCCCGGGCCGTCCCGAAGCTCCTCCCACTCCGCCTCGACCTGCCGCGTGAACTCGGCCGGCGTCAGCTCCTTCACCAGGATCTTGATCCGCGCCTTGTAGATGTTGTCGCGACGACCATACCGGTTGTAGACGCGGAGAATCGCATCGAAGTAGTTGAGCAGCTCGGCCGCCGGCAGGAACTCGCGGATCACGTGGCCGATCATCGGCGTGCGTCCCTGGCCGCCTCCCACGACGACGCGGAAGCCCGTGCGGCCCGCCTCGTTGCGTACCGCCTGCACGCCGATGTCGTGGACGAGGATGGCGGTGCGGTCGCGCGTCGCTCCGCTGACGGCGATCTTGAACTTGCGCGGCAGGAACGCGAACTCCGGATTCAGCGTCGACCACTGGCGGATCAGTTCCGCCCACGGGCGCGGATCGACGATCTCGTCTCCGGCAACGCCGGCGAGCGGATCGCTCGTGATGTTACGGACGCAGTTGCCCGACGTCTGGATTGCGTGCATCTCGACCTTGGCGAGCTCGGCGAGTATCTCCGGTACGTCCTCGAGCTTGGGCCAGTTGAGCTGCAGGTTCTGGCGCGTCGTGAAGTGACCGTAACCACGGTCGTAGCGGCGCGCGATGTGCGCGAGGGTTCGCAGCTGGGACGTCGAGAGCACGCCGTACGGAATGGCAATCCGCAGCATCGGTGCGTGCTTCTGGATGTACAGGCCGTTCTGAAGGCGCAGCGGCCGGAACTCGTCCTCGGTCAGCTCGCCCGCCAGGAACCGGCGCGTCTGGTCGCGGAATTGAGCGACCCGACGGGCCACCAGCGCGCTGTCAAAATCGTCGTAGCGGTACATGGCGTTTCGCTTATGATCGAAACGGCAGAGTATCGGCACGAGGCTATAATCGGAAAGAATATCAAGTCATGAATTAGGTTCGAGCGGCTATATCCGCCGGCACGCCATGAAGGAACCCGCCGTCCTCCTGTTTGCGCACGGTGCGCGCGAAGCCCGTTGGGCCGAGCCGTTCGAGCGCGTAGCTGAGCTCATGCGGCGCACCGCACCGGAGCGTCCGGTGGAGCTCGCCTATCTGGAGTTTCTGCGGCCGGACATGGCCGAGGGCGTCGAGCGGCTTGCGGCGCGGGGCGCGACTCGAATACGCGTCGTGCCGCTGTTCTTCGGCCGCGGCGGTCACCTTCGGGATTCCGTGCCGCGCCTCGTCGCGGCCACCAGGGCGGCTATCCCGGCGGTCACGATCGACGTGGTCGAGCCCGCGGGCGAAGACGAGGCTGTGATCCAAGCTGTTGCAGCCTACTGTCTGCGCGCGGCGGACAAGCTGTAGGCGCCCGCTGACACCACCGTTGTAGATTCCACACGGACGTTGCGCCGGATGGCAAATCGTGCCAAGCCCGCGCACGGAGCTTGGCGGCCGACCGTGGCACGTCAGTGCGCGTTGCCGTTGACGTGCCGGTCGTGGCCGTGGTGGTGGTCCGCGGTACGGACCAGCGCCGCGACGGCTCCGCCCGCGAGGACGAACAGCAGCAGCAGGCCCAGCGCGTGTAGTACCACCATCACGGCGCCTCCCACCGAATGCGATAACCCCGGCCGCGTCATCATCGCCAAACCGGCCTGCGCAAAATCGGCGAACGCCGCGTACAGACAAAGCCAGCAGAACGCGCTGAAGAGTACCGCTCCGACCAGCGCAACATTGAGTTTGGCTCCTGGTCCAGGTCCCATGGTGCCTCCTTGTTCCGCCAAGGGCGGAGGGGGATGCACCCTTGGAGAGGCAGTATGCGTGCCAATGGGAATCGTCCTACAGCCGAGCACGGCCCCAAGACCCCATGGTCGCGCCATGATTTGACATAATACAAATTATGCGACATCCGTGGGCACCGGCCGGGTAGCCAGGCCCGGCGTCGACAGCCTCCCGCACCGGCGGCGCCAGTCGAGGGGCGCGGCATTGGTCAAGGACCGCTTGGCTCAGCGTTGAACCCCCAGCGACCCGGTGCAAGAATTCCGAATTCCCCTGTGACTGGAGGACGTCATGATTCTGGGAATGTCGCTTTCGACGTTCACGCTGCTCCACGTGGCGCTGAGCCTGATCGGGATCGCCTCGGGCCTCGTCGTGCTGGCCGGATGGCTGCGGTCGCAACCGCAAGGCGGCGTGGCGGCGATCTTCCTCGCGACCACGGTCCTCACGAGCGTCACGGGCTTCTTCCTTCCGTTCGATCGCCTGCTGCCGTCGCACATCGTCGGCATCCTGTCGCTCGTCGTGCTCGTGATCGCCCTGACCGCGCTGTATGGCATGCAGCTGATCGGGCCCTGGCGCTGGATCTACGTAGTCACCGCGCACATCGCGCTCTACCTCAACGTGTTCGTGCTGGTGGTCCAGGCGTTCCTCAAGGTCCCGGCGCTGCACGCCATTGCGCCGACGCAGTCCGATCCGGCCTTCGCCGTTGCACAGGCCGTCGTGCTGGCGAGTTTCGTCTGGCTCGGCTTCAGGGCTGTGCGGGCGTTTCACCCTGCGACACGCTCGGCGGCGATCGCTTGAACGTGCGATCGGCGCCGGCGGGGGCGTGGCCCGCCCTTCCCTTCGAGGAATGGCGCGACACGTATGCGACGCTCCACATGTGGACGCAGGTCGTGGGCAAGGTCTGCCTGGCCACGACGCCGCTCATCAATCATTACTGGAACGTGGCGTTTCGCGTCACCTCGCGCGGACTCGCGACGCCGACGCTCGTCGCCGGCGAGCGCACGTTCACGATCGCCTTCGATTTCATCGATCACGAGTTGCGCATCCAGTGCTCGGACGGTCGCGGCGAGACCATTGCGCTCGAGCCGAGGACGGTCGCCGATTTTCACCAGGCGGTGATGCAGGCGCTGCGCCGCCTGGGGATCGAGATACGGATCTGGACGATGCCGGTCGAGATCCCGGACCCGATACGGTTCGAGAAGGACACCGTGCACCGGAGCTACGATCCGGTCCAGGCCCAGGCGTTCTTCCGGGTCCTCACGATGATCCAGCCTGTCCTGGAGCGCTTTCGCTGCGGCTTCGTGGGCAAGTGCAGCCCCGTGCATTTCTTCTGGGGCAGCTTCGACCTCGCTGTGACGCGGTTCTCCGGAAAGCGCGCGCCGGAGCGGCCGGGGGCGGATGCGATCACGCGCGAGGCGTATTCGCACGAGGTCGTGAGCCACGGCTTCTGGCCAGGCGGCTCGGCGCTTCCCGAGCCGGTGTTCTACT
>AR_comb_assmDRAFT_11148277_pt1 | contig 10121 bp, 4 predicted proteins | sample ArasoioldDNA_FD_10543 | JGI IMG/M metagenome (IMG submission 10543) | reverse complement strand
GAATGGTTGGCTCGATAAATATACTTACCATATCAATATAAGCATCTGGATGTTTGTGACCGTAGGTCTCATTGTCCTGTTACTTACATTGATAGTCGTAAGCCTGAACACGCTGAGAGCGGCTATTGCTAACCCGGTGAAGTCTTTGAGAACGGAATAGAACCAAAAGTGAAAAAGTAAAAATGTAAAATGAAAAAGAGCTGTTTTTGACTTTTGAAGTTAAAGCTATGATTAAAAACTATTTCAAAATAGCATGGAGAAATCTGAAGAAGCAGAGAATGTACTCCGCGATAAAGATTGGCGGGTTTGCTTTGAGCATTGCGGCCTGCCTGTTAATTGCCTTGTACGTCAAAGATGAATTGACCTACGACAGGTTTTATCCAACAACCAGTCGGATCTTTCGCATCACCGGTGAGTATGATAATAATGGTAAGCTGGAAACTGGCGCTGACTGGCCACCGCCTATGGCAAAAGCGTTAAGAGAAGATTTTCCAGAAGTGGAAAAATCCGGGCGCTTAATGCCTCATCCTCTCTTTTATTGTGCCGGCAGCAACCAGGCGAGGGCAGTCGACCAGGAACAAAATACTTACGAGGAAGGATTCACCTATGCAGATCAGGATATGCTTACCATATTACAACTCCCCATGGTGTATGGCGATAGGACACACGCGTTAAGCGAACCGAATACAATTGTTCTGACAAAAAGAAAGGCCGATAAATATTTCCCTAATCAAAATCCCGTTGGCAAACTCATCATTCTTAATAACGACAAAAACCGGATCTATAAGGTTGGCGGTGTTATAGAAAATTTCCCCAGCACTTCTCATATTCATTACGATTTCTGGCTGACGATGACTGGGTACGAACTCTGGAAAGGTGAGCAGGGCGGATGGGGTTCGAGTAATTATTACACCTACGTACTATTAAAACCAGGTGCTGATGTTGCAAGATTTCAAAGCAAACTGAAACTCATCCTGACAAAGTATTACCTGCCGATGTTGCGGGAGAATGGCAACAAAGAGGCGGATCTATTCATGAAAAATGCGAGGATACTTGTACAGCCAGTCACCGACATCCATCTTTACTCTTATAACATCGACGACGGGCTTCAAAAAGGTGATGTGAGATTCGTGTGGTTATTCGGTGCTATTGCATGCTTTATTTTGATTATTGCATGCATCAACTTTATCAATCTCTCCACTGCAAAGTCGGCCAATCGGGCAAAAGAGGTTGGTCTTAGAAAAGTCGTGGGATCGCATCGCGCTGACTTGATAAAACAATTCCTGACTGAATCACTTCTTTTTAGTGTTCTGTCGTTCATATTGGGAATTGTTCTGGCCGCAATCTCCTTACCGTTTTTTAATAAACTCTTTGCGAAATCACTCAGTATTCCCTGGACCGTATGGTGGTTGTCCCCAGTAATGCTGGGATCGGCAATCGTGATTGGTGCACTTGCGGGATTGTATCCCTCTTTTTTCCTATCGTCCTTTAAGCCGATCAGCGTCCTAAAAGGAAAATTAAGCCGCGGAAGCAAGAATTCAATTTTAAGAAATAGTCTCGTTGTTTTTCAGTTCACAACATCAATCATTCTTATTATTAGCACATTGGTCGTTTACAACCAAACGCATTATATCCTCAGCAAAAAAGTTGGGTTTAATAAAGACCAGGTCTTATTGATCCAGGGAGCCAATACCCTTGGGAACAAAACGCTAAGCTTTAAAAATGATCTGCTCCGTTCGGCAGACATAAAAAACGTTTCAATCAGCGATTACTTGCCAGTCTCGGGAACGAAGCGTGATGGAAACACCTTTTTTAAGGAAGGAAGAATGAAAGAAGATATCGGCGTGGGCAGCCAGAAATGGAGGGTTGATTACGATTACATAAATACAATGGGAATAAGGATTGTTGAAGGAAGGAATTTTTTAAAGGAAATGGCCTCCGACTCGTCCGCAACGATTATCAACAGGACCATGGCAGAGAAGCTGGGGTTGAAAAATCCAATTGGACAACGCATTGTAAACGGGTGGGAAACGTGGACGGTAGTGGGTGTGATAGATGACTTCAATTACGAATCGATGAGACAGGACGTGGGTGCACTTTGCCTGGTACTGGGAAACAACATGTCGACAATCGTTGCCGTAAAAACAAAAACTGCAAATACAAAATCTGTTCTGAGTTACATAAGCAATGTATGGAAAGGCTTTGCGCCGGACCAACCCATTCGCTATACTTTTCTGGATGAAAGCTTTGCCAACATGTATGCGGATGTGCAGCGAACAGGAACCATTTTTACAAGCTTTTCCGTGCTTGCAATAATCATAGCATGTCTGGGGCTGTTCGCCTTAGCGGCCTTCATGGCTGAGCAACGGAACAAAGAAATAGGCATTCGCAAAGTACTTGGAGCAAGTGTGAGAGGAATTACGGCGATGCTGTCCAAAGATTTTGTAAAGCTTGTAATCATCTCCATAGCACTTGCATCACCAATAGCCTATTGGGCAATGACAAAATGGTTGCAGGATTTTGCATATCGTATTTCAATAAGTTGGTGGATGATAGCAGTTGCGGGATTAACAGCGATTGTGATCGCGCTGATCACAATCAGTTTTCAATCCGTCAAAGCCGCCGTGGCGAACCCTGTGAAGAGTTTGAGAACGGAGTAGAACTAAGATTTGCAGGTAAATGATTATGAGGAATACTTTGAGTCTTTTGACTTTTGAATTTTGAAAATCATGATCAAGAATTATCTAAAAACAGCTATTCGCAACTTGTGGAAGACGAAAACTTATAGTTTTCTGAACATTTTTGGATTGGCAGTTGGAGTAGCATGCGCTGGTTTTATCTTCTTGTGGGTTGAAGATGAATTAAGTTATAACCATAACAACGCAAAGAGAGACCAACTCCACCGGGTGCTAGAGAACCAGGCATATGAAGGCAAAACGTATACTTTCACCGCGACCCCCGGCTTATTGGCGGAAACTATGAAAAATGAAATTCCGGGCATTAAAAATAGTTGCCGCCTTACATGGAGTCAATATACTTTGTTCAGCAAGAATGATAAAACAATTTATGAAACGGGCTACTACGCCGACTCAGCGTTGTTTAGCATGTTCACCCTTCCCTTTACGCAGGGAACAAAGGAGCGAGCTTTTGACCAGTTACATTCGTTGGTGATCTCGGAGAAGATGGCAGCCAGGTTTTTCCCGAGGGAAAATAATATTATTGGTAAGACTCTTAAGGTAGATAACAAAGAAGACTACGTGATTTCCGGCGTCATGAAAGATCTGCCTGAAAACTCATCATTTCAATTTGATTGGTTAGCTCCTTTTAAAATTTACCTGGATAAAAATAGCTGGTTACAGCAATGGGGCAATAATGGAATACAAACTTTGGTGGAGCTCAATGAAAAAGCTAATGTCGAAACAATCAATCAGAAATTAAAAGGTTATATAAAATCAAAAGATACCTCAGCAATAGCGGAACCCTTTCTTTTAAGTATGAATGACTGGAGACTGAGGAGCAACTTCGAAGAAGGCAAGCAGACAGGTGGCCGCATTCAGTATGTTCGAATGTTTAGCATCATCGCCTGGATTATATTGCTAATCGGCTGCATCAACTTCATGAACCTGGCGACAGCGCGTTCTGAAAAAAGGGCGAGAGAAGTGGGTGTAAGAAAGGTGATGGGAGCTCACAAACCAAATTTGATTAGCCAGTTTATTGGGGAGGCCGTATTTATATCTTTTCTTTCCGTTGCACTGGCAGTTGTAATGATGTACCTGCTCCTTCCGTTTTTCAATACCGTAGTGGCAAAACAGCTCGCAATTGATTTGACAAATGGATATCACATCTTTTCATTAGTGGCCATCGCGCTGATTTGCGGTTTGGTTGCTGGCAGTTACCCGGCCATCTACCTGTCTTCATTCAACCCAATCAAAGTTTTCAAAGGGCTAAACGTGAAGGGATCCACTCCTGTTATCATACGAAAAGGACTGGTAATACTACAATTCACCATCTCTATCTTTCTCATTATTGGAACAATTATCATTTATCAGCAAATAGAACACATAAAAAACAGGGAGCTGGGCTATAATAAAGCCAATTTGATTCAAACAGGTCTGCGGGGCAATATGGACGAGAAATTCCCCGTCATCAAACAGGATTTGCTCGGAACCGGTTACGTACAAAACGTTGCCATGTCGAACTTGAATCAGCTGTACATGGGAAGCAGCACGAATGACTTCAGGTGGGATGGAAAAGATCCCGCAAAAAAAATTCTGGTCACCCAGGACTATATAACTCCGGAATACATCTCAACAATTGGAATTAAGATCAAACAGGGAAGAGACTTTCATCCTGTTGCCGCGAATGATAGTTTGAGTGTTATCATTAATGAAACCCTTGCAAATATGATTGGGAAAGATCCTGTGGGCAAAATACTTTACCGCGATACGTCAGCTACGGGTGCAATCCCTTACACTATCGTGGGAGTAACAAAAGATTTTGTGTTTGATGATATGTATGGCAAGCCCGACCCGCTTGCTTTCATGTGCTACCCGCAATACTTCGGTTATATGTACATTCGGTTGAAACCACAAATCAATGTTGAAAAGGCCATACCAAAAATTGAAACGGTCATTAAATCCAATAATCCTGGCTATCCATTCAATTACATTTTTACGGATGAAGAATTTGATAAGCAATTCAAAAGCGAGACGCTTATCGGAAAGCTTTCCCGGGTATTTTCGCTCCTGGCCATCATCATTTCCTGTCTTGGCTTGTTTGGGCTTGCAACATATACTGCAGAGCGCCGTACAAAGGAAATTGGCATCCGAAAGGTTCTTGGCGCATCAGTCGCAGGAATTACAGGATTGCTATCAAAAGATTTTCTGCGGTTAGTACTCATTTCTGCACTAATCGCCTTTCCGCTATCGTGGTGGTTTATGCACAAATGGTTGCAGAATTATGCTTACCGTATCTCAATAAATTGGTGGGTATTTATTGTTGCTGGCGTCCTGGCTTTATTAATTGCGTTGATTACGATTAGCTTTCAATCGATAAGAGCGGCAGTTGCTAACCCGGTCAAGAGTTTAAGAACAGAATAGAACGAAGATTTGCAGGATTGGAAAATGATTATGATAAAACTTATGAAAACAGCCGATATGAGCTCTTGACTTTTGAATTTTGAATTTTAAATTTTTTTAAGCCATGATAAAAAATTATTTTAAAACGACTTTCAGGACTTTATGGCGGAATAAAACTTTTGCCATCATAAAAATACTCGGACTTGCGATAGGCCTTGCCGTATGTATGCTCATCTTTCTGTATACTAAGGATGAATTAAGTTATGATCAGTTTCATAAAAATAAGGCCCAGTTATTTCGCATTGTTCAAAGCATAAAGATGGGTCAGGACCCTTCCCAAACAATTGGTATTACGACACCAATAATGGGCGAAGCCTTTGTAACGGAAATACCCGAGGTAAAGCAATATGTGCGTGTTAATGGTGAATCCGTAACAATAAAGAGCAAGGATAATAATGTGATTACCGAGCAATGCATGTTTGTTGATGATAATTTTTTCAATGTCTTCACCTTTAAATTACTGGAAGGCAATAAGCGAGTTGCACTAAGAGATCCCCACTCTGTAGTTCTTTCGAAAAATACTGCCATCAAATATTTCGGAACGGAGGATGCTATTGGTGAAACGCTGCAATTCAAAAAGGGAGACGAATTTGAGAATTATACTGTTACCGCCATAGCAGAAAACTCACCACAGAATTCCTCCATCAAGGCAGACATGTATGTGCGGATAATTCCTAATGAGATGCAGGGGGCCGACAGCTGGCTCGGCGGAAGTTTGAACACTTTTTTATTGCTTTCCCCAAATGCAAATGTCCAGGCAGTTGAAAACAAAATGCAGATTTTGTTTGACAAAAGAACAAGGGACTTCATTGCCAAAGCGGAAAAAGAGCAGGGCATTACCTGGAGAGCAAAGTTGCTTCTCCAACCTTTTAGGGATATCCATTTTGGGAAAAAAGCAGGTCCCGACAACGGATTGTCAGACGGAAGCAAATCAGCCTATTCCTATATTCTTACCTGCATCGCCATATTTATCCTAATTATTGCTTGTATTAATTTCATCAACCTTGCCGTTGCGCAATCTCTAAAAAGAAGCAAAGAAATTGGAATACGAAAAGTGGTGGGCGGCACGCGTGGCCAGCTCATAAGGCAATTTCTTGCTGAGTCATTTTTAGTCTCGTTGATCGCATTTGCTATTGCGATTGTATTGACAATAGCAGTCCTGCCGTTCTTTAATGAGCTGGCCAATAAAAAATTAAGTCTTGGTTATCTCACAGATATTTCTTTGTATGCCGGGTATTTTCTCCTGCTATTGATCACATCCTTTATAGCGGGTTTTTATCCCTCGCTTGTCTTGTCAGCGTTTCAGCCGGTAAAGGTTTTATACGGCAGGCAGAAAATGATGAGAAAAAACTTACTTACAAAAGGACTCATCGTATTGCAATTCGCGCTGGCGATCTTCCTGATTATCGGCACCATTGCTGTTAATCACCAGGTCAAGTTTCTATTGCATAAAAATTTAGGTTACGATGGCAGCAACCTGGTACTCCTTAAACTTCCATATAGCAGCAGCAGTGACAAGCTCCCTGCGTTGTTTAAAAACGAACTGGCAGGTCAAAAAAATATTTTAAGCGTTGCAGCAAGAAATGGCGGGCGCAGCATATCGGGCACAACTGCAAATGGGAAAAATCTGACCATTGAAACAAATAGAATCGATGATAAGTACTTGCCCACTTTCAAGATTCCAATTATCGCAGGCAGGAACTTTTCTCCCGATCATCCCTCCGACTCTCTTAATTCTGTTATTGTAAACGAGTCATTCGTGAAAGAAGCTGGATGGAAGCTCAGTGAAACGGTTGGCCAAACCACCTATTCTATGGACGAACGAAAAAAGGCTTATACGATCATCGGTGTGATAAAGGATTATCATTTCAGCTCATTAAAAGAAAAAATTACTCCGGAACTGTTTTCCATGGATCGCACCTCTCATTATGGACAGGTTTGGATAAAGATTAGTCCACAGGATGTTCCTCAAACCCTCGCGTTGTTGGAAAGCACATATAAGAAACTGGTGCCCCTCTTTCCTTATTCGTACGAGTTTATGGACGACATCAACGCAAAGAATTATGAGACAGAAACTAAATGGCAGCAAATCATCGGTATCGCCTCTGCATTATTTATTTTCATTTCATGCATCGGTTTGCTAGGCCTCGTCATGTTGTCGGTTGAGCAACGCACGAAAGAGATTGGAATACGAAAGGTCCTGGGAGCTGCAGTATCCAGGATCATTGTACTTATTTCAAAAGAGTTCATCATACTGATCTCTGTTGCATTTGTCATTGCAGTCCCGGTTGGATATTACTTTATAAACAGATGGCTGCAGGATTTTGCGTATCGGATCAACATTAACTGGTGGATGTTCGCACTCGCCGGAATATTGGTCATAGCTATTGCACTGTTCACTATGAGTTTCAAAGCAGTTAAGGCTGCAATCAGTAACCCCGTGAAATCACTACGAACTGAGTGACCTTGTTTGCAGATGATTGTTAAACATTAAACAATTGAGTCTTTCACTTTTGACTTTTTAATTTTTCAGCCATGGTAACTAATTATTTGAAACTCGCCTTCAGAAACCTTACCAAGCGTAAAGGTTATTCCTTGTTAAACATTGCAGGGTTAGCAATTGGTATTACATGTTGCCTCCTGATTTTTCAATATGTGGCTTTTGAGAGAAGCTTCGATAGCTTTCCCGATAGAGCAAACCAAATCGTTCGCCTGAGGCTTGATTCTTACCAACAAGGTAAACTATCGTGGAAGTCAGCGACGATCTATCCTGCATTTGGGCCAACAATGAAAAGGGACTTTCCCGAGGTGGAAGACTTCTGCAGGTTAATTGATGCCGACCTCTTACTTTCTAACGATGAAAGGCAAATAAAATTCTCAGAGCTCAAGGGCTATTACGCCGATCCCTCTTTTCTTCAAATGTTTAACGTGAAATTGGCGAAAGGAAATCCGAGAACAGCTCTTGACGGACCGGATAAACTTCTGCTGTCCGAAAGCATGGCAAAAAAATATTTCGGTAATGAAGAACCGTTAGGCAAGAAACTTGTGTCGCGCGACCCGGAATACACACGGACATTTGAAGTCACCGGCATCTTCAAAGAGTTCCCTTCCAATTCTCACCTTGTTATTAATCACCTTGTTTCTTACACCACCCTCGGAAGTATCGTTCGCCAGGGAGGCGACACCACAAATTCAACTGAAACCAGCTGGGGGTGGTACGACTTCTACACGTATCTCCAGCTAAGACCAAAGACCGATTTAAAAAAATTTGAATCGAAGTTCCCCGCGTTTTGTAACAAATATATAAACAGCGGTGAATGGGCCAAAGCAAATAATGTAGTTGCTGAACTACACCTGCTGCCATTACGTGATATTCATTTGTATTCAAACTACAACCAGGAAGCGGAGGTAAATGGCAATGGTCAGTCTGTTTCATTTCTATTTCTTATTGCCTTTTTGATTATCGGAATTGCCTGGATAAACTACATAAATCTCGCCACTGCAAGATCACTTGAGCGCGCAAGGGAGGTTGGTGTGCGCAAAGTGGTGGGGGCGGTGAAGCGTAATCTGATTATACAGTTCATGATGGAAAGCTTTTTACTTAATCTTGTAGCCCTGGTTGTCGCCGCGGCAATTGTTTTTCTCCTGATGCCGTGGTTTAATCAATTGACGGGAAAAACCGGAAGTGTAGAGCTGTCTGCTACGGTGAAATATTGGTGGTTGTTCGGCGCAATGTTCTTGTGTGGAAGTATTTTGTCCGGCCTCTACCCCGCCTTCATATTATCAGGTTTTAAACCCGTAGCCGTGCTAAAAGGGCTATTCAAAAACACCACCGGCGGGCAACTGCTCCGCAAAGGACTCATTATTACCCAATTTGCTACCTCAGTAGTTTTAATTGCAGGCACCATCATCGTTTTTCAGCAGGTGAACTACATGCGCCATCAAAACCTTGGTGTTAATATTAACCAAACGCTTGTCCTCGATGGAGCCGCCTCCCTACCGGATTCGCTTTATCAAAATGTTTTTCAGCCATTCAAGACGGAACTAGCCAAAATTCCTGGTGTGATGAATGTTTCCTCCTCGACCAGCGTGATGGGAAAGGAAATCTATTGGACAAATAGCAGCAAACGGTTGGGTGGAGATGCAAAAGGGTTTGTCACACTCTATAATATAGGCGTGGATTATGACTTTATTCCTTCTTTTGATCTGAAGTTAATAGCGGGCAGAAATTTTTCAAAAGATTTTCCAACAGATCAAAAAGCGGTACTGCTAAATGAAGCTGCCGCACGATTACTCGGATTTAACGATTTTAATAAAGCGGTAAATGAAAAATTCCAGTCACGACGCGACACTGTTACCTTGATTGGAATTGTGAGCAATTACCACCACCAGGGGTTGCAAAAGTCAATTGATCCCATGATCTTCCGCTTAGTGCCAAATGCGAGGCAAGCTTACTCGCTAAAAATTAAGACGGCCGACATGCCAGTCGCCGTCTCTGCGATACAAAAAACCTGGGGTAAATTTTTTCCCGCTGACCCATTCAATTATTATTTTCTCGATGAACTCTTTGATCAACAGTATCGGGCTGATCAGCGCTTTGGCAAAATTTTCGGGTTGTTTGCTTTTCTTGCCATCATCATCGCCTGTTTCGGCCTGTTAGGATTATCGGCTTACAATGTGCTGCAGCGAACAAAAGAAATTGGAATAAGAAAAGTGCTGGGTGCGTCTGTGCAAAATGTGTTATACATTCTTTCGAAGGATTTTATTCTGCTTATACTGGTGGCATTTATAATAGCCGTACCAGTTACGTGGTGGATCATGTATAATTGGTTGCAGGATTTCGCGTACCGAATCAATATTCAAATATGGGTTTTCGCGGTAGCCGGCATGTTGGCAATCCTGATTGCCTTAATAACCATCAGTTTTCAGGCACTCAAAGTGGCCATTGCGAACCCCGTGAAATCTTTACGAACAGAATAGAAA
>AR_comb_assmDRAFT_10362570_pt1 | contig 10121 bp, 12 predicted proteins | sample ArasoioldDNA_FD_10543 | JGI IMG/M metagenome (IMG submission 10543) | reverse complement strand
ATCATCGGATAGATGCAAGGGTTGAGGCTCGTCACGAGTCCCGCGACGAACAGCAGCCCAATCGCGAGCAATGGTTGATGCTGCAACGCCGCGGAGATTCCCACGGGGGGGATAATAACTAGCTTATGGCCGTTGAGCCGCACCGCACTCGTCGCCGGCGCGACCGGCCTGATCGGCAATTTCGTGCTCCAGCTGCTGCTCGCGGACGAAACCTGGACGCGAGTGGTCACGGTTGGACGCCGCATCACTCCACACAGACATGACAAGCTCGAACAGCGTGCCCTCGATCTCGGCCAGCTCGAATCCGTAAGCGATCTGCCGCGCACCGGCGATGTCTTCTGTTGTCTCGGCACCACCATCAAGCAGGCGGGCTCGCAGGCCGCATTTCGCCAGGTGGATCACGCCTTCGTCGTGGGCCTCGGCCGCGCCGGCCTGCGCGCGGGCGCGAGCCAGTTCCTGCTCATCAGCGCCATCGGTGCGGATCCCGCGTCCCGCGTGTTTTATAGTCGCGTCAAAGGCGAGACCGAGAACGCGATCAAGGCTCTGCACTACCGGAGCACGCAGATCTTTCGGCCGTCGCTGCTCCTCGGCGCGCGGCACGAGTTCCGTTTCGGCGAGCGAATCGCGATGCGCGCGGCGCCGGCATTTTCAGCTCTTCTGGTTGGCCGGCTGCGCCGCTATCGGCCCATCAACGCCGAGACTGTCGCGCGCGCGATGGTGAACCTCGCGCGCGAAGCTCCGCTCGGCCCCAACATCTTCGAGTACGACGCCATGATCGCGAGCGCTGCGCGCGCGTGAGCACCGATCCGTTTCTCGAGGCGGCGATCGCCGAGGCCCACCAGGGGCTCCGCGAAGGGGGAATCCCCATCGGTTCGGTGATCGTGTCGAGCGGCAAGATCATCGGCCGCGGTCACAACCGCCGAGTCCAGAAAGGCAGTCCGATCCTGCATGGTGAGATGGATGCGCTCGAAAATGCCGGCCGCCAACCGGCCAAGGTGTACCAGGGCGCGACCCTCTACACGACGCTGTCGCCGTGCGCGATGTGCAGCGGCGCGATTCTGCTGTACGGCATCCAGCGCGTGATCATTGGAGAGAACAAGACATTCTTGGGCGAAGAAGAATTGCTCAAAAGCCGAGGCGTGGAACTCGAGGTGCGTCAGGACCCCACGTGCATCCGCATGATGGAGAATTTCATCCGAACGCACCCCGAGTTGTGGAACGAGGATATCGGCGTCTAACGGCTCTTCCGTACAGTCATTGGCCCGTTCGTCGTAAGCACGCGTACCGGCGCCCCGCCATTCCCCAGCGTGGTCGAGATTCGATTCCTGATCCGGCCGTTAATCGTGACGGTCATCGGAAAGCCGACATCCATGGGCCCGTTCACCGTTCCGAATTCGATCTTTGCGTTGTAGTTGTCCGGGATCGTTAGATCCGCGGGACCGTTCTGCGTCTCCGCGTCGAGACCCGCCCCGTCCCACTTCGTCCCCATCAGCTCGATGGACAGCGGGCCGTTCTGTGCGCTCGCGTGCACGTCGCCGCCGACGCCAGTCAGCGACAGCGGCCCATTTTGTGTCTGCAGATCCATCTTGCTCGCCACGTCCTGGACCGACAGTGGTCCGTTCTCCGTCGCCACGTTCAGGTCGGTTTTGCGCGGGAGCATGACAACGAGGTTGACGCCCCAGTGTTGACGCCGGCCGTAGGAAGCGCTGCCGCCAGTCACCTTGATCGTATTGCCAGACGCCTCGACCTTGATATCGCGTGCGATATCGTCGGCTTCGCCCTGCGTGCGCGCGTTCACCTGAATCCGGGCCGTGATCGCCACGCTGTCTTTATCCCACCCGAAGACGTCGACACCACCGTTCATCCCGGGGTCGATCGTCAGCGCGCCGCGAACCGATTTCATGCCGAGCTCGCGAATCTCGCAGTGGCGCGCGCGTGAGTCGTAATCACCCCAGTGCTCGCGACAGTTGTCGAGCCATTCATCATCACTTTCCTGGCCTTTTGCGGCGGCAGGCAGGATCACAACAGCGAGAAACAGAGCGGCGAGATAGCGAAACATGACGGGGCTCCGTGGGGTGACAGGATTGTACGGGTTCGACACTCCCTACGGTGGAAGGGTTGGCCGGATTCGCTAGCTTACGATCGTCCCTACCCCCCGAACCCTGAGATTCTCATGCGCTTGGCCGTCCTAAGCCTGTCTCCGCTGCTCATCGCCGCCCCGCTGCGTGCCCAGAACAGCCGCCTGGATGCCGAGGTGGACAGAAGGGCGGCCCAGATTCAGGGCAAAGTCGTGGCCTGGCGCCGCGACATCCATGAGCACCCCGAACTGTCCAACCGTGAAACTCGCACCGCCGAGCTCGTCGCGCAGCACCTGCGCTCGCTCGGCATCGAGGTGCGCACCGGCGTGGCACATACGGGAGTCGTGGGTCTGCTGCGCGGCGGCAAGCCGGGCCCCGTCGTCGCCCTGCGAGCGGACATGGACGCGCTCCCCGTCACTGAAGAGGTCGACCTTCCCTTTGCCTCCAAGGTGCGAGCCACATACAACGGCCAGGACGTGGGCGTCATGCACGCGTGCGGTCACGATGCGCATACCGCGATGCTGATGGGCGTTGCGGAAGTCCTCGCGGGCATGCGCAACGAGCTGCCCGGCAGCGTGAAATTCATTTTTCAGCCGGCCGAAGAAGGCGCGCCCGCGGGTGAACGGGGCGGTGCCCCGCTCATGATCGAGGAGGGCGCGCTCGACAATCCGAAACCGTCAGCCATTTTCGGGCTGCACGTCTTTCCGTATCCGGCGGGCGAGATTCGCTATCGGGCGGGCGGGATCATGGCCGGCGCTGACATTTTACGAATCGTCGTCCGCGGCCGGCAAACGCACGGTGCACTGCCTTGGAAAGGCATCGATCCAGTGGTCGTCTCCTCGCAGATCGTGCTGGGACTGCAGACGATCACGAGTCGCCAGATCGATCTGACGAGCGCGCCGGCGGTCGTTACCATCAGCGCGATCAACGGCGGCGTTCGCTACAACATCATTCCCGACAGCGTCGTGATGCTGGGCACCATCCGCACCTTCGATGACGTGATGCGCGCAGACATCCACCAACGCGTCCGCCGGACAGCCGAATCGATCGCTGAGAGCGCCGGGGCCAGCGCGCAGGTCACCATCGACACGACCGGGCTCGTCACGTACAACGATCCCGCACTCACGGAGCGGATCGTGCCGACGCTTTACCAGGTTGCAGGCAAGGGTCACGTCGGACTCGCCACTCCCACCACGACAGCGGAGGATTTCTCGAGCTATCAGCGGCGCATCCCGGGCGTGTTCTTCTTCCTGGGCATCACCCCACCGGGGACAGATACCTTGAAGGCGGCTCCAAACCATTCGCCGAAGTTTTATGTCGATGAGGCGGCGCTGCCGGTGGGGGTGCGCGTGATGGCGCACCTGGCGGTCGACTATTTGAGCAGCGGGGCGGGACGCTAGCTGTGTGTCGGCTCGACGCTCTCGCCGAAGCGCTTGGCGAGGGCCTTGAGATAGTTGTCGAGCGACCCGTAGTAGCCGAACAAGAACCGTGACATGAATCGGAAGATGGGATTGCTGATCCATCCCACTTCCGTCACGCTGACGTGTGTGCCGCTTCCATCAGGCGCGAGCTCGTAGATCCACGTGCCGCCGAATGCCGCGCGGGCCTTGGGATCGATTTGCGTCACGAGCTTTCGCGGCGGCGTGGACTCGAGCACGATGATCGGCACGTCGAAGTTGCTCATTTTCTGACGCCACACTTCGCGCCCGCCGCGGTCGGGTAACCGCTCCACACGTTTGATCGCGGGCCACCAACTCGACCCTCCACCGATGTCGCGCACGACCTTCCAAACGCCGTCGATCGGGTGCTTGAGCGAGATGGAGCTCGTGGCGCGGTGCTCGCGCGACACGAACAGGCCGACGAGCGCCATCGCGACGAACACCGCCGCCAGCGCGCCCATGACGATCAGCACCCACCGCATTGAATCTCCGGAGGAATTACTCTCCCGGGATGTAACTACAGAGCGGATCTTCCGCGAGAGGGTCGCCCGATGCCGCAAGTGCGCGGGCGCGCGAGCCGCCACACTCCCACCGCAGATCGCAGCGGCCGCACCGCCCGCCGAAGCCGTCGGGCTGGCGCAGCGCGACGAACAGCGGAGCGGCACGGTACAGCGTCACCACATTGTCGCCGGTTACGTTGCCGGTGACGGTCGGCAGGAATCCGGCAGGCGTGACGTCGCCCGTGTGGGAGATGAACAGCACTCCGTTCCCGTCGCGAACACCGCCGGCGTGCCCGCGCGCGGCGTGGCACGCCTCACGCATCACGCGCCGGAAGTGAGGGGCTTCGGTGGTCGTGACGATCGGTCGCCCGTGCTCGCGCGGCAGCCCGCCGGCCCAGCGCATCAGCGCGTCCGCCTGGCGCGGCGTCACCGGCTGCAGCATCGTGCCGCGACCCACTCCCACCAGAAAGAAGAGACTCCAGCGCGCGGCGCCGACATCGCACGCCCGCTCGTAAATCTCAGGCAGATCACCGAGGGTCTCCGCCGCGATCAGCGTGTTGATCTGCACCGGCAGCGCCACCAACTGCGCCATGCGCGCCGCGGCGAGCGTCCGGTCATAGGTGCCGGCTGTCCCACGGAACACATCGTGCCGTTCCGGAGTGGAGCCATCGAGCGATAGCGAGATCGCCTCGACACCGGCGGAGCGGAACCGCGTGATGATGCCTTCCGTGAGCAGCGGCGTGGCACTGGGAGAAATCGACACCTTGAAGCCGCGCTCCCGCGCGGCCGCGATGAGCTGAAAGAGGTCAGGACGCTTGAGTGGGTCACCCCCGGTGAGTACGAGGCGCGGCAGCGCTCCAAACGGCGCAAAGCCGAGCAGATCGTCCAGCAGCGCGAGCGCCTGCCTTGTGGTAAGCTCAGCGGGGTCGGGCTCGGGGCGCGCTTCGGCACGGCAGTGGCGACACGCGAGATCACACGCGCGCGTGACTTCCCAGTAGATCCGAAGCGGCGCGCGATCGAACACGTAGCGAGACGATGCGGCGGCCAGCATGAGCCAAACCTTTCATGTGCTTCGTGAAGCGAGATTAAAGACTACATGAACGAACACAACGTTCGCGTGGACAAATGGCTGTGGGCCGCGCGGTTCTTCAAAACCCGCGCGCTCGCGTCCGCGGCGGTCGCGGGCGGCAAAGTGCAGGTGAATGGCAGCCGTGCGAAACCGGCCAAGCCCGTACAAGTCGGCGACGAGCTGCGCGTGCGCGTTGGGCCGTACGACTGGATCCTCACCGTGCGCGCGGTGACCGAACGCCGCGGTTCGTCGAAAGACGCCCAACTCCTGTACGACGAGTCCCCAGAGGGCAAGGTCGCGCGTGAGCGGCTTGCGGAAGCGCACAAAATCGCGCCGGCCCCCACCTATCAAGGCAAGGGCCGGCCGACAAAGAAAGAGCGGCGCGAGCTGCAGCGCCTCGAGGACGGCGACCTCTAGAGCTTCTCGAGGTGCACGTTCCCCGAGCCCGTTTCAACCGACACGCGGCCTTTTCCGTCTCCCAACGTGCCCGTGACATGATCGTGCGAGACCTTTCGCACGGTCAGCGTCAGCCCGCCGAGATCGATGTCGCCGCTGCCGGTATCGATATCCACTTCCGCTCCGGCTGTCGACGGCACCTTGAGCGTGACGTCGCCCGAGCCGGTCTCGATGTGTACGGAACGGAACGCCGCGATCAACGCGACATCGATGTCACCCGAGCCGGTCTCGAACGACAACTCGTCGCCCGACGCGGAGGTCGCGTCGATATCGCCCGAGCCGGTGGACGCGTAGATCGTGCCCGCCTTGCCGTCGCTCAACTTGATGGTGCCGGAACCCGTCTCGAGTCGCAGCATCGATCCGTCGATTCCCGATGCGGTAATGTCCCCCGAGCCCGTGGACAGATTGACGTCGCCGGCGGCCGAGCGCAGGTCGACATTTCCCGACCCCGTCGACACGCGCAGCGATCCGCGTGTCCGGTCCGTGGCGACGTCCGCCGAGGACACCGAGACGCGAATTGTGCCTTCCACGTTCGTGACGAATGCTTTGCCGACGCCGAGGTTCACGGCGACGTTCTTGCCTTTTGGCACGCGCACGCGCAGGTCCGCGGACGCCTCTAGTCCACCGCTTCCGCGCCGTCGTGACGTGATCCGTACCTCGTGGCCCTCGCGCGACCAGCCGCGATGATCATCGCGGTCGTCGCCGAACGTGCCGTCGTCGCGCACGCGCAGCGTGGTGTTCCAGCCGTGGTCTTCGTCCGGCACGATGATGACGTCGTCGGGATAAATGACCCGAAGCGTCTCGCGGCCGCGGATCGGTCCGGTCTGGACTTCGAGTTGGGCGGCGTCGGCACCGCCGCGCTCGATCTCGACCACCACGTCGCTCCCCGTGCCGGCTTCCACGCGCAGCTCGCCGACGAGGTTGTAGATGGCGACCGAATCGCCCTTGATCACGTGTTTGGAGATTTGAGCAGCAACGGGACGGGTGAACAGTGCAACGCCGGACATCAGCAGCAGTGCGCGGGCGATCATGGCGGCTCCAAAGGAGTTGGCGCTAGTTAGATAGCGAAACCGGTTCAGGGGTTGCAGCTTTCACCCTATGCAAGATTGGCTGCTTTGGTTTCTGCTGGCGATTGGGCTGTTTGTCGGGGAAATGTTTACCGCGGGCTTCTGGCTCGCCTGCCTGGCCGTGGGTGCCGGCGTTGCCGGCCTGGTCGGCCTCATTCCGGGACTCGGGTTCGTCAGTGAGGGGATCGCGTTCGCAGCGGCCAGCATCGTGAGCATGGCCGGGCTCAGGCCGCGACTGATGCGCTACTTCCAACTGGGTCCGGGATCCGAGCTCCGCACCGGCGTGGACGCGCTCCTCGGCAAGACCGGCATCGTGACCGAGCGGATTGCGCCGGGCCAGACGGGGCGGGTCAAAGTCGAAGGCGAGGACTGGCGCGGCGCCTCCAGTGACGAGGGCGTGATCGAGCCCGGCACGAAGGTCACCATCATTCAGGTCGACGGCACGACTCTCTTGGTCGAGAAGGAGCTTTAGGCGATGGGTCCCGGCACAATCTTGGTTGCGGCAGTGGCGTTCGGCGTCATCGTCCTGATATCGAAGTCGATCCGCGTCGTGCAACAGGCTCAGACGATGATCATCGAGCGCCTCGGCAAGTACCATAAGACGCTCAGCTCGGGCATCAATTTTGTTCTGCCCGTCATCGATCGTCCACGCACGGTCGACTGGCACCAGACCCTCATCACGCCGGCCGGGGACAGCTACTCGCGGCGCTTCCGCACCGAGCGGATCGATCTGCGCGAAACGGTCTACGTCTTCCCACGCCAGAACGTGATCACCAAGGACAACGTCGTCGTCGAGATCGATGCGCTGATCTATTCGCAGATCACCGATCCCGTGCGCGCGACGTACGAGATCGCGAACTTGCCCGACGCGATCGAGAAGCTGACGCAAACGACGCTGCGCAACGTGATCGGCGAGATGGAGCTCGACCACATCCTCTCCTCGCGCGACACGATCAACGCCAAGCTGCGCGCGATCTTGGACGAAGCGACGCACAAATGGGGCTCGAAGGTGAGTCGCGTGGAGCTCAAGGACATCAATCCCCCGCGCGACATCCGCGACGCCATGGAAAAGCAGATGCGTGCCGAGCGCGAGCGGCGCGCGACCATCATCACCGCCGATGCCGAGCGCCAGTCTCGCATCCTCTCGGCGGAAGGCATCCGCCAATCGGAAATCAACACCGCCGAGGGCGACAAGCAGGCGAAGATCCTGCACGCCGAAGCCGAGGCCGCTGCCCGGCTCAAGGTGGCCGAGGCCGAGGCGCAGGCGATCGAGCGCATCACCGCCGCGATCAAGGGCACCGGCGGCGACCCCGCGCAATACCTGATCGCCATTCGCTACATCGAGACGCTCAAAGAGATGGTCTCGGGCCAGAACAACAAGGTCATCTACATGCCGTACGAAGCCACCGGAGTGCTCGGCTCCCTTGGTGGCATTCGGGAGATGCTGGCGCCGGGCCCGTCCGACAAGAAGGCGTGAACCCGCTTACCTCGCTCTCCGAAGAAGAACGGATATTCCAGGGCGCGGTGCGCGACTTCGCCGAGAGCGAAGTTCGCCCGCGGGTGCAGGCGATGGAGCATGCCGCGCAGCTCGATCCCACCCTCATTCCCAAATTCTTCGAGCTCGGTCTTATGGGCATCGAGATTCCCGAGCAGCTGGGCGGCGCGGGCGGATCGTTGTTCATGACCGTCCTCGCCGTGGAAGAGCTGTCCGCAGTGGACGCGTCTGCAGCGATCTTCGTGGACGTGCAAAACACGCTCGTCAACGCGCTGCTGCTGAAGTGGGCGTCCGACGTCCTCAAACAGCGCTATCTGCCGAGCCTCGCGACCGAGGTCCCCGGCGCCTACGCGCTCTCCGAAGCGGGCTCGGGGTCGGACGCCTTTGGTCTCCAGACGAAGGCCACCAAGCAGGGCGACAAGTGGATCCTCGACGGCCGCAAGCTGTGGATCACAAACGGCGCCGAGGCGGGCTTCTTCGTCATCTTCGCCAACAGCGACTTCTCAAAAGGCTACAAGGGGATCACGGCGTTCGCGGTGGAGCGTCACTTCCCGGGATTCAGCGTCGGCAAGAAAGAGGACAAGCTCGGCATCCGCGCGTCCTCCACGGCCGAGCTGATCCTCGACCATTGCGAGGTGCCGGCCGACAACGTGGTCGGCGAGGTGGGCGTCGGCTACAAGGTCGCGATCGAAACGCTCAACACCGGCCGCATCGGCATTGGCGCGCAGATGATCGGCGTCGCGCGCGGCGCGCTCGATGTGTCGCTCAAGTACGTGAAAGAGCGGCAGCAGTTCAACAAGCCGATCGCCGAGTTTCAGGGCGTGCAGTTCCAGCTGGCCCAGGCCGCGACCGAGCTCGAGGCCGCACGGCTGATGGTCTACAACGCCGCCCGGCTCGAGGATGCCGGTGAGTCGTACACGAAGGAAGCAGCGATGGCGAAGTTGCTGAGCTCGCAGGTGGCCGAGCGGGTGACGTCGCTCGCGGTAGAGCTGCTCGGGGGTTACGGGTACACCAAGGAGTACCCGGTCGAAAAGTTCTACCGCGATGCGAAGATCGGCACGATTTACGAAGGCACGAGTAACATGCAGCTCAACACGATTGCGAAACTGCTGCTCAAGTGACCCAGATCACCCTGCGCGCCGCGCCTATGGGGTAGGATGGTGACCCTCCATAGGAGGTCGTCATGAACCGCTCGCTGTTGCTTCTGGCTGGTATTCTCGTCCTCGGCTTCGCACCCGCTGCGGCGCAAGGACACGGAAATGGGCACAAGAAGGAGTTCGAGATCGCACCGGATCGCGCCGTCTCCGTGACGCGCGACGTGCTGGTGCATCAGGGCTACGAAGTCGTCCGCATCGAAACCGTCGGCAATGACCAGGTCGTGTACTACCGGCGCGGCAACATGGGGCACGGCAAGGGCAAAGGGCCGCCGGTCAAGATGATCATCCGGCACGTCGAGAATCGTGTCGTGTTCGTGGACACGCCGGACGCCGTCCTGGTGGACATCAATGTCCGGCTGCGGTTGTAGCGCTCCTCAGTGCGTGAGGTAGCGGTAGATCAGCAGCTGCTCGGGATTGGACCAGCAGGGGATGAATAGATCCCGATTCTGCGCGTTCACCGCGACGTCATTGGCATAGCAGTTGACCGACATGTAGCCGATGGTCGTGTCCGTGTTGCCGTCGATCCGATCGACCAGGAAATTGCCGTAGCCCGCGACGTAAACGCGGTTGACGATCGGATCGACGGCCACGCGCTGCGGCTGATTGCTGGTGACGAATTCGTTCTTGAGCAGCGTGTTCGTGCTCAAGTCGATGACCGACACCGTCTGGTCGCCCATGTTCGCGACGTAGAGCTTCCGCGTCAGCGGATTGATCGCCATCCCCTGCGGCTGGTTCCCGACCGGGATCAAGCCGACCACTTTCTTGAGCGCCGGATCGACCAGCGCCACGGTGTCGTTCACCATCGCCACATAGACGAGGCGATTTCCTGCATCGAACGCGACGCCCGTGCCGTTCGCGGG
>AR_comb_assmDRAFT_10034304_pt1 | contig 10121 bp, 7 predicted proteins | sample ArasoioldDNA_FD_10543 | JGI IMG/M metagenome (IMG submission 10543) | reverse complement strand
CCGTTCACCACGTTCGACCGCATCCGCACCGAGGCCGAGGCCAAGTACCTGGCCACCGAGGAGGAGCTGAGCAAGGAGCTCGAGGCGGCGCAGAAGAAACTGGCCACGCTTGAGGTCGACCCGAAGGCGGGGGCGAGTGCCGCAGTGCTGCTGACGGCCGAACAGCAGGAAACCGTGCGTACGTTCCGCGCCCAGGTCCTTACGCTGCGGGCCCAGCTGCGCGAGGTACAGCACGCCCTGCAGCAGGACATCGATCGGCTGCAGACCTGGGTGATGCTGGCCAATATCGCGGCGGTTCCCGCCCTCGTTGCCCTCCTGGCGCTGATCGTTGCGCTATGGCGGCGGGCGCGGCGGCACCGGACGCGCGCGGCCGCGGCGGCCTGAGCGAAAGGCAGGGACCGCATGAAGCCGACCACATTCCTCGTCGTGCTCGCCGCCACCGCCGTCAGCGTGGTCGCGGCGGGTTATGCCGTCGTGTCGGAGAGCCGCATCCAGGCGCCGGCGGCGGCGAGCGGGGCGCCGGTATTCGGCGACCTGCTGGCCCGCGCCAACGACGTGCAGAGCGTCACGGTCGCCAGCGCCTCCGGCAAGTTCACGATCGCGCGCAAGGGCGACGGCTGGGCGCTCGCCGAGAAGGACGGCTATCCGGTCGCCGCCGACAAGCTGCGCCAGCTCGTGGCCGGCCTGGCCGACCTGCGGCTGCTGGAGGCGAAGACCGACCAACCTGACCGGCATGCGCGGCTCGAGGTCGAGGACATCGCGGCCAAGGACTCCAAGTCGAAGCAGGTCACGCTCGCCGGCGCCGACGGCAAGCTGCTCGCCGATCTGATCGTCGGCAAGCAGAACAACACGTCCGACTTCAACGGCCTGCGTGGCATCTACGTGCGCAAGCCCGGGAGTGCGCAGGCCTGGCTGGCGCAAGGCTCGGTCGAGGTGCCGACCGCCGCCGTCGATTGGGTCGACCGCACGGTGGTCGATGTCGCCGAGGACAAGATCCAGCGCCTGCAGTTCGAGCCGACGGCCGCGCCCGCGCTGACCGTGAGCAAGGCCGATAAGACGGCGGCTGACTTCACGCTGGCGCCGCTGCCCGAGGGCAAGAGCGCCGATCCCGACGCCCTCAAGCGGCTGACCGAGGTCTTCACCGCCGTCGAGCTTGACGACGTGCGCGCCGACAAGGACACCGACAAGGCCGTGAAGGCCGGTGCCGCTGAAGCCGCCACCTTCGACGGGCTGACCTTGAAGGCGGAGCTGCTGGTCATGGACGGGGGCACCTGGCTGCGCCTGAAGGCCTCTGCCGCCGAGGGCAGTGCGGCGGCGGCCGAGGCCAAGACCATCAACGACCGCGTGGCCGGCTGGCTCTACAAGCTTCCGCAGTTCAAGGCCGCCCTCCTGCAGCCGAAGGTCGACGACTTCCTGAAGAAGCCGGAGGGGTAGTCGCCGCCCGTTGGCGAGAACCGGGCGACCCTTCCTTCGCCCGCCGACCTTGCTTCGCTCGTCGAAGCGGGCTTCGCGAAGGCGGGTGGACCCCATGCCCAGCGGAGAATGACGTCCAGGGGGCGGCCGATACCCGATCGGCTGACCGTAGGGTCCCCCTGCGCAAAGTCGCGGAACAACCTTACGCATCGGCGAGTCTGTGTCCGATGAACCCCATGCCCAGCGGGAAATGACGCCCTGCGGACTGCTCCGTCCTCTCGACGACGGGACCGTTGTTGGCCCTATACACGAGGTCAAAACCGGAGAATTTCTCTCCAGAGCATGAACAATATAGGAACAAATCGGCAGTCGTCAAGTCGGAGGCGGCTTGAAATGATCGCCGCGGCAGCCAACGTCAGGACAGTTCTCGCCGCCGCGATCGAAAGGCCGGTCGACACCAGTGATCGCGGGCAGCGAATGGGGATAGATGGTTCCAGAACTGCACGACCGTGACTTAGGGCCAGGGCCGGACCGGCAGGCGCTCGGGAAGGGGCCGCTGTGGTTCAGGGCCGCGCGGCTCGCTTTCACCGCTCTGTGCATTGTCGTGGCGTCACTGGCGGGAGGCGCGTTCGGACGACTTTCTCCGGCCTCGATCGGCGCCGCGCCTGGCCCTGCGCCCACCGCTGACGCGCAACGCGATTCCGTCCGCAGTCTGCTGCGCCCGCCTGCCGAGATCGTTGCAAAGGCCCCGATCTGGCGCTCCGGCGATGCCGGCGGCCCGCAGCCCGGACCGTATTCCGCCGCGATCCCGGCGCTTCGGCAATGTGTCGCCTGGCTGGTCGGAGACGAACCTGGTTCGGCTTCCAGCCATGACCGCGAGCCGCGATGGCTCGCCGTCCGCGCCGGCTATGCGCGCGCACCTCCGACGGCGATCGGCCGCTCTCGGATCGCCGCCTGAACAGGGCGGGGTCCGGCCGCAGCCGCCGGATTCGGGACATCCGCTGACATAGCGCAGCGGCCGCCTGCGCGTGCAGGCCGGCCGTCAAGCGGCGATGGCCCGTTCCGAGCGGTCCCGACACCTCCGCCTCGGAGACGCCCATGTTCCCGTCACGCTGGAAGCTCGCGAGCTATGCGCTCGTGGTCCTCATCGGCTGCCTTGTCGCAGCGCCCAATCTCTTTACCCGCGATCAGCTGAACCTTCTGCCGAGCTGGCTGCCCACGCCGCAGGTCGCGCTCGGCCTCGATCTCAGGGGCGGATCCCACCTCGTGCTCGAGGTCGATGCGGCGGCGGTGGCGCGCGAGCGACTCGGCGTGATTGCCGACGACGCGCGAACCGCCTTGCTGCAGGCGGCAATCGCCGGTGTCGGTGTCAGGGTGTCCGATGGCGCGGTCGTCGTCCGGCTTCCCGACGAGAGGGGGAGCGCGGCGGTCGAGGAAGTCCTACGCGGGCTCGTCTCGACCGTGACCGGCCATGGCTTCGGCGCATCGCAGCCGGATATCGAGATCGCCCGGGAGTCGAAGGCCGAGTTCCACCTCCGCCCGACTGCGGCCGCCCTCGACGCACGCATGGACAGCGCGGTGGAGCAGAGCCTCCCGATCGTCGAGCGCCGGATCAACGAAGTCGGCGTCGTCGAGCCGACGGTCCAGCGCCTCGGCGCCGACCGCATCCTCGTGCAACTTCCCGGCGTCCAGGACCCGGCCGCCGTGAAGAAGCTCCTGGGCACGACGGCGAAGATGACGTTTCATCTCGTGGTCGCCCGGCTCGATCCTTCGGCGTTGCGCGGCGGCCCGCTGCCGACGGGCGTGATCGTCGCCCCGGCGGCCGAGGGTGACGCCAACTATCCGATCCAGTCGGAGCCGATGCTGCAGGGCGACCGGCTCGTCGATGCGGCGCTGACCTTCGACGAGCGCACGGGACAGCCGGTGGTCTCCTTCCGGCTGGACTCCGTCGGTGCCAAGAAGTTCGCCGACATTACGCGCGTTTATGTGGGGGAGCCCTTTGCCATCCTGCTCGATGGCAAGGTGCTGAGCGCGCCCGTCATCCGCGAACCGATCACCGGCGGTTCCGGGCAGATCAGCGGCAACTTCACGGCAGCCGAGGCGTCGTCGCTGGCGGCGCTGCTGCGGGCCGGCGCATTGCCGGTGCCGCTCACGGTCATCGAAGAGCGGACGGTCGGTCCCGATCTTGGCGGCGACGCCATCCGCATGGGCGCAATCACCGGCCTGGCCGGCTTCGCGCTCGTCTGCGCCTTTATGATCGTGCTCTATGGGCGCTGGGGGCTGGTCGCGAACATGGCGCTCGCCGTGAACGTCGTGCTGACGTTCGCCGGCCTCTCGCTGTTCGGCGCCACTCTCACGCTGCCCGGCATTGCCGGAATTGTCTTGGGCATCGGGCTCGCCGTCGATGCCAACGTGCTGATCAACGAGCGCATCAAGGAGGAGGCCCGCAGGGGACGCAGCGCGGCGGCGGCGCTCGATCACGGATTCAAGCGCGCCTACCACACGATCCTCGATTCGAACGTCACCACGCTGATCGCCACGCTGCTGCTGTTCTGGTTCGGGTCGGGTCCAGTGCGCGGCTTCGCCGTGACCATGGGCCTGGGTATCGTGACTTCGATGTTTACTGCCGTTGCGATCGTGCGGGCGGTGATGGCCACGTGGGTTCACCGGCGGCGGCCGAAGCAGTTTCTGATACAGCCCCTGCTGCGGCTGAACCTCCTGCCGGCGGCGTCGAGCATCCGGTTCATGCGCGCGCGCTTCCTCGGGATCGCCGTCTCGATGCTGCTGTCGATCGCCTCGGTGACCCTGTTCATCACGCCCGGCCTCAACTATGGCATCGATTTCGCCGGCGGCATTCTCATGGAAGTGAAGACCCCGCAGTCCGCCGATCTCGCGGCGATGCGCGGCAGTCTCGACGGCCTGCATCTCGGCGAGGTCGCCCTGCAGGAGTTCGGCGATGCCTCCACGCTGCTCGTCCGGATCGAACGCCAGCCCGGCAACGACGCCGTCCAGCAGGCCGCCGCCGACCGCGTGAAAGCCGCCGTCGATGCGGTTGCGCCGGGATCGCTTATCGAGCGCACCGAAGTGGTCGGACCGAAGGTCAGCGGCGAACTCGCCCGGACCGGCGTCATCGCGGTGATCCTCGCGAGCGTCGCCATGCTGGCCTACATCTGGGTCCGCTTCGAGTGGCCGTTCGCGGTCGGCGCCATCGCGACGCTCGTGTTGGACGTGACGAAGACAGTGGGGTTCCTCGCGCTCACCGGCCTGGACTTCAACCTCACCGCCATTGCCGCGGTGCTCACGCTGATCGGCTACTCCGTGAACGACAAGGTCGTGGTCTATGACCGCATGCGCGAGAACCTCCGGCTGCATCCGGAGATGCCGCTGCGACAACTCATCGACCTCAGCATCAACCAGACTTTCCTGCGCAGCCTCTACACCTCGGCGACGGCCTTGCTCGCCCTGCTGCCGATGGCGATCTGGGGCGGTCCGGCAATCGCCAGCTTCGCGCTGCCAATGCTGTTCGGCATCGCGGTGGCCGCCAGCTCGTCAATCTTCATTGCCGCGCCGATCCTGCTGTTCCTGGGAGAGCGCCGGTGGCGGCGGAAGACGGAGGGGGGCGGCGTCGTACTGGCCGAGCAGGGAATGCGGCCAGCGGAATAGATGTCGCGATACGATCCCTTGGGTGCCGGCGGGTAGAACCCGATATAAGTAGTCCAGCCATCGCAAAGGGCACGACTATGATCGCAGTTGATCAACCGATAACGCTCGTTGATACACCGGTCAGAATCGAGCTCCGAGCGTTTCCGCCGCGGGAGCCGGTGACTCTCATGGCGCTCCACACATTCCCATCCGGTTCGCGGTGGCAATCGCAGGCCACATTTCTCGCTGACGACAACGGCGGTGTGGATGTGGCCCGCCAGGCGCCCGTATCGGGCACATATGAGGGCGTTTCTCCGATGGGACTCTTCTGGTCGGCGGAGAGATTGCCGGGCAAGGTCCAGCTGGCCGCAGGCGGCGGCGTCATTCAACCGATCCACGTTCGTCTGGAAGCAAGAAGCGCCACCGTGGCGCGCGCTGAATTGACGATAGAGCGGCGAGTTGCCGCGCCGGGAGTTACCAGGCATCCGCTGCGCTTCGAGGGCGTTGTCGGTACGCTGTTCCTCCCGCCGGGCGGCGGGCCGCATCCTGCGGTTATCGTGCTCAGTGGCGGTGGTGGCGGCATTGACGAGTATAGAGGCGCGATCTTGGCATCGCACGGCTATGCCGCTCTCTGTCTCGGCTACTTCGGCCTACCGGGTCTTCCGCGCGGTCTCGTCAACATCCCTCTCGAGTATTTCGAGGCTGCAATTCGTTGGATGCGGGCCCAGTCTTGGCTGCGAGATCACTTTCTTGCCGTCTGGGGCGAATCCCGCGGAGGCGAGCTTGCTCTCCTGCTAGGCTCCAATTTTCCCGAGATCAATGCTGTCGTCGCCTGGGTTCCGAGCGGCGTCGTTTTCTGGGCTCTTGGCCACGCCGAACCAGGAGACACGCGACCGCGAGCAGCATGGACGTTCCGCGGGAAGGCGCTGCCCTATCTCCAGGAGTTCAACTCGAATCTCGGCGCGGCGCCGGCGGCCGAGCGCGGCCGGCCGGTAGCCTACACGCCTTTTTACCTAAGTCATCTTCGGGACAAACAGGCTGTCGAGCGTGCCGTCATCCCCGTGGAGAATACGAAGGGCCCCGTTCTTCTTGTCTCGGGTAGCGATGATCGTATGTGGCCATCGTCGGCACTGGCGGACATCGCATTTCATCGGTTGGAAGCGAACAAGCACCCGTATCCATATAGGCATCTGAAGCACGCGGGCGCCGGCCACTTGATCCGCGTGCCATACGGTCCCTCGACATCCCGATCGTTCGGTGTGGCCGTGGATGGACTCGAGGGATACTTGTGCAGCGTCGGCGGTACGCCGAAGGCCGACGCCGATGCCAGCGTTGACGCGTGGAAAAGTACGCTCGATTTTCTCCGGGAGGGTGCCGACTTACGCCGATAGCTGGTTGTCAGTTTTGGCGGGAAACAACCGGTGAACGTTCGGTGTGCACAATCCGTTTAGCGCAAGAGATTGGCCATCTGCAGGACGAACGAAGATGGGCGCACGCTCTGTTGGTCTGGCGTATGACCGAGGTATAAAGAGAGGGTGTGCCGGCAGGAGGAAACTGGCCATGTACACCAAGCAGGCGCTGCGGGAACTCGGGGTGACCGGCGGGGAGATGAGCGAGGCACAGCGGCGGTCGCTCGACGCTAACGGGTTCTTCATCCAGGAGGGCGTGTTCACGCCGGTGCAATGCCGTGTCATGGCCGAGGAGTTCGATCGGCTGCATGCGCGCGAGGGCGACAAGGGCGGGCAGGAGGTGCATGTGGAGCCGGGAGCGCCGCGCATCTCCGACGTCTTCAACAAGACCGCCGTCTATGACTGCTGCCTGGAGATCAAGCCGTTCCTGGTGGCGTCACACTATTTGCTCGGCGAGTTCAAGCTGCACGGCGCCAACCTGCGCGACCCGCTCAAGGGACGCGGTCAGCAGGACCTGCATGTCGACGTGCCCAAGCTGTTCGACGACGACTGGTGGGTATCCAACGCCATCGTCACCTTCGACGACATGACTGCCGACAACGGGCCGACGCGGGTGGTGCCGGGCTCGCACCGCTGGCAGCCGATGAACGTGCCCTACGTCAATATCGGCGACTGGCAGCCGGGGCCGCTGACACCGGAAGAGCAGGCGCGGGTGCCGAAGGACCTGGCGGCGCCCTATCCCGGCGAGGTCCGGGTGACCGCGCCCAAGGGCGCCGTCATCGTTATCAACTCCTCGCTCTGGCATGCCGGCACGACGAATGTCAGCGGCGCCCGCCGGCGCGTCCTTCACCTGACCTACACGCGCCGCGACCTGCCGCAGCAACTGGTGCAGCGCGAGTACCTGACGCCCACACTGTATGAGCGCATGAGCCCGGCGCACCGCTTCCTCATGGATATCGAGGAACTGCCGGCGGGCGCGTCTGCGATGCGTGCCGCGCGACGCGCACATGCCGGCGGCAATTGGTGGAACTGACGGCCCGATTCCGCAAGGCCCCGCGCTAACGCGCGACCAGTCGCACTGCCGCCTGCGCCGCCGCCTCGGCATGGCGCCGGTCGCCGTGGATGAGCATGAGCACCTGGCAGCCTTCGAGGAGCAGCACGATCTGGCGTGCGCGCAGCGCGGCGTCGGCAACGCGCCGGCGCGCCAGCTCCTCGGTGAGCCGTGACTCCATGGCCGTCTTGTGTCGCCGAGCGATAGCGCGCGCGGGATGGCCGGGCAGATCGGCCAGCTCGACCACGAGGCGGGTGAACCCGGCGCTCGACCAGCGCGGCTTCGATGCCCAGATCGCCAGCCCGCGAACAACGCCTTCACCATGGCTTCGGCATTGCCGGAGAGCCGCTCCGACCAGCGACGGATGAGTGTACATCGATCGCTCTCGCGCCTATGCCTGCCTTTGTCCTGCACTGAGGAGGTCCTCAATGGTCGATTCGGTACTCACCATCCGCGACATCAAGTTCCGCGCGGTCAACGCGCCGCTGGCGCGGCCGATCCGAACCGCGGTCGGCGCGATCCCGTCGGCGCCCCTGCTGCTCATCGACGTCGGTACCGACCAGGGCATCGTCGGCCGCAGCTATATCTTCACCTACACGATAGCGACGCTGGCGCCGGTGGCCCGGCTGGCGGCGGAGATCATCCCCGAATTGGTGGGACAGCCGGTCGTGCCTGTGGACATCCAGCGCAATTTCGACCGCCGGTTCCGGTTGCTTGGCCGCCAGGGGCTGCTCGGCATGCTGCTGTCCGGCCTGGACATGGCCCTGTGGGATGCTCTTGGCCGCGCCGCGGACTGGCCTGTCGTCCGGCTGCTCGGCGGCCAGCCGTTGCCGCTGCCGGCCTATGACAGTTACGGGATCGTCGATCCCATTGCCGACGAGGGCGCGATCCGCCAATCGCTCGAGCGCGGTTTCCGTGCCATCAAGATCAAGATCGGCGACGGCGGCTTGGAGAAGGACGTGGCGACCGTGGCCGCGGTCCGCCGCATGATCGGGCCCGACATCGCCCTGATGGTCGACTACAACCAGTCGCTCGATCCGCCGGAGGCGATCCGTCGCATCGCCCGCCTCGCCGCGTACGACCTTGCGTGGGTGGAGGAGCCGGTACCGGCCGAGGACATCCAGGGACACGCGCGCGTGCGCGCCGGCTCGACCATCCCCGTGCAGACCGGCGAGAACTGGTGGTTCCCGCGCGACATGGCGAACGCGATCGCGGCCGGCGCCTCCGACTTCGCCATGCTCGACATCATGAAGATCGGCGGCGTCAGCGGCTGGGTGCGCGCCGCCGGCCAGGCCGAGGCGGCGTCGCTGCCGGTGTCCAGCCACATCTTCGTCGAGGCCAGCGCTCACACTCTCGCGGTAACGCCGACCGCCCACTGGCTGGAGCATCTGGACAGCGCCGCCGCCATCATGGCCGAGCCGATCGAGGTCAAGGGCGGGTGCATCGCAGCCAAAGGCCCGGGCCTCGGCATGAGCTGGGACGAACGGGCGGTGGCGCGGTACGCGGTGTGAGGCCGAATTGGCGCGCTAGGGATGGCAGCGTGCCGTCGGATCGATGGGGATGCGCTTGCGGTCCGGATCCCACCTGCGGTCAACCTGCCAGTCGTGACCACACTGTCGACACCGCTGCGCGCGCGAGTTTTCGAGCGACTCGTTGCAGAATGGGCAGGGCGGACCGGGACGCAGCGCCCGCGGCCGGCCGGCGTGCTGCACCCACAACTTCGCCCATGGCAGAGAACAGCCCGTGAAGGCGCGCAGCTCCTGGATGGCCACGATCAGCCGTTCCTCGCGAATGAGCGCACGGATGCGGCGCTGGCTCGCGTTGCTCAACTCCGCGAAGACCGGAATGCGAAGGCCGCAGTGGTGACAGAGCTCGCCACGGGTCGGAAAGGTCTTGCCGAGCGCCAGCACTTCGGCACGCGAATATCTGTCGGCGCGCAGAAGAGAGTGCCGCTTCGCCTTGCCGCGTCGCTTGGCTCCCTTGGCACGGGCGACGGCCATTTCGATGCCGGCCACGATCTCGTCGAGGGCCTTCTTGCTCATCGTCTTGTTCGGGTGATCTGCTTCCCGCCCTTTCCAGTCTCGCCGTGTTCCACCAGATGCAACCAGCCGGTTCATCCTAACGTAACTGTTGCATTCCGCGACGGGACAGACGAACTATTGCGGTAGCAAGAACGCCATTAGCGGGTGCAGCGCCTGTGCCTTCAAGCGCGGGCGTGGTCCGGTGACCAAAAAATAGGCACCGCGACCCAAGAGGCTCGAACGAATCGCGCGGGCGAAGGGAGGAACGATGGCGTCGGTCGAAGTCCGATCGGTCGTGAAGCGTTTCGGCGGCATCGAGGTGCTCCACGGCATCGACGCGACGATCGACGACCGCTCCTTCGTCGTCCTGCTGGGGCCGTCCGGCTGCGGAAAATCGACCCTGCTGCGGATGATCGCCGGCCTCGAGGAAATCAGCGCCGGCGAGATCGCCATCGGCGGCCGCGTGGTGAACGACGTGGCGCCGAAGCAGCGCGACGTCGCCATGGTGTTTCAGAATTACGCGCTCTATCCGCATATGAAGGTCTTCGACAACATGGCCTTCAGCCTGAAGCTCGCCAAGGTGGA
>AR_comb_assmDRAFT_10992021_pt1 | contig 10123 bp, 6 predicted proteins | sample ArasoioldDNA_FD_10543 | JGI IMG/M metagenome (IMG submission 10543) | reverse complement strand
TGATAGATTATCTATATTGTCCAAATTCGATCAAAGATATTTTTTATAATTATTTTAAAGTATCGATCACCTGTATTTATTTAGACCTATCCTTAGACAATAAACTTTTTAAATCATCGATTAACAAACTGAATTTATGGTAAAAGGTTTATCATTAAATATAGGTTTGAATAGTGTGGATCCTAAACATTACGGTGGTTGGGACGGTCAATTAGGCGGTTGTGAATATGATGCACATGATATGGCAGATATTGCTAAAGCTAATGGTTTCGAAGTAACAAAATTACTAACTAAGGATGCTACTGTAGAAAACTTAAAGAAAAATCTCACTAGTGCAGCACAAAACTTAAAGTCTGGAGACTATCTTTTGCTTACTTATTCAGGTCATGGAGGAACGCTTCCTGATGAGAATAATGATGAAGATGATTTTCAGGACGAAACTTGGTGTTTGTATGATCGACAGTTTGTGGACGATGAATTAAATGTTTCTCTTCGTGAATTTAAAGAAGGCGTAAGAATTTTTACTCTTTCAGATAGTTGTCACAGTGGAACTGTCGTGAAAGCTGCCAAGTTACAACGAACACTAGACATAGATACATTTAATAGCAATATTGATATACGTGGCAAGCAATATCGCTTTGCTCCTGATGCAGTATTAGGTCGTACATATAACCAAAATAGAGATATGTATGATAAGATTTTAAGAGATATAAACAAGAAGGAAAAACAAGTCAGTGCATCCGTAATTCTGATATCGGGTTGTGAAGACGATGAATTATCTCAAGATGGAGCCTATAATGGATTCTTTACAAACAATCTAAAAAGAGTATATAATAATGGTCAATTTGAGGGAAGTTATATAAAGCTTCATAAACTGATTCTAAATAGAATGATGGCCACAGATCAACATCCCAAATACTTCAAGGATGGAAAATCTAATCCGCTTTTTGAGAAAAGCAAACCATTCGCCATCAAATAATCCATTTATTTTTTTCAAGTCAATGGGATTAATAATGATCTTTATTGATGAAAAAGTATATCTTATGGTAAACAATATCTTCTCATATCATCTACAATATAAGTATGATAGAATTATCTGAGTGATCATCATGAAAATAATGTTTGTTTCTGCAATGCCTAAAGGAAGTCCATATTTACAAGAAGCGAGTGACGAAATTAACGAAATTGATACAGGAATTTTTCATGGTTATGATGTATCAAATTCTAATGAATTTATAACCAAACAATATCAGCATATTACTAGGGAAAATTTTACTTTTATTCTTAAATTTAAACCAGATATACTTCATTTTACGGGTCATGGGGAAGAAACAGGGATAGTTTTTGATGATGGTACTCCCATTTCTCCACAACAACTAGAGAGCATGTTTGCAGATCAAAATATAAAGTTACTCTTTTTAAATTCATGCCATTCAAGCACACAAATTGAAGTACTTAGAAAATTACCTAATATAAAATCAATCATAGGTATTAAAAAAGAAATTAGCGAATTGGAAGCGAAATCTTTTGCTACTCTTTTTTATGCACAATTTATGATAGAAAGAGACATACCAAAAGCTTTTCTTAATGCTATGACAACATATCAATTCAATTGGGGAGATAAAAAAGAATTTTTACCGATATTTTATCCAGAGGAGGAATATAAAAAATATGAGCAATCTAAAGAATACCTTTCTCCAATTGGAGAAACTATACTCGAATTAAAAATCAAGTTAATACAAAATAGAAAAATTCCAAATAATCTGATGAATAAAATTCAAAAAACTATTCGAATATATGATGAAAATGTAGTGATTTTAAATGACCCGATTAAATTCACTGAAGAATTGGAGAATATATCAATTATTTTGTTTAGCTTATTGGCATATGCAATAGAATATGGCATTAATCCTAAACAACGTAAAATTCAAAGAACTAAAAATATGGAAATTATCGAACTAATCAGAGAGTTAAAAAATAATGATTTATCACACTTTGAAAAAATAAAAATTATCAAAGATAAATCTAAAATTTATCATGATATTATAATGAGTTTTAAAAAAATATATTTTGAAATAAAAGTAGATTCTATTCAAAATGTCGAACCATTACTTCCTGAATACCCTAGTTTTGAATTTTTTACAGAAATTGTAGATATAATGTATTCACTACTAAAGTCACTAAATCTTTTACGAGAAAAAGTGGTTCAATTTTTCATACCAGTTGATGAAATTTATAATCACTATCTAGTTAATAACTTTTATAATTTCATTTATCATCTGGAAATTGATTACACTGACCTAATTCAATTATTAAAACGGGAAATGGATCTTAAAATCGATGAAATAAATTTAAATGATGATTTAAAGATCGATGATTACATTTCAGACTTAAGAAATGAACTACAAGAAGTTCAACCACAAATAGATAACGGGAGCCGTATAATAAACCTCAAACAGTGTTTAGAAATTATTTTTATTATTGAAGAAAAATTGAACATATTGTTCAGAATTATTATTAGGAAGAAACTTGAAATGAAAAACAAAAATCCATTTACAGAAAACAATCCTAAAATATCTAAACTCCCCAAACAATTGTCAAAGGAGATTAACATTCTTGAAAAAAAATTAACGGAAAATGAAAATCTGGATACATCACAACAAAAACTCTTCACTATTTTAAATAACTTAATAAACAAGATAACTGAAGGTTTAAAAATTTATTACAAAAATGGGAATGATAACCTAAACTATAATGATATTTCTTCTTTTTATAAAAATATTAAGAATCCACTCGTGTTAGTCAAGAATTCAATCAAGGATTATTCGAGAGACTATCCTTATCTATTTCCTGAAATCGCAGAATTATGTGACTTTTACGAGTTTAGATTAAATAGATTAGAAAAAAAACAAGACAGAGATAAGATAATTAAAATTAACTTCTACTTAGACGAAGGAATGTATGAAAAAGTGAAGCAATTTTCCAATATTGAAGATGAAGACAATATCAGAATATTAAATAAAATTGGTGTGGCAAATCTATATTTAGAAGAATATGCGACAGCGAAAGAAAATTTTGAAAAAATTTTAAAACGAGACAAGTTTAATATCAATGCTCTCTTCAATTTAGGTTTAACTCATCAACAAATAGAAAGTAAAGAATCACCACAAAAGTTTATAGAGTCAATAAAATGCTTTGAAGAAGTTATACGTCTAAAGCCAAATCATTTTGAATCCCTAACGTCATTGGGTTTATTATATTATAAAATTCAGGAGTATAATTCAGCAGATAAATATATTAAAGAGTCTTTAAAAGTTAGCGGAAAGGATGATTGGAGAGCATTACTTATTAGGGGATGTATTTTAAGCGAAGGCTTTCAAAATTATAGAGATGCGAAAGATTATTTTGATGAATGCGAAGATTTAAACCCAAATTCATTAATAATAAAATTGAATAAATCACAAAATTTAATTCTCCTTACATCTTACGAAGAGGCCGAAGAATTATTAAGACAAGTCATTGAAAAAACAGATAATATTGAAAATAGATCCTCCAAAATAATAACAAGAATTTTGCTCATATGTTCAAATTATTTATATAAAAATGGAAATGGAAATAATACAAGTGTTCAAAAACAAATTGAAGAACTTTTAAGGTTGTATAATCTTAAAGATTCAAATTTAGTAGATTGGAATTTTGAATCCTTAAAAAAACATATTGCTGAGAATATAGATAATCATAATCATGAGGATAAAGATTTTCTTGGGAAAATACTTTCTATTCCAGGACCAAAATCAAACAAAACAAAGATATCACTAATTCAAGATATCCAATCCTTTCTAAATAAACTTCAATCTAGCAAAATAAAATATATTGATGAATATTATGATAAAATAAAAATCAATGTAGTTGTCGAAAAAAAGATTGAAATATCTGCAAAAAATGATCTTGAATGGTATGTTTGGAACATATCGGTTGAACAACCCTCAAGTGTTTCCAATGATATTGCTATCGAATCTGTAAGCTACAAATTTGATCCATCATTTCAGGATAAAGAAGCAACCATCGATGCAAGAGAAGACAACAAATTCTTAATGAGAGCAATTGGATGGGATGAATCAAAAGTAGAAGTGGAATTGAATCTTAAAGATGGTTCACGATTAAAAAAAGTAATTGTCTTAAACAAATGATTAAAAGTAACTTATACTAGTACAGTTAGCATTTGATAATGCTGAGTGAATTTTTGCTAAAGATCCTTGTTAAGTTTATAGCATTCTGCAAGATATTATTATTATTGATCTCTATAATTTTTCGGCGCCTTAAATATAACAATTCGATTCTTTCAAATTGAAAAAAATATTGTCATTATTTCCCAATCAAATAAATAAAATGATAATGAGAATAAAACTATTTCAACATCATCAAAAAATAAGTTATATCACAAAATTCTTTTATATCTAAATATAACCCTTATTCATAATTACAAATTATAGAATCTAAAAGTCATAAAGGTTTTAATTGAAGTTACACAAATAAGATTTATTTGAATGTAATTATAGATAAATAAAAGTAGGAAATATCACTCATCATATAATCAAATAGTTTCGATTATTGGAATATAAAATATAAGTTTGAAATCTAGTTATTAATATATTTAGACTCATAATTATTTTATACTGAATTTGCGATAGAAATTGTAGGATGGAATCTTTAGCAGAGTTATTTACTGATAGTCAGACGTTGTTAACTTCAAAAGATCTATAGCGGTGAAGGCTCTCAAGTTAAGAATAAAGTTATAGATCAATAAACTATTTCAAAATAATTTCATTATTTTTAGTTTCGATTTGAAAGGCGGGATCAATTACTATTTAAGAGTTGGAATAACAAGAACAGATGATACAACATTCAAAACCAAAGTACTTTCCTTAACAATTCCTTTGAACCTTATTGAATCTACATAACAATTACTCCATATTCTTATACTCTGTCCAATTAGAGTACAGATCTTACTGTGTTATCTTTACCTCTAGAATTCTTTCAAGATAATTTCTTTGAAAATTCTCCTTTTATAACCAATAATTGTGATTCTGAATGTACATCTATGTTCCAACAATCTTATAGATGTATTTGATATTTGTATCGATACTTGGTTTTAACATCATAGTTTCTTCTATTTCGGTAGAAGATGAAGATTTCCAAATATATATTCTCATATGAAATAACTTTGTTTGTTTCATTTTTAGTTACTATTATTACTTTCAATATTCCATCAAACTGTACATCAAAGTCAAGGGGTTCAGATGGATAATAATTCGATAAATCTACTGTTAGTAATGTCAAATATGCAATTATTAGAAGAACATAGATCCTTAGCGTTATTAGTAGTAAATTGATATGATTTCACAACTAATGTGTGTTTTTCATTTGCATCAGGCTTAAGCTTCGCTCTTAGAGAAATAGTATTCACCTTTATATTATTATCTTCCTTAAGATGTTATATATATATTCATGATCTATGATATTCTAGTATTCCTTCCAGAAAATATTATCTCATAACTACAAAAAGAATTTTTTATAATTATGTGTCTGTTGGTAGTAGTGACCTGATTATTGCTGCATATAATCTAACTTTAACAAAGTCAAATTCTTTATCCTAATATTAGCTCCATTAAAGAAAGCAAAGATTTTATGGAACAGATCATTTCTTCATTTACGACTAATTTTGTTGTAAGAGAAATTTTGATGATTGCTATCGTTGTTATTCCAGCAATAAAGAGAAGGAAAAAAATTGTGATCTTGAACCAATATACAATTTTATAAAATTGTTTATCTAGCTGTATAATATAACAATTAGAAAAAGTTCCCTTTGTGAATAAAAATTAATTAATCTAAGTTAACATGGATCATATTCCATAGACAAATTACTTAAAGCCATTTAGGCTTGACTTTAGACAATAAACTTTTTAAATTATTGAGTACGGAAGGGTTAATATGAAAGAAGTAAGTAATAATGATCGTAAAACCAATTCAGAATCCGAATATGTAGGAAAAGAAATCACTAACAACAAGAGATCTCCTGAATCTGAACCTTCAGGCAGCAATATTGATTATAATTTGAAAACCGAAAGCTTTGAAGGAACATTACAACAAGGTGAATTAGAAAAAGTAGTTCAATTTGATCCTTCCCATGCATTAATGGAAGGCAAAAAGATTGAACTAACAAAAGGTATTCCTCAATATAAAGAATGGACGCCAGAATGGATACCTAAAGATGTTTGTGGTAATGATGATAGAGCAGAAATACTCAACACAAATGTCGCACCATGGAGATGGATATGCCAATTGCTAATGAAGTTTCCAAATGGCGATTTCATAGGAACAGGATGGCTAATTGGACCAAGAACAGTGATGACCGCCGGGCATTGTATATATGATTCAAGAAGAGGAGGCGGATGGGCTCAAAGTATTGAGGTCATTCCAGGTATGCTAAGGGGCCAAGCTAAGCCATATGGTTCACAAGTTTCTACGGATTTGAGAACTATAGATAGATGGGTAAATGAAGAAAATGAAGAATACGATTATGGAGCAATTATTCTGCCAAATAATCACTTTGGAACTACTTTGGGTTATTTTGGATTTACTAATCTTTCAGATGCACAATTACAAGACTTATTGGTAAACAATTCAGGTTATCCAGGAGATAAACCCTTTGGCACTCAATGGTATAACGGAGGAAGAATTACACAAATTAAGCAAAACAAAGTATACTATATGTTAGATAGTAAAGGAGGACAAAGTGGAAGTCCAATATGGAGAAATCAAAACAACCAACGTTTGGCAATAGGTGTCCATGCTTACGGTGGATGTCCTAATAGTGCAACTAGAATTAACAGGGAAAAATATAATCAAATGCTATCATGGCGTAATGTTTAAATTCATTTCTTATCCCTTTTTAAATTTTAACAGGTTGATGCAGTATGATCGAGATATAGAAGAATAAGTACAGGAGAATAGTTTTGAAAGACAATTATAAAGAAAAAAATTAAACACTACTAAATTTTTTAAACATTAAAATTCAAATCAAATCATGATAGTTATCTAACTCATTATTTCATCCATCCTGTTCTTGTCCAAATAATCTATATAGAATATATATTAAATTTATAATTTTATCTGACACTTCTGAAACATCTACAAAACTCTAAAATCTGGTATTTGTGAAAATTAAAAACCGAAAAAATCTTTTACATAGACCCTTAAAGTAACCTATTAAATATCCTTTTATATTCTTTATTTATATATTTATTATATCCTCAAATTAAGTTATAAAGTCACTTATTCATACCATTAAATTATTTTGTCTAATTTTTCAATATTACTAATATTTACTGTAAATAGAACTTTAGTGATCCAGATTTAAAAGTTCTGAAATATGTTTTCTAGATCAATCCTTTTCCAACTTGGAATCTCATTTTTTACTCATTTTAAGTGAATATAAATGTATAAAAGGTTATTTAAAAATCTCTTCTCCATAGTAACACATATTCAATAGATAATACTCCTCACCATAAAATTCTGTGTCATTCATCGAATATGTTTAAAAACTTGAGTAATTTTTCGGGACCGAAATATTTTTGAAATAGTTTGATTTTTTAATAGTCTTTAAAATATTTTTTTCTTCTTTTAGTAGTTCTTTAGTATTATCATGTCAAGCAATAAATAGTTCATAACTAATTCTATTATGATTAAATTCTCAATCATTTGGGATTATTGGAAATTATTCTTTAAAAGATAGGACCAACCAACAATTCCGTTTATGGCTTAGTTCTATATGATCATTTTATAAGATATGTCATAAACCTCCTTTTTCTATTTTATGATTAAATTAAAATGTAAATTATTTTTTGTTTATTCTTTTTTTAACTTCTTTTATAATCCAAGGTGATAATCCAGCGATTATTCCATAAAAAAAAGTGAAAGGGCCACCTACCTGCTTCCACATTATCCCGAGTCTTTCTGATGTCGATAATGATCTCTCTACGCTAATTACGAGTTTCAGTATTTTAATTTCCTCCTGACTTTTTATGTTACTAGGCACGAATTTATTAATATTATCACCATTATTACTCTCATTTTTCTTAATAAAATCTATATTAGGAAAAGTAGAAGCTGTTTTTAGAGATATTGTATGAGGTGACAAAGAAGCATTTTTCGATACTGTTATTTTTACGGGAATCGACATTTCTCCATAATATGGCAATTGAATCGAATTGTATTCTGACTCAATTTCTAAATCTCTATACCTATTAATAAAACTAATATTTACCAAAGGTTCTAATCCAAATGTTGAATTCAAATTTAATTCTATTATTTTCTGTTCACCTTGTCTTAATACAATATTTTGAGGATTTGTATTAATTTCTATATTTGGAGGAGGAACATAAGCCCATTTACTAAAATCTGAAATTAACAAATTATTTTTTTCATATTCTGCATAAAATAAAATTCTATATTCTTTAGGATACAGAATTTTTTTAAGATCTAATGATAATGAAATATAATTATGACCTTTATTAAAATCTGTTAGATTCACAATTTCATCTATAACTCTTTCTTCTCCACTGGAAGCCCATTCTAATATCCTTTTGCTCCATGTTTTAGTTTCGTTTATCCAATTAATTTCATATTGATAATCAATACCATTAAATCCAGTAAGATTATTATTATCTGAATCAATAAAAAATCCATAATTCATTTTATACTGTGATGGCATAAAAGGTAAAAGTAACCAAAAAGTAGAATTTAATGTTTCCCCATTACTAAAATAACTTATTTCAACGATATCTGCTAATGGTAATTTGTCCTCTGATTTAACAATATCTTGATTTTGTTGATTAATCATTATATAGTCTAATGGTTGATCTTGGATAACTCGACGATCAAATGATGGAGAAATTTCATTAGATTGAGCATATAAATCGGAATTAAAAATATTAACATAAATAATAATCGATAAGATAGGCAAAATAATATATCCTAGTCGATTCATGACAATAACTTAATCTTTTTTATTACATGAAATCTTAATACTCTCTTCTATAGGAAGTTTTTCCAAGATTTCATTGCATTCTTTATTTGGAAGTTGATCCAGAGGTAGCTGGCTGAGGATCTCTATAGATAAATAAGGTAAAACCTCTTTCAATAATTTAGTAGAGCTTAAACCATTAGCCGGATAAGCTGTTGGAGGGGCAAATGGATCTACCTGTAGATTTATGGTTGATTGATTATCCGAAACTAGTAAATTCAGAGAATTTATATTCTTTTCAAGTTTCTCAATTGTAGCAACTATCGAATAAATTACAAAGAAAGGTTTTTCATAATTAATGTTTAAAGCACTTCCAACGAATGGTAATGAGGAGGAATAGATTTTCTCTTTCATGATATATTCAGGATAAATCATGGACGTGAAAAAGTTCTCATTTTCAAATGTATTACTTGAATTAATTTTTGAGCTATTGTTATTAATATTATGGTGAATACCAATAGATACAGGTTGATTTGAACTATATGTTAGTATTCCATTATAGATTGTTTCGTTATTTATAAAGGGCAAAATCTTAACAAAATTGGTATTATTACTATCGGATTTAGAATAAAATATACCTTGGTCTACTACTTTTTTTATTTCATTCTCAGTTTTGCTTTGTAAATTTTTTATCTGGTTATTGTTGATTTGTTCAATTGAGAACGATATTTGTAAAAAAGTTAGATTAAATAATATTATCATTATAATAAAAGTTATATAAACAGAGTATACATAATTGAAACAAAAGGATGACTTATTATTATTATAATTCATGATTAAAGTAAAATAAGTTCTTATATATAAGTAATTTTGATTCATTTTTGATTTTAGAGGTAAGGTTATTAAATTTTAAATCGTTTAGTATTTAATTCCTTTATAAAATTAATTTGTTATACAATAAAATACTATTTAAAATTTTATTCAAAAATGAACAGAATTTATTTTAGAAATATGGAAAAGGTTTCCAAAAAAAATCCCGAATTCTGTTTCTTTATTACTCTTGCTATTATTATCTGTAAGACTAGTACTTCCAAGGCC
>AR_comb_assmDRAFT_10327030_pt1 | contig 10123 bp, 11 predicted proteins | sample ArasoioldDNA_FD_10543 | JGI IMG/M metagenome (IMG submission 10543) | reverse complement strand
CCCGCGCTGCCGTAGCGAAGGATGCCGGTCTTTCGAAGGAGACGCGAAGCACAAAACAAATTTCGCACCATTCCGTGAAAGCTTTAATTGTGTCATTCGAGCAGAACGAGGAATCTTTCTGCTCAGAATGAAAGGCTCCGCCGAAGGAATAGATTGTCAGAAGGTTCTTACTCGGATAGACATCGCCGCATTGGAGGAAACCGATGTTACTCAAGGACAAAGTCGCTTTAGTGACCGGCTCGACGCACAATATCGGCCTCGCGATTGCGCGGGCGTTCGCGCGTGAAGGCGCCAAAGTCATCGTTCATTCGCGACATGAAAACGATGCGCAGAAGATCGCCGCCGAATTGTCCGGCGACTACTTCGTCGCTGATGTTGCCGATCCGCAGCAGATCGCTGCGCTTTTCGACCATATTCGGAGAAATCACAGCCGGCTGGACATTCTGGTGAACAGCGTCGCTCATTCGATCAAGGGCGGTGTACTGGATACGTCCCTCGACGACTGGAGCCGGGTGCTCGCCATCAATTTGACCGGGTATTTTCTCTGTATTCAGCACGCCGGTAAGATGATGCTCGCGCAAGGCAGTGGCAGTATCATCAATATCTCCGCGGGTTCGGGTGAGCGATCGAGTCCGGGCGGAGCCGCATATTCAATCTCGAAAGGCGCGATTAATTCCCTGACCAAGCAGGCCGCTGCCGATCTCGCGCCGGTCATTCGTGTGAATGGGATCATCTCCGGAATCGTCGGTACTCCGTTGGGGCAAAAGGAAATGGGCACTCGGAAACCGCAGTACGATTTTATTCCGCTGAAACGCATCGGACGTGCAGAGGAAGTGGCTGAAGCTGCGGTTTTCCTTGCGTCCGACAAAGCAAGCTACATCACCAACACGATTCTGCCGGTGGACGGCGGGCGATTGAACTCGATGAACAGCGGCAGCGCCAGATGAGAAGGCTGACACGGCTGCTCGCGGCTTAAAGCTGCGGATCAATAGGCCGGCAGTGATGTTTTTAAGAGCTCAGCGAATTTTGCAAGCTGGCTGGCTTCGAGATCTGAGACCACCCAGAAGTTCATTCCGGAACCGGTCCAGCGAATCACGTTATAGCCCTGTTGCATTTTCTTGGTTTCAGTAATTTGCCTGCCATCCATTGCGGGCCAAACAAACACGTTGATGAGATGTTTGTCACGCCGATAAACCAGCGCCGCAACGGGTCTGTTGTTCAAATAGTCCAGGCGCCCGCCGATTAACGGAAAGCCTTCCTTTGCTGGATCCGCCACGGGCGGAGAAAAATCCAGTTTGCCGTTGAACCATGGCTTCACCGTGTGTTCGTCTGTGGAAGCAACATCCGCCAAGTGGTCGACCATCAATGAGCGAATGTGGCTGGCAACCACTTCCTGGCCTAAAAGCTCATCCAGCGACGGTCCGGAAAAATAGGGAACGACCATCAAAACCACCAGCGCAGCAACCGCCAAAGGTGCTGCCATTTTGAACCAGTCTCCGAAGAACCACCGGCGCGCCGGCGCCTCGGCTTTGGCAGCTTGGCGCAGCGAGCGCTGGATCCGTTTTTCCAGTTCCTGAGGAGCTTTGAAGTAAAGAGACTCTGTTCTAAGGCTCTCGCGCATCATCTGACGATCACCGTAACTCTGCGCACACCTGGCGCACCCTTGCAGATGTTCTTGCATCTCCAGATTACGCACCGGATCGAGCTCCTGATCGACGTAAGTATCCAGCAAGCCCTGGGCATGAGTGCAATCCATCTCTAAACCTTTTCCTTCAGCCGTGAGCAAAGAATCCGCTTTAATTTTTCGCGTGCGCGCGCCAGCCGCGACATGACCGTCCCGAGGGGCGCCTTGATGATTTCCGCAATTTGTTTGTAAGACAGTTCTTCGAGATCTCGCAGAACGATCACTTCGCGGAACTCGTCCGGCAGCTCTTCAAGCGATTCCCTGACCATTTTCACGTCGCCGCCCTTGAGGGCCAACACCGAAGGGTTCATGGCGTCTTCTTCCACGCTATGAATCTCTTCGTCGAATGGAGTTGCGTTTCGGTTCCGGCGGTTTTGGTCGAGCCAGGTATAGCAGGTATTCCGCACCGTGGTCAGGAGCCAGGCGCGAGCATCCAAGCCGTGAAATCCGTCGAAAAATTTAAATGCGCGCAAATACGCTTCTTGAACGATGTCCTGCGCATCATCTTCATTACGTGTCAACCAACGCGCCAAATTGTAGGCCGCATTCATATGGGGCATCATCGCCTGCTCGAACCGCTGTAGTTTATCTTTTCCTCCCAACGTTAAGACCGCTCCTCTGGCGATTTTATTCCCCGAACCACAGCCAGGCTCAGCACCATGCCCGCCGCGAACTTTAGTAGTCCGCTGTCGCAGAGTCAATGAAGTTCTCGCACGGCTTACCGGCTCAACGCTGGCCGTACGCATCGCGGCATTTATGACTTTGTTCATGAATGTATGGCGGCTTTCTAAGCTTAAGGACTCAATTTCCACGCGGAAAATTCCCGCCACATAAAAAATTTCCGCGCGCGGAATTTTCTCGCCAACTTTCGGTCTAGCGGGGCACAGGCCGAACAACGGCCGGAAAGGAGGACGCAAAATGACCCGCGCAAAAATGTTTCTAGTAGGAGGCTGCTTCCTTGCGGCGATCATTCCACAAACATCATCGGCCGCCCCGGCGGCGAGTTTTGTGACTAAGGACGCTTTGACCGACGTCAGCTACTGTCACATGAAGTTCCCAGCGATTGTCGAAGCAACGCTGGGCACGGCTCAACCGGTCCTGAAGGATGTCAGCGAAGGTGACATCATCGATTTCTACGGATCGTGCAGTCACGATCCGCTTGGCAAAGATGAAGTTCGCTCGCAATTGCTTCACCTGCAGCACCGGCGAGCTCGCGATTACATGGATTGAGTTGATCCGCAGATTCGAAAGGGGAGGAGTGATCGCTTCTCCCCTTGAGCTTCCACTATCCACTGGCTGCATTTCGTGATCCCAAAAATGACTGCGCGCTCTCCGAAGAGATCTTCTCGACCGTATTTCAGACCAGGCCGGTGGTTTTTTCGTCCTGATTCTTCGAAAATTGTAGCGCCGCTCTTCAAAATTTTTCGACGGGAATTTTTTACGCTCTGCTTCCGTCTAGCGAAGTAGAAAATGCAGTGAACAGAAAGGAGGTGAAAAAAATGACAAGCATGAGGTTATCGATGGCGATCATGACTCTGATGGGAGCTTTGGCTTTTACTCCCGTGTCCACGCGAGCTGAAACGGTTCTTTCCAAGGATGTATTGAGCGATGGCAGTTACTGCCATGAGAAGTTCGAAAGCATTCGCGAAGACACTTTGGCGTCGTCTCAACCGATGCTCAAGGATGTCGATGATATCGTCGACTTCTACGGGCCGTGCAATCACGATCCCCTGAGCAAGGAAGAGATTCAGTCTCAGAAGATTGAGATGCAGCATAGATACAACAACGAGTACAACGATTGAGTTGTTTAACGGAAACGCCAGAGGCAGCCGACCGATGCTGCCTCTGGCGAGGAGCGATTCTAGGAGGCTTTACTGTGTTTTTTATTAACCCGACATTGTTTCTTGCGGCAGTTGCACCCGTCGAGATGCCGACCGGCCTCAATCACTTGGACTCGGAATTCTGTTGGTGTGATCCGCTTCTCGAGATGGATGACAACGGCCGGGAAGTCGTAATTCATAGGCAAGTCACGTGGAACTGAATCAACGCGCTAGGAATCGTCTTCTCGCCGGGACTTAATTCTCCTACGCCGTTAAGCAAAAGCAGGAAACCGCGAATGCGCAGAGAAACGTCACGCATCCGTTGTTCGTAGTGAAATCCCCGCTCTAATTGCAACGGGATAGATAGGTTCGCTACAGGATTTCCAGCCAAAGCAATGCCGCTACAACAATCATCATCACCAGCCCTAAGGGGCAACCGAGTTTCGCCCATTCGCTGCTTTTGATGTGCAGCGCATGCGCCGCGATAATGTTCGGAATATTGCCCGGGATGAGCATGCCGCCGGAAATGAGCAAACTCAAAAGCGCGCTCTTGATCTGCGCGGTGCTGAGGGAAGGGCCGATCTCCGCCGCAGCCAACGTGGCATTATCGAGAATCGCTGAAACCATATTGACCCAGAAAAGAATCTGCGGGGGCAGCTTCAGCATGTACGCATCGATGAGCGGCTTGAACCCGGCGCCGAGGAAAATCAACGCCATCACGAAGACATAAACCTTGGCTGCCCTGATAAATACTTCGCTGAGCTTTTCTTCCTCTTCTTCCGCCGACAAGGATTCGCCGGTATCGGCCGGCTCCTCGACGACGAGAAAAATGCCGACGATTCCTAAAGCCACAACGGCGGGAATAACCGAGGACGCCAGGAGACTGAATAGATAGTAAAAGCTCGCATGATAGGGCGGGCCGCTTAATTTGGACACGACGATCGTGGAGAGCGGCTCACCGAGAGGTGTGAGCGCCGCTCCCCATCCGATAGCAAAACACGCGATGATCGTCAGATTGACTTCCGCACGACGGTGCAGTGGCAGCACGGTGATCAATTCCACCAACAACAAAGCCGCGACGATCGCGGAGATGATGCTCGACAATAAACCCAACACGATGATTGCGATGCAAACAATCGCTTTGAGTGGCCACGTGATCAAAATCCGGCGCATCGCGTGATCGATATATTTTCTCAAATAATGAAACAGGAGGCCCGCGCCAAGAACCGCAAGGGTGATGTAGATCGGCGCCGTGAAACCCTCATGAATAAGCGCCACGCACCAGGCGTCGGACAGTGAAGCGCCGAGAATTCCCATGATAAAAAGAAATGCCTCGAGGTTGGCTTCGATTTTTTTATTCAAGAACGGGCCGATCAAGACAACCAGAAATAGCAAACACAGGCCGAGCAGCATCATAGTCGTTGCTATTACGGCATAGGAAGTATCTAAGCAATGCTGCGCCCGGCATTGCCAACGGTTTCAAACGCCGGCTGAGCCGCCTGGTAATCCGCGGGTTGGGTTGATAATGTGAGGCCAAAATTTTTAACCGGAGTGGCTGATAATGCCCCGTGCACTTAAACGACATATCAAATGGCTGCTGATGCTTCTCGCTTTGCTCACCGACGAAGCCTTCGCTCAGGAAATGAGCTTGCGCGCGGTTTACAACGCGCTGAGTGGCGTGATGGCGCCGATTTGGGTCGCGCAAGACGCCGGGTTCTTCGTCAAGCATGGGGTCACCGTTGATTTAAAATATTTGGCAGCGACGACCGCCGTCCAGGGGATGGTAGGCGGCGGCGAGGAAATTGGACTCGTGGGTAATCAAGGCATCGACGCCAAGCTCGAAGGCGCGGATTTGATCTATGTTGCCAGTGGTCTGCCGGTATTTGTTTTTCAGATTTACGCTCGTCCGGAAATCACGAGCATGGCGGAGTTGAAAGGCAAAGTGGTGGCGGTGACCCAACCCGCTGCTTCAACCGATTATGCGATGCGCATCGTGCTCAGGAAAAACGGCCTGGAGCCGGATAAAGACGTGCGCATTCTCTATGCACAGGACATCAACGGCGTGCTGACCTCCGTGAGCGCCGGCAATGCCGCCGCCGGGATCATGTCTGCGCCCACATCGATCCGCGCCAAAAGCGCAGGTCTCAAACCTTTCGTTGATGTGACCGCGCTCAAAATACCCTTTCTGTTTACGGGAATGCTTTCTTCGTCCCGCGTCATGCGAGACAAAAGCGAAGCCGTTACTCGTTTTCTGCGCGGCTATATCGAATCTTTGGCGGTGATCCGCAACGATAAGGAAACCACCACCCGCTCCTTGGGAAAATTTCTCAAAACTAATGATCCGGCAGTGCTCGATTCGGTCTATGCAGAATACAAAGATGTCTTTCCGGTGACACCGCTGATGACGGCGGCGGAAGTCAAAGCCGTGCTCGATGTGGCAAAAAGCCCCAAGGCAAAACAGATGAAGCCCGAGGAATTCTTCGATAATTCGCTCGTCCAGAAAATTCAGGCCTCAGGCTTCGTCGAGCAGGTTAATAAACGTTGATCATCTTGCGTTCGCAGTTTTCCATCGATGGAGGATGGCGCGATGGTTAAAATTGCCGTGCTGCTTTTAACTTTGAATTTGCTGCCGGCGTTAGTCTTCGCCCAGAGCCCTGACCTATTGAACCAGGCGAGGAAAGAAGGCGAGGTGATTCTCTACACCACGATGACCGTGGGGGATTTTGAGCATTTCAACAAAGCCGCACAGGAAAAATATCCATTTCTGAGTATTCGCCATGTCTATTTAAGCTCGGCGCGCCAGACCGCGCGAGTCATGCAGGAGTTTCGCGCCGGCCGTGTGCAAGCCGACGTGTTGGGCAATAGTCCCGAGCCTTTACTCTATTTGAAACAGCAGGGCGTGCTCGCGCCATACAAGTCGGCCGAAACCGTAAATCTCCTGAATGGCGCCTGGGATCCTGATGGCTACTGGTCCGGCATGACCACGGATCTTCTCGTCACGGGCTTCAACCCGCGACTGATTTCCCGATCCGCCGCGCCGAAAAACTATGATGAATATCTGCGCCCGCAATTCAAAGGACAGCTTGCCGTCAATCGCGGCGTCCCTTATCCATTGACCGGCATGGTTTCGCTCCGCGGTGAAGAGCAGGGCCTCGCCTATTTCAAGAAACTATCGCAGCAGGAATTGCGTCCAGTCGAAGGCTATACGCATACGGTCAATCTAATGGCCGCCGGCGAGTACCCGCTCACCGCGTTCATGCAGGTCTCGAAGCTCGACGCCATGAAGCGGAAGGATGCACCGGTCGACTGGCTCCCCAGCGCAACGACTCTGGCGACGATTTCCACCGTCGCCATGATCAAAAATCCGCTGCACCCGGCGGCGGCGCAATTGCTCATCGACTTCTACCTGTCAGGCGAAGGTCAACGCGGGTTGGCGGCGGCCGGAAAAATTCCGCTCCGCCGCGGCGTGAAAAGCCAATCGCGCGATATCGATCAGCTGATGGAGAGCGGTAATTTACACGTAATCGTTCCCGAAGGCGGCTATGACCGGTACATGAAGATCTATAATGAGTACCTCGGCTCCAGATGAGCCCCGCGCATCCGTCTCTCGCGGCTCATAAAGGTCGGAGCGGGAACCTTCCGGGCTTGCTAAAACTTACAAAGAATTGATTGCGCGTTCGCGCTCGCGGACAAAAAATGAAAACGCGCTGGGAAAGATTCCCGGCAGGAGCTCGGAATGACAATCCTGTGATCTCGAGAACTGAGAAAGGCCTTTCTTTACGGTTTTTTTTAAAAGGAGCACGCGAATGGCCACTGAGAGTAATACAAACAAGCGCATCAATCATGAAAAGCTTACCCGGTTCGTTCAAGCGGCCTTCGAGAAATTAGGCATCTCGCAAGCTGATGCGCAGATCGCCGCCGAAACGCTCGTGGCGGCTGACCTTCGCGGCGTCGACACTCACGGAGTGATCCGGTTTAGCCCACACGCCTGGTATGTGAAATGGTTGAGCGAGGGCTCGATGACGGCAAAGCCTAACATGCGCGTCATTTCCGAAACTCCTTCGACGGCATTGCTCGATGGCGATCGGGGCATCGGCATGGTCATCGGTCATCGCGCGATGGAATTGGCCATCGACAAAGCGAAGAGCTGCGGCATCGGTATGGTGGGTGTGCGCAACAGCCGCCATTACGGTATGTCGGCGCAGTACGCCATGCAGGCTCTTCCGCACGACATGATCGGCATCGCCATGACCAATGCCGGCCGACAAGTCGTGCCGACATTCGGCCGTGAAGCCAGATTCGGTACCAATCCGATGTGCTTCGCCGTTCCCGCAGATAAGGAGCTGCCGTTTGTTTTGGACATGGCGACCACCACCGCGGCAGCGGGCAAGCTCGAGCTCGCCGCCCGTTTGGAAAAACCAATTCCAACCGGCTGGGCTTTGGACGAAAAAGCGCAAGCGACTGAGGACCCGCGGGTCGCGCAGAAGGCCCGGCGGTTGCTGCCTCTCGGCGGCTCCAGGGACAACGGCAGCCACAAGGGCTACGGTCTGGCGGTTCTGGTAGAAATTCTCTGCGGTGTTTTGACCGGCACTGTTACCGCGCTCAATGCCGATCAGGATCCGCGCGGCCATTTTTTCGGCGCCATTCGCGTGGATGCTTTTCGTCCTGTGACCGAGTTCAAGCAAGACATGGATCGACTCATCCGTGAATTGAAATCTACTCCGCCGATCGAAGGGCAAATGCGTGTTTACATCGCTGGCGAGATCGAGTTTGAAACGGCTGAGGAAAGAGCCGAGCGCGGGATCCCATTGTTACCTTCTGTGCTCAAGGGATTGCGCGAGGTGAGTGAACAGCTCGGCCTGCGCTACGATTTGGAATAACTCTCGTGGAATCCTGCCGGATTTGTCCGGGGGCCGACACATCGGTCGGCCCCTATCTGAACATTCCAGAAGAAACCAATTCTTTTATAAAACGATCGTCGACAAATTGATCCCATTTGGCGCTTTTGGCCTTGGGCGTTTCCGATGAGGCGAGCACAGCCTCGATGGCCGGTTGTGACGGGGCCGGAATTTTCTCCCATGCCTTATCATAGGCATCGAGCGCTTCATTGAGCTGCGCCGGATCGGTGATTTTAGTGTATTTCGACATGATCGGAACCGCATCCGCACGATTCTTGCGCAAGAAATCCAAACCCTCCGCCGCACTCTTCACGAACCGGCGCACCACTTCCGGATTGGCGCTGATGTACGAGCGCGTCGTACCTATGGCATGTTGCACGAACGGAATTTTCAGCTCGGTAATATTTAACAGCTCCTTCAAGCCAAAATTTCGCGCCGTCAGTGTAGCCGGCGGAGTAAGTAATGCCGCGTCAATGACACCTTGCTGCAGCGCTGCCACCAACGCGGGTATTTCCTTTAAATAAACAAACTTCACATCGATATCGGGCTTGAGGCCGTTTTTCGTAAGCAGCATGTGCGCCGCAATATCGCTCGGCGTTCCTTTGTTGGTTGCGCCAAAAGTTTTGCCCGCCAATGCTTTGATATTGGCGACGCCCGATTGACTGTAAAGCGAAAATACAAAAGCGTTCACCGGACTCATGATATACACGCAATCGGAGCCGGCCAGATTGGCTTCGAGTATTTGCGGGCCTGCGGTAACAAAATTAACTTTGCCGCCAATCAGTGCTTGTACGGCCTGATTGGTTGGAATGTGCGTGAGATCGATCTCAACGCCGTTCTTCCGGAATAAACCCTTCTCCTGAGCGATCCATAGATAAAGCGGATCGGTGGCGATGACGCCGTAAACCGCGGTAGCACGCAACACGACCGGCTCCGCCGCCAGGCTCGAGCCTAGGAATATACCCAGCGACAACACGATGAGGAGCGCGGCCCGGCGAAGAATTTGCCGACCGCAGTTAGGCCATTTCATCTCTTTACCTCGGCGTCGGGTTAGTAGCTGCCCCGACTGATGACCACTTCTTTGAGCACGACATCTTTGGTCGGGCGGTCGCGGCCATCACGCGGCACACCTGCGATCGCCGCTACGACCTCCTGGCCTTTGACCACTTCGCCGAAAACGCTGTGCTTGCCATCGAGAAAGGGCGTTGCTTGAGTGGTGATAAAAAATTGGCTGCCGTTGGTGTTCGGGCCTGCATTGGCCATGGAAAGAATTCCGGCTTTGTTATGCCGCAAGTCCGGACTGAATTCGTCTTCGAATCTGTAGCCCGGGCCGCCCGTGCCGTTGCCCACGGGATCGCCGCCCTGAATCATGAAGCCTGGAATGACGCGGTGAAAAATCGTTCCGTTGTAAAGCGGCCGCTTCACTTTGTCGCCGGTCTTGGGATCGGTCCATTCTTTGGTGCCGCTGGCGAGGCCGACGAAGTTGGCCACGGTTTTGGGCGCCTTGTCTTCGAAAAGTTGCACGACAATGTCGCCCATGCTGGTTTTCAAAGTCGCATAAAGCGGCTCCTTCTTTTCCGGAGTCTCAGCCGCGCTCCCGATCGCCGCGCTCAGCAGCAATGCCGCTAACAAAACGATTTTTCGAATCATGAATGCCTCATTTCCTTTCCAGTTCCGCCATGACTTCTTTGACAAAACGCAAATCCATATAATCGCGCGCC
>AR_comb_assmDRAFT_10017899_pt1 | contig 10125 bp, 7 predicted proteins | sample ArasoioldDNA_FD_10543 | JGI IMG/M metagenome (IMG submission 10543) | reverse complement strand
TCGGCTGCCCCATCAGCATACAGTATGTAGTTGAGGCGTTCCCTGGTCCCCGAATGCTGTTCACGTGAACAGCATTTTTTTTTGAAGAAGATCAATTTGGAAGTCTTACTCATCCTTGAGCAATCGGCCTCTTACCCAATTGCTTCATGAGCTTAAAATGAGAGGCTATGGCGGACCGCATACTTGGGAAATGATGATAAGGAAGACCGTGTATTTCGCAAGCTTTGCGTACAATTTTGCTTAGTTCCGGGTAATGAACATGGCTAACGCGAGGAAATAAATGATGTTCAACTTGAAAATTCAACCCTCCAACAAGCCAGGAAACGATTTTGTTGTTCATTGCAAAATTGGAAGTCGTTTTTACCTGGTACACCGCCCACTCTGTTTCGATCGTTTTGGGGTCCGCCTGTACCGCTTCGAATTCCGTGTGTTCAACTACGTGCGCCAGTTGAAAGACAATTGCCAGCGTGAGCCCAAAAACCAAATGCATCGAAATAAAAAATACCAGCCAGAATAACCATCCTTTCAACAATAGAGGAACAAGAACATAAAATCCAACATACAAGAGTTTACTCACCCAAAAAATTATGTGCTCTTTTGTGCTCATGTTCTTTATCCCAGTGGAAACTACTTTGCCGCTGAAATACTTCATGAAATCGGTAAGTAATGTCCATGCGAGGGAAGTAATCGAATATACCAACGGGAGATACAAATGCTGCACCCGGTGCATAGGAACCCATTTTTGGGTCTCGCATTGTCGAATCAGCGGACTTTTCGCGATGTCGTCATCTATTCCGTCTATGTTTGTGTAAGTGTGATGGATAATGTTATGTTTCTGTTTCCAGATAAAAGCGTTTCCACCGAGAGCATTCATAGTCAAGCCAAACAGGTTGTTAACTGTTTTGTACTTGCTGTAACTGCCATGGCAAGCATCATGCATTACATTAAAGCCGATGGAGGCCAATATAAAACCGAACAGTCCACCGATCAAAATTGTTTGAGGAATTGAAGTATCGTAAAGCAAGAAAAAAATGTACGTCGCAATTGCACACGGAATGAGAATGACTGTTTTTAGAAACAATCTCCAGTTTCCTGTCTTTCCTATGTTTCTTTCCTGGAAGTAGCGGTCTACCTCCAATTTCAAAAAATTATAAAATAACGAGTGCTTATTATTGAAGGTGACTTTAGGCATCTTTTGAATTTGATGAAAATATGTATTGGCTGATGGCAGCATCACACGTCTATCTCACTGACGACATGGACAATTGGTAAAAATACGAAAGATTGTCCAGTTGCGGGAAACTTAATTAATAGAAACTAACGCTCGTCAACGGATAAGAATATGGAGATCAACGTTCCGTGCTCAACACCAGATTTTTACGCCTAACAGTTTGTTGAAACTTGGTACATTAGATTCTGATTTGAATATTTTAACAATGAAGCTTGCCAAATGAAACGCAAAGACTTCATCAAAACCACTTCTTTACTTTTTGTTGGAGGAATTGTGACCCCTCAACTCTCCTGTAATAACAAGAACCGCGAAGCCGTGCGAAAAAACTGGGCTGGAAATTATGCTTACAAGGCAACAAATTATTATGAGCCCTCGTCAACAGAAGAACTTCAGCAGCTTGTAAAAAAACTCGATAAACAAAAAGCGCTTGGATCCAAGCACTGCTTCAATGACATTGCCGACACCCCCCAAAATCAAATATCAACCCGCCGTCTCAACAAAATCGTCCAATTGGACGCAGACAAAAATATTCTGACAATAGAGGCTGGTGCCCGGTATGGCGATTTTGCAGCGGAACTCGATTCAAAGGGGTATGCGTTACATAACCTTGCCTCACTTCCTCATATCACAGTAGCGGGTGCATGTACTACGGCAACTCATGGATCGGGCGTAACGCTAGGGAACCTTGCAACGCAGGTAGTGTCAATGGAAATTGTAACGCCGCAGGGGGAAATTGTAAACGTCGATAAGGGCAATCCCGATTTTTACGGGTTGGTGGTGGGATTAGGCGCAATTGGTGTCATCACCAAAATGACGGTGGAGATTGAAAAAAGCTTCCAGGTGAGACAAGATGTGTTCCGGGAACTTCCTCTCGCATCTCTTCAGCAACATTTTGACGAAATTATGTCGAGTGGTTACAGCGTCAGCTTATTTACGAACTGGCTTGATCAGAAGATCAGCCAGGTTTGGATTAAGCGTCGCACTGATAAAAATGTGACAGAATTAGGAAATGAATTCTTTGGAGCAAAAGCAGCAACGAGGAACCTTCATCCGATTATTGCGATGTCTGCAGAGAATTGCACCGACCAAATGGGTATGCCCGGCCCATGGTATGATCGATTGCCGCATTTTAAGATGGGATTCAAGCCCAGCGGTGGTAAGGAACTTCAATCAGAATTTTTCGTGGCCCACGGTAACGCAGTTGATGCCATCCTGGCCTTGGAAAAAAAGAAAGAGCTTATCAATCCCCAGTTATTGATTTCCGAAATCCGAACCATTGCTGCTGATAACCTGTGGATGAGTCCTTGCTATCACCAGGACTGTGTTGCGATTCACTTTACCTGGAAGCAAAATCCGGATGAAGTTGTCAAACTTATTTCGATGATCGAATCGGAGCTAGCTCCGTACAAAGCGAAGCCGCATTGGGGAAAACTGTTTACAATAAATCCTTCCATTCTTCACGAACGATATGAGAAATTCTCTGATTTCCTCTCGCTAATAAAAAGATACGACCCGGATGGCAAATTCAGGAATCACTATCTTGATTTAAATATCTATTCGTAAGGGCGCTTGGCATTCCTGAATTAATATGCAATCTGCAAAACCGAGCGTGTAAACCGGCCAGAAGATCTATTCATAACCGCTCTTGATGACAGTCGAAATAAGTTTAAATCGCCCGTTTGCCTTTATTTTATTGGAGCGATGCGCAGGTATAATGATACCCTCCCCGCATTGGATTGTGGAGGCCTTCCCGTCAATAACAATCTCCGCTTTCCCTTCAATGACTTGTATAAAAGTATCAAAGGGAGAGGTTTTTTCTGTAAGGCCTTCGCCAGCGTCAAAAGACATTACGCTGACATTGCCTGTTGACTTTTTAAGAATTGTTTTAATAACCACTGAGTTGGGAATATATTCTATTATCTCAACAATAATATGTGCTGTTGACTTTTCTATTTCCGAATTGTCCATTATAAAGCCCCGAAGCGGTAAAAAATATCCTCGAGTCCTTAAAGATGGTGGATTATTCTTGAAGAATCATTACATAACTCCGATGGAGGCTTACACAATTCACACAATCGGTGATGCTCACAAGTTCTCAAGGTTGTTACGTCTCTTCTTCTTCAATTTTTTGAAGTGGGAAGGGGTTAAGCCGGTCGTTTTTTTGAATTGGTTCGATAAATGACCCACACTGCTGTAATGAAGCTTTTCTGCAATTTGTGTAAGGTTGAGATCATCATATACCAGCAATTCTTTTACCCGTTCGATCTTATGGATAATAATGAAGTGTTCAATGGTCATTCCCCTCACTTCGGAAAAAAGATTGGCGAGGTAAGTGTAGTCATAATTCAGGCTTTCGCAAAGATAGACCGAGTACTTCGTCAAGGGGGGTTCGTCGGAATAGTGAATCATTTCGATGATCACGTTCTTAATCTTTTCGACCAGCATTGCCTTCTTATCATCCATTAGTTCCAGGCCTGCTTTCTTGAGGGCATGGTTCAACTGATCGCGTTGTTCGAGGGTGATGTCCTCCATTAGATCTACCTCTCCTAATTCAACAGTCGTATAATGGAGACCAAGTCGCTCCAGTTCAGCCTTTACTAGCATTTTACAACGAATACTGACCATGTATTTGATAAAAAGCTTCATGATACTTTTGCGGGCAGATAACGTGAGGAGTTACATTGACGATAGAAAGAATTGATGAAAAATCGGAGTATGCCGAAAAAACGTCCCAATAAAGATAATAATGATCTGGTATTTTTGAGCAGTGCCAATGTGTGAATTTTGCAACGGTGCTCTGCAATTATGTAATATTTATTTCAATAAATGGCATGAACTTTCATTCCTAGCAGGATGAAGAAAAAGCAACAGGATTAACAGCCGTTAGCTGAGCAAATTGATAAGAGAGGACAATGGGATAGACAAATATATTTTGACGTTCTTTGTTCGAATGCTGCAGCTTGTAACTAGTGTATTCAAAAAGATAATTATATTCATCCTGTTTATAACCTATATTGCCTAATTTTTTCTTGCTTCCTTCGACCGCTCCTGTCATAATGTATTGCGGGAGAACATTGCGGGGAACTCGAATCATCAGAAAAGCCAAATGAAAAAATTAAAAATCGCAGTAATTGATCTTGTTGCCAAAGGCCCTACCAATACTCTATGGGCCCAGATCATGCACGCTAACATGGCCAGTATTATGCCCCAGGCGGTAGCGACCTGGTGCGAGGAAGAAGGTCACGACGTTAAAATGATATGCTACACGGGAAGGGAAGATCTCACGAAAGAATTAGCCGGGGAGGTCAATCTTGTATTTTTGAGTTCCTTTTCACAAGCTGCACTCCTGGCCTATTCACTTAGTAATTATTTCCGAAAACAGGGTGCGGTAACAGTACTTGGTGGACCGCACGCCCGTTGTTATCCTGATGACGCGATCAAGTATTTTGATTACGTGCTGGGCTTTACTACCAAATCAACGATTTCAGAAGTATTAACTAATTGCACTCCTCAACGACCAGAAGGCAAAATGCTTTCTGCCGGCCGCCAGCCAGCAAGTTTGCCAGGAGTACAAGAACGTTGGAAATTCATTGAACAAACATTGGCAAAGTCGCCATTTATTAAGATAGTCCCAATGTTAGGAAGCGTGGGCTGTCCGTATACTTGCTCATTCTGTATTGACTCGACCGTTCCCTATCAAGCGCTCAGTTTTGACCTGATCAAAAGTGACCTGCGTTTCCTGCTTACCAAATTTAAAAAACCGCTCGTAGGGTGGCACGATCCGAACTTCGGGATAAAATTTGAGGAGAATATGCACGCAATCGCTTCTGCAGTTCCCCCCAAAAGTTTTCGCTTTATTGGAGAAAGCAGCTTATCGATTCTTACCGAGGAGCATTTGAAAGTCATGCAGCACAACGGATTTGGAGCATTGCTGCCTGGAATAGAATCTTGGTTTGAGTTAGGTAACAAATCCCGAACTTCCCATACTGCAGGCCAGGAGAAAGTAAGACAGATCTCCGAACACGTAAATATGATGTTCCGGTATATCCCTTACGTACAGACTAATTTTGTGCTTGGGCTTGACAGTGATATAGGTGAGGAACCCTTCGAACTTACCAAACGTTTCATAGATAAGACACCTGCAGCATTTCCTGGCTATTCCTTATTGACTGCTTTTGGCGAAGCAGCTCCCCTTAACCTCGAGTACCAGAAAGCAGGCCGCGTGTTACCATTCCCGTTTCATTTTCTCAATAACCACCTGGCGATGAATCTGAAGCCCAAAAATTATGAGTGGATAGATTTTTATAACAAAGTAATTGACCTGACCAAATATACTTTTTCAAAGAAAGCTATTTATCGTCGTTTCCGGGCCACTCCTGGTGTTACTTCGAAGTGGATGAATTTTATGCGTGCAATATCTTCGGAGGGATATGGACGTATTCGTTTTTACAAACAGGTGCGTCAGCAACTTATAGAAGACCGGGATTTCAGGCGTTACTTTGAAGGAGAAACACAGCTACTTCCCGCCTTCTATAAAAATATTATCGTAAAAGACCTCGGGGTGTGGTGGCAATGGCTTCCCAAAGGAGCTCTTGAGCATAATCCTAACGCATATCTTCAGAAAAAGTATGACAAGGCCATCGCTGCTGGTTGATAAGTGATTACTTTAATTGCCATCAAGAGTTCAACGATATTTTGCACAATGACTGCGGTCACTGCTAACTATCTCTTCGGTTCCAGATTCTCAGCGTACTTCCTTGCAGAATAGAAATAGTGTTGGGTTAATAAGGGACTGGTGCATGAAAAAGACAAATTACAAGCAAAATCGCGGCACATCGGACGGCAAAACGCAAATAATGTCAGACCGATGCTAAAGTTTGAGCCTGTTTTTTTCCTCTTCAGTTCCGGTGGAACGATCTCTCTTCGCCTTTACTTTTTCGCTTCCGAAATTATGAGTAAACGTCAGATGAAGTCCGGGATGTAGAAATAAAATCTGTGCCGAACTGTATAGATTTTTTTCGGGAATGTTTGCTGAAAATCTAAACTTCATTGTGTTCAGGGCATTCGTCCAATTTAATCGCAGCATGGATTTCTCATTCCGGAATTTTTTCTGACACCCCATATCAAGAGAGCCAAAACCGTCGGCTTTTGAAATACCAAACAACCCACCCGAGTTATAGAAACCGGTAAGAGAAAAACTATAGCCTTTTGGCAACTTTATACTTTCTAACACGCTGACAAAACCATTTTTCGTTTCCAATGCAACGGGTTCATTGTTGTATAGCCCATTAAGCTTCTGATAATTTGCACTCAGGCTTAATTGCATGTTCCACCATTTGGTAATAGTTATTGGCAATGATAAATTCAGATTGAGTGTTTTTGAGTTTCGTTGATTTTCAGCTGCGAGGATTTGTTTATTAGTTGCTGAGTCAACATGCGGAGAAAAATTCGTAATCGGGGACGACTCAATGCTATATGACAAGGTAATTGCCTTGGACTTTAAAGAGAGCGAAACGTTAGTATTGTCAGTTATTGCGGGCTGAAGAGCCGGGTTGCCTGAAAAAAAAGTGTTCGGGTCCATAAAAATAACAAAGGGTGCCAGATTCCAGAATGTAGGCCGCGTAATTCTGCGACTATATGCAAAAGAAATGGCTTTATCGGCCCCGAAATTGTGTGATAGAAAGGCGCTGGGAAAGAATTTACCATAATGTCGATCCACGATGTCCTTTTCGGTCTCCGTTCTAAGATTTGAATTTGTATACTCATAACGGAGACCCGACTTCATTTTTGTTTTGTCGCTGAATGACCATTCAAAATTCGTATACGCCGCGGTAATATTTTCATTGAGAAAATAGGTAGCAGTTAGTTCCGGAATGGGCACCCACGCGGATTGCGAGAGTTGATCCACTTCTACAACATTTGTGAAAGAAGAAAAAGTTGTTTTTAAACCCCCACTGACGCTGCCTTTTTTGCCCAGGTTCTTGTCGTAATCAATCGTGCCTATCCATAATTTCACAGGTGTATTCTTGTTACTTCTTACATGTTCGTCCCCAAGAAAGTTTGAGTTTCCATCGTAATAGTAATTGACGTAGGTCACTGGATTCTTTTCCTTGTAATTCATGTAATCAAGATTCATGGAAAGCTTAGCATCTCGGTAATTTTTTTGAACATTTAAATTGATATCATAACTATTCAAAGGATGCTTTTCACTGTTTACCACATTCACTATTGTGTCCAATTTTCCGTTGGTATACCCAAACGACTCATTAAAGGCATCCATGTCCCAGCGTCGATCATAAAGGGTCACTAATGTACCAATCACAAGATCTTTTTTTACATCGTAATCAGCTCCAATTCGGAGATCACCGATAGTTTCAACAGGATCCCGGTGGCTGGTTCCATGGTCCTCCAAAAAATTTCCCTGGTAAAAACTACCGTGATTAAAAACTGCTGTCTGATCTGATACAACTCGATTTAGAGAATAGTTGCCATAAAGATTCCATCTTTTTTGCTGATGGTTAATATTGCCGGTGGCCGTTGTCACAAGGCCCCTGCTATAACCTGCAGTGAAGGAGTAAGAGCCATTCGTACCGAACTGAGAATTCTTTTTCAACACAATATTGATATAACCCGCATTACCTTCCGCATCGAAATTGGCCGGCGGCGTCGTTATGATTTCTAGTTTCTCGACATTATCGGCTGGCATACCTGCTAGCATCTGGACGACAGCGGAAATAGGCATGTGATTTATCCGTCCATTAATCATCACCACTACACCGCTTTTGCCGTTAACAGAAACCCCATTATTCTGCCTGTCGACAATTACGCCAGGTGAACGCTCTAAAACATCGAGGACGGTTGTTCCGGTTGCTGTGATATTGTTCGCCACATTTATAACCATCCGATCAATCTTTACTTCATATAATGGCTTCCGTGTGACGACAGTTACACCCTTCAGCGACGAGATTTTTGGAGAAAGATTCAATGGTGGTATTTCTTTATTCTCATTATTGACCACCAGTCCTTGCGAAAATCCCGTACTGTATTCGGTGGTCGAGGCAGAAACAATATAGGTACCGGGAGAGATCTCTTCAAACACATAACGTCCATTGGCTACGGTCACAGAACCCTTTATTAAAGCCGAATCAGAAGATCGCAACAACAGGACCGTAGCGCCGGCGATGGGCTGATTATTGACACCTGTTACTCGCCCTTCCAATTTTGTTTGAGTCTGCGCTGAGTGGCTGGTTAATAAAATAGATGTTGCAATCAACAAATTGCGGGCGGTGGATGTGGCCATATATGTGATTTTAGGTGGTTATGGCGCTTCCCATAATGGTATAGGTTCGTCAATCCATAAGTCCCGATTTTGCCGGTCTCGCTATAAAGTAGAATTTAAATTTCGTAAAAACTATTTTTGACGAGATTATTGATACTTGTCAATCTTCTCGAGACGGTGCCAGGTACTTGGAGACAATTAAAAGTATTTTCCGGTGCAACTATCTCTCATCGCTTTCCATGAATGACCACTAAATACGCATAACTTAGGTTTGACGATATAAGTCCATGTTTTTTCAACAAGCCATCGAAACAATGCCTATTCCCAGGCTGCGCAAATTGCAAAATGAACGGCTGAGGGAGTTGGTGCATTATGTTTGGCATAGAAATTTCCAAGGAAGGGAGCATGGACCAGGTTGATATTCACTTCGAGCTCGACGAAAAGATTTATAGAGAATTGAATATGGAGGTGATTGTTCCCAACGATTTGGATATTCTCAAATCGCTTCATCAAAAACTACCCAGAAAATAAAAGAAATATTGCACTTGCAATCAATATTTACCTGGAAAACTATCGATCAGTTTCCCGAAGCGAGGGTGGCAAATTGAGCAGATTAGTGGACAAGAGAACTACGTAAACGTGTTTCAACCTCCGCCCCACAACACGAACAATTTAAACTCCTGGGTGAAAGGTTGGCGAAGGATTAAAACTGCGACGAATAGACAGTTTCGGTTATTTCCAATAACTGGAGTCATTCTCTATTCGTCGATCTCCCATTCTCTCATGATGTCATTGGTAAAGACCCTTCTAGTAGCTGTATCGTGAAGAATGATTTTCCTCGCGGCAATCCAGGCGTTGACTTTATCGTCACCGTACATTTTTCTGATGCTTTGATCATCTAATCTGAGCATCTTTCCCCAATGCATGGAATATGGAATTTGTTGTTGCTCCAACGCGTTCCAGAATGCTTGATAAAAAAGCAAAGTCTGGTTGGAAAATACTCCATCAAGTTCCACTACACAACTTGGGTCAAAATGAGTGAAGCCAAGCGTGGCCTTGGTTGTTTTCACAAATCGAAAGGCGAATATACCTGCAAATGGGCCGGATGATGCGTTAAGATCCATCAATAACACTCGCACTGTATTAACCGCGTTAAGTGGAACAGCAACTGCCGCACTGTATACTTTCCCGTGAGTAGTGAAATTGCTGAAAATCTCGCCATGGGTGCCCAAAACATTATCATACGGCTTGTACATCTTGCCGACGAGTTTATTAATGACTTTTGGAACAAGAGAGGGGACGGCCTGCGTGATAGTTCCGATGAAAGCAGGAGCATCATCTCCCGGAACGATCCCTGGAATGGAAACGTTTGGTGGAGGGTGGGCCGGATCGAAGGGTCGCTTATACATTATATTGACATAAGCGCCATTGGCCTGGTCATATTGGTTGATAAGTGTCTGGAAATGGTACGGACGTTCGGATCCGTGCGGCAAAAAATTTGCAGTTGCAAAATCAAGCGTTTCCAATAAATGAAAAAGATCATTACTTAGGGGAAATCTGAAGCGATGAGCCTCGTAAAGAAACAATGGAAAACTTTCTATCATCACTCCGTGGA
>AR_comb_assmDRAFT_10014233_pt1 | contig 10125 bp, 8 predicted proteins | sample ArasoioldDNA_FD_10543 | JGI IMG/M metagenome (IMG submission 10543) | reverse complement strand
GACGGACGCGTCAAGATGTACGTGACCCATCGTGGCCTCACCCTACGGAAGGACTACCCCGCCCTTTTCCGGGCGGGGACCTACGATCCCCTGCCCGCTGGGGGCGAGCGCGCCGAGCATGTCGTCGCGCTGGCCCGGCGCACCGACACAGACGCCGTGGTGGTCGTGGTTCCTCGGCTGCCCGCGCGTCTCACGGACTTCGGCGGGCAGCTTCCCCTCGGGCGGGCCACGTGGGGGGATACGTGGGTGGCTCTGGATCGGCCGGGGCTTGAGGGTGTCTATACGGACCGGTTTACCGGTCAGCGCCTCACCACCGCGCTCCGGGACGGCGTTCCCGTGCTTCCCGCGAGCTCTCTCTTCGGCTCTTTCCCCGTGGCCCTGCTCAAGCGCGAGGAGAACCCATGAGCCCCGAGCGCTCAGGAAAGCTGCCGCGCACCCGTCCGGGTGTGCCGTATCCGCTCGGCGCCACGTGGGACGGGGCGGGAGTGAACTTCGCCCTCTTCAGCGAGCACGCGACGGGCGTCGACCTTTGCCTCTTCGATGCCGAGGATCCCAGGCGGGAGCGCCATCGCATCCGCATGCAGGAGCACACCAATCAGGTGTGGCACGTCTACCTGCCCGAGGCGAGACCGGGACTTCCCTACGGCTACCGAGTCCATGGCCCGTACGAGCCCGAGAACGGGCATCGCTTCAATCCGGCCAAGCTGCTCCTCGACCCGTACGCCAAGGCGATCACGGGCCTGCTCCAGTGGCACGATGCGCTCTTCGGTTACCCGGTGGGCGACCCGAACCAGGATCTCGCGCGCGACGACCGGGACAGCGCGCCCTACATGCCCAGGTCCGTGGCCATCGATCCGGCATTCAGTTGGGGTGACGACCGGCGTCCCCGGACCCCCTGGCACAAGACGGTGATCTACGAGCTCCACGTCAAAGGCTTCACCGCTCGCCATCCCGAAGTGCCCCGCCCCCTCCGCGGCACCTACGCGGGCCTGGCCTCGCCGCCCGCTCTCGAATACCTGAGCCGGCTCGGCGTCACCGCCGTCGAGCTCTTGCCCGTGCACTATTCGGTCGCCGACCGGTATCTGGTGGAGCGCGGGCTCACGAACTACTGGGGATACAACTCCATCGGATTTCTCGCTCCCGACTCGCGCCTCGCCGCCGCCCACAGCGCGGGCGAGCAGGTGGCCGAGTTCAAGACGATGGTCAAGACCCTTCACGAGGCGGGCATCGAGGTCATCCTCGACGTCGTGTACAACCACACGGCGGAGGGCAATCATCTGGGGCCGACCCTGTCCTTCCGCGGCATCGACAACGCCGCCTATTACCGGCTGGTGGCGGACAGTCCCCGCTACTGCATGGACTACACGGGATGCGGCAACACCCTCAACATGACCCATCCTCGCACCCTCCAGCTGATCATGGACAGCCTGCGCTACTGGGTCCTCGAGATGCACGTGGATGGCTTCCGCTTCGACCTCGCCTCCGCCCTCGCCCGCGAGTTCCACGACGTGGATCGCCTCTCCGCCTTCTTTGACGTGATCCATCAGGACCCTGTCATCTCCCAGGTCAAGCTCATCGCCGAGCCGTGGGACCTCGGCGAAGGCGGCTATCAGGTGGGCAATTTCCCGCCGGGCTGGACGGAGTGGAACGGGAAGTACCGGGACGCCATCCGCCGCTACTGGAAGGGCGACGAGCGCCAGGTCGCCGATCTCGGCTATCGCCTCACCGGCTCGAGCGATCTCTACGAGCAGGGAGGGCGGCGCCCCTCGGCCAGCATCAACTTCGTCACCGCTCACGACGGCTTCACCCTCGCCGACCTCGTCGCCTACGACGGAAAGCACAACGAGGCCAACGGCGAAGAGAACCGCGATGGCACCGACGACAATGCCTCCTGGAACTGTGGCGCGGAGGGCCCCACCGACGATCCCGCTGTGCAGGCGCTCCGCGAGCGGCAGATCCGGAACTTTCTCGCCACCCTCCTCCTCTCTCAGGGCATTCCCATGCTCCTCGCAGGAGACGAGGCGGGGCGGACGCAGCAGGGCAACAACAACGCCTATTGCCAGGACAACGAGATCGCTTGGCAGAACTGGCCTCTCCCGCGCACCGCCCTCCGCCAGGCCGAGTTCACCCGCCAGCTCATCCGGCTGCGCCTCGACAATCCCGTCTTCCACCGGCGCCTCTTCTTCCAGGGCCGACGGATTCACGGCTCGGCCGTCAAGGACGTCTCGTGGTTCCGTCCCGACGGCAAGGAGATGATGGAAGACGAGTGGAGCAACGGCTTCACCCGCTGCCTCGGCCTGCGCCTCGCCGGAGACGCCATGGAGGAGATGGACGAAAAGGGACAGCCCATAGTGGGTGACACCTTTCTGCTCCTCCTCAATGCCCATCACGAGGCCATTCCGTTCATTCTCCCTGCCCATCAGGCGCGTGTTCGCTGGGAGCTGGTGGTGGACACGCGGGACTGGACACTTCCCCCGCGGCGCCCCGTCTACCGGGCCGGGGAGACCTATCCCCTGGAGGGGCGCTCGCTGGCCGTCCTGCGTCTCCGGCGGCCCACGGTCAAGTCGTGACCGGACAGCCCGCGATACGGCGAGGCCACCGCATGCCGTTCGGCGCGGAGACGCGCGACGACGGCGCCACGCGCTTCCGGCTGTGGGCCCCCTCCGCCGAGAGCGTGGAGCTCTGGCTCGCCGACCGGCAGCAAGGCTTCGCCATGCCGCGGGACGCGGCGGGTTGGGCGGAGCGGGTGACGCGGGATGCCCCGGCGGGCACGCGGTACTCCTTCAGGATCGACGGCGAGCTCCTCGTGCCCGACCCTGCGTCGCGCTATCAGCCGCTCGACGTCCACGGGCCGAGCGAGGTGGTCGATCCGTACGACTATGCCTGGTCCGACTCGGAGTGGCACGGTATCGCTCCCGAGCGTCTCGTGTTCTACGAGCTTCACGTGGGAACGTTCACCCGCGATGGAACCTTCGTGGCGGTGGCGGAGCGGCTCGACCACCTGGTCGCCCTCGGGATCACCGCGGTCGAGCTCATGCCCGTGGCGGACTTCCCCGGTCGCTGGGGCTGGGGATATGACGGGGTGCTGCCCTTCGCCCCCGACGCGACGTACGGACAGCCGGAGGACCTCAAGGCGCTCGTGGAGGCCTGCCACGCACGAGGGCTCGCCGTCTTTCTCGACGTGGTCTACAACCACTTCGGGCCGGAGGGCAACTATCTCCCTCGATACGCCCCGTCGTTCTTCAGCCGCGACGTCAAGACTCCGTGGGGCGACGCCCTCAACTTCGACGCGCCGGGCAGCGAGGTCGCGCGGGCCTTCGTCGTGCATAACGCGCTCTACTGGCTCGACGAGTTCCATCTGGACGGCCTGCGCCTGGACGCCGTGCATGCCATGGCGGACGGCTCGAGCGACCACGTGCTCACCGAGCTGGCGCGTGCGGTGGCCGAAGGGCCCGGCCGTGATCGCCTCGTGCATCTCGTGCTCGAGAACAACGCCAACGAGACGCGGCTCCTCACCCGAGGCGGGCCGGACAAGCGCCCGCTCTTTCTCGCCCAGTGGAACGACGATCTCCATCACGCCCTGCACGTCATGCTCACGGGCGAGCGGGGCGGCTACTACGAGGACTACCAGCCCCCACTGCCCCATCTCGCCCGCAGCCTCACCGAGGGCTTCGCCTATCAGGGCCAGTGGTCGGCCTATCGCGGCCGGGCGAGGGGCGAGCCGAGCGCGGGACTTCCCCCCACGAGCTTCGTGGGCTTTCTCCAGAATCACGATCAGGTCGGCAACCGTGCCTTCGGTGAGCGCCTGACCGCCCTCGCTCCTCCCGAAGCGGTGCGCGCGGCGACCGCGGTACTCCTCCTCGCCCCGTCCATACCCCTGCTCTTCATGGGACAGGAGTGGGCGGCGCCCGAGCCCTTCCTCTTCTTCTCCGATCTCGGCAAGGATCTGGGCCCGCTCGTGTCCGAGGGCCGCCGCCGCGAGTTCGAGCGCTTTCCCGAGTTCGCGCAGGCGGAGTCGAGGGAGCACATTCCCGATCCCCAGGCGGACACCACGCGCACCCGATCGATCCTCCGCTGGGACCCGGTCGGCGCGCCCTCGCACGCGGAGTGGCTGGCCTTCCATCGCCATCTTCTCGAGGTGCGTGCCAGGGACATCGCGCCGCTTCTGCGCGGCGAGCCGGTGCCCGAGACGCGCCTCGTCCCCCTCGCAAACACCGGCCTCGAGGTCACCTGGACCTTTCCCGACCGTCGCGTGCTTCGACTCGTGGCCAACCTGGGCGCCCAGACCCTGACCCACGAGGGTCCGGCGCCGGGTTGGGGCAGGCAGATCTACCCCGTGGGCACCTGGCTGGGGGGCTGGAAGGAACTCGGAGCCTGGACCGTCCGCTGGTATCTTTCTGAGGGAACGCTATGACCGCTGAGCCCTTCGTCTTCCACGGCTGCGTCGACCTCAAGGAGATGCTTCCTTACGAGGCGCGCGACGTGCGCGAGCTTCTCGAGATGGTTGCCCGTGTGCCCATCGAATCGCTCTTTTGCCATACCGCGGCCGCCCTCCTCCATCGCTCGGCCCTGCCCACCGGATATCCGAACGATTTCGCGCACTGGACGGGCCTCGCCATGGGAGACCAGCGGCTGGCCGAGCGTCTGGCCGCGATCGATCCTTTCGAGTCGCGCTCGCTGGAGCAGATGCGCGAGGAGCTGGTGGCGACCATCAGCGACCATCTCCAGCACTTTCCCGCGGCAGCTCCGGCCGCGCGGGCGGAGCCCTTCCGCTTCTTCCAGGCGCATCTCGTCCCCATTCCCACCGGCCACCAGGCCCGCACCCTGAGAGAGTTCAGGGACGCGCTTGCCGAGGTCGACCTGAGCGCGCTCTTCTTCCACCTCATCGAGGCGCGCTACCGGCTCAGCCGTGGGCGGGGTGATTTCGCCGAGTGGGTCGCCGCCGCTCTCGAGCGGCCCGACGTGGCTGAGCGCCTCGCCGCCATCGATCCCTACAGCGGCAGCCTCGAGCGTATCCGCGGCCGCCACCTGACCGTTCTCACCGCGGCCCTGGACGAGGGGTCGCCATGACACCCACCGTCTCCTCGGCCAGGCTCGACGACTACCGGCAGGTCGCCCCCCGGGGTGCCGTCGATCTCCTCCTCCGTCTGGGTGAGCGCCTCAAGGGCCGCCGTCTCGTCAACGTGAGCGGCTCACGCTACCGGGGGCTCACCAGCGAGGTGCTGAACCGTCTCGTCCCCATCCTCAACGACCTGGGCATCGACGCGAGCTGGGAGGTGACGATCGGCAACAGCGACTTCGAGGGGATCACGCGCACGGTAGGCCGGGCCCTCACGGGCACCGAGCAGGTCATCACCGACGCCATGGTGGGGCGGCTTCGCGACGTCTGTGCGGAGAACGCTCGGCGCCTCCGCCTCGACGCGGATCTCGTCATGGTCCACGATGAAGCCCCCCTCCTGCTCGTGGAGAGCCGGGCGGGCGAGTCGCGCTGGCTCTGGCGCTGCCATGACGATCTCTCCTCCCCCCAGCCGCAGCTCTGGAACGTCCTCCGGCCGGTGGCCCAGCGCTACGACGCGGTCATCTTCTCCGACGCGCGCTTCGCGGCGCCCCTGTCCGTGCCACGCTTCGTGATCTACCCGTCCGTGGACCCGCTCTCCGAGCGCAATCGCGACATGGGTCGCGCCGAGCAGGCCCAGCATCTCGATCGCCTCCACGTGCCCCGGGACAAGCCCTTTCTCCTCCAGGTCGGCCCCTTCCGCCGCTCCCACGATCCCCTCGGCGTCATCAACGCCTATCGCCTCGTGAAGAAGCACCACGACGTCCGGCTCGTGCTGGCCGGCCCCGCCCCGGGCGGAGGCGGCGACGTGCTCGCGGAGATACAGGAGGCGGCCGGCCACGATCCAGACATGCGTGTGCTCGTGCTGCCTCCCGATCCCCAGACGGAGATGAATGCCCTCGAGCGGGGCGCCGCCATCGTGATCCACAAGCCTCTCGCCGTCGGCTTCGGCATCGATGTCGCCGCGGCCATGTGGAAGGGCAAGCCCGTGGTGGGCAGCCTCGCGGGCGGGATCCCCAACCAGGTGGTCTTCGGGGTGACCGGCTACACGGTGGAGACGGTCGAGGGCGCGGCATTCCGCATCCGGCACCTTCTCGGCAATCCCGAGCTGATCGGCCGCATGGGGGCGGCGGGACGTGAGCACATCCGCCGGAACTTCCTCATTACCCGACACCTCGGCGACTACCTGGCTCTTCTCGCTCTCCTCACCAAGTGAGGACACCGTGGATCGAGGCCAGCCCTCGCCCGAGATGACCACGGCCCCGGCGCAGACCGACGCGGCCGACATCGCCATCGGGGTGGTCACCACGGGAGCGAGCTCGGGCGTGCCCACGGTAGTGAAGGTCGTCGAGGAAGGCATGCTGACCCACCTGGGCGCTCTCACCGCCGCCATCATCCACATGGATCCGACGATGCCCGACGAGCAGGCGGGCCAGGTCGAGACAATCGCCGATGGCCTTCGCCTCATCCGCGCCCGCCCGGGAGGAGCCATGGCCACGGCCAGCGGTCTCGACGGGTGGAGCGAATCAGTCCGGGCGGTCCTCGGTCTCTCGCGCACGCTCCACGCCCGCGCCATCGTGCTCCTCAATGCCGATATCACCAGCATGACCCCCGAGTGGATCCGTGGCCTCGCCGCGCCCGTCCTGAAGGACGGCTGCGCCTTCGTGCTGCCCATCTACGAGCGGGGACGCTACGAGGGCACCCTGACCCAGGTCTTCGTGGCGCCGCTCGCGCGCGCGCTCTTCGGTCATCAGTTCTGGCATCCCATGGCCGACGAGTTCGGCTGCACCGGAGAGACGGCGGAGTTCCTTCTCGCCCAGGACATCTGGACCACGGATCTCGCCCGCCAGGGACTGGAGTTCTGGCTCCCCATCGGCGTGGCGGGGGGCGCTCTGCCCATCGCCCAGTCGGTACTCGGCCCGCGCGTGCTGAATCCCACCGGCCCGCAGCCTCCTCTCGGCTCCACGGTGGGCCGGGTGGCGGGAGCGCTCTTCTCCATCGCGGAGCGCCACGAGGCGGGCTGGCTCGACGTTCACGGCTCGGAGCCGGTGGCCGTCCTTGGCGTGCCCCCGGGCCCCGCGAAGCGCGCGGCGGCCGTGGACCCCCAGCGCATGATCGAGGGCTTCCGCCAGGGCGTGCGCGATCTCCTGCCCATCTGGGAGCGCATCCTCTCCCCGGAGAGCCTCGGAGATGTTCTCGTCCTGAGCGAGCAGGCGACCGGAGAGTTCCGTCTCACCGATTCGCTGTGGACGCGGATTGTCTACGATTTCCTCCTCGCGTATCGTGCCCGCGTCATGTACCGGAGCCACATCGCCCAGTCCCTCGCTCCCCTCTACCTGGGATGTGCGGCCTCGCTCGTGCTGGAGACGCGCGATCGCCCCGACGCCGCCGTGGCCCACGCGGTGGAACGGATGGCGCGGGCCTTCGAGGCGGAGAAGCCCTATCTGGTGGACCGCTGGCGGTGAGCGATCCGCTCTGGTACAAGGACGCTGTCTTCTACGAGCTTCACGTGCGGGCCTTCCAGGACGGTAACGGCGACGGCATCGGGGACTTTCCCGGGCTGACCAGCCGCCTCGATTATCTGAAAGAGTTGGGGGTGGATTGTCTCTGGCTGCTCCCGTTCTTCCCCTCGCCCCTGCGCGACGACGGCTACGACGTGTCGGACTACCGGTCCATCCATCCCGATTACGGCACCATGGCCGACTTCGAGCGCTTTCTCGAGTCTGCGCATGCCCACGGCATCCGGGTCATCGCCGATTTTGTCATGAATCACACCTCCGACCAGCACCCGTGGTTCCAGGCGGCCCGGCGGGCTGCCGATTCGCCCTACCGCGACTACTACGTGTGGAACGACACCGACGAGCGATACCGGGACGCGCGGATCATCTTCACGGACACCGAGGCCTCGAACTGGACGTGGGATCCGATGGCCAAGGCGTACTACTGGCACCGCTTCTTTCATCATCAGCCCGACCTCAACCTGGACAATCCGACCGTACGCCGCGAGGTTCTCGACGCCATGCAGTTCTGGCTGGACCGGGGGCTTGACGGATTCCGCTGCGATGCCGTCCCCTATCTCTTCGAGCGCGACGGCACCAACTGCGAGGGCCTGCCCGAGACCCACGCGTTCCTCCGCGAGGTCCGGCGCCAGATCGACGATCACTACGAGGGCCGTATCCTCCTCGCCGAGGCGAACCAGTGGCCGACCGAGGTGCGTCCCTACTTCGGCGACGGCGACGAGTTCCACATGGCCTTCCACTTTCCCCTCATGCCGCGCATGTTCCTGGCCATTCGCCACGCCGACCGCCGCCCCATCACCGACATCTTCCGGCACACTCCCGATCTGCCCTCCACCTGCCAGTGGTGTCTCTTCCTGAGAAATCACGACGAGCTGACCCTGGAGACGGTGAGCGAGGAGGAGCGCCGGCGCCTCTATCACGCCTACGTGCCCGATCCGCGCATGCGGCTCAATGTAGGGATCCGCCGGCGGCTCGCCCCCTTGCTCGACAACGACCGCCGGAAGACGGAGCTGCTCACCAGCCTCCTCTTCACGCTCCCCGGCAGTCCCATCCTCTACTACGGCGACGAGATCGGCATGGGCGACAACATCTACCTGGGTGACCGCAACGGCGTGCGGACGCCCATGCAGTGGACGGGCGATCGCAATGCGGGCTTCTCGAGGGCGGACGCGGCGAGGCTGTATCTCCCCATGATCGTGGACCCCGTCTACGGCTATCAGTCCATCAACGTGGAAGCGCAGCTCCGCACACCGTCCTCCATGCTGAACTGGATGAAGCGCCTCATCGCCGCGCGCAAGAAGACGCGCGTCTTCGGGCGTGGGACCCTCCGCTTCCTCCGCCCGGCCAACGAGAGCATCCTCGCTCATGTGCGGGAGCACGAGGGCGAGACCATCCTCGCCGTCCACAACCTCTCCGGGGCGGCCCAGCCCGCCGAGCTGGACCTCCGCGAGTGGGCCCATCACACTCTGGTCGAGCTGCTGGGGGAGACCCGTTTCCCCGCCGTGCGGGAGCGCCCGTACTTCGTGAGCCTCGCCCCGTATGGATACTACTGGTTCCGGCTGGAGCCGCCGGCGCAGAGCGTGGCCACCTACGGCATCGAGGGCAATCCGCTCTAGCGGGACGCTCGTACGGCATGTCCGGAAACGGACGGCCGACCATTACCCTTTGACCGGGTAGTCCGAATCCGCCGGTTTGCCCGCCGCCGTCGTGATCCATGGTTCCGGTCCTCGAATCGCCGGGCTTTCCGCACTTTTCAAAGGCTTCAAGATGCGGACGAACTTGGCACAACGAATGCGATAGGGATAGTTGCGCACGTCATCCACTACGGAGCATGAGTCAAAGGAGGCATCACATGATGGGGCTGAGCAGAAAGACCATCCGTACCGCGGCGCTCTCGTTCGCGGGAGCCGCCCTCTTGGGCAGCGGCTGTGTTTCGTATACGAAGGAAACGACGGAACGTCAGGTGCCGGTGTCAACGCCCGTGGTCGCGGCGGCCCCGGTGCCGACCGACCGGGTGGTGACCTACCCCGAGGGCCGCTATCAGCTCTATGGGGATGGAACCCGGGTGCCTTACTACTGGGTGTGGGTGCCTTCCGGCGCCACCGTGACGCCAGCGCCGCCGGCTCCGCCTCCTGTCCCGACCCGGTAGCCCATAGGTCTCAGGAGAGAGCCATGTTTGAGTCGGCCCAGGATTTGATAGGTGTCCTCGTAGGCCTGGTCGTTCTCTGGTTTCTGTTCGGTGCGCTCATCAACTCAGAGCGGGCATGGCGAGAGCAGAGAGCAGGCCAGCGCAGGCGCCACCGCCTGGCGGGTCCGCGCGGGCATCGCTCCTCGGGCGGCTGAAAGGAGCCGGCCGGCGTGGCCTTCGCCGGCCGGCCAGCTCTCCGCCCTCGTCACACGTGATCGCTCACCGGACACTGACCCGAGCATTGGCGGTGACATGAGCGGTGGCGAGGAATCCGGCAGCCACGCCGCCTCCAGCCACCTCGGGTTACGAAGCGTCCACGACTGAGCCATGGCGATCGTCCAGCTCATCCTCGCCATCTTCTC
>AR_comb_assmDRAFT_10146114_pt1 | contig 10126 bp, 9 predicted proteins | sample ArasoioldDNA_FD_10543 | JGI IMG/M metagenome (IMG submission 10543) | reverse complement strand
GATCTTGATCTCGTCTTCGGCCGGGATCGGCTCCATGATGCGGGTCTCCTGCTCCATGTACTCCTCCTCTTGAACGTGCTGCACAGGGCCCGCGCCCGGTTCCAAAGGAATCAGACTGCGATCGGAACCGGGCGCGGGCGACGTTTTGGAATAAGCCGGCATGTCCTCCGCTTCGCGTCCGGGCATGCCGGGCGCACCTTGGGCCGCGTCGGGGAAGTCTTGGGACGATTCGGGCGAGGCCTCGGAGGGGCGCAGGTCTTGTGGGGCATCGGCGGGGGTTTCCACCGAGACGGTGATCTCGGCGTCGCCTTCGGCCAGGCCGGCGGCGATCAGGGTCTCGTCGGCGGCGATGCCGAGGTCGGCGCCGAGCTCGCCGAGCGCGGCCTGGCGCAGCAGGCCGCGGGTGCTCTCCTCGATCCAGGCGGAGAGCTCGACCGCGGCGGGGACGGGGCGGCCGTTCATCGTCGCCCGCTCCAGCTCGAGCGCCGCCTCGATTCGCTCGCGCGCGTCGATCCGGTCCACCGAGTCCTCGGAGGCCGCCGAGATCAGCGCTGCGGCGCGCATCGGCAGGGTCGCCCCCACCGGCCCGTGGCCCTCCAGCACCGCGCGCATCGCCAGCAGCAGGTCGCTCAGTCCCTCCAGCGCGCTCTCGCGTTCGCAGCCCATCTCGAAGCGGCCCACCGCCCAGGTGAGCGCACGATCGGGGTCGGGCCGGGACTCGAGCGCGCGGGCGAACCCGGCCAGCTCCGCAGCCTCGTTCTCGCTCAGCCGGTAGCCGCCCGGGCGCGTGGCCGGCATCCCGGTCGCGATCCGGCGCCACACGCTCGCCTCGCCGGTCGGCGCGAAGGCGTAGGGCCCGAGGCCGATCCCGCCGGCCTTGAAGAGCCTCATCACGCTGATCAGCTCGCGCAGCTGCAGCAGCGCGTCCTCAGCGGCCTCGTCGGGATGCTGCTCGGCGACGGCGAGGAACTGCGGCTCCCAGGCCGCCCGTCCCATTCCCTCGCTGCGCATCGCCTCGACCGGCGCCTCGATCGAATCGGCGCGGACCAGGCTGACCCCGTTCGGCAGCGCCAGGCGCGGCATCGTCATCCGCAGGCCGACGATCGGCACGATCAGCACGTCGGCGTCGTCCGCGTCGCTGCCTTCGGCCTCGAGCATCGCGAGCGCGTCGTCGAGCCGGCCACGGTCGAGCGCGAAGCCCGAGCATCCGTCCCAGAGCGCGGCGAAGAAGGAGATCAGCATCTGCTCGGAGCGAGCGCCGGGGTCAGGGGAAACCGGCTCACCGCGCTGCTCGAGGTAGGCGGCGGCGACTCCGGACTCGGTCACGGCCTCGCGTGCGGCCGCAAACCCGGGCAGCGCGCGCAGCTCGTCGGCGTGCTCGACCACGTAGCGGCCGGTCAGCGGCACGTAGCTGTAGAAGGGCGAGTCCTCGCCGGCATCGGCGCCGACGTCGAAGGGGATCTCCTCGCCGGCGGCGACGAGGGAGCTGAGCCTGGTCGCGGCCTCGGTCGAGAGGCGCTTCAGCGCTTCGTTGAGCAGGAAGTCACGCACGGCGATGGCTTCCCCTCGCCGCTCGCCGCTCCTGCGCCTGCACGGCGCCTTGCAGCGCACGGACTGGACGTTTGATCTAGTCGATCTGGGAGGCCGAAACCGGCTCGCGCTCGCTCAGGGGCAGCCAACGGCTGCCGTAGGCGCGCATGTCGTCGATCAGCGGGACCAGCGCTTCGCCCTTCTCGGTGAGGGCGTACTCGACCCGCGGCGGGACCTCCGGATACGTGTGCCGCTCGACGATCCCCTCCTCCTCCAGCGCCCGCAGGCGCAGCGAGAGGGTTCGCGGGCTGATTCCCTCCAGAGAGCGCTCCAGCTCGCAGAAACGGCTGTTGCCGTCGGCGAGGTCCCGGATCAGCAGGAGGGTCCACTTGCCGCAGACGATCTCCGCGGTGCGACAGACGGGGCAGGTCGAATCGCTCATTGCTTCACCAAGTGTAGCTACGTGGCTTCATAAAGTGAAGCTTTGGCTGAAACCGCAACGGGATCAGCATTTTCACCTATTTCCCGGTATCAAGCCGTGAGCGCCTGAGGTCGATGGAAAACCGTGGCGTCGACGTTCAGGAGACGGATCGACACCGGCCAGGACGGCTTTGCCCTGATCGAGGTGCTGATCAGCGGCCTGATCGCCGTGCTCGTGGCCGGCGCCGTGATGACCCTTTTCGCCGCGACCGAGCGCTCGGCCGCCGACTCGCGCCACCGTTCCCAGGCCTCGGCGGTCGCCCAGGAAGACCAGGCCCGGTTGCGGGCGATGCGCATCCCGAGCCTCTACAAATTCGCCGAAACCCGCTCGGTCGTCGTCGACGGCACCACCTACACGGTCGAATCGACCGGGAAATACATCAACGACAAAACCGGCAGCGACCTGACCTGCGCCAGCGGCAGCTCGACCGTCGACTACGTCCAGATCGGCACCCGCGTGACCTGGCCGGGGATGCGCTCCGGCGAGGCGGTGACGATGAAAGGCCTGATCGCGCCGCCGAGCGGCAGCCTCGATCCGACCAAGGGGACGCTCGTCTTCGTCGCGACCAACGCCGCCGGCACCCCGATGGCCGGCCTGGGCGTCTCCGGCAGCGGCGCCGGGACCTTCAGCGGCACGACCAGCTCCAGCGGCTGCGCCGTGTTCCTCGAACAGACCGCCGGGACCTACACCCTCACCGTCTCCGGGGTGGGGTCCGGGCTGGTCGACCAGGACGGGAACGCACCGGCGCCGAAAACGATCAAAGTCAGCCCCGAAGTGACGACGACCGTGCCGCTGCTGTACGACAAAGCGGGCTCGGTCCCGATCAAATTCACCACCCGCAACTACAGCGGCAACGTGGTCGGCGCCAAGGCCTCCTCGTTCATCGCCTACAACAACAACATGACCACGGCGAAACTCTTCGGCGCCGCCGAAGGGACGCCACAGGAATCCTGGACCGCGACCCCGCTCTTCCCGTTCACCTCGCCCGACGTCTTCTACGCGGGCGCCTGCAGCGTGAACAACCCCGGCGGCGGTCCGGCGATGGTCAGCGCCAACGTGCCGGCGGGAGGGACCGCGAGCACCCAGACCATCCGCCTGCCCTCGCTGCTGCTGACCGTGAGCAAAGAACTGGGGCTGCCCGCCTCGGGTGCGGAAGTGGTGGTCACCGACACCCAGTGCGAAACCGGCGGGCACGGGATCCGCAGGGCCTTCACGACCAACTCCTCCGGCCAGCTGAACGAACCCGGGCTGCCGTGGAGCACTTACAACGTCTGCGCCGCGCTCGGGGTCACGGTCCTCAGCGTCACCACCTACTACCACGAAGTCAAAGAAGCCGTCGAAGTCCACAGCGACAACGGCACGGCCGTGCCCATGGAACTGACCGCGACCGACCCGGTGGGGAAATGCCCGTGAGCCGGCTCGACCTGATCCGCGAGGAGCGCGGCGTGACCGTGGTCGAGCTGGTCGTCTCGACCCTCGCCGGGATGACCGTCTTCCTCGGCCTGACGATGGTCGTGCTCGGGTCGATGCACCAGACCAACCGCGTCTCCAAGCACGTGCACGCAACGCAGGACGCGCGCACCGTGCTGCACCGGATCGTGACCGAACTGCATTCCGCCTGCGTCTCGGCGGACGTCGCGCCGATCCAGGAAAAAAGCAGCGGCAGCTCGCTCGTCTTCGTCTACCAGACCGGGTCGGCGGCCGCGCTCACCCCGGTCCTGCGCCAGATCACGTTGACCAGCGGCAACCTCACCCTCACCACCTACAACTCGACCAGCGGCTCGACGCCGAAATGGACCTTCAGCACGACGCCGGCCTCGACCCGGACCCTGCTGACCGGCGTCAGCGCCGTCTCCGAATCGGTTCCCCTGTTCCGCTACTACAAGTACGAAAACGGGCTGGTGTCCTCCACGCCGCTGGCGGTGCCGCTGAGCTCCACCGACGCCGCCGTCGCGGTCCAGGTGAAGCTCGCGCTGAAGGCCAGCCCTCCCGGCTCCACGGTCGGCGACGCCAAGGCGGCCGGGATCGTCCAGGACAGCGCCCTGCTGCGTTTCACCCCACCGGCCTACAACCCCGCTGCGCTCAACCCGCCATGCGAGTGAGGCGCGTCGAGAGCCCCGAGGCCGGCTTCACGATGGTCGCGACCCTGATCGCGACCACGGTGATCACGGCGCTGGCGATCGTCGCCGTCACCGCGGTGCGCGGCGACCTCCCGCTGGTCAGCCGCGATCTCAACAACAAGAAGGCCTACGAGGCCGCGCGCGCCGGGGTCGAAAACTACGCCGCCCACCTCTACTCCGACAGCCTCTACTGGACCAAATGCGCCGGCGTGCCGGAACCGAGCGCCGTCAACCTCAAAGGCTCGACGACCAAGCGCCTCGCGGTGCCCGGCGAACCGAGCGAGACCTTCGCGATCGAACTCCTCCCGGCGAGCGGCCAGACGACCTATCCCCAGTGCTCGATCTCCGCCCCGGGGCCGAGCATGCTGGAGACCACCGGCCCCGCGGCCGGCTCCTTCCGCGCACGGGTCACCGGGTACTCGGGCCAGAGCTCGGTCCCGATCGTGGTCAACTTCAAGCGGCCGAGCTTCCTCGACTACGTCTACTTCACCCAGCTGGAGACGCTCGACCCGATCGCCTACGGGTTCCCGAACCCCTCCACGCAGCTGACCGGCGCCTACTCGCAGTGCGAACTCACCTGGGAAGGGGGGCGCCAGAACTCACCCATACCGGGGACGAAAAACCAGTACTGCACGGTGATCTCCTTCATCACCAACGACGCCGTGAACGGCCCGGCGCACACCAACGACGCGTTTGCGATCTGCGGAACGCCGACGTTCGGCCGCAACTCCCAGGACATGATCGAGATGGGAGCGAAAGCGCCGGGCTGGTACAAAAACGGGTGCACCGGCAGCCCCACCTTCAAAGGCACCCCGCTCGCCCCGGCGCCGATCCTGGTCCCGCCGGAATCGAACACGAAACTCTCCAGCATCGCCCTGCCGCAGTTCCGCTACACGGGACAGGTCCGGATCTGCCTCAGCGGGGAAAACATGACCGTCGGGACCGGTTCGAGCTGCGAAGGCACGTACTCCGGATCGATCCCCTCCAACGGCGTCGTCTACGTCAAGAACGGAACCTGCTCGGCGATCTACTCGCCGTTCGAAACCAAATACGGCGAAGCCTCCGAACAGGGGTGCGGCAACGTGTACGTGAAAGGCACCTACACCGGCCAGCTGACGATCGCCGCCGAAAACGACGTGATCATCAACGGCAGCCTCTGCCGCACCTCCTGCTCCAGCCCGAGCGGCGAAGGCCTGCTCGGCCTGATCGCCAACAACTTCGTCCGGGTCTACCACCCCTGCTCGAGCAGCACGAACGGCACCGGCTCGCTCTCCAACCCGGCCATCGACGCCGCGATCCTGGCGATCAAACACTCCTTCATCGTCGACAACTACAACTGCGGCAGCCCGCTCGGGACGCTCAACGTCGAAGGCGCGATCGCGCAGAAGTTCCGCGGTCCCGTCGGCACCGGCGGCAGCAGCGGCGCGAGCAGCGGCTACCTGAAGAACTACGTCTACGACGACCGCCTGCGCTACCTGGAGCCGCCGAGCTTCATCGAACCGACGGGGTCGGCCTGGGTGATCGGCAGGGAGACCCAGGGTTGAGCCGCGCAGAACTCAAGGGCCACGCCCACCTCGCCGATTTTCGAGCAATGGTGCAGCTCACCGCTAGGCGAGAGAAACCCCTGGCCGGCCTCGAGATCGAGGCCGGCAGCATCGCCGCCACCGAGGTGCAGGGCGGCGGCGGCGGGCTGCGCAAGACCGCGACGGCGCCGCTCGCCGAGGGCGTCTTCCGCGACGGCGAGGTGGTCGACCCCACGGCCCTGGCCGCTGCCCTGCGCGCGCTCTTCGCCGAGCACAAGCTCTCCAAGCGGGTGCGCCTCGGGGTCGCGAACCAGCGGGTGATCGTGCGCACCCTGCGCCTCCCCGCGATCGACGACCCCAAGCAGCTCGACGCAGCGGTCCGTTTCCAGGCGAGGGAGCAGATACCGATGCCGCTCGAGCAGGCGGTGCTCGACCACCGCGTGATCGGCGGCGTCCCCGCCGGCGAGGACGCTCCGCCCAAGCTCGACGTGATGCTCGTCGCGGCCCGCCGGGAGATGGTCGACACCTACCTGCGCATCCTGCGCGAGGCCGGCCTGCAGCCGGCCGGGATCGACCTCTCGGCCTTCGGCCTGATTCGCGCTCTCGGGGACGCGCCGGCCGCCGCGCACCCGGCCGACGAGGACGAGGCTCCAGCGGCCGCGAGCAGCGGCGCGGCCCTCCTCTGCAACGTCGGCGACCGGACCAACCTGGCGGTTTCGCGCCGCCGCGCCTGCCTCTTCACCCGCGTGGCTCCGGTCGGCCTGGAGGCGATGGCGACGGAGCTCTCCGCGGCCACCGGCCTCACCTCCGAGCACGCGCGGATGTGGCTCAGCCACGTCGGCCTGCTCGAGGACGCCGAGCGGATCGCCGGCGATCCCGCGCTGGTCGCGGCCAGCCGCGAGGCCCTGCGCAACGGCGCCACGGCCCTGCGAAGCGAGCTGCGCCTCTCGCTCGACTTCTACGCCGCCCAGGAGGGCTCCCAGCGCGTCGAGCGGGTCGTCCTGGCCGGCCCGGGCTCCGCGATCCCCGGCCTGCCGGAGGCGATCGAAGCCGACTTCGGCATCCCCTTCGAAGTCGGGCGGCCGCCGGCCCTGACCGCGCTCGGGGCGGCGACGGCCGCCCGCATGACGCTCCCCTACGGCCTCGCCCTGGACTCCTGAGATGCGTCCCGTCAACCTGATCCCAGCCGAGGAGCGGCGCGACGGCACCGCGAAGCTGCGCGGCGGCCCGCTCGCCTACATCCTCGTCGGCGCGCTCGCCGCGCTGCTGGCCGGGGTGACCCTGCTGGTCGCGACCGGCAACGAGATCTCCAGCAGCAAGGCGGAAATCGCCAGCCTCGAACGCGAAAACGAAGCGGCGGAAGCGCGCGCGGCCCAGCTCAGCGCGTACACGGACTTCCAGGCGGTGCACGACCAGCGCGTCGCCACGGTGACCGAGCTCGCGGACAGCCGCTTCGACTGGGAACGCGTGGTCCGCGAACTCTCCCTGATCCTGCCCGCCGACGTCTGGCTGACCAACCTGACCGGCACCGCCAATCCCGAAGTCTCGGTCACCGGCGCCGCCGGGATCTCGCTGCGCGACTCGGTGCCCGGCCCCGCCCTCGAGATCGTCGGCTGCGCCACCGGCCAGGAGGCGGTCGCCGGGTTCATCTCCGATCTGAAGGACGTCGACGGCGTGACCCGCGTCGCGGTCGAATCGTCGGTGCTGGGGGAAGCCGAAGAAGCCGGAGGGGGCGGCGGCGGGGAATCCGGCACCTCCGTCGCCGAATGCCAGACGCGGGACTTCATCGCCCAGTTCCAGATCGTCGCCGCGTTCGACGCCGCCCCGCCCTCGACCGCCGGACTGGAAGGCTGATTCGTGAAGACCTCCGCCTCCAGCCGCACGATCATCGCGATCCTCCTCTTCGTCGGGCTGGCGATCGCCTTCTGGATGATCCTGATCAGCCCCAAGCGCAAGCAGGCCGACGAACTGGGCGAACAGGTCACCCAGCTGGAAGCGACCCTCGCCCAGTCGCGGGCCGAGGTCGCCGCGGGCGAAGCGGCGCAGCACTCCTTCCCGCACGACTACCAGCAGCTGGTGGTGCTCGGCAAGGCGGTCCCGGCCGGCGACGAATCCTCCTCCCTGCTCGTGCAGCTGAACCACATCGCCGACCACGCCGGCGTCACCTTCGAGAGCCTCAAAGTCGGGGCCGCGGACGAATCCGAACCCGCGCCGCCGGCCGAAGAAGCTGCGCCCGAAGAAGCCGAAGAAGCGGCGCCGGAAGGCGAAGGCGAAGGCGAAGCTGCGCCGCCGGCCGAAGAAGCGGGCAGCGTTCCGGCGGCGGCGGTCGCAACGGAGTCGGCGGCCTCCCTGCAGCCGATCGGCGCCAAGATCGGGCCGGCCGGGCTCAGCGTGCTCCCCTACGAACTCGCGTTCAAGGGGCGCTTCTCCCAGGTCGCCGACTTCATCCACGGCATCGACGCTCTGATCCACACCCGCGGCTCCAAGCTCGCGGTGGACGGCCGCCTGGTCACGCTCGACGGGTTCGTGCTCTCCGCCGACGCCAAGCGCGACTTCCCCCACCTCAACGCGAGCTTCTCCGTCACCACCTACCTCGTGCCCCCCGGCCAGGGTCTGACCGCCGGCGCGAGCCCGACCGAACCGACCGAAATCGAAGCAACCCCCTCGACCGCCGCCTCGAACCTGCGATGAACCCGCTGAAGAAGGGACCGGAGATCAAGCTGCCCGAGAGCCTGCGCGACGTGAGGGTGCCGGGCTTCGTCCAGGACGTCTACGCCGACCTGCGCGACCGTCACCTGCTGCCGCTCGTCGTGGTCCTGCTGATCGCGATCGTCGCCGTGCCGATCCTGCTCGGCAACTCCGGGGAGGACGAAGAACCCGCCGCGGGCGGGCCGACTGCGGCCGGGTCCGCGAAAGGGGTGCCGGCACAGCGCATCGTCGTCTCCCGCAGCACGCCCCGCCTGCGCGACTACCACCGCCGTCTCAAGCACCTCGAAGCCGAAGACCCGTTCGTGCAGCGCTTCACCGCCCCGGCCGCCGAAGGGGGCGGCGCCGAATCGAGCGAAGGCTCCTTCACCGAAGAAGGCGAAGTCACGATCACGCCCGAAGAAGGCGCACCGCCGACCACCACGCACCACGAACTCCGCTACTTCACCTGGACGATCGACGTGAAGGTGGCGCCGGTCTCGACCCGGGGCGTGCCGAGCGAGGCGAAGCCCACCGTGCGCCGCAACCTGCCCGAGCTGACCGAGCTGCCGAGCCGTCAGGTTCCGGCGATGGTCTTCATGCAGCCCGCCGCCGACGGGAAGAAGGCGATCGTCCTGATCAACTCCAACGTCCACGCCGTCTTCGGCGAAGGCGTCTGCGTCGCCGGCGGGGAAGTGTGCCAGCTGATGGCGCTCAAACCCGGCCTGCCGGAGACCGTGGTCTACGGCGGCAGCGAACGCATCTACCGGATCACCCTGCTCGGCGTGCACCTGGAAGAAACCAAGCAGCTGCAGAAGGCGCCGCTGGGTCAAAAGCCGAATCAGACCGGCCGCCCGCGGAGCATGGCCACCGCTCCGGCCGGAGCACGGGTCCCTTAGGGACCCAGCCGGCCGCGCCTCAGCCCAGGTAGAGGTCGACCAGCTGATCGCCGGCCAGGAGGCCGACGACGCCGCCGAGAGCGAGGAAGGGGCCGAACGGGATCGCCATCTTGCGAGCGCTGGAGCCGTGGCGGAGGAGCAGGGCGATGCCGACGATGCTGCCGGCGAAGAGCGCGGCGAGCATCGCCGGGGCGACGGCGCGCCCGAGAAATACGCCCATCGCCGCCGCCAGCTTGACGTCGCCGAGCCCCATCCCGGCCGGGTAGGCGAGGGCGGCGAGGAAGAGCAGGCCGCCGGCCCCGGCGGCGGCGATCGCGCGCTCGGGCAGGCCGCCGGGGTCGGTCGGGGCGGCGATCGCGATGCAGATCACCGAACCGACGAGGAGGATCCTGTTGGGGATGATGCGGCGCTCGAGGTCGGTCAGCGTCACCGCCGCGAGCATCGCGACGAAGACGAGCCCGATCACCGCTTCGGCCGGATCGTCCCAGTAGACGGCGACGGTGGCGGCGAAGAGCGCGCCGACGCCGAGCTCGGTCAGCGGGTAGAGCGGCGAGATCCGCTCCCCGCAGCAGCGTCCCCGTCCCCGCAGCAGCACCCAGGAGAGCACCGGCACGTTGTCGTAGGCGGCGATCTGCGCTCCGCAGTGCGGGCACACCGAGCGCGGCCCCAGGATCGAGATCCCACGCGGCACCCGGTGGGCGACGGCGGTGACGAAGCTGCCGGCGACGAGCCCCCCGAGAAACGCCAGTGCGATCACGGCCGCCATCAGGAGGAAGTTCTATCCGAGCGGCCGGCCGACCCAGGGACGGTGAGGGCGGGCACGGGGTGGCCCAGCCGCGCCGCCGTCGCCGCCAGCACCCTGCGCACGTGGTCGGGCTCGTACCTGAC
>AR_comb_assmDRAFT_10762070_pt1 | contig 10128 bp, 4 predicted proteins | sample ArasoioldDNA_FD_10543 | JGI IMG/M metagenome (IMG submission 10543) | reverse complement strand
TAGCATCCGTTAAACTGGGCTGGCGTGCAGGAACCATGGCATTAGCGTAGTCGAGGACAGCATTCGAAGTAGTGAGCCATTCCGTTGTTGACTTTCTGCAAATATCAATCAGCCAGCGATCACCTGCCGCCAAATCAATGGTAAGACGGGCAGCATGATTGTTGCCGGTAGCATCGTATGGATGGATGGAACGATAAGCGTTAATGAATTTCTGTAAGCTGTCCAGTTTCGGACTCCTGTTTTGCTCGTAATCTATTTCAAATCCTACTCCTAATTGTTGAGCCACTGCGGCAGCATTCAATCCTAATTTTGTGGCGCCGGCAGCCAATGCCTGGTCCCATGCATCCACATAGGTAATGCCACCAATGGAAAGCATAACGCGAACTCCTTTGTCTTTGAAATAATTTACGATCGCCTGGGTCATTCCTTTGGGTATTCCATTTACCGTTGTTGCATCATTTGTGTTATTTAGCAGTTTCAACGGATGAACAAAACTCAACACAACAACATTAACTGACGGCAGGCCGCTGCCATCACCGCGGTCAATCAACCAGTGATTTTTGCTGTCAAATTCCGACACCGATCTTTCATTGCCCCAAACGCAATAATCATTTCCAGCGACCCACACACCGTAAACCTGTAATGGAGTGGCGCCGACGGCTGCTTCAGTAATTATTGAGGATGTTGCCTTTTCTTCGTTTGCCAGTGTTGGTTTTGCTGTCTTACGGCAACTATCAATTATGAATATGCCCGCCAGTGCCATAGCGACCAACATGAATTTTGACTCTTTCATAAAGAAAATTATTAGTAACTAGTAAGTGCGGGCTTAAATAGATTGGTAAGATATGAAAAAATCGAGGGCCAGGGATCACTGTAGAAATACGAAAACTCCTGAGTAGTCAAGGAACAGCAAGGTTTTTTTGTTTTACTTTTTCGGGTTACCAGCTTCTGTTGATGTCAATAAAACAGGGCAAAGCCGCCCAGCATTGTCACTCCGTTCGCAATGACCGCACCGGGTTAGTTCTTGCAGATTTCATTATTTCATATCCAACTGTGAGGAACGTTACAATCAGTAAGCCTAGCAAGCTGGCCGCAAAAACCATCGGACTTATTGTCGTGCGATAGGTGAATCCTTGTAGCCACTTGTAAGCAGCCCACCACGCCAGAGGAATGGCGGCGATTCCGGCGACGACAAATATTTTTAGGAATAGACGTAAAAACATGCTAATGACCTGGCCTTCGCTGGCCCCAAGAACTTTTCTTATACCTACTTCTTTGGTTCTTTGTTCAGCCGTGTACGAGGCTAATCCAAAAACACCTAATACTGTGATTAAGATCGCAAGCACTGCAAACGATTTTGCAAGTGAAGACACTCGATTTTCTACAATGTACATGCGATTGAATTCATCATTCAGAAACCAATGATCGAAGCCAGTGTTGGGGAAAACCGCTTTCCATTTCTTTTCAATAGAAGCAATTTTTTCTCCGAATTTTCCCACTGGAAGTTTCACATAAGCGATCTTGTCAATAAAATGCAGATGCGGATTTAGCAATAAGGGCTCGATAGGCTGATGCATCGATCTGAAAGGAAAATCTTTCACTACGCCGATGATCTTGTAGTGAATAGTAGTATCAAACCTGATTTCGTTTACGGTGGCCCCGATCACTTTGCTGATGGGTTGTTTTAGTGCTTTTATACCCGCTTCGTTAATGATCATTGAATTGCTGTCGTTAACGTTACCAGGCTGAAAATCCCGGCCGGCAATAAATTGAAGTTTGAAAGTTCTGGCGAAATCAAACTCTACATTCAATTGATTCCATTGCAACTTCTTGTCGGCAAATTCCGGAAACTTGACATCAACGCCTATCCAGCCAAAATAATTCAAGCGTGGTAAATGATTACCCATGGTTACATACTCAATTTGCGGATCTTCCAACACAGAGCGTTTGAATTCTTCAAATCTGTCCTGTTGAGCGATACCACCAAAACGTATCGATAGAATCTGGCTCCCATATTCATTCAATTTGGTTGTCTTTAGCTTGTCCATTTGCCTGATGACGATAAATGTGCAAATGATCAACACCAGCGCAACGGTGTATTGCACAGTGACCAAACTTTTTCTCAAAAACTCTGCGCCTTTGCCTTTCACTATTTGACCCTTTAGCACTTCAACGGGTTGAAAGGCGGATAAGTAAAATGCAGGATAAATACCAGAAATAAATCCCATAAAGAGCACGATACCTAAAATTATCGCGATCATTACCGGGTTAATCAAAGACGCCAGCGTAAAGGTTTTGTGAGCAAGCTGATTAAATGGATGGAGAAAAAGAATAACCAAAAGTACAGCCGTTAATAGCGATCCTATTATTGTAAGAAAAGATTCGAGGAAGAATTGTTTCGCGATGCCAGCCCTGTTACCGCCGAAGGATTTTCGCAACCCAACCTCTTTGGCTCTTTTTATAGAACGAGCCGTGGCAAGATTCATGTAATTGATGCAGGCGATCAGCATAATAAGTACGGCAATGATGCTGAAAATTGTCAAATAGGTTTTGTCCCCACTGATGTTGGTGCCCTCCCACAGATTTTTTTTATCGAAATGAAGATCCGTCATCCTGGCAAAGAAAGCAGCGAACTTCCAGCCATTTGCGACAGAAGCGGAGTCAGAATTTATGAGTTGAGTCGCTAACCGATCGAGGCCGGCTTTGATTGCCTTTGTATTTGCACCCGGCTTCATCGTAACATAACTTTCAAAAAAGCCAAGATTCCTGTTTCTGTCAAATGCGGTGCCTTCCATATAATAATTGAAATTGTCGCCATACATCGTGCGAAAGGCATTTACATTCAGGATGTATTTTGGTTTGAAATGCGAATTGGAAGGGTAGTCGCGATATACACCTGTCACCATTACATCGATTTCCCTGTCCTCCGTGGCCCACCTGTGTTTTACACTAATGATCTTACCTATCGGATCCTCTTTGCCAAATAATCTTTTTGCGCCGCTCTCGCTCAGCACGATCGAGTTTGGATTTTCAAACATTTTTTGCTCATTGCCCTTGACGAGATCAAAGGCCAGCACCTGGGTGAAATTTGGCTCCGCCCATTTTATTTCTTCAGTGAGAATGATTTTGTCCTTGGCCTTGTAGTTCAGTGATGTAGGATAACCAATGTATGCCACTCGTGAAGCACTGATAACCTCGCTGCGATTATCCTTTAAATATTTTACGAAACATCCGGGTACCTCGGTGTTGTCGAATGTTTGTCCCTCGCCATTTGTAAAGGTTCCTCCGATTCGGTAGCTGTTTTTGTAATTAGGGTGCATTACATCATAACGGAGCTCATCACTTACATACAAAAAAATAAAAATTGCGCTGGCAAGGCCGAGTGCAAGACCAAAGACATTAAGAAGGGTGAAAAGTTTCTGGCGCTTAAAGTTGCGGAATGCAATGAGTAAATAGTTCTTTAGCATGTTTGAAGGTTTAAAGGAGGAACGGTTGCGCGGCGGCAGTACAAAAGTTCGCTAAACGAGGTAAATAACTACATGTCTTTTGGATAAATGGTTGGAAATAATTGTTAAGAAAACCAGGAGCGATGAATTTCCGGTGTAACGCTTGAATTTTCATGTTTCGACGAACCAGAAAAATTCGATGCTCAATGTTCAATATACCTTGTTCTTTGTTCGATATTCAACTGTTCAATATTCCTTGTTCAATATTCTCACCGTTCATGTTTGTTGTTCTTATAGTGCTCCAGTAACTGATCGCCACCGAAATCATGTTTTAAATCCCTGACAACAGTATGGACATGATTAGCATTGTTCTGGGTGTTGTCGTATTCAATAATAACGGTCGGGCCCTGAATTCTGTAATAGTGAGGGTTGCCGAGACCATCTTGCTCTGCACCGGCCCATGCAAATCGCAGGTTATTCAAACCGGCGTCCGTTATTTCACTCATCATGTCGGTTGCAAAAACAGGTGTGTACCGATGAACATAGATACTAAGCAATTGCATGAAAATTTTTTGTTGGGAGCTATTCAGCTCGCTGTAAAGAATTCCGAGTGGATCGTTGATCATTGCTTTGCGGCTCGCTCCAGTAATGATGTCAGCCGGTGCGTCTGTATTGATCACTGCCTTTTCTTTTTGCTTTGCATCCAGTGCATGCAGCAATTCAAAACCCAGCTCCGTTTCGTCTTTCAATACCTGCATTCCTTTTTCTGGGCCCGCCAAAACAACGGCTGGGTTAGCGCCTAAAAAATTGGGAGTAGATGCAACGAGGCGATTGTCCTTCGAGGAAAAATTGAAAGAGATGTGATGACCTTCAAATCTCCATCCCCAGATCGGGTCAGTGCCCGGGTTTCCGAAAATCGAAAGATAATATTTACCAGAATCTCGGTAGCTATCATTCGCGGGGCGTCCTTCAGTCCGTCTCAATATATCTTCCAACTGAATAATGTCGCTTGTCTTTTTGAAACTGGTATCACTCAATGCTGTGTGCAACATCTCCATGGCGGCGTTTCTTTGATCCCGGGTTAGTTCTTTCAAAGCAATTCCTTTACGGTCCATGGGAACAAAATGCCAGTTATAACGTTCATCCTCGTCAAACCGGAACATTGTTTTTTCCTTCTGCTTTGTGGACAGCATTTGCAGGAAATTCTTGGCCGCCGTACTCATTTCAGATAGCGGCTTAGTGTTCGATTGTGATTGACACGATAAAATGGCTGCGGAGAAAAACAGTATTAGGGGAATTGGTTTCATGTTTATTGCTCACCAACAACCAAGGTGAAACGAATCCCGAAATTAGGGGGATAAGTACAATAGCCGGAAATTTTATCGCACGAGTGTGCTTGTCCCCTTTCGTGTGTAGATTCTTCCGTCCACTCCAAGGCCTTCTGCAATCCACACAACAACTTGAGTGGGTTGGGCCGTTCCTTTGAAAATTCCATTCCAGCCGGGACGTTCAGTTTTTGATTCAAACAGTAGTTGTCCCCAGCGGTTGTAAATTCTGAAGTAGTGAAGTTCTTTGATGCCCATTAGCGTTGGCCTCAGAAAGTCGTTTAATCCGTCATTATTCGGAGTAAACGCAGATGGCACATACATGTCAACATGCGGAACAATTTTTACCAGCTGCGTATCAACAGTAACGCATCCTGCGGCTGTATTTATTTGCACGGTATATAGCTGATCCAAATGACTCTGGAACGCAGGAGTATAACTTGAACGATTATCTAAATTGTTGCCCGGGGTCCAAAGAGCGCTGATACCAAATTGCCTGGCCTGTAAAGTGATTGGCAGATCGACAACGGCGTACTGAACCGGGTACGTGATTCCTGGTTTTGGTATTTCGATAGTCACCCCTTTTTTGACGGTGGCGATACTACAACCAGATTCGTTAAACAGCATTGCGTGGTAAGTGCCGGACTTAGTTACGTGATACTGCGTTTGATGGGCGCCGTTAATTGGGACATTGTCGCGATACCATTGGATACTGTCGGTAGGCTTTACGATCAGTATGGTGCTGTCACCGTAACCCGCGCAGTACATTAACTTTCCAATCACCTGCAATGAGCTATCTATCACGGCAGCTTTTACAAGCACAGTATCTGTGTCAACACAACCTCCGCCATCATGCCTGGTAGTGAGTACATAGTTTGTCGCAACGGCGGGACTGGCTAACGGATTTGAAATATTGGGATTGCTTAGTCCTGCTGCGGGGGACCAGCTATACACTAACCCTGGCTTTGAATTGGCGCCAATCGGCACCGGATTGTAATTGCACGAAAAGGTATCTCTCCCCGCATTTGCCGTAATGGATAAGGTATCAATCAAGCGGGCATACAAGGTATCCTCACAACCGTAACCATCGTATGGAGTCACTTTTACAGCAATGGTTGTACCCCTGGCAGGAGGGGAGGGGAAAACGAGACTCTGCTGTGTTCCCAGTGTTTGACTAAAATTGTTATTGTACCATGTATAATTCTGGTAGCCGAATGGAGCAGTTACAGTCACCGACGTATCATCCGCACAATAAGTGGCGCCCACAAACTCATCGGTACACTCTGAGTTCACATCAATATACGCGTAACCAAAGTGTCGCCTGAATGTGCAATCAGCCGTTTTGAAAAAAAGCCTGATTGTTTTGCCTGCCATTCCGTTTAAGTTAATGGACACCGCGGTCCAATCTTTGCACCACACCGGCGTGCTACTGCCCGGATTTGAGGATTCGAAAAAACCCGGCAATATAGAGCCATAAGGAATAAAAGTAAATGAAGAACAATCTATGATATTACCATCCGTCAGGTTGGTAATTTCGATCTCCATCCTTGGCTGTTGGTATATTTCGTGATTGGGATCCTGGAAGACAACTGCATAATGATAAATAAGAGAATAGACGTTCCTGTTTGCCGGGATTTTAAATTCATACGATACTCCCTCGGCTTCAGTGCCTGGCAGGTCGTTTCCCAACCTGATGGAATAACCACTTCCATTCGGACAATTCACCGAAAAGCCACCAAATGCATCTAAAATTCCCGAGTTAGCCTTGTAGACAGTATGTCTGCCGGGTATGGGCGAGGTAGGGGAAAGGGTAATTACGTTTTGGCCGTTTACAGCTGCGACGTAACCTGCCCAACAAGTCCAGCCACTAAAATTGCCCTGCTCAAAATCCAGATTTGGAGGGCAGTCCTGAGAGTATGTGACAAAATGAAAACTGCAAATAAGCAAACTAACTCCTAAAAGTTTTGAAGAGAAACGGAGGCCCGGCCTTTTATTTTTATAAAAGGTGCTGCAATTTTTCACATACCTGGTTTGATGAACTAAAGATAAAATTTAATTGAATTATCGGCGAATCGGAAATGCCCGTTGCCTGCACAATAGGAGAAAAGGAAAGTTCGGGAAACTCCTAATTTTTCAGTATGGTAAACTCCACCCGCCGGTTCATCTGCCTGTTTTCAGGCGTATCATTGGGTACAACTGGCTTGGTTTCGCCATAACCTTGTGATCTAATACGAGTGGTAGCGATCCCCTTTGAGAGAATATAGTCCATACATGACCTTGCCCTCTCATCGCTTAATTTAAAATTGTAGTCATCGGAACCATAACTATCAGTGTGAGCACTCATTTCAATTTCTATATTGGGATTTTCCTCCATTAATTTCACCACTCGATCAAGCTCCACAAAAGATTCAGGGCGCAGGTCCCATTTATCAAAATCGAAGAACACATTATTTAATCTTACAACCTGGCCGATTTCGATTGGAACGAGATACAAGTCTTTGTGTATTTCCTTATAGCCCGCTTTAATCAGCGAGTCCAGGTTAAGGTTTTCCGACTGAGCAAAGAATTTGTCGGCAGTCGCGTGTATCATATAATTTTTATCGTAGGGGAGTACGATTTTAAATGAACCGTCGGCAGCATTGGAAATTCCATTTCCCGCTTCCACTCCATCGGGAAGCGTTTCATAGACTAGTGCAGCGCTGAGTGGTGCATTTGTTTTTTTGTTATACACATTGCCACTAACAAGGACCACAGGATTTGGCTTTTCTTTCTCTAAGAGTTTTACGCGGACAATATCACTTTCGCCATAGCTATTCAGGCCCGAAGTCAGGTAAGCATATTCTCCGCCGGCATCAAGTGTAAAAAAGGCGTCCCAATCTGGAGTATTGATGGGGCTTCCCAAATTGGCTGGCTCGCTCCACTTCTGCCAGGTTTTATCAAGTCGTTTAGTCATCCATATATCGTTATCGCCTAAACCGCCGGGTCGATTGCTGCTGAAGTATAATGTTTCACCGTCTGCTGCTAAATAAGGAGTCATCTCATCGTAATCAGGTAAGTCGATTTTCTTTCCAATGGTTTTTGGTTCAGACCATGAGCCATCAGGCTGTAAAAAACAAACGTAAATGTCATTGTTATAACTGCCTTTTTCAGGCGTCATGTACAACAGGAGTGTTTGCCCGTCATGAGCCATAGTTGCGCCTGAGCGGCGGCCGCGGTCGTATTTGTCATAGTTTTTTATCCTCAACGCGTTCGGCTTGCTCCAATACCCATTCTTTTTCAGGTAACACAAACTCACCCCGTTGCCAACATAATCGCCATCGATAAATGCTCCTCTAATTAAGATCCTATTGTTGTCCGGTGAAATCCAGTAAACAGCATTATAAAAAGTCGTGTTTAACGGAGATCCCAGGTGTACCGCTTTACCCCAGTTACCAAAACTATCTCTTTCGGCAAACCAGATGTCCTGCGAATTAGATATCGCATCGTACTTGGTATTCTCCGGGTGATTTTCGCAGATAAAAAATAACAAGTTACCGTCGGCAGATATCGTTGGCCTCAGTTCCGCCAACTCGGTATTAATGTTTGTACCTAAGTTTTCAATTTTGATAATAGTGGCAGCAGTAATGATATTTTCCTTTTGGGCAATAAGTTTTTCAGATGTATCAATAGACAATTGCGCAGTTGCGGAATAAACAAATATCGAGAGAAGAAAAAAGGTGGTTGGCTTCTTCACAACATTGGATTTATGACCGTCCAAAATAATAAGAAATGGGGGGATCTCTACACGTAAACTTACGTGTGTCTTTTTCAGTGAGGCGCTATTAAATGAACGCGTTAGTACTGATAAACAACATACCCCCAAGGTTCAATCTTCCACTCTTGATCAGTCAACGGTTCTTTGTTTCCCATGAAAACGTTGTATGGGCTGCCATGCAAAGCAGCGTCTGTTATTTTAATGCTTTGTTCTTTTGGAGACAAATTTAGTATGACCAATACTTTTTTTCCATTCGCTTCCCTCACATAAGCGTATAGTGCTTTGTCGTTGCCCGCCACAATTTTTTTGAACGAAGCAGTCGAAGCAAGTGCAACATCATTTTTTCTCAATTCGAGCAGGGTCTTGTAAAATTTTGAACGAGCATAGTTTCTAAAATTAATAGTGTCCTTGTAAAAAAAGCTGAGACTGTCCAATACAGGTTCTTCCTGGCCGCTGTAGACAAGAGGCACACTGTGAGGCATAGTGACTGTGAATACGGCGAAGGGAGCATGAATGGCGCCGGGCATCGTACCATAGTCCGCTTTGTTCAAACTGTTCTCGTCGTGATTACTGGTAAAGTATAATTCTAAAGCATTTTTTGGATAAACGCTGTCGTATTTATGCAATACGCTGTCAAGAGCAAAAGCTGGTCTTTCACCTTTTGCAACATGAACCATCATGTGAAACATTTCCCAGGGATAGGTTGCATCAAAGCCACTTCGATGCAGATAATCTTTATCTCCTTCAGCCAGCATGAAGATATTTTCCTTTGTGTTTTTCAATTCGCTAATGCATTTTGACCAAAAAGATTCCGGCACATTCCATGCAACATCGCACCTGAAGCCATCAATTCCTGTGTCGGTAAGCCAGTATTTCATAGCGGCAATCATGCTATCCTGCATTTCTGGGTTATGGTAATCTAACTGCCGCGTATCGGTCCAATCAAACGGAACTGCAGGCCTTCCCAAATTATCCTTTGCATAAAAATTCGGATGGTTCCGGAGCCAGGGATGATCGGCACCTGTGTGATTCGGTACCCAATCAATAATCACTTTGAAACCCATGTCGTGTGCATGATTAACCAGTTGTTTCCAATCATCCAGCGTCCCAAATTCAGGATTAATAGTCGTATAGCTTGAGACAGCGTAATAGCTACCGAGAGCGCCTTTGCGATCAACGGTGCTGATCGGATTAATCGGCATGAACCAAAGAGTCTGCGCTCCCATATCTTTTAGCCGTTTCAAATGTTGTTCAAACGCCTTAAAAGTCCCTTCAGGTGTATACTGTCGAACGTTTACCTCATACACGTTTCCCTGCATAATCCAGTCCGGGTGACCATCGATCAGGCTGGCGGCCTTATTATCAACGCTGACGCTTTTTGTGCCTGAGGGAGAATTGCAGGAAGAAATGATGAAAAGCGAACACAAGAAGAGATTAAACGATGATCGAACCATGTTTTTTACTTGATGGGGGTAAAGGTATTTGAATATCGAACAAGGAACAAGGAATTTCGAACGTTGAAGTTGGATGCGAGTAGTTGAATATCCAACAAGGAACAAGGAATTTCGAATGTCGAAGTTGGATGCGTGGTAGTTGAATATCG